>Ga0181521_10002627_pt1 | contig 21571 bp, 15 predicted proteins | sample PEATcosm2014_Bin_32_FD_119764 | JGI IMG/M metagenome (GOLD analysis project Ga0181521, IMG submission 119764) | Peatland microbial communities from MTU Mesocosm Facility, Houghton, MI, USA - PEATcosm2014_Bin02_60_metaG | ecosystem: Environmental > Terrestrial > Soil > Wetlands > Peat | place...
CCAGGACGTCCGGCCCAGTCCCGGACACCTGATGCTGCGAAATCAGCGAATAACCCGCCACGCCGTTCAGATTGTTGTTGCCGGTGATGCCGTAGACCAGCAGGTTCATGTCGTTCGCATTCAGGGTGGTCGTGCCGCCCGCGCTCGGATCTGAGGTCTGCGTCTGGCAACTGCTCGGCGAGATCTGCTCGATCGGCGTGGACGTGTTGACGTTCGCGACACTCACGATCCCGCCGGTGGCGAGCACTGGTGCCAGGAATCCGTTGCTGAGAAAGCCCCACGTGAATTGAGTGCCGGGCTCATCGTTGGCAGTGGCTATTCTCCATGCGATCGACATCGCCAGATTGGGGCCGCTGCCTGCTTCATTTTCACCACAGTTACGGGGCAGACTCGCAATCTCAGTCCAGCCGCCGGCGGGCAGAATGACCGACCCCCACGGGGTGATAGCCGGGTTCGATCCCTGGATCGCGACCGTGGCCAGCAGGAGTTGGCCCGCGACCACGCCATGGGGCAGCTCCATGGTGAGGTAGGGCTGCTCGGAGCCGGTATCCGTCGCCGACGAACTGATTATCCTCGGCGCGGGATAGGATTGCGCGCGAGCCGCGGTGGCGAAACCGAGCACCGCCAGCGCTGCGCCGAGCGCCGCGCCAAGTTTTCCATTAACGGTGAAAGATCTCATTTTCAGGCTCCTCGACCCGGTGCCTTCGGCGTAAAGCTCGCCTGCCACCGGACCATCCGATAAACACTCAGGTAAGCGCTGGGCCACCCCAAGGCTCTATACAATGCTTAAAAATGCTACAGAAAGTTGACTCGCTTACGGAAAGCGACGGGCCGACATATCTGACCGTCGGGGGAGGATGCGGGATTCCTGGGACGGATTATCAGCGTTTCGGCTACTTAATTTCGCCTAACTAGAACATAACCACGATTGTCGAATCTGGCCGGTGCTCTGAAGACTAATTCTTGCGCGCTGGCAAGTAGCCGGTCAGACTTCCCCAGGTCGATATGGCGGATCGATTCGCGCAGCTTTTCGAGTGCCTCGAACAAATTGACCAGCCCGCGCGCGATCTCGCCCGAATGATGCGAGAGTGCCCGGATAGTGATAGCTTTGAGCCATCTAAGCGGGCTCCTTCATCGAGAGGACTCGTTTCTGTGGCGATTATATTCAAGTCATTACAGACATCTCGGCTGGGCAATGTAGAGGGAGTGGTTGCGTGAAGGTGATGGCTTTACGCTGTTTCTGGTGTATTGTGGGCTAGCACTTGCGGGGGTGAAATGACCAGTGGCCGCAACCGGAATCCGCAGTTTGTGACCGCCCGGCGAGGGCGCATGGACCGCGCGCTCGCTATCCTGCTCCAGACGATCGTCATAACCGGCGCGATTGTGATCGCCCCGGCTGCTCGCGGTCAGCAGGCTTGGCCGGCAGCGCGAAAACCCTTCAGTCGACTCCAGGTCAAACCTGAAAGCCTCACGTTTAAAACCCTGAAACTGCAGACTGATACGTCCTCTGCCAAGCAGTTCGCCATCAGTGACACCGGTACGATGCCTCTTTCTGTAACACTTGGAGAACAAGCGGGGAGCGCTGCTTTCACGATCATGCCGGCAACCGGCACGATACTCCTCCCACCCGGGGGTGCAACGACGGTCACAGTCGAATTCGCGCCGATTTCCGCCGGCAGCTTCAAGGGGAAAATCAGGATCACCAGCGACGCGACGAAGCGCAATTCGTCGGCCACGGTGACCTTCGCCGGGAGCGCGAAAGGAAAGCTCGAGGCGACCCCCACGCCGACCCCAACACCTTCGCCGACGCAAACGCCTACGCCGCCCACAGCCACGCCGACGTCGACGCCGACCGCGACATCCACACCTACACCGACCCCGACGCCCACACCCACACCCACACCTACACCTACACCGACGCCCACACCTACGCCCACGCCGACGCCGACGCCCACGCCCACACCGACCCCGACGCCCACACCTACACCGACGCCTACACCGACACCGACTCCTTCATCGACGCCGACGCCAGGCCCAACACCTACCGCCGCGATCTCGCTCATTCCCAGTTCAGCGATCGCCGGCGGTTCAAGCTTTACGTTGATCGTGAACGGAACGGGTTTCATCGATTCGTCCACTGTTTTATGGAACGGAAGCCAGCGGGCGACTACCCCCATTTCGGGCACCCAACTACAAGCTGCTATCAACGCCACCGACATTGCCAATGTCGGCACGGAGTTCGTATCCGTCTCCACACCGTCGTCGATAAGTGGCGCTTCGACATTCTTTGTCGGCAGTGGAGGTGGCGCCGGATTCGTTGATCTGCCGCTGGACCAGCAGTGCACTGACCTGGTATACGACCCGGCGCACCAGGTGATCTATCTATCCGTCCCAAGCACGGCCGCGCGCAACGCGAACACGATTTCCGTGCTCGACCTGGCCACTGCAAGCATCACTGCGCAATTTGCTGCCAGCGAGCCGGACGTCCTCGCGATCTCAGACGATAGCCAGTATCTGTATGCGGGAATCGACGGCTCCGCGTCGGTCCAGAGGTTCATCTTGCCGGGCTTGCAGCCCGATATAAGCATTCCGCTGGGCGCTGATCCTTTTTTTGGCCCATACTACGCACTGGATCTTCAGGTCGCGCCCGGAGCTCCGCATACGACTGCAGTCAGCCTCGGCGGCAGCGACGTTATTCCCAGGGCGATAGGAGGAATAGCCATTTTCGATGATGCTACTGCGCGGCCGACCAAGGCCGCAGGTTTCGGCCCATCCGGGGAAACGTACGACGGGATTGTGTGGGGATCCTCGGCTGCCGCACTCTTCGCATTCGACAACGAGGATGACAGTCTCGCGTTCTACGTCCTGTCAGTCGACTCGGCGGGCGTTACCCTAACCCACGACTATCCGAATGCGTTCTCCCGGCTCGGAAGATCAATTCACTACGATCCCGGTACCGGGTTCGTATATGGAGACGACGGGTCAATCCTTAATCCTGCCAACGGACAATCGCTGGGTACGTTTGCACTTCGGGCGGGTTCGGGGCCGATGGTGCCGGACTCTGCTCTGAACACCGCCTTCTTCGATACCTCCTCCTACACTTCAGGGAGCCCGCTGCTCGAGTCTTTCGATATGACGACCCTGTCGCCCATAACTTCGATCCCCCTTACGGAACTGGCCGGCAATCCCCAAAGAATGATTCGATGGGGAAGCAACGGCCTGGCCATCTGCGACGACAACGGCCGCATCAATCTGATCGGCGGAAACTTCGTGCACTGACCCGGTACGATTGCACGGACCATCTGCGCAGCGACGCATAGTCCGCTTGCGCCGGTGATGCGGCATCCGCTGTATAATGGTACTTTTCGGGCCAAGGGCTTAGCTGATCAGGGAGGACTCGTTAGTGGCGACCAGGATCGCGATTAATGGCTTCGGCCGTATCGGACGGATGTTTTTCCGGGCGGCGCTACATAACCCGGAACTGGAAATCGTGGCGGTGAATGACATCACCGACGCAAAGACGCTGGCCCATCTGCTCAAGCACGATTCCATCCATGGCGCGCTTAAGCATCAGGTGAAAGCCGAGGGCGGCCAGATCATGGTCGACGGCAATGCCTTCGAGGTGCTGGCCGAACGCGACCCGGCGAAGCTCCCGTGGGCGAAGCTGGGCGTCAAGGCGGTGGTCGAATCGACCGGGCTCTTCACCGCGCGCGACAAGGCCGCGATGCATCTCAGCGCCGGGGCAAAGAAAGTCGTGATCAGCGCGCCGGCCGACGGAGCCGACATCACGCTATGCCTGGGCGTCAACGAGAAGGCCTACGACCTGGGCAAGCATCATGTGATCTCCAACGCCTCGTGCACTACCAATTGCCTCGCGCCGGTCGCCAAGGTCCTGCACGACAGCTTCGGGATCGTCCACGGCCTGATGACCACGGTGCACTCCTACACCTCGGACCAGATGCTGCAGGACGGGCCGCACAACGACCTGCGGCGCGCGCGCGCGGCGGCGCTCTCGATGGTGCCCACGTCGACCGGCGCGGCCAAGGCGATCGGGCTGGTGCTGCCGGCGCTCAAGGGCAAGCTCGACGGAATCGCGATCCGGGTGCCGACCGCCAACGTCTCGATTGTCGATCTGACCGCGGTGGTCGAACGCGGCGCGGAGGTGAATTCGATCAACGCCGCGATGAAGAACGCGGCCGGCGGCGAGCTCAAGGGAATTCTCGATTATAACGAGGAGCCGCTGGTGTCGAGCGATTTCAACGGCAATCCCCACTCGTCGATCTTCGACGCGCCGCTCACCAAGGTGATCGACGGGCATCTGGTCAAGATTTTCTCGTGGTACGACAACGAATGGGCTTACTCGAACCGCCTTGCAGATATCACGGCCTACGTCGCGAAGGGGCTCTGATCCGCGATCGTACCCGGTCAAGCTGCCGTGCCAGTAGTTCCGATCACGCGCCTCAAGCTTCGCGGCCAGAAGGTGCTGGTGCGATGCGATTTCAACGTGCCGCTCGAAGGCGGCCGGATCGCCAATCCGGCCCGTATCGACGCGACGCTTGATACGATCCGGTACATCGCGGGCCAGGGTGGCGCCGCGGTGCTGTGCTCGCATCTTGGCCGCCCCAAAGAACGCACGCCCGAATTGAGCCTCAAGCCGGTGGCCGAGTACTTGAGCGCCGCGCTGAGCGCGAAGGTCGCGCTGGCCCCCGACTGTATCGGCCATGTCACCGAGGGGATGGTGCAAGCGCTGGCGCCTGGCGGCGCGATGCTGCTGGAGAACCTGCGCTTCCATCCCGAGGAAGAAGCCAACGACCGCGATTTCTCGCACGAGTTGGCGCGCGGCAAGAACGTGTACGTCAATGACGCCTTCGGTACCGCCCATCGCGCCCATGCCTCCACCGTCGGCGTCACCAAACTCCTGAGCGAGCGCGGCGCCGGCTTCCTGATGATGCGCGAGCTCGAGGCGTTGCGCGCCGTTACCGAAAATCCGGCGCGCCCGTTCGTGGTTATACTCGGTGGCGCAAAAGTCTCCGACAAGATTGGCGTGATCCGCAATCTGCTGGGGAAGGCCGACACCATCCTGATCGGCGGCGCGATGGCCTACACGTTCCTTCGGGCCAACGGTATCGGCGTCGGCCGGTCACGCGTCGAGGAAGACAAGCTCGATCTCGCGCGCAACCTGATCGCCGAGGCGGCCGCCAAGGGCGTGAGCCTGGTTCTGCCGATCGATCATGTCGTCGCCGCGGCGCCCGAACCCGGCGCGGAGGGCCGCGTCGCAAGCGATATCCCGGCCGAGATGATGGGACTCGATATCGGCCCGCGCACGGTCGAGGACTTTATCGCGCGGCTCAAGGGCGCGAAGACCGTGGTCTGGAACGGCCCGCTCGGGTACTTCGAATTGCCGGCCTTTGCGCATGGCACGCTCGCGGTTGGCGAGGCGGTCGCCCTAAGCGGCGCGCATAGCGTGCTCGGCGGCGGCGATACCGCCGCAGCCGTCGCGGGAGCGCCGTGGGCGTGCAAGTTTACCCACATATCGACCGGGGGCGGCGCGACGCTCGAATATCTCGAAGGCCGCGAGCTCCCCGGCGTCAAGGCGCTGGAGCGATGAACGGGCCGCACGCATGAAGCGTAAGAAGCTGATCGCCGGGAACTGGAAGATGAACCTCACGGCGCGCGAGGCCGGGGAGCTGATCGCCGCGCTCCGCGCTGAAATCGATCGTGACTTGCAAAATGACCCGGCGCGCGAAGTGATGGTCGCGCCGCCGTTCGTCGCGATTCCGGCGGTTGCGGAAGCGCTGGCCGGCTCGAAGGTCGCGCTCGGCGCGCAGAATATGCACTTCGAGGACCGGGGCGCGTTCACCGGTGAGGTGTCGGCGCCGATGCTCAAGGCTGTGGGGGTGCGCTACGTGATCCTCGGCCATTCGGAGCGCCGCCACATCTTCGGCGAGAGCGACGAGCTGATCAACAAGAAAGTCATCGCGGCGCTTCGCCATCGGCTTCATCCGATCCTGTGCGTGGGCGAGACCCAGGCCGAACACGACTCGGGCCGCGCGCTCGCGGTCGTGCTGCGCCAATTGCAGAACGGGCTCGAAGGCGTCGTGGAGTCAGACCTCGGCATCGTCACGATCGCCTACGAGCCGGTGTGGGCGATCGGGACCGGCCGCACCGCCACGCCCGATCAGGCCGAGACGGTTCACGGGGCGATTCGCGGCGCGCTCAAGGATCGATACGGGCCTGCGGGCCACGCGGTCAGGATTCTCTACGGGGGCAGCGTCACGCCCGAAAATGTTGACTCGCTGGTGTCCAGGCCCGATATTGACGGAGCTTTGGTCGGTGGAGCAAGCTTGAAGGTTGAAGCTTTCAGCCGCATCATAAGAGCCGACATCGGATCGGACCTGGGATCGGACTTGGGCTGACGGGAGAAAGCGACCGAGGCGAATGTGGTATCAATAATTGTCGGAGTTCACGCGCTGGTGTGCGTGTCGCTCGTTATCGTCGTGCTGCTTCAGCAGGGCAAGGGCGCCGATATCGGCGCGGTGTTCGGGGGCTCGAGCCAGACCGTGTTCGGCTCCAGCGGCGCGGGAAATTTCCTGACCAAGCTGACGAGTGGGCTCGCGGTGGTATTCTTCGCGACCTCGATCTTCCTGGCCTACGCGTCGACCCGCCGCGCTACGGGGAGCCTGCTCGAGAGATCGCGGGCGGCGCAGAGGAGCGCGATGCCGCAGAACGCGCCGAAGCCCGCATCGAACCCGGCAATCCCGGCGCCGCTGCCGAACGCGCCAGCTCCCGCGCCGAAGTAGGCGCCGCCCAAGTAGCGCAGTCGGGACGAAGTATCGCCGCCAGAATGGCTAGCGCCGCCAGAACGGACGGCGCCTGTACGTCCTGACCAGATTTTCTGTCCCCTCTCCCTGACCAGGGAGAGGGCGAGGGTGAGGGCTCAGGGGTCCGAAGGGTCCGAAAGTAACGCGCGGGTGGTGGAACGGCAGACACGCGAGTTTGAGGGCCTCGTGGTAGAATTACCGTGCGGGTTCAAGTCCCGCCCCGCGCACCAAAACGGCCTGCCGACGGCTCCGATCAGTCTGGTCAGTGCGTCGCAAGACCGAGCGACTTCCGGAGGTTGTCCTCCACGGCCCGCAAATCGCGCCGGCTCAGCGACCCGAGCCGCCGCTGGACCATCTCGCGCCTCACCGTCCGGAAGATGCCGGTCGCAACTGAAGGGAAAAGTAGACCGGCCTCCTCCCAATCCCTTTACAAGGTGATCGCCAAACAGACGGCGGCGAACGTTTGAGGTGATCGCGACCACTACAAGCTCCAACCGGCTGCGGTTGTAGTCAGCGGAACTGATCACCAGCACGGGTCGCAGCTTCGTGCCGGATTCGTCCGAGAACACGAAACTGATCAGAACGGCATCGCCACGATCACAGCCTGTCATACCGGGCGTCATTGGGGTTGTCCCAGAGTTCCGCCAGTACAGGGTCGGTCTTGGCGGTCATGCCGATCGTGCGTTCACGGCCACTCGCGAGATCTTCGTGCAGGCGTTCCTCAAGAGCGCCCAGCAGATACTCGTCTATAGTTATCTCTCGCTTGGCTGCTGCCAAACTGACGCGCTTGGCGACTCCTGGCCGAATGCTGATGCTCACACGCCGCGTTTTCACCAGGCGTTTGCTCGGCTTCTTTGGCACTTCGCTATCCCCGACGGCAAGACTATCGCCGTAGCGCGCCGGTGTCGATCCGGTCAGGCCAGCGTATGTCGAGGAGTCCTCAACTGAGCAAAGACCCGGGCTAAGCTATCCCACGCCCAGGCTCAACTGCATCGGGGGCCGCGCCGCAGGCGGCGCCGCCTGCGGATGGCGTTCCGCGTCGGTCGCGAAGCCGTGCTTTCTTCTCAGCCGATCGAACAGCTCTCCGAGCCGCTGGTCGTAGGCGCGCGGGGCATAGGTCGAGCGCGCGTAGAACTCGTCGATCCGCTCCCTCAGATGAGGGAAATTATCGGCCACGAACGGGATGAACCGCCGCGACGCCGCGGGCTTCAGAAACAGCGATCGCCACCAGACGCCGTTTGCACCCGCACGCCGGGCCGCGCGGATGACCGCCTCGAGATTTGCCGGACCGTCCGTCACGCCGGGTATGATCGGCATCACCAGCACGTTGCAGCGGATTCCCGCCGCGCTCAGTTCGGCGAGCGCGCGCAGCCTGAGCGCGGGACGCGGCGCGCGCGGCTCTAAAATCCGCTGCAGGCGCCGGTCAAGCGTAATGATCGAAAAATTGACCGAAAGCTTCGAGCGCGCATTGATCGATTTCAGCAGCTCGATGTCGCGCGTGATCAGACCCGACTTGGTTGTGATCGAAAGACAGAGCCCGCCCAGTTGCGCAAAGACTTCGAGCATCGAGCGCGTCAGCCCGAACTTCCGCTCGGCCGGCTGGTAAGGGTCGGTCGCGGTGCCGATCGCGATCGGGTCCGAGCCGATCGGCGTGCGCGAGAGCGTACGCGAGAGCACCTCGGCCGCCATCCGCTTGACGAAGATCCGCCGCTCGAAGTCGAGTGGGTCGCGTAACTCCAGGAAGTCGTGCGTGTAGCGCGCGTAACAGTAGACGCATCCAAACTCGCATCCGCGATACGGGTTAATCGTCCACCGAAATGGCATCCAGGGACTGTCGCATCGGTTGAGGATTTGCTTGACCGGCATCTCGAGAAATTCGACATCGCGGAGGGCGGGCAGGGGCCGGGCTGCGGCGGCAGGAAATGAAAGCATTTCGGGGGCGTTCATTGGGTCTAGTTTCGCTTTTTATTCGCTCCCGGTCAAGGGCGCGACTACACGGATGCTGGGGCTTGCGCGGAGTCAGCCGAGTCGCGACAGGTCGTGCGCGAGATCCGAAGCCGGCCGGTATTTCCGCCGCTGCGGAAGTGTGGCATGGTCCCATTATCAGACGACCGCCTAGAGGGGGCTCGCGCCAGGAGGAGAGCGATGACTGCCAGGCTAGTCGGAGCTGTGATTCTCGCGACGGTGGCGATCTCAATTGCGGCAGATCGGGCGGCCCTCGGTACGATGCCGGGGCCCCAACCGGACGCGCTGGCCGAGCCCAAGAGTACCTATCAGGCGGGATTTCCCTGGCAGCTCTACGAATTCGCCGTCCCCGCCGGTAACCCGCAAAGCGCGGCCAAGGTCGCTCTGGGCAAGGCACTGTTTTTCGACGCGCGGCTTTCGTCCGACAACACGATCTCGTGCGCGAACTGTCACGACCCGCATAAAGGTTTCACCGACCAGCAGACCACCTCGGACGGGGTCCACATGAAGCTCGGTGAGCGCAACGCGCCGACCATCCTCGACGCGATGTTCAATGTCGAGCAGTTCTGGGACGGCCGCGAACCGACGCTCGAGGCGCAGGCCCGCGACCCGATTCTGAATCCGATCGAGATGGGCATGCCAGATCGCCAGACCGTGGTTAACAAGCTGAATTCGATCGCCGAATACCAGAGTCAGTTCAAGGCCGTGTTTGGAGGCGCTCCCGACTATGACGACATGACCAAAGCGATCGCGGCGTACGAGCGTACACAGATCGCGTTCGACTCGCCCTTCGACCGTTATATGGCGGGCGACGAAACCGCGCTCACGGCGCAACAGAAGCGCGGCTGGGCGATCTTCAACGGTCAGGGCCGTTGCATGTCGTGCCACGGATGGAATCCGACGCGCCCGCTCTTCACCGACGATCGCTTCCACAACATCGGGGTGTCAGCTCACAAGTCGGACTTCGTACCGCTCGCCCGCCAGGCGCTTGGCGAGTTGACCAGGGGCGCGAGTGCGCTGGATATCGATCGGCTGGCGATCCAGACCGATATGAGCGGACTGGGCCGCTTCCTGGTCACCAAGCAGCCGCACGATATCGGCGCCTTCCGAACCATGGACCTGCGCAACCTCTACGTCACGCAGCCGTACTTTCACGACGGCTCGCAGGCGACGATCTGGGACACGCTCGATCACTACAATAAGGGCGGCGTGCAGAACGCGTTCCTCGATGGCGGAATCGTTCCGCTGGGATTGAGCGAGCAGCAGGAAGACGACCTCGCGGCGTTCCTGCTCGCGCTGACCAGCCCGCCATACATGGCGCAAGCGCGGGCCGAGTACCAGCGCCAGTTCAAGCTCTCGCGGACCATCCGTCCGCAACGCGACAGCGCGGCCGCGATGGGACTCGCGGGCCGCAACGGTCCCGGATTCGCGGGACCCTTCGGCGACCTCGGGCCGGGACAGGCCCAGATGAAAGAGAATCCCGCGCTGCTGGGTGGCGACTGATAATCGCGAGGCTTGGAGGGAGACAATCCGATGGCAGCCCGTCACAAGAGTATCGAAACGAAATTTTACGAAGATCGGGAGCGCGTGCTCAAAGCGTTGCGCAATTGCGACCGCCGGACATTCCTCAAGATCGCGGGGGCCACGATGGGCGCCGTCGCGGCCAAGGGCCTGATGCCGCCGCATACGTTTCAGCTCGTTACGATTGCGAACGCGGCGGTCGACAAGGATCTTTCGGCCCAGGGCGCGCAGGGCGATCGCCCCTTCACCTTCGCCTACATCTCGGACGCCCATCTATACGACCGCACCCTCAACCAGCGCTTTGTGCGGAGCATCGTCAAAGCCGTCGACGACGTGAACGCGCTCGACCCGCAGCCCGACTTCGTACTCTACGGCGGCGACCTTGCCCAGCTTGGCACCCCGACGCAGCTCGAACTTGGCCGGCAGATACTCAGCGCTCTCAAGGCGCCGGTGAAAATGATGGTCGGCGAGCACGATTGGTTCCTCGACCTGGGCGACAAGTGGCAGGAATTGTTCGGTCATCCGACCTACTCGTTCGACTGGAAAGGCGTGCACGTAATCGTGCTGCAGAGCGTCTATGAGAAGGATTTCTGGACCGCGCGCAGGATGACGCCCGAGGAGCGGATGCAGACCGTCGCCGGTCTCGACAACGGCGTCCAGTCGCGGTTCGAGGTGGGTGACCAGCAGCGCGACTGGCTCAAGCAGGACCTGTCGAAGGTTCCGACTACGACCCCGATTCTGGTCTTCTCGCATTCGCCGCTCTACAAGTACTACCGCAACTGGAATTTCTGGACCGACGACGCCGACGAGGTACAAGCTATTCTGAAGCCTTATGACAAAGTCACCGTCGTTCATGGGCATACCCATCAGATGCTGCAAAATCAGATCGGGAACATCAGCTTTTACGGGATGCTTTCGACGGCGTGGCCGTGGCCGTATGCTCCGGAAGGATTGCCGCCACTGACTATTCAGATGAACCGCGCCGATCCGTTCGATCAGTTCGACGGCTGTGGCGATGGACAGTTCACCGCGCGGGCCGATGGCCTCGTCGATACCGTCTACAACCTTTGGGATCGCAATCCCGTCACGATTAAGGCCGGCTATCTGGTCAGCCAGGGAAAGACCGATCGCCCTCCCGCGCCTCAATTCGCCAGTTACTAGGCAGACGCCGGGCAGCGGCGGCTTTGTTCATCCGAGGGCCCATCGCATGCGGTGAGGAGGCGAAATGAAACCCGAATGGAAGTTGATTGCGGTAGCGTTGCTGGGTGCGATCGGCGGCGCAATGGCCGTCTATCTCAGCCTCGGCAATCATGGTGCCAGCGCCTTCGCCCAGCCGATGCCAACCCATCAGGTTCCGCAGGCTAAAGAGGGCGGCGTCGTCGTTCAACTCTGCGACGGCGTGACCAGTATGGAAGTAAAGGGGCTCAAGCCGGGTCAGGCGATGAGCCACGATCAGGCGCTCGCCGTCACCAGCGAGCTGATGGACGAATGGCAGCGCCGGCATCCCGATAAGCATTGGGTGACCGCGCAGGCCGATACCGGCGGCGCGGCGACTTCATCGCCGGCGCAAACCATCGGAGCTGCGCCCGGCGATGAAGGCATGGCCGGACCCGGCGCGTCAGGCGCAGCCGGGCTCAAGAGTCAGCAGGGCGACACCTACGCCAGCTTTGGCGCGCGCGATCCCTTGATCTGGAAGGCGCAGACTGACGCTTTCGTGGACGAAGGCAACAGGATTTTTCACTCAGTCAAGCTGCTCGGCGGCACTATCGGCGTGAGCTGCGACATGTGCCATCCGAATGCGGCGAATACTCATCCGGAGACCTATCCCAAATATCAGGTGCAGCTTCAGCGGGTGGCGCTGCTGCGCGACATGATCGACTGGTGCATCGAGAATCCCGTCAAAGGAAAAACCCTTGACCCCAACGATCCCAAAATGCGGGCGCTGGAAGCCTACATTCTGGCGCAGCGCAAGGGAGCCGCGCTCGATTACGGCAAGCACTAATCGCGAAGGCGCACGCGGCGCAAAATGGTAGCCGCTCGGATCGCGGGTGTCTGCCGGCGCCCGTGACACTCCTCCTCGTTTATCCGGAACTCGTAGTCGCCGCCGAGTGACGCCATCCCCAGCCGTTGATCGACCGTCAAGCTTCGGCAGCCTGGAGCCTCAAGGCGGGGGTCTCGACGCGAACCGCAGAGGGTGCGAATCTATTTGCGATTCCTGAACTGCCAAGGCGCAGTCAGTGCAAGAATTGACCATCGGGAGGGTACGGCTCTGGGCGACTCTATTTCTCGTCGATTTCTGGCATTGGTGGTGGCGACAACTGCGGCGTTGGTTCTGGTTGGGCCCGCGACGACAACAATCAGCGCGGGTACTCCGGGTGCTGCGGGCGATACCACGGCTGACTTGGCCCTGGGGCAGACCGATCTCGCGCACGGCATTTTCAATTTCGGCGGCCTCGATGCGCTCAGCGGGCTTTTCTCCGGCGGGCCGGTGGCGGTCGCGATCGATCCACAGGGACACTTCTACGCGGCGGATATCGGGAACAACCGCGTGCTGGCATGGCAAATCAAGATCGGGTTCACCGATGGCGCCCCCGCCACGCTCGTGATTGGACAGCCTGATGCTTACAGCAATCAATGCACCACGACGCAAACCGGTCTGTGCTTCAATACCGTCAAAAATTGCGCGGGACTCGCGGGAGGTGGAATCGCTCTCGATCGGGCCGGGAACCTCTATGTCGCAGACGGATGCAACAGCCGGGTGCTGGAGTTCGACGCGCCGTTCATTCAAACCACGGCCAACGGCCAGCCTATTACCGCCGGCCAGGCCGCCCATCTGGTATTCGGCCAGAACGGCAGCTTCACTTCCAACAACGCCGGCGGCTCGGCCAACTGCGGTGTCGGCGAGACGATCTGTACGCCGAGCGGCATCGCGACCGATCTGCTCGGAGATCTCTATGTCGTCGATCAGTCGTCGAGCCGCGTGCTGGAATACAATACGCCTCTGACCCCGAACCCCAAGGTTCCGGGCTCCGGTGATACCATTCCCGATCTGATCGGCGAGGCTTTGGGATGCGATCAGCCGGAGGGTGCGAACACAGTTTGCTTGCCCACCGGCATCGCGCTCGATTCATCGGGAAATCTCTACCTGGCCGACACCCACAACGGGCGGGTGCTCGAATACAACAACCCGCTGCTGAGCGGTGTTTCGGGCTCCGCTTACGGCGTCGCCGACATGGTCTTCGGCCAGAACGGTAGCTTCACCAGCAATCCATGCTCTTCGCCGAGCGCGCAATGCCTTGGCGCGCCGACCGGCGTCGCGCTAGACCTTGCGGGCAACCTCTTTGTTTCCGACGGCCTCTACAATCGAGTGCTCGAATACAACACTCCGCTCAAGAAGACCCGGATCAAGGGTTCAGGCGATAATGTCGCGGACAAGGTCTTCGGCCAGGGCAACAATTTTAAAAAGCAGGTATGCAGCAACGGGCTCGCCGGCAACGGCGGTTCGATGGGTACTGCCGGCGTCGTCAACCCGGCTCCGAGCACAAGAGGGCTGTGCGATCCTGAAGGTGTCGCCGTCGATCTGGCGGGCGACCTGTATATCGCCGACAGCGGCAACAGCCGTCTCCTGTTCTATGATTCGCCGTTGATTTACACCGGCGTACAGGGCTCCGGCGACACGGTTGCCGACCTGGAAGTGGGGCAGACCAGTTTCGTGCACAACATGAACAATTTCGGCGGCGCGCGGGCACTTTCGATGCCGGCGAGTGTGGTGACCGATGCGGCCGGCCATCTCTACGTCTCCGACGGAGCCAATAACCGCGTGCTGGGATGGAATAAGGCCGCCAAGCTGGCGAGCGGCGCGCCGGCCGATATCGTGTTCGGGCAGGTGAGCTTTTACGGTTACGCCTGCAGCGCCACCCGTAGCGGTCTGTGCCTGTCACACAATTGCAAGTCGGTCGGCTCGTGCAGTTCCGCGGGCGCAGGCGGATTGGCCGTCGACCACAGCGGCAACCTCTACGTGGCGGATACCTACAACAACCGCGTGCTGGAGTTCAGTTCTCCCTTCGCCTCGGCAGGCGTCGGGCGCTCGGCGCATCTGGTGTTCGGCCAGAACGGGAAATTCACCTCGAACGGATGCTCGGCAGGCGCGGATGGGTTGTGTGCGCCGTCAGCCGTTGCGATCGATCCTTCCGGCAACCTCTACGTCTCGGATTCCGGCAATAACCGCGTGCTGGAATTCAACACTCCGCTCAGGAAGACCGGCCCCGGCTCGGGAAACACGGGCGCCGATCGGGTTTTCGGCCAGGCAGACTTCAATGGCAGCCAATGCAACTCCTCGGCGCCGGCGAGTGCGGCCACTTTGTGTTCGCCTCAGGCGCTCGCGGTTGATTCGGCCGCCAATCTTTACGTCGGCGACTTCGGCAACAATCGCGTGCTCGAATACAACACACCGCTCGCGGCCACCGCGATCGGCGGTTCGGGCGACACCACGGCCGATACGGTCTTCGGCCAGGGCGGAGACTTCTCCGCGTCGGATTGTGCTGTCGCCGGCTCGAATATATCGCCGCTTAACGCCGACGGGCTCTGCGGCCCGTCGGGAGTCGCGCTCGATTCGGCCGGCAACCTCTATATCTCCGACTCGCGCAACAACCGCGTGCTGGAATACAACACCCCGCTCGCAAACCAATCGGCGCCCAATACGATCGCAAGCACGGTCTTCGGCCAGGAAGGCAATTTCACGACCGGCGCATGCACCGGCGGCGGCATCTTGTCGGCGACCGCGTCTGCTCCCACGCCTGACGGGCTGTGTTCGCCGCAAGGTATCACGGTCGATGCGTCCGGAAATCTCTGGGTCACGGACAACATGAACAACCGCGTGCTCGAATTCGATCAACCGCTGATGCCGTAGTTCGACTTTCGCCGACTCTCGTCAAGGCTCGACGGGCCAAGTGCAATGCCACGCGTAGTAGTGCCAATCTATTTCGATTACGCCTCGACGCTGTGTTACATCGCGTGGCGAATCGTGCGCGAGCTCGAAGCCGAGCCGGAATTTGCGCTGCTAGGTACGCTCTGGAAGGGCGTGCCAATCGCCGAGCGCGACTCTTCGACGAGGCCGCGACGTGCGCTCGGGATGCGTGAGCGCAACAAGGTGCTCGCGGTCGCGGCCGAAACCGGAATCGCGGTGATGCCGCCCGACGCCTGGCTCGACTCCGGAGCAGCACTCCAGGGCGCCGAGATCGCACGCGAGGCCGGCGTCTTCGCGGCCTATCACGAGACCGTGTTTCGCGCGGCGTTCGAGGAGCGGCTCGATATCGGCGATATCGAGGTTCTCGCCGCTCTGGCCGCGCGGGCGGGAATCGATCCCGCGCGCTTTTCAGATGATATCCGGAGCGGCCGGATGGCGGCGAAGATCGCCGGGCACAAGCAGGAGGCCGACCGCTTCTCGGCGCTCGGCTATCCGACCTTCATGCTCGGCGACTTTCCGCTGATCGGGATTCAGCCGATCGAAACGATGCGGCTGCTGATCGGCAGATTCATCGCGCAACGCATCGCCGAACCGCAAGCCTAGATCACGCCGTTCGACCTTGGCGAGCACGCATGCGGGCTCGGCCTCCGGCTGGCTGAACCTGCCTCTCTACGAGAACAGCTCGGGTTCGCGCGAGCTCAGGAGCACCAGCCCGCGATACATGTACTGCAAGCCGGAGATACCGCACGCCGCGACCGTCACGTACATCAGCACCATGAAATCCCTGGGATCGATCGCGTTGAACTGCGCGAGCGCCGCCAGCACGCACAAGAGCTGAAGGAAGGTGCTGGTTTTGCCCAGGAAAGTAGGCCGGACCGGAATCCGTTCGTCCGTGAACCAGGTCAGCATGAAGTAGCCGAATACCGTGATCACGTCGCGAATCACGATCACGCCGAGCAGCCATCCCGGCAGCACCTGGTAGATAGTCAGCGCGACGAACGCGCTCACCAGCAGCAACTTGTCGGCAAACGGATCGAGAAAGGCGCCCAATTCGCTCTTGGCATCGAACCATCGCGCGACCGTGCCGTCGAGCCCGTCGGTCAAGGCGGCGGCGCTGAACAGGTACAAGGCGTACCTGAAGTGGCGCTCGCTCAGCAGCACCAGCAGGAAGGGAATCGAGATCAGGCGGCAGAGCGTGAGCAGGTTGGGGATCTGCAGCAATTGGCCGAGCCGCACGGCCTGCAGTCGCGACTCGACCTTGGCCGGCTTCGGCACCGGATGCAGTGGCGGTTTAAGCGAAGATCCTGCCATCGGATTACCGTCGCCTGCGCGTCAGGCCGAAGCCGCGGCCTTGCGCAGACGTCCCGCGACCACCGGCGTGACCAGCGCGCGCACCGATACCATGCCGTTGTTGTACTCCTCGCTCAGCACCTGGCCCTCGCGCCGCGCCATCGCGATCAAATCTCCGCGCGAGGCCGAAAGCTCGACTCGCACTTCTTCGCGCAGGCCGGCGAAGAAGCGCGCGATCGCTTCGCGCAGGCGATCGAGACCGTCGCCGGTTCTGGCCGAGATGGTGACGCTGTCGAGTGCGGCGGGCGCGCGGGCGGGATTCCCGGCCAAGTTTTCAGCCAAATCGGCCTTGTTCATCACCATCATTCGGGGCGTGGCGCCCGCGCCGATCTCCGCGAGCACCCGGTCCACCACCGCGATCTGTTCGGCCGCCTGCGGCGAGCTCGAATCCACCACGTGCAGAATGAGGCTCGCCGTGCGCACCTCTTCGAGCGTGGCCTTGAAGGCCTCGACCAGCATGTGGGGCAATCGATGGATAAAGCCGACCGTGTCGGCCAGCATCACGTTTGCGCCACCCGGTAGCCGAAGCCGCCGGATAGTCGGATCGAGCGTTGAGAACGGACGATCCGCGACCACCACGCCGGCGTCGGTGAGCGCGTTCATCAGGGTCGATTTGCCGGAGTTGGTATAACCGGCCAGCGCGACCGTGGGGTATGGAACCTCGAGCCGGCGGCGGCGCTGGATCGTGCGGGTCCGCTCGACCTCGCGCAGGCGGACGCGCAGCCGCGTCAGGCGCTCGCGCACGCGGCGCCGGTCCACTTCGAGCTGCGTCTCGCCGGGGCCGCGCGTGCCGATCCGGCCGCCGGCGCCCGCGCCACCGGTCATGCGCGAGAGATGCATCCACTGGCGCGTGAGCCGGGGTTGCAGGTAGGCGAGTTGCGCGACCTCGACCTGCAGCTTGCCCTCCAGTGTCCGCGCGCGCTGGGCGAAGATGTCGAGAATGAGCTGACTCCGATCGATCACGCGCAGCTCGAGTTCCTGCTCCAGGTTGCGCGCCTGCGCGGCGCCGAGATTATCGTCGAAGATCACGAGCGAGGCGCCGGCTGCGCGCGCAAGCTCGCGCACCTCGGCAACCTTGCCGCGCCCGATAAAGGTACGCGGATCGATTTCCTTCAGGCGCTGGCGGACCGTGCCGGCCACTTGCGCGCCGGCGCCCTCGGTCAACGCCGCCAACTCCGCCAGCGAGTCTTCGCTGCTGATTTCCTGTGCGCGGCCGAGGTCCACTCCGACCAGCACGGCGCGCTCGATGTCAGTGGTCTTGCGAGATGAATCCAGAGCCTGGACCTCTACAATCAGTGTACCAGAGAAGCGCGCCGACGGCTAAGGCGGCAAAGGGAGCAAGTGCCACCGTCCGCGAACGAAATTGCCCTGCGGCGCACTTTAGTTTTCGTCATCCTGAGCAGTCGGAATGTAAAAGCGAAGGAACCCGGGACCCTTCGCCTGGGCATTCCGACTGCTCAGGGTGACAACCGCCGGTGCCTGCGAATAGCGCGAGTTGCGCGACTGGCACGTGATGCGGATCGCCGCGCGAGCCGTTCGACGCAATCAGCGCAGTTCGATCGCTTCGGGGCTCAGGATGCGGCCGACTTCGGAGACGAAGGTCTCGGTCGGGCAGACCCGCAACTGGTCGGCGAGCAGGAAGACCGCCTCGCGATTCTCGTCGAGTCCCAGGTGCAGGTAGACCAGTCCCCGGCCCGAATGGCGCCCGAGTAACTCCTTGAACCGCGCCACAGCCGCGTCGTCGATACGCGATCTCGCGGCGCGGATATGGACCTCGCGGATCGAGTCGGCGAGCGCCACGGGCAGCGGCCGCAGATCTTCGAGGATGATCTGCGCGCGCTCATCATCGATGTCGAGCTTGCCGCGGGCGACCACCGGTTCGTCGCTCATGATCGCGGCCTCGCATTTCTGGTAGGTCTCGGGCCACGCGATCACTTCGACCACGCCCTCGCGATCTTCCAGATGGAAGGTCGCGTAGCGCTTGCCGCTTTTGGCGCTGTTCTTGAGCTTGACGGCCTGGACCACGCCGCTGAGCACGACCTGGCTGCCGTCGCGGCCCGCGGGGAGGTCGGAGGTCGTGAGCGGACTGAGCTGGCGCACTTCGCGATCGAAGGGGTCGAGCGGATGCGCGGTGATGTAGAATCCGAGCGCCTCCTTTTCGGCCTTGAGCTTCTCCTTGGAGGGCCATTCGGCGACCGCCGCGCGCGGCGCCAGCGACGGCGCCTTGAGCTCCCCGAACAGACCGATCTGATTCTTTGCGGCGGCTTCGCTGCGTTGGGCAATCTTGAGGACGTCCTCGACCTGCGCCATCAGCTCGGCGCGCGGCGCGCCCGTCGAGTCGAACGCGCCGCACTTGATCAGCGCCTCCAGCACGCGCCGGTTGACGAGTTGCGATCCCACGCGCAGGCAGAACTCGGCGAGACCGGTGAACGCGCCGCCAGTCTCGCGCACGGCGATCATCGCCTCGGCGGTCTTGGCGCCGACGCCGCGGATCCCGCCCAGGCCGAACCGGATCGCCTCCGCCGAGACCGTGAACTTGACCCGGCTCTGATTCACGTCGGGCGGCAGGATTTTGATTGCCATCTCGCGCAGCGCCGCGATGTTCTTGTAGGTCTTGTCGGCGTCGTCCATGTCGAGCGACATCAGCGCCGCCATGAACTCGCGCGGAAAATGCGCCTTTAAGTAGGCGGTGATATAGGTCGTCAGCGCGTAGGCCGCAGCGTGCGAGCGGTTGAAGCCGTAGGACGCGAAGGTCCCGATCTTCTCGAAGATCGATTGCGCGAGCGCCTGATTGACGCCGTTGCGTACCGCGCCCTCGACAAAGCGCGCCCGCTCGCGCTCCATCACCTGCTTGTTCTTCTTGCCCATCGCGGCGCGCAGCATGTCGGCTTCCTGGAGCGTGTAGCCGGACAGCGCCTGCGCCACCCGCATCACCTGCTCCTGATAGACGATCACTCCGTAGGTGTCGCGCAGCACCGGTTCGAGCAGCGGATGATCGTATTCGACTTTCTCCTTGCCGTGCTTGCGCTTGATGAACGGATCGACCATCCCGGAATCGAGCGTGCCGGGCCGGAACAGCGAGATCGCCGCGATCACGTCGTCGAAGCTCGAGGGCTTCAAGTCGCTCAGGAAGCGCCGCATGCCTGAGCCTTCCATCTGGAATACGCCCACCGTGTCGCCGCGCGAGAGCAACTGAAAGGTCTCGGCGTCGTCGAAGGCGAGCCGGTTCAGATCGGGCGGGGTCTGGCCGCCGTCGGCGATCAGCCGGATAGTATCCTGGATCAGCGTCAAGTTCTTGAGCGCGAGGAAGTCGAACTTGATGAGCCCGATTTCCTCGATCCCCTTCTGCGCGTACTGGGTGATCGCGAGCGCGCCCTCGGTCTGCTCCTTGTCCACGTAGAGCGGCACGATTTCGGAAAGCGGCAGGTCGGAAATTACCACGCCGGCCGCATGCCGCGAGGTGTGGCGCAGCAAGCCTTCGAGCTTGAACGCGTAGTCGAACAGTTGCGGATATTTCTGCTGCTCGGCTTTGAGCCGCGGCTCCATCTCGAGGGCGTCCTTGAGCGGGAAGTCGCGTCCTTGCTTGGGGGTCGGATAGAGCTTGACGATCTTGTCGGTCTCGGCGAACGAGAGTCCCAGCACGCGCCCGACGTCGCGAATCGCTTGCTTGCCCTTGATAGTGCCGAACGTGATTATTTGCGCGACCCGGTCTTCGCCGTACTTTTCGCGGACGTAGTTCAAGACCTCGTCGCGCCGCTCGTAACAGAAATCGACGTCGATATCGGGCATCGACTTGCGTCCCGGATTGAGCCAGCGCTCGAACAGGAGCTTGTGCTCAATCGGATCGAGCTCGGTGATTCCGAGCGCGTACGACACCAGGCTGCCGACCACCGAGCCGCGCCCCGGGCCGACCGGGATGCCGCGGCCGCGCGCGTAGCCGATGAAATCGGCGACGATCAGCATGTAGCCGGAGAAGCCCATTTCGCTGATCGCGGCGATCTCGCGATCGAAGCGCTCGTGGTACGGCTGCTGATCGAACTCGCCGCGCCGCGCGCAAATCTCGGCGAGCCGGAGGGCGAGTCCCTCGCGCGCGCGCTTTTCGACCGTCGCTTCCAGCGTCTCGCCGGCGCGGGTCTCGAACTTGGGGAAATGAAACTTGCCGAACTCGAATTCGAAATCGACCCGGCGCGCGATCTCGACGCTGTTGCGGATCGGTTCGGAATCGGCGCCGAACGCAGCAGCCATCTCGGCGGGCGTCTTGACGTACAGCTCGTCGGTGTCGAAGCGCCATCGGCTCTCGTCCGAGAGCACCTTGCCGGTCTGGATACAGAGCAGGACCTCGTGCGCCTTGGCGTCTTCGCGATGGAGGTAATGACAGTCGTTGGTCGCGACGGTCGGCAAGCCAATCACGCGCCCGAGCTCGCGGAGCGCTTCGTTGTAGGCGCCGTGCAGCTTGTTGTCCTGAAGCTCGAGGTAAAAGCGATCGGGGAACGTGCGCGCATACCATTCGGCTGCCTCGCGGGCCTTGTCGAAGCGGCCGGCTTTGAGCGCGCGCACGATCTCCGAGGAAAGGCATCCGGAGAGCACGATCAGGCCGTCGGCGCATTCGGCCAGGATCTCCTTGTCGATACGCGGCTTGTAGTAGAGACCCTCCTTGTAGGCGGCGGTGAGGAGCTTGCACAGGTTGCGATATCCGGCACGGTTCTGCGCGAGCAAGATCAGATGGAAATTGCCGCCGGTCTCGACGTCGTCGCCGCGCGTCTGGCTGCGATCGGTGCGCTTGCCGGGCGCGAGATACGCTTCGCATCCGATGATCGGCTTGATCCCGAGCGCGACCGCCTTGGAGTAGAACTCGACCGCGCCGAACATGTTGCCATGGTCGGTAATCGCGATCGCTTCCATGCCCGACTGTTTGGCGTGATCGAGCAGCGGCGCGATTTTGTTGGCG
>Ga0181521_10002632_pt1 | contig 21558 bp, 20 predicted proteins | sample PEATcosm2014_Bin_32_FD_119764 | JGI IMG/M metagenome (GOLD analysis project Ga0181521, IMG submission 119764) | Peatland microbial communities from MTU Mesocosm Facility, Houghton, MI, USA - PEATcosm2014_Bin02_60_metaG | ecosystem: Environmental > Terrestrial > Soil > Wetlands > Peat | place...
CGCAGCGGGGGGTTCCGGGGGGTCGCCCCCCGGGCCGGCACAGCGCAGCGGGGGGTTCCGGGGGGTCGCCCCCCGGGCCGGCACAGCGCAGCGGGGGGTTCCGGGGGGTCGCCCCCCGGGCCAGCACAGCGCAGTCAGCCCAGCGCGTCGAGCTGGGCGGTGAGCCAATGGGACGGGGCATTGGCCGCGGCGGCGGCGGCCACAGCAGCGCATCGCCGGCGGCGCTCGTCCTCGGGCATCAACAGGGCCTGGTGCATCGCCGCCGCGGTGGCGCTCACGTCGTATGGGTTGACGAGCAGTGCGTCCGACCCGAGCAGCGAGGCGGCGCCCGCTTCGCGGGACAGGACCAGCGCGCAGCCGTGGTCGGACAGGACCGGGCCCTCCTCGGAGACCAGGTTCATGCCGTCCCGGATCGGGTTCACGACGAGAACGTCCGCAACGCGGCCGGCGGCCAGGGACCGCGGGTAGTCATCCTTGACCTCCAGGATCAGCGGATTCCAGTCGGCGGTGGCGAACTCCTCGGTGATCCCGGCCGCCGTCCGGAGCACCTCGTTGGTGTACTCGCGGTAGCCAGGCACGCCGCTCCGGGATGGATAGGCGAACGCGACGTGCACGACCCGCCCGCGCCATTCGGGCCGGGTGGTGAGCAGCTCGCGGTAGGCCGCCAGCCCCCGGATAATGTTCTTGGACAGTTCCGCCCGGTCGATCCGCACAATCAGCTTCCGGCCGGCCGCGGCCCGGGTCAGCGCGGCCACCTGTGCCTCGACGTCGGCCGCCCGGGCCCGTTCGCGCAGCGCCGGAGCATCCACTCCGAGCGGGTGAACGCCCACGCCGGTGACGTGGCCGCGGTGGATGACGCGCTGCGCGGCTCGGTCCACTTGCGCCCCCAGCAGCGCCTCACAGCAGTCGAGGAACGCATCGGCCCATCGCTGGCAGAGGAAGCCTGCGTGATCGGCACCCAGCATGCCGTCGAGGATGGCGTGGCCGATGTCCTCGGGAAGTATCCGGTAGTAGTCCACCGGCGCCCACGGCGTGTGCGAGAAGTGCGCGATGCGGATGCCCGGCAGCTCGTCCCGCAGCATCCGCGGGACGAGCGCCAGGTGGTAGTCCTGCACGAGCACGCGGGCGGTCACCGGGGCCAATGTCGCGGCAGGCACGAGCGCCCCCGCAAATGCCCGGTTGTACGCGACGTAGGACTGCCAGTCGCGCCGGAACTCAGGCCCGAAACGCGGCTGGACCGGGGTGTCGAACAGCAGGTGGTGGACAAACCACAGGGTGGCGTTCGCCACCGCGTTGTAGGCGCCCTGGAAGGTGGCGGCCGGTATGTCGAGCGGGCGCACCGCGGTCCGGCCGCCCGATGGTCCCCCGGTCTCGATGCCGAACCGCCTGCCGTCCGGATCCTGACGCGCCGCGGTCCGGTCGGCGTCACTGAGCGCGGCGCAGATCCACAGCACCTCGGCGCGGCCCGCGAGCGAGGACAAGCCGGGCATGAGCCCGGATACCAGCCCCCCGCCGCCGCGCCGCACGGACAGGCTCCCGTCGGGCGCCACCGTGAAGGACAGCGGGCCCCGGTTCGATGCGACGAGCAGCCGGCCGCCGCCCCGGACAGTGCCCGGGCCCGGGGCGGCTTGGTGGTCCGGGCCGTCCCCGGGACCGGCCCCGCGGTCAGAGGTGCCCTCCCCGGCGTCAGCGTGGCCATCGGCCGAGCCGCTATCCGGGGTGGCCTCCGCGGTGGCGGCCACCCGGCACAGGCTGGAGTTGTAACCCATATCCCGGCAGGCTAGCGGAGGAACCTGACCTGCCGAGGACGGTCCGATGAGCGATATCCCATGCTGCGGCATCCGCCATGATCGGTTAAAGTTCGGGTAAGGCATGTGTCCGTGAGGAAACAGCCCCGTGGCGGGGAACGTTGGCGTTCGCCGTGGCACAACTGAATACAGCTCATCTAGAGGGGTGGAGGGATCGGCCCTGTGAAGCCCCGGCAACCGTCACGATGATGCTCTGCTCGAAGGGGTAATCCCCGGGAGGCTCCCGCTGTGGGCCGGTGCGCCCGCTGCGGCCGCCCGCTCCGCGAGGCCACATCGTGAGAGGTGCCAACTCCGGCCCGTGGTCAGGGTGACCCCGGGAAAGATGAGGAGGAAAGGGGCCTTGCGACGTGAGCACATCTGCCACTGAGAAGAATGACGCCGTACCTGCCGGCCGCACGACACCTTCGGTGTCCCGGTTCGGGTACGCCACCCATCTGTCCTGCCGTGAATGCGGCCTGGCCCGTGAACTCGGGCCCTACTACGCATGTGAGGACTGTTTCGGCCCGCTTGAGGTCGCCTACGACTTCCCGGCCCTGACCCGGGCTGACATCGAGGCCGGGCCGCACAACATGTGGCGCTACGCCAAGCTGCTCCCGGTGCCCGCCGACATCGCCGGGCGCCCCACCACTGAGCCGGGCTGCACCCGCCTGATCCGCGCCGACAACCTGGCCCACGCGCTGGGCATGCGGCGGCTCTGGGTCAAGGACGACCGGGACAACCCGACCCATTCCTTCAAGGACCGCGTCGTCGCGGTGGCGCTCGCCGCGGCGATGGAGATGGGGTTCAAGGTTCTCGCCTGCCCGTCGACGGGAAACCTCGCCAACGCGGTCGCCGCCGCCGCGGCCCGAGCCGGCATTCGCTCCATGGTGCTCGTCCCGGCCGACCTCGAACAGCAGAAGATCATCACCACGGCGGTCTACGGCGGCACGTTCGTCCTCGTCGACGGGAACTACGACGACGTGAACCGGCTGGCGTCCGAGCTGTCCGGTGAGCATGAGGACTGGGCGTTCGTCAACGTCAACGTCCGGCCCTATTACGCGGAAGGCTCCAAGACGCTCGGCTTCGAGATCGCCGAGCAGCTCGGCTGGCGCCTGCCGGAGCAGGTTGTCGTGCCCATCGCCTCGGGCGCGCAGCTCACCAAGGTGGACAAGGGTTTTCGCGAGCTGGCCTCGCTCGGCCTCGTTGACGACACCGGCTGGCACGTTTTCGGTGCCCAGGCCACCGGCTGCTCGCCGGTGTCGGCCGCCTTTGCGGCGGGCCAGGAAGTCGTCGCGCCGGTGCGCCCCGCCACCATCGCCAAGTCACTGGCCATCGGCAACCCCGCGGACGGCCCGTACGTGCTGGACACCGTGCGGCGGACCGGCGGTGCCGTCGCCGACGTCAGCGATGAGGAGATCATCGATTCGATCCGCCTGCTCGCCGCCACTGAGGGGATCTTCGCCGAAACCGCCGGCGGGGTGACGCTCGGCGTCCTGCGCAAGCTTCTCGCCGACGGGCGGATCGACCCCGGGGCGGAGACGGTGATAATCAATTCCGGTGACGGCCTGAAGACGCTGGACGCGGTGGCGGCAGCACTGCCTGTGCCACCTGTCGTGCGGCCGACGCTGGAATCATTCCGAGAGGCGGGCGTTGAATGAGCGTGTCTGTACGAATCCCCACTATCCTGCGGTCCTATACGGGCGGCGCGGCGGAGGTCAGTGCCGATCACGGGACCCTGCGCGAGGTGATCGCCGGACTGGACGCCTCATACCCGGGCATTGCCGGGCGCATCGTCGACGACGGGGGCAAGCTCCGCAGGTTCGTCAACGTTTACGTCGGCGAGGAGGATGTCCGGTTCGCGCAGGGACTTGACACCCTTGTCCCCTCGGGAGCGCAGGTTTCGGTCATCCCCGCGGTGGCCGGCGGATAGCGCCCCCGTTTCCCTCATGACCGCTGTAACCGATTGCTCGCACCCTGTGCATGCTTATGACCGGAGATCTTGCCCCTCCGGTTCGCGCACGCGGTAATGTCGTGTCTGGTCGCCATCGGTCGGACCGCTCCTTGGCGTGGCCCGGGCAATGCGATCGAACGGGTTCCGCGTTGCAAGGGCGGAGCTCGAGGCCCGAGCACAGTTAGGGAGTTGTGTGGAAATGGCTCAGGGCACCGTCAAGTGGTTCAACGCGGAGAAGGGCTACGGCTTCATCGCCGTGGACAACGGCAAGGACGTGTTTGTCCACTTCTCGGCAATTCAGGCGGACGGTTACCGCTCTCTTGAAGAGGGCCAGCGGGTGGAGTTCGAGATCACGCAGAGCGACCGAGGACAGCAGGCCGACGCCGTTCGCGTGGTCTGAAGCTCTGACGTCGATCGGCCCGGCCCCCTCGGGGCCGGGCCGATTTGCATTTCTCACGGCGAGCACTGGACGCGGGTTACGGCGGGTGGCGGAGCGAAGCGACGACCGTCCAGCGAGCCGGGCCCTTGCGACCCGGCGAGTGACGGTGCTACGGCGGGAACCGCCATCGGGGCGCGGAGCGCACGTGGGGTTCCGGGGGGTCATCCCCCGGGGCTAACACCGGTTTGCACTCTCCCGGTGAGAGTGCTAAACATGGCGTTGGCACTCTACCTATGAGAGTGACAGCGATAGGCCGGATCGGACGATGAGGCCTGTGCCGACGGCAGGAAATGACTGCCGGTGGCCCAGGCCAGCCGTCGCGGGCGTCGGCTCGATCCGCAAGCAAGCCACGGAGGACTGGAGCCTATGGCAGCGAAGATGATCGCGTTCGACGAGGACGCCCGGCGCGGCCTCGAGCGCGGCATGAACCAGCTCGCCGACGCCGTGAAGGTAACCCTCGGCCCGAAGGGCCGGAACGTGGTACTCGAGAAGAAGTGGGGCGCCCCCACGATCACCAACGATGGCGTGTCCATCGCCAAGGAGATCGAGCTCGAGGACCCGTGGGAGAAGATCGGCGCGGAGCTCGTTAAGGAAGTTGCAAAGAAGACCGACGACGTTGCGGGTGACGGCACCACCACCGCCACCGTTCTCGCCCAGGCGCTCGTTCGCGAGGGCCTGCGCAACGTGGCCGCCGGCGCCAACCCGATGTCGCTCAAGCGCGGCATCGACTCGGCCGTCGAGCGGGTGAGCGAGGAACTGTCCAAGCTGGCCAAGGACGTGGAGACCAAGGAGCAGATCGCTTCCACCGCCTCCATTTCGGCCGGCGACCCGGCCATCGGCGAGATGATCGCCGAAGCCATGGACAAGGTGGGCAAGGAAGGCGTCATCACCGTCGAGGAGAGCAACACCTTCGGCCTCGAGCTTGAGCTCACCGAGGGCATGCGCTTCGACAAGGGCTACATCGCGCCGTACTTCGTCACTGACCCCGAGCGTCTCGAGGCCGTCCTGGACGACCCGTACATTCTCGTGGTCAACTCGAAGGTCTCGGCCAACAAGGACCTGCTGCCGCTGCTGGACAAGGTTGTGCAGTCCGGCAAGCCGCTCGTCATCATCGCGGAGGACGTCGAGGGCGAGGCCCTGGCGACGCTCATCGTGAACAAGATGCGCGGCCTGTTCAAGTCGGTCGCGGTGAAGGCCCCTGGTTTCGGTGACCGCCGCAAGGCCATGCTCGGCGACATCGCGATTCTGACCGGCGCCCAGGTCATCAGCGAAGAGCTGGGCCTGAAGCTGGACAACGCCGACGTCGACGTGCTCGGCCGTGCCCGCAAGGTCGTCGTCACCAAGGACGAGACGACCATCGTGGACGGTGCCGGTGACGCGGACCAGATCTCTGGACGCGTCAACCAGATCCGCACGGAGATCGACAACACCGACTCCGACTACGACCGCGAGAAGCTGCAGGAGCGGCTGGCCAAGCTGGCTGGCGGCGTGGCCGTCATTAAGGCCGGCGCGGCGACCGAGGTCGAGCTGAAGGAGCGCAAGCACCGCATCGAGGACGCCGTGCGCAACGCCAAGGCGGCCGTCGAGGAGGGCATCGTCCCCGGCGGCGGTGTGGCGCTGATCCAGGCCGGCAACAGCGCGTTCCAGAAGCTGGAGCTGGCGGGCGACGAGTCCACGGGTGCGGCGATCGTTCGCCGGGCCCTGGAGGAGCCGGTCAAGCAGATCGCGGTGAACGCCGGCCTCGAGGGCGGCGTCGTGGTGGAGAAGGTCAAGAGCCTGCCGCCGGGCCAGGGCCTCGACGCTGCCACTGGTGAGTACGTGGACATGCTGAAGGCCGGGATCATCGACCCGACCAAGGTGACTCGTTCGGCGCTGCAGAACGCATCGTCGATCGCCGGCCTGTTCCTCACCACCGAGGCTGTGATTGCTGAGAAGCCGGAGAAGGAGAAGGCCCCGGCCGCTCCGGGCGGCGGGGACATGGACTTCTAGTCCATCCTTTACCGCCGAGGGCCCGGGGATTTTCCCCGGGCCCTCGCATTTCGGCAGAAGGCCGCCACGTCAGGGCCCGGTTAGACAGCTCGCGCCGTTACGGGTATGACGTTCGCTCCGTGCGGCGGCTAGCCTAGGGGTGTCCGTAGCATCGTCTCGATCCCGTTTATCTACCGTTTGCCAGCTTTTCCTATTCAGCGTGAGGTCTTGCGTGCCTACCGGCAAGGTCAAGTGGTACGACTCCGAGAAGGGGTTCGGTTTCCTCGCCCGCGACGACGGCGGCGAGGTCTTCGTGCACTCCTCCGCCCTCCCATCCGGGACCACCTCGCTGCGCCCTGGCCAGCGGGTGGAGTTCGGCGTTGCGGAGGGCCGGAAGGGCGCGCAGGCCCTTCAGGTGCGGCTCATCGAGCCGCCACCCACCGTCACCGTGAAGTCGGCCCGTAAGAAGCCGGATGAGATGGTCGTGATCGTCGAGGACCTTATCAAGCTGCTGGACGGAGTGTCGAACACCTACCGGCGCGGCAAGCATCCAGACAGCCGCGACGCCAAGAAGATTGGTGCCGTGCTGCGGGCCGTCGCTGACGATGTCGAGGCCGGCTGACACCCTCGGCTGGCCCGCGCAGGCCACGGGCACCGGCCTCAGCCGCGCTGGGGTGCGGCGACCGTACCGGCCCGTAGGCGCCGCCGCCGCGACAGGACCAGGAGCACGACTGAGGCGGCCAGCCCGGCGGCGCTGATCCACAGCCCCACCGGGCCGCTGCCCGTCATCGAGACCAGCACGCCCGCGAGCCCCCCGGCCACCCAGGACACCTGGTGGATCGTCTCGGACACGGCGAACGTGGACGTCCGGGTCTGCTCCGGGATCTCCCGCTGCACGGTAGAGTCCAGCGCGAGTTTGGCCAGCACGGCCCCCACCGACGCCACGAACGCCACGATCAGCGCCGTGCCCAGGCCGAAGAACACCGCGCACACGGCCGACGTCGCCGTGGACACCAGCAGCACGCCGAACGCCATCAGGTGTGGCATGCGGGAGCGGAACAGCGAGCCGGCCGCCGTGCCGATCAGCCCGCCGGCGGCGGCGGCGAACACCAGTGCGCCCAGCGCCAGGTTCGGCGAGAAGCCGTGGAAATGCGCGCTGCGCAGCAGGAACGCGAGGAAGAAGACCATGAAGCCGGCGAACGCGCGCACTGCCGCGTTGGCCCACATCGCCTCGGCGACGATCGGCCCCACCGACCGTAGCCGCCCCCGCCGCTTGGGCCTGGCGCCCTGGAGCTCCTGCTCGTTCAGTGGGCGGCCCGTACCCGGGCGCCCTCGGACCCGGTCGCCCGGGGTAGCAGGACCGGCCGAGCCGGGCCCGCCCGGGTAATCCCCGAGGACGGCGGCCGATCCCGCGCCGTCGGCGGCTTCCCCGGCCAGCGGTTCCGGCCTGGACGGGGTGTCGTCGATGTGGTCGGGGACCCTGGCCCCGAGCACGGTGGCTCCCAGGTAGACCAGAGTGCCGATCCGCAGCGCCCAGGGCGCGCCGGCCACGTCCTGGATCCCGAAGGCCACGGGCGCGGCCACGGTCGAGGCCAGGACCGCTGCCAGGCCGTTACGCGCGTTCGCCGTCACCAGCGTGATCTCGGCGGGCAGCAGGCGCGGGGTCACCGAGCTGCGGGTGATGGCGTATGCCTTCTGCAGGACCAGCACGCCGAACGCCGCCGGGAAGAGGGTGACCGGATCACCCGTGACCGCGCCCGACATCGCCCAGCACAAGAGGCCGCGGGCGAGCATGGTCCCCATCATGATGTAACGGCGTCCCTGCCGGACGCGGTCCAGCATCGGCCCAATGAACGGCGCGACCAGCACAAACGGCGTTATGGTGAGAACGAGGTAGAGGACGACCTGACTGCGGGCCTCGTGCAGGGAGGTGTTGAAGAACACGGTGCCGGCCAGGGCCACGGCCACGAAGGCATCACCGGCACTGCCCGCCGCGGTCAGCTCGATGAGACTCGACAGGCCGGTGCGGCCCGCACCGGACGCGCCGCTCAGTCGGTGCACGAACCGTCCCATCCGCCGGTTCGCGGAGGCACCCGCCCGCGCGGCAGACCGGGCCGCCTGGCCGGTCGCCTGCCGTGCCTGCGACAGTCCCATGCTCCAAGTATTCTTCTCAGCGGAGACTGCGACGACCAGCAGGCGCGAATTCCCCGATACGTGGCTCGCGCAGTCGCCGTGATGAGCGAGAATGACTAATCGTGAGCCCGATCCGTGTCCGCAGCAAGGAGCCCGATCAGGCATGCGCGGAAGCCGTCGGCCTGGCGCGTGCCGCACTAGAGGACGTCGTGGGCGGGGAGCAGGTGGGAGAGCACCTCGGCGTCGAGGCGGGAGGCGACCGGCTCGTCACCCACCTGTTCGAGTGCCTCGACCCCGCCTATCCCGGATGGCGCTGGGCGGTGACCGTTACGCGCGCCGCGCGCGCCAAGACCATCACCGTCGATGACAGCGCACTGCTCCCGGGTCCCGACGCGCTGCTGGCACCGGCCTGGGTGCCCTGGCGGGACCGGCTGCAGCCAGGCGATGTGGGCGTGGGTGATCTGCTCCCGGCCCACGACGACGACGAACGGCTCGTCCCGATGGTGATGCTGGCCGGGGACGACACCGTGGTCGACTGGTACGCCGACGGGCCGCCGGAGGTTCCCGATCCGCCCGGGGCCCGGGAAGCGCCGGAGCCGGCCTTCCCGGGCCGGGCCCGGGTGCTGTCCCCGGCCGGCCGTGATGAGACCGCCGACCGGTGGTACGACAGCGAGCACGGCCCGCGCACGCCGCTGGCCCGTGCGGCACCCGCAACCTGCGCCAGCTGCGGCTTTTTCGTGCCGCTCAGCGGGGTGCTCGGCCAGATGTTCGGCGGCTGCGCGAACGCGTACGCTCCGGACGACGGCCGGATCGTGTCCGGCGACCACGGATGCGGTGCGCATTCAGAATCGGCACTCGACGATGCGCCCGCCCGCACCGTCTCACCTGTGATCGACGAGTTCGGCTACGACCTGGTGGACCTGCCCGGCGTCTCGCTGGACGAGACCGTCTTCGAGTCGTTCAGCGGCGGGATCTGAGCCGGTTCCTGGTAGCCCAGCCGGGCGGCGCGACGCTCGGCGGCGCCCGCCCGCCGGTGCTGCAGGTGCGGGACGTACCAAAGGCCGAAGAAACCCAGCACCGCCCCGGTCACGCAGGTCCATACCCACCAGCGCTCGGCCGGCGGCAGGCTGCCGCGGACGAACAGGACGACGAGGAGCGCAATCACCCAGCCCGCCGTGATGACGGTGGTGATCAGCCGGGCGTTTCCCTCGAGCGGAGGCGGCGGTGAGGGGCGCGGAGTACCCACGAGAGCCAGGCTACGTGCCTGCCCGGGGCGCCGCGACGTCCCCGCCCGTGATGCCCCCCGTCGCGCCTGCCGTCCGTGATGTACTTTGATCATCCGGCCGCAGGCGCCCGCTGCCTGCTCGCGTGCGGTAGGCGGTTTGCGGAATGTCCGCGGTACCGCATATCGTTAGCTAAAGTAATGACTCAGGCTAATGAAGATGACACTGACGCAAACCAGATCGGCGCAGACACGGTCCGATGTGGGCCTGGCCACCGCGTTGCGGATTTCGGTCAGCCGGCTCGCCCGGCGGCTGCGGGTAGAGCGCGCGGCGCACGGCATGCCGGAGTCGGAGCTGTCCGACACGCAATTCGCCGCCCTTTCGGCACTGGAGCGCCACTCGGCCATGACGCCGGGCGAACTCGCCGAATACGAGAAGGTGCAGCCGCCCTCGATGACACGCGTCATCGCGGTCCTCGAGGAACGCGGCCTTGTGATGCGGGCACCGCACGCGACCGATCGGCGCCAGGTTGTCCTGACCGTAACGCAGGACGGCCGGACCGTGGTGCTGCGGGCCCGCCGCCGCCGGGACGAATGGCTGGCGAAGCGGCTCAAGGAGCTGACACCGCGGGAGCGCGCGGCGCTGCGCGCCGCGGCACCGATCCTGGAGAAGCTCAGCCAGTCCTGAGCCGCGCTGCGGCCGGCGGCTCCCGTCCAGCCTTCACGGGTGACCGAGCCGATGCGGCGAGCGGCCGCGGGCGGATGTTCAGCTCCCTCCGCAACCGCAACTACCGCCTGTTCGCGGCTGGGCAGGTCGTCTCCAACAGCGGTACCTGGATGCAGCGGACCGCTCAGGACTGGCTGGTGCTGGACCTGTCGCACGGCAGCGGTTCGGCCCTTGGCATCGCCGCGGGCCTGCAGTTCCTCCCGTTGCTGCTGTTCAGCCTGTGGGGCGGCGCGATCGCCGACCGGTTCGGCAAGCGCCGCATCCTGCTCATCACCCAGAGCCTTATGGGCAGTCTCGCGCTGATCCTCGGCATTCTCGCCGTCACCGGGACGGTCCGGCTGTGGCATGTCTACCTGCTCGCCTTTGCGCTCGGCATGGTCACGGTCGTGGACAACCCGACCCGGCAGAGCTTCGTGACCGAGGTGGTGGGGCAGACTGACATGGCGAACGCGATCGCGCTCAACAGCGCCATCTTCAATCTGGCCCGGATCGCCGGGCCGGCGATGGCGGGGATCATCATCGGCTTGGTGGGCACGCCTACCGCGTTCCTGGTCAACGCCGTGTCGTACGGCGCGGTGATTACCGGGCTGCTGCTGATGCGCCCGGGCGAGCTGTCCCCGGTAAAACGGACGGCGCGGGCCAGGGGCCAGCTGCGGGAGGCCCTGCGCTACCTCAAGGGATCACCGCGGATCTGGCTGCCACTGACGATGCTCTTCTTCGTCGCCACGTTCGGCATGAATTTTCAGGTCACCACGGCCCTGATGTCACGCGGCGTGTTCCACACCGGCGCGGGCGCGTTCGGCCTGGCTTCGACCGCCTACGCGGCCGGCGCCCTGGGTGGTGCGCTGCTGGCGGCGCGGCGCCGCCACCCGTCGATCCGGCTCCAGATTGCGGTGGCGCTCGCGTTCGGCATCCTGGAGACGGCCTCCGGGCTGATGCCGGCCTACTGGGCGTTCCTGCTGCTGCTCCTGCCGACCGGCCTGTCGGTCGTGATGTACACGACCGCCGCGAACTCCGCGATCCAGCTCGGCACGGACCCGCAGCTACGCGGTCGTGTGATGGGGGTGTACATGCTGGTGTTCCTGGGGGGTGCCCCGATCGGCTCCCCGCTGATCGGATGGGTGGCCGAGCAGTTCGGCCCGCGGATGAGCCTGATCTCGGGCGGAGTGATCTCGGCGATCGCGGCCATCGCGGTCGGGATCGTGCTCATCCGCGTTACCGGGACCAGCGTGCGCGACGGGCTGCGGCCACTGCGGCGGAAGCTGCTACCAATGAGTGCATGAGACTGTTCGTCGCCCTCGCGCCGTCGCCCGCGGCGCTCGACGAACTTGAGGCCGCCGTGGCCCCGCTGCGCCCGGGGGGACCGGGCCTGCGCTGGACCAGCCCGGATGCCTGGCACATCACGCTGGCCTTCCTGGGCGAGGTCGGTGAGACGGCGGCGGCGCGGCTGGCGCCGCGACTGGAGCGCGCCGCGGCCCGGCACCATCAGTTCCGCCTCGCGTTCGCCGGTGCGGGTGCCTTCCCATCAGCCAGCCGGGCCCGCGTCTTCTGGGTTGGGCTGAACGGTGACGACGGCGAAGTGGACGGCCTGGCCGCGTCGGTCGCCGCCGCCGCGCGCCGCGCTGGGGCGTCCCCGCCGGACGAAGGCCGGGCGTTCCGCCCGCACCTCACGCTGGCGCGCTGCCGCGTCCCGGCCGATGCCCGCGCCCTGGTCGATGCCCTGAGCGCCTACCGGGGGACAGCCTGGCCCGCGGACCGCGTTCACCTGATCCATAGCAGTCCCGGCAGCCAGCCCCGCTACACAACCCTCGGCAGCTGGCCGCTCGCCCGGGGATAGGCTCGGGGGCGTGACCCGCGTGCCCCGCTGGCTTCTTCCCACCGTGCTCGCGCTCCTGGTGCTAACCGTGCTCCTCGGTTCCCTGGTGCACTGAGACGCGTCCTGTGACTGGTGCGCTGAGACGAACCCGCGTCCCCCGCCCGGTGCCGGGGTACGGACGGAGGACGCCGGGGTGCCCTGGGCGTCACGGCGCTCTCCGGAGCGTTACCGGCGCTGTTCAGTACGGCGACGGCGTGTTGCGGATGACTGCGAGGCTGACGATCCTGCCGTCCCGCACGCTGAAGTAGTTCGACATGATCAGCGAATCCGGCAGGTTGGTCTTGTCGAACTCGCCGTCGTAGGCGGCGCGGACGATGATGTCGCCGTAGTGGTCGACGACCTCCTGCACGTCGAGGGTCACCTTGTCCCCGACCATCTCCTTCTCCACCCATCGCCGGATCGCGTCGATACCCGCGATCTCACGGTGGGCATCGTTGACGTAGGCGTCATCGGCGAAGGTCGCGACGATCGCGTCGGTGTCGAAGGCGTTGACGGCGGTGATGTGGTCGGCGACGACGCCGGTCAGTTCGGTGGCCATGAGATCTGCCCTTCCCTGGTCTGGATTGGCTGTGGCTGGTACGTTCCACACTCGCCGCTCCGGCTGGGGGAGGGTCAACCGCTGCGCCCCGGCCAGACTCTCCCCCAGCCGGACAGTACTGACCGCGCGCCTTCAAGCCGCAGCGGTCCAGCGGCGCCCCGATCATCCGGAAATGAGCGGCTGGCCGCGGTCAGAGGCGTTCGACGATGTAGTCGATGCAGGCGGTCAGGGCCTCCACGTCGGCAGGATCGATGGAGGGGAACATTCCAATGCGAAGCTGGTTGCGGCCCAGCTTGCGGTACGGCTCGGTATCCACGATGCCGTTGGCGCGCAGCGCCGCGGCGACGGCCGCCGCATCGACGCCGCCGGTGAAGTCGATCGTGCCGACCACTTGTGACCGCTGGGCCGGGTCGGCGACGAACGGCGACGTGTACGGTGCCTTCTCGGCCCAGGTGTACAGGCGCGCGGCGGAGTCAGCGGTCCGGGCTGTCGTCCAGGCCAGGCCGCCATGGGCCAGCATCCAGTCGATCTGCTCCGCCAGCAGCAGTAGCGTCGCGACGGCGGGGGTGTTGTATGTCTGGTCCTTAGCCGAGTTCTCGATCGCGATCGGCAGGGAGAGGAAACCGGGCACATAACGGTCCGTTGCCGTGATCTCGCCCACGCGTTCCATGGCGGCGGGCGACATGAGGGCGATCCACAGGCCGCCGTCGGCCCCGAAGCACTTTTGCGGTGCGAAGAAGTACACGTCGAAAGCAGCCGGATCGACCGGGAGGCCGCCCGCGGCGCTGGTGGCGTCGACGAGGACCAGCGATCCGGGGTCTGCGCCGGTGACCCGGCGGACCGGCATCGCCACCCCGGTCGAGGTCTCGTTGTGGGTGAGGGCGTACGCGTCCACCCCGGGCTCTGCGGCGGCCAGCGGATGGCGGCCCGGCGCCGATTCGATCACCATTGGAGTGCCCAGCCACGGCGCGCCCGCCACCACCGTGGCGAACTTGGCGGAGAATTCACCGAACGCGAGGTGCTGTGACCGGGAGCGGATCAGCCCGAAGGCGGCGGCGTCCCAGAAGGCCGTCGTCCCCCCGTTGCCGAGGACGACCGCGAAGTCCTCCGGCAGCGCGAAGAGGCCGGCCAGCCCGGCCCGGATACGCCCGACCAGGGACCGGACGGGCGCCTGCCGGTGTGAGGTGCCCAGGTAGGTGCCGCCCGACTGGGCCAGCGCCGTTATCTGCTCCGCGCGCACCTTGGACGGCCCGCTGCCGAACCTGCCATCCGCGGGCCTGATCTCGGGGGGAATGATGACGCTGCTCACCGCGTCAGCCTATCCGCGGTCGGTTACTGGCCCAGGCGGCCCGGGTGGCCGCCGCGCGCCCCCGCGGCCCCAACCGGCGCATCGGGCCCGGACAGCGCCGGTCGTCCCGGGCCATACCCGGAACGCCCGGCGATGCGTATCCCCGGCGTGTACTAGACCTTGTCGAGCACGCTGTCGGCACCGGGTACCTCGCGCACCGGGCGGGGCGCCGGGCCGACATACCGGGCGGTGGGCCGGACCAGCCGGCCGGTGCGCTTCTGCTCCAGGATGTGCGCGGCCCACCCCGCGGTGCGGGCGCAGGTGAACATCGAGGTGAACATGTTGGCCGGGACCTCGGCGAAGTCGAGGACGATGGCCGCCCAGAACTCCACGTTGGTGTCGAGCACCCGGTCGGGATATCGCGCGCGCAGCTCCGCCAGCGCCGCGTTCTCCAGGGCCAGCGCCACCTCATAGCGGGGGGCGCCCAGTTCCTTGGCGGTCCGGCGCAGCACGCGGGCGCGCGGGTCCTCGGCCCGGTACACGCGGTGCCCGAAGCCCATCAGCCGGTTGCGCCGGTCGAGCAGCGCCTTCACGTAGGCGTCCGCGTCGCCCGTCCGCTCGACCTCGTCGACCATGTGCAGCACGCGTGCCGGCGCGCCGCCGTGCAGCGGCCCGGACATGGCGCCGACCGCGCCGGACATTGCCGCCGCTGGGTCGGCACCGGTCGAGGCGATGACGCGGGCGGTGAACGTGGAGGCGTTCATGCCGTGCTCGGCCGCAGAGACCCAGTAGGATTCGACCGCCTTGACGTGCCGCGGATCGGGCTCGCCCCGCCAGCGGATCATGAACTGCTCCGGAATCGTCTTCCCCGCGTCCACCAGGCGCTGTGGCACCATGGGTAGGCCGAGGCCGCGGGCCGACTGGGCCACAAACGACTGCGCGGTCACGGAGATCCGGGCAAGATCGTCACGAGCCTGGTCATCGCTGCTGTCGAGCAGTTGCTTGATGCCCCATGCCGGGGTCAGCGTGGCCAGGGCGCTCTGCACATCGACCCGGATATCGCCGGAGTGCACCGGGAGAGGGAACGCGTCGGCCGGCGGAAGTCCCGGGGTGAAGGAATTGTCAACGAGGAGGCCCCACACATAGCCGAACGAGACGTGACCCGTCAGCTCCTCGATATCCACCCCGCGATAGCGGAGCGAGCCGCCTTCCTTGTCAGGCTCGGCGATCGCGGACTCAAAGGCGATGACGCCTTCCAGTCCTGGCTTGAAGTCGGACATGGTGTCTCCCTCTCCTAACGGGCAACGCGGACTGGTGCGCCTGGCGGACGTTGTGCGTCCGGGCGCATTCACCGTCACGGTCCTGCCGTGGCCCGCGCCGGGTGCGCACGGCAACCCGGCCGGGGGACGCGAAAGGGCCGCGGACTCGGGACCGCGCTGTACCTCGGTTCTCTTATTCAATCTCGCCCGACCTACCTAGCGGTAGCCAGCAGCGATGTGAGGATCGTTACTCACATAAACGACAGTACGTTGCCGTCACGTGTGGACAGGTTTGCACATGCGTTCTGGCCGGCGAAACGAGGCCGCACCGCTTCTCATCGTTTTCCGGTGGCCGCGCGTTGTCATGGGCCGGAAAAGTACGCGTGCATGGGCCCGGCCGTGCTGGTTCCCGGCACAATATGCGGCTGGTTCCCGGCACAATGAACCTGACTTGGAATGTACCCGCCAGGGGCCCGCGATGATGCGTATGCCCAGGTCAAAGCGTTGAGGAGCATTGCTGATGGAGATCACCCGGCCCGGTGACGATTCCCGTGCCAATCCGCACGATGGTTCCCGGTTCCTTTCTGAAGGCATGCTCGCGGACGATCCGGTCCAGCAGTTCTCCGGCTGGTTCTCCGACGCCACGCAGGCCGGCCTGCCGGAACCCAATGCCATGGTGCTGGCCACCGTCTCGGCCGAGGGGCACACCCGGGCCCGGACCGTCCTGCTCAAGGCGCACAACAGCGCCGGATTCGTCTTCTACACGAACCGCACGTCCCGCAAGGGCACCGACCTGGCCGGGAATGGCTGGGCCTGCGTCCTGTTCCCCTGGTACGCGCTGGGGCGCCAGGTGACCATCGAGGGGCCCGTCACCGCTTTGTCCACCGAAGAAAGTGAGCCGTACTTCCACTCGCGGCCCCGCGGATCACAGATCGGGGCGTGGGCCAGCAGGCAATCCCGGGTCCTGGCGTCGCGAGGGGAACTCGACGAGCGCGTCGCGGAGCTTGAACGGCGCTGGCCGGCGGGCACCGAGGTGCCGATGCCGGACTTCTGGGGCGGGTACCGGCTTGAGCCGGAGACGATCGAGTTCTGGCAGTCCCGCGAGAGCCGGCTGCACGACCGGTTCTGGTACCGCAGAACCCCCGGTGGCTGGGTCATCGAGCGGGTTTCGCCCTAGCCGGGAAGGCTGCTGCCGCCGGTGCCCGGGGGTGCGCCGGGACAGGTACGCGGACAGGGACGGGGACAGGGACGGGGACAGGGACGCGGACAGGGACGGAGACGGGGACGGGTACGCGCAGGCGGCTGGGCGGCATAGCATCACAGCAGGAGGATGAGCAGGTGACCGCCCAGGGGCTTATCGACACGACCGAGATGTACCTCCGCACCGTCTTCGAGCTCGAAGAGGAGGGCATCGTGCCGCTGCGTGCCCGGATCGCCGAGCGGCTGGCCCAGAGCGGGCCGACCGTCAGCCAGACCGTGGCCAGGATGGAGCGGGACGGGCTGCTGCACGTCGCCGGCGACCGCCAGCTCTCCCTCAGCGACGTCGGCCGGACGCTGGCCACCAGGGTGATGCGTAAGCACCGGCTGGCCGAGTGCCTCCTGGTGGGCGTCATCGAGCTGCCCTGGGAGGAAGTCCACATCGAGGCGTGCCGGTGGGAGCACGTGATCTCGGAGAGCGTCGAGCGCCGCCTGTTCGAACTGCTCGGGTACCCGGTCCGCTGCCCGCACGGGAACGTGATCCCCGGCCTTGATGAACTCGGGATGCCGCCTCAGGCCAGGGCGCGGATCCTCAGCGCGGCGGACGACGGCGGCCAGGCGATGACCAGGGTCGCCGGCCGGGAGCCGGTGCCGGTGGTCGTGCAGCGGATTAGCGAGCAGATCCAGAGCGATCTGGTTCTGATGCTTAAACTCAAGCGCACCGGGATACAACCCGGACGTGAGGTAATGCTCGCGGTAAGCGACGATGGTGTACGAGTGACGTGTGACGACAGCGCTGATGGTGCCGGGACGGAACTGCCCCGCGAGATCGCCGCGCACGTTTTCGTGTCACGGCCGTAACCGGGACCGGGCACGGGCGGGCGCGCTCGTGTCCGTCGGCGGGGCCCTACGCCGCTGCCCGATCCCGGGCTATGGAGCACAGATATGAAATCGTGGCAGGACGTCGCGGGCGAGTCGTTCCTGCCCGCGGAGATGCTGCTGGACCAGGCGGAGATGGCGGTCATCGTCACCGACCGGCGCTGCAACCTGCTGTACTTCAACGCGTACACCGCCCGCCTGCTGGGCGTGCCCGGCGACACGGGGCGGTTTATCGGGCAATCCGTGTTCAGCATCGGGTTCGCAGCCGGGGACCAGGACAAGCTCAGCAGGCTGGCCCAGTGCGTACTGCACGGGCGCCCGTGGGAGGGTACCTTCGCCAGTGCCGGCGAAGAGGGCTCCAGCATGCTGGTCCGCGCCTACGCGGTGCCGCTGCGCCATTCATCCGGCGCCATCGACGGCATATCCATCTTCGCGCGTGAAGCCGGCCAGGGCACGCTGGCGGAACGGAACCGGATCGGGCTGCTGGAGCGCATCGGCGAGCGGCTGGGCGGCTCGCTGGAGCTGGGCGCGACCCTCCGCCATGTCACCGAGATGCTCGTCCCGCAGTTCGCCGACCATTGCTTCATCGACCTCTTGCAGGGCGACACGCTGGTCCGGCGGGTGCAGACCAACGCCGGCGGCTGGGAGCCACCGCGCGGTGCATGGACTGCCGTGGGGGGGCAGGTCCGGTACCCGGAGGGCCATTTCTGCCAGCAGGCCATGGCAGCGTCGGAGATCGTCGTCGTCACGGACCTGCAGGAAGAGAATTTCCCAGCGCCCAGTGCGGATAGCCTGCGGGCCAGCTACGACGTCGGGATGATCTCGGTGATCGCGCTGCCGCTGCACGCCCGGGGTGAGCTGCTCGGAGTGATGAGTCTTGCTCTGTCCGGGCTCACCGAACGGAACAGCCGGCGGTATGGCCCCGACGACCGCGACCTGTTCGGCGCGATCGCAAGCCGGATCGCGATCGCCATCGACAACGCGATGCTGTTCGAGGCGGAGCGGCATACCGCCCTGGTGTTCCAGAAGAGCCTGCTGCCGCAGGCCCTTCCGGAGCTGGACGGCCTCGAGGTGGCCTGCCGCTACGTGCCGGCCGAACCGCTGAAGACCCACGGTCAGGGAATCCAGACCCAGGTCGGCGGCGACTGGTACGACGTCATCCCGCTGGCCGCCGGGCGGGTGGGCATCGTCATCGGGGACGTTGAGGGACGGGGCGCCCGCGCGGCCGCCATCATGGGGCAGCTCCGGGCCGCGCTGCGCGCGTTTGCCCAGGACGAGAAGGCGCCCGCGGACATTCTGCGCAAGCTGGACGAGTGGTGCCGCTCCATGACGCCCAGTGACGGCACCGGACTGCTGGGTGCCGACCCGCCCATGGTGAGCTGCACGTACTTCGTTTACGACCCGTGGTCCCGTGAGCTGTCCTTCGCGAACGCCGGCCATGACGCGCCGCTGCTCGTGGTCGACGGCGAGGCGCGGCAGATGGAGATCGGCGACAAGGGGGTCCTGCTCGGAGTACGCGGCAAGGGCATTAGGGGGCTGCCGACGTATAAGGAGGAGACGCTGATCCTGCCGCCGGATGCCACCCTTGTCCTCTACACCGACGGCCTGACCGACCGCCGTGCGCGCGTCGACGGTGCCGGTCACTACACCGAGGAAGAGGCGCTCGGCATGCTGTGCCGAGCGGTCAGCGCGGCCGCGGCCGCGGCCGGGGGCGCCGATGCGATCGCCCGGGCCGCGGAAGAGTCCGTTCCCGGCGATATCGACGATGACATGGCGATCCTGGTCGCTCGTTCGCTCCCGGCCGAGCTTGACGCCCGCGAGCGGGTTTTCCCAGCCGAGCCCGTCATGGTGTCCGAAGCGCGCCGGATGGCGCTGCAGACGTTCCGGGCGTGGGGGATGGACGGCGCCCAGGCCGAGCTGGCGTGCCTGCTGGTCTCCGAGGTCGTGACGAACGCCGTCCTGCACACGTCGGCCGCGACCAGCCCTCGCCGCGAGTTCGGCGGTATCCCGGTGGGCGCCGTGGCGGCGCCCACCGCGTCGCCGGTGCCGTGGGACGTGCCGCTGCCGGCCATGGACCGCAGCCCGGCCGGTCTCGCCGCCGCGGCGCCGAAGGATTTCGCCATGCGCCTGCGGCGGGGCTCCGTGGCGGTCTGGGTCGAGGTCTTCGACCCGGATATGCGGCTGCCGCGGATCCGGTCGGCTGAGGAGAGCGATGAGGGCGGCCGTGGCCTGTACCTGGTGGAACAGCTCGCCACCCGGTGGGGATCCAGGCCGACGCGCAACGGGAAGGCCGTCTGGTTCGAGATGCCGATCGACGGCCAGTCGTCGCCCTGACCGCCTGGTGCCGCGCCGGCTAGTGGCCCTGGCTGGATCCGTACAGCAGCGCGGCTATGAGGGCGACGACAATGATTGCGCCCATCCAGGTCTTGGAGGAGACACCGAGGCCCGCGCGCTTACGGAGTTTGTTCCAGAAAAAGGCCACGAGGATCGCTATGAAAAACAGCAGGATGACGCCGGCGGTCACTGTCGCCTCCTCCGCGCAATTGCCCGTGCTGTGCCCAGGCTACGTCACCGGGCCGGGGCTGGCTACGTCTGCGTAGGTTCACGCGCCGTGGCTGAGCGGTGCGCGGGCACCGGCCGTGGGCGGGTTACGGCGGCGGGGCGACGTCGCGGGACACCACCTGAGCCGGCAGCCACACCCGCACCCGGGTGCCGTGCCCTGGAGCGGACACCAGATCCGCGTGACCGTTGTGCGCGGCCGCGATCGCCTGGACGATCGACAGCCCGAGCCCGCTCCCGTTCTCGGCCCGGCCGGCGTTCTGGCCCGCGTACTTGTCCTGGGCGCCGCGGTGGAAACGGTCGAACGCGCGGGCCGCGTCCTCGGGCAGCATTCCCGGGCCGGCGTCGGCGACCTCGATCAGGGCGCCGCCGCCGGCGGGGCTGAGCCGGAGCGCAACCGGTGTCCCCGGCGGGGTGTGCTCTCGCACATTGCCCAGCAGATTCGCCAGTACCTGGCGAATCCGTGGTTCGTCGGCCACGACGACCAGCCGGTCCGGGGCCTCAGCCTGGACCGGGCGGCCGGGTTCGACGGCGCTCGCGTCGGCGGCGGCGTCGCGCACCAGGACAGCCAGATCAGTCTCGGTCAGGTTCAGCGAGGACGTGCGGTCGAGCCGCGCGAGCTCCAGCAGCTCGGCGACCAGCCTGCTCATCCGCTGTGATTCCTCGTCAATCCGGCGCATCGCGTTCGGCAGCTGATCCGGGCCGAGGGCTCCCTGCCCGTAGAGCTCGGCGTACCCGCGGATGGTCGTCAGCGGGGTACGGAGCTCGTGGGAGGCGTCCGCGGCGAACTGGCGGACCTTCTGCTCCGAATGCAGCCGCGCGCTGAACGCCTGCTGGATCCGGTCCAGCATCGTGTTGATCGCGTCCGCCAGGGAGCCGACCTCCGCGTGATCACCCGGGTCCGGCATCCGGGCGGTCAGGTCGCCGCGGGTGGTGATGCGCCGGGCCGTAGTGGCCATCTGATTGAGGGGCGCGAGTCCCCGGCCGATCAGCCACCGGCCGCCCGCGGCGAGCACCGCGAGCAGGGCGCAGCCGGTGATGAGCTCGGCGATGACCAGGCTGCGAACCCCGGCCGCAACCCGGTCGCGGGGCGCCGCGACCACCATGATGCCGTTGATACCGGAGCCCAGGGAGACCCGCCGCCCGGCCGCCGCCAGGGTGGTACCGGGAACGGGATAGACCGTGTGCGCCCTGACGTGCTGGCGCAGCTGGCTCAATGGCATCGCGTCCAGGGCCGCGACGAGCTGGCTGGCGTAGGGCGACCCGTTGTCATACTCCACGACGGTTCCCCGGGGCCCCACCCCGGCGAGGGCGAAGGCCGGGCTGGCCTTCAGCTGCGCGGGTGTCTCGCCCACCGCGGCCAGCAGGGTGTCGTCGAATTGGGCGGAGAGGTGGCCGCTGATCACGAACGTGCTGACGGTTCCCATGATGACCAGGAACACGGCCGTCACCGCGATCAGCCCGGCCAGCAGCCGGGCGCGCAGCGACAGCCGGGGGGAACGGGTCATCAGGATTGCGGCGTGGAAACCCCGGACTTCAGGCCGGGGAGGAAACGCCGCCCCCCCTTTCTGCGTGTCACGCTCGTCCGGGACGGTGCCAGCGGATAAGCTTTGTTTCCGGTAAGACAAATGCGGCAGGTCGTGCCGTAGGTGCCGGGAACGGCGCCGATGCCTGCGGAGGCGCTGTAAGACTTCGGCTGGGGACCGCGCGAGCGGACATTCCCGGGAGCGGGTGC
>Ga0181521_10002634_pt1 | contig 21544 bp, 21 predicted proteins | sample PEATcosm2014_Bin_32_FD_119764 | JGI IMG/M metagenome (GOLD analysis project Ga0181521, IMG submission 119764) | Peatland microbial communities from MTU Mesocosm Facility, Houghton, MI, USA - PEATcosm2014_Bin02_60_metaG | ecosystem: Environmental > Terrestrial > Soil > Wetlands > Peat | place...
GCGCTGGGGGCGGCTGGCGTATGTCCGCGGGCCACTGGGCACGCTGAGCGACAATAGACCGTTACGCATCGAGTATGCCGCTGCCGCGCGCATGAGCCCAACAGCGGTATATTCGATGCCTGCCTGAAAAGCGCGCCGGGTCCCATGATGGATATTGCTGCTCATCACATGAGCGAACGTAAAAATCAATATGGTCAAGCGATCGGACCCTCGATTCCCGACTGGTCTGAACGTCGGCGGCCACAGCGCAACGTCATCGTGGGTCGCTATTGCCGGGTAGAGCCAGTCGACGTGGAGCGTCATGCAGCCGATCTTTTCTCTGCGTACATGGAAGCGCCGGATAGCCGTGATTGGACCTACTTGTTCACGGAGCGGCCGAAGAGTCCTGAACAATTTCGGATTTATCTCGAGAAGCTCGCCGCTAGCCAGGATCCGCTTCATTTTGCATTCGTCGATACCGGTACGGGGAGAGCGGTTGGTACAGCCGCATTGATGCGAATGGACCCCGTCCACGGAGTCATCGAGGTGGGCAATATCATATTTTCTCCGCGGATGAAACGGACGCGCGTCGCCACAGAAGCCATGTATCAGCTTATGTGCCTCGTGTTCGATGAGCTCGGCTATCGACGGTATGAGTGGAAGTGCGACAGCCTGAATGCTCCCTCGCGCGCGGCCGCCGACAGGTACGGATTTACGTATGAGGGATTGTTCAGAAACGCCGTCGTATACAAAGGGCGAAGTCGTGATACGGCTTGGTTCTCAATAATAGCCGAGGAGTGGCCTCGCATACGGACGGCCTTTCAATCTTGGCTTGATCCTCATAATTTTGAGTCGAGCGGTCGGCAAAGACGGTCGCTTCGGGCGATACGGTCTGCAGAGCGATGATGCTGGCTACAGGAACAGGTCGGGAAGGAGTTGCTTGCTTCCGGGGACTACCGAGTAGGACTCGAAGCTCTTCGTTCCGTGAGCGGCGAGCACCTGCTCATCAATGTAGAAATTGCCGCTATTGCCCGCGTCGCGCGCGTCGCTCGCAAGAATGAGCGCGGCTGCGTCGGCAATTATCGCCGGCGTGCGGCAATGCTCCGGCAGGATATTTGGAATCATTTGCAGCGCGGCAGTCTGGATTACGGTGGCCGGCCAGAGCGCATTGACGGCGATGCCATAGGGTCTGAACTCCACGGCATGTCCCAGCACGCACATCGACATGCCGTACTTGGCCATGGTGTAGGCCGTGTGCTGCGCGAACCAGCGCGGCGCCATGTTAAGCGGCGGCGCAAGCGTCAGAATGTGCGGATTGCGTCCGTGTTCGCCTGATTTTTTCAGTGCGGGCAGGCACGCCTGCGTACACAGGAAGGTGCCGCGCACGTTGACACTAAACATCAGATCGAAGCGCTTCATGGGGGTCGCTTCGGTACCCGTCAGACTGATGGCGCTCGCATTGTTGATCAGCGCGTCGATTGCGCCGAAACGCTCGCACGCCGCGGTGACCGCCTCGACGACTTGCACTTCGTCACGGATGTCCACCTTGAGCGGCAGGCACTGGCCACCAGCCGCCTCGATCTCCTGGGCCGCCGAGTAGATCGTGCCGGGAAGGCGCGGGTTCTCCTGATCGGTCTTGGCGGCGATCACCACATTGGCACCTTCGGACGCGGCCCGCACCGCAATCGCCAGCCCGATGCCCCGCGAGCCACCGCTGATAAACAGAGTCTTGCCTTGGAGTGACATGCGCAACCTTTGTGGAGCTAACGGCCCAATTCACTGCTAAGCGGCAATTCAATCGAACCGTGCAAAGTCTGGCCGGCGCCGCTCGTAAAACGCCGTGAACGCCTCGCGCGCCTCGGGCGATTCCAACCGATCTCGGAATTCCTCGCCCTCGAGGAGCATGCGTGACTCGATCGCTGCGATCCGGCCGTGCATCATGAGGCGCTTGGTGGCACGCACTGCCGCTGCCGGTAGGGCAACCAGCTTGTACGCTTGGACCCGCGCATGCCCAATCACGGCGTCGGCGGGCAGCACGGCGCTCACGAGGCCCATCTGGAGCGCCTCGTCGGCTCCAAACGGTTCGCCCAGCAACAGGCGTTCAGCGGCGCGCTGATAGCCAATGAGTTCCGGCAAGAGCAGGCTCGAAGCCGCCTCCGGCACCAGGCCCAATTGCGCAAAAGGCAGACTGAACTGGGCGTTGTCTCCCGCGAACACCAGGTCACAGTGCAACAGCATGGTCGTGCCCACACCAACCGCGGGGCCGCACACGGCCGCGACGAGCGGCTTTGGGGCGTGACTGATCTCCTTAAGAAAGCGAAACACCGGACTGTCAGCGTCGCTCGGCGGGTGGTGCAAGAAATCCTGCAAGTCATTGCCGGCGGTAAACACGTCGCGTTTACCGACGATCATCACGGCGCGGATAGCGGGTTCCTCGCGCGCTGCAGTCAAGGCATCGGCGAGCGCGGCGTACATCTGAGCGGTGATGGCGTTCCTCTTCTGTGGCCGATTGAACTCGATTGTCAGAACGCCGCCTTCGCGTGTAGTCAGGATATCCATGGGATGTGGCACCTATGCGGGCACTGCCGCCTCAGAGTCGCTCAACTATTTCCGCCGCACCCATGCGGGTCCCAACGTAGGTGCAGGCGTGCATTTCTAGCCGGGTTATGGTCATCTTTGGCGATGCCAAGATTACCACGGTGTCATTGGATCGGCTTACGCATCGTTGCGACATCATCAGGACCGGCAGCACTTACCGACGAGCGCGGCCGTCGCCAGACACGAATTTCGTCGAGGCGGCAGGCTGCTGCGCCGGAATCGGATTTCGCAACTCAATCGTCGCCGGTCACGCTGTGCAATTTCGATAACCTGCGGCATCCCGCGCGCCGCATTGGTGAGTCCACGCTTGCGAGATGGCGCTGGAATGGGGCGCAATAGCTCTGGGCGGCGTTGGCGCAGCCGTGATGTTGATGGGGCGGGATTTGCAGGGGAGCGTTGCCGGCACGCTCGTGATCCTTCTCGGTACCACCTAGGCCTGGAGCTATCTCGTCGTGTTCGGATCCCTGATCGCATTCTCGGCTTATCGATTCGTCGTGGAGCGGGTCTCACCCATCCTTGCATCGACCTATGCCTATATCAACCCGCCGGTCGCTCTGTTCGTGGGCTGGTGGCTCGGCAACGAGTCATTTTCTTCCAACATCCTGCTCGGGTTGCCGATCGTGCTCGGTGCCGTGGCGTTGCATGCCTGGATCCAAACACGCAGCCGCAGTAATTCGCTGTGCATCGCTGCGTTGCCCACCTGCTCACTGCCATTACAAAAACAGCCTTTACAATGATTGCCTAAGCAATATAAGAGCGGCACGTATCTAGCCATGTGCGGACCCGATCGCCGCCGCTGAGTCGGTGCCAAACGTGTGGCCAGCGTTCATTGGCTCACGAGCTTCTGGCCCGTGTAAGGGTTGTAGTCGTACCGCTCCGGAAATTCCTCGCCGGTGGTCGGATCGATCTTCCTTCGCTGCACAGGTACAGGGGCAGCAGCCGGCGTACGGACCGGCACGACGGTGGTAGCGGGGGATGTAGCCGGGGGCGAAGGCGCGGCCACGACCACCGGAGCCACAGGCATGGTTGGCGGCTGGGCGCGCACTGGCAGCGGCGCCGCGGGAGCCCACAGCGGCAGCTGCCACTGAAAATGCTTGCGATAAAGGGTGTACTCGAGGCTACCAGGCACGGTGGGATCGAGTGAGTGCCTGCCGGGCGCCGGCCGGTAGAGTGCGAACTCGATGCCGCTCCCATTGCGACCCAGCATAGCGGCCAGCGCGGGCTTGATCTTTTCCAGGGCGGCCTGGGCGCCCGCGTCGTTCTGGTCGGTGGGGGCCGCAGTCAGCATCTGACCATCGACGGTTAGGCGGGAATGACGCAAAAGATCCGCCCTGTCGTGCACGTCAACCAGACCGCGTTCGCCGACCTGTCCACGCGACAGCGCAAAGACGAAGTAGGGTTCTAGGAACGCGAGCATCCGCTCACTGTCGGCTTGCTGGAGGTTCGGTGTGTCCCGCATGATCGCCTGCAACAGGGCCTGTGGCAGCCACCAAGCCATGTAGAACTGGCCGGCGTCGTTGGTCAGGCGTCGCGTCTGGTGCGCCAGTGCAGTCGTGTCGGCGCTATTGACCTCGGCTGCGCCTGCATCGGCAGCGCACACCGCCATGAGTGGCAACCCGAGCAGCGCGAGCCCGATTACCAGCATGCTCGCGGCACCATGAAGTGCGCGCGTCTCGCCTGTCCGGATTCCTGATCTCTTATCCATCCCCTGCCCCCTTACACGCGAAATCATCACTAGCCACATGGCCGCCTCTGATTATAGGAGCTTTTTGTCGGCTTGCGTGTCGGGCACCTTCGTGCCGATCCGCGTCGCGCGTCGGCCCAGATTGGTTGCGCTTCGTTGCGAGAAATTGCAATAGCGCAGTACCGCACCGAAGCGGGCTGCCGGCAAAGCATCAGCTTGTGCCAATCCGGTATTTGGGACGCCAGGCGTCTTAGCTTTAGGCTAAGAGCTGACCATTTCGAAAGTTGTGAATTTCCAACCATGGGCGGAAAGGCTGATAAAGACGCATCGAGAACATCCATCGCAATCCGGCACTTTTGACGTCGCAAGCGACTCCAGGCCCTGTGCCAGCAATAGCCAGTCCCCGAGCTCGAGGTTGCTGTCGCAGGAAGATGGCATTGCCGACAATTTCCCAATGATTACCGCATGCTACGAAGCCCATCTGTCCATGGAGAAAATGCTGGCGGCCTTCGCCGCACTACGCGGAGACGATGCTGAGGACGCAATCGGGTAAACTGATGGTGCGCGGCTGGGTTCAGGGCACCTGAGACACTAGTGTTCACTATGCAGCGACATATGCAACTTGACGAGATGCGCAACCGAACGCGCCCCCATCTTATCCATGACTTTGGCGCGATGGATTTCGATAGTGCGCTCACTCAGCCCCAAATCGATTGCGATTACTTTGTTAGCGTTGCCGGCGACGACCATGTCGTTTACCTGCCGTTCCCGAGGTGTCAGTGATGCAAGCAGTTGGCGCACCTCGCCGAGGTGCGCCAACCTGCTGCGATTTTCGGCATCTCGCTGCAGAGCTTGGTTAATGCGATCGAGTAGATCCTGATCCCGAAAGGGCTTCTGAACGAATTCGAAGGCCCCTTCCTTCAATGCCTGGACGGCCATGGGTACATCGCCGTGACCGGTAATGAAGACGACAGGAATCATGGCGCCCATGCGATTGAGTTGCTGCTGTAATTCCATGCCGCTCATTTCCGGCATACGAATGTCCAGCACGAGACAGCCGGGCGCGTCGGTGTCGAATTGTGCCAAGAAATCCTTAGGACTCGAAAAAGCGGCTGTCTTGTAGCCGACCGTGCTCAATAGCATATCCAACGCGCGTCGCATGCCGTCGTTATCATCGACCACGTAAACTGCGGGCGGAATGCTTTTTTCGCTAGCTTTCTTCATGAGTTCGACTCGGCTGGGGCGCGGCCCGGCGGTTGTTGATGTGATCATGCTGGCCTCCTTATATCCAACGATGGCTTAAAATGTATGTCAGTGCTGCGTGGTGAGCAGATTGTCGATCTCGCGCAGCAGTAGGTTGATGTCAACGGGTTTGGGCATGATCCGGTCTACGATGAGCTTTGCCTGCGCGACGTGGCTAACCGCGATGTCACCTGTCAGCATGATGGTCGGAGTTTTGACTCCGAGCATTGTCGCGATTTCGGCGACGATCTCCGGCCCCGTAAATCCCATCGGCAGCTGAAAGTCGCTTAGAATCAGGTCCGGACGCAGACCACGAACCTTGACGTGTTCCAACACTTCGTCGCGCGAGGCGGCGCCGATGACGTCGTACCCTTCAAGGCTGAGCAACATCGCCATCGACCGCGATATGCCGGGATCATCTTCGATGTGCAATATCTTCGCGCCGCTCGATGGCGCGGCCGCGATCGTTGCCGTGTTCGCCAGCGGCTCGTGCGGCAAGTCGGTTGTGACGCCGCGTGCAATCTGCACGGTAAAGGTGGAACCCTCGCCAAGACGCGTTTCAATGGTGACTTCATGACCGAGTAAGCGACAAATAGTCTGCACAATTGAAAGACCAAGCCCTACTCCTTGGCGCTGATCATGATTCGGATTATCTACTTGATAGAACGCATCAAAAAGTCGCTGTAAGTGTTCAGGGGGGACCCCGGGTCCACTGTCGACGATATCGATGAATAGCTGCGAGCCGTCGGTACGGACACGTAGTTGAATTGCACCGTGCTGTGTGTACTTAATTGCGTTGCCGAGCAAATTGCGCAGAATCACCGGCAAGAGCATCGGATCACTGCGTGCGAATTCGGTGGACTCTTCAATGTCTAAGGTAAGCGACTTGGCTGCTGCCGCGTAACCGAATTCTGAGCGCAGTTTCGGCAGGACCTCTTGCAGTGAGAAATCGCGAATTACCGGGTGGATGGCGCCTTTCTCCAGCCGATTGATGTCAACCAGCGCGGAGAGCATCTGGTCCATGTTGCGCACCGCTTCTTCGAGCAACGCAAGCTGCGGAGCGTAGTCCGTGTCCTTGAAGGCTCGCGCCAGGACCGCCTGCAGACTCCAAATGGTTTGCAGCGGTTGGCGCAGATCGTGGCTGGCGGCAGCGAGAAACCTCGACTTCACCTCGTTGGCTTGCACCGCGGAATCCCGTGCCTGCGTCAGAGCGTCTTCCAGGTGCTCGCGCTCGGTGATGTCGCGCACGAAGCCCAGTAAGCGGCCATCGGGCAGCAGCGTTCCACTCAGTTGTACCGGCACGAAGTGACCGTCCTTATGCCGCAGTTTCCAGTCCCCGAGGATCGCGCCGCCTGCAAGCAGCACCGTCATGCCTTGCCCCCACCGCTCGAGATCCTCCGGTGCGAGCAGATCAACGAAGCTTTGGCGGACGATCTCTTCACGCGTGCAGCCGAGCAATGCGCAGCCGGCGCGATTCACGTCGATGTAGCGCCCCTCACGGTCCACGATAAAGATACCCTCGGAGGCTTGCGTGAACAGTTCGCGCGTCCGCTCCTCGCTGCGCCGCAGCTCGACGCTGAGTTGTTCCCGTTCGGTAATGTCGTAGCCGAACCCATAGGCCCCTTTAACGGTGCCGGTTGAATCGCGGTCCGGGATTTGCGTCATCTCGTGAATCCGTTGCTGACCATGCACCGTCACCGGCATGACCATGCTCACCCGCTCACCGGCGAGCGCCCGCCGCCGGCTATCCTCGGTAGCCTCGTACACGGCGTCTCCAATGACGCTTCTAACCGGCATCCCGCGCGGATCGCCGCGGTATAGGGCTATCTTGCGGAACTCCTCATTGGCGAGTTGCAGCCGCTCAGCTTTATCCACATAGGCGATGGCGATCGGCACGTTGTCGATGAGCGTCTGCAGCTGCTTCTCGTGGGCTGCGCGCGTCGCATGAACTGTCGTCATGTCACGCACGATCGCAATTGTTGCCGAAGCAGCGCTGTTGTCGCGGGGTTTGAGCAGAACGTCGATCGGGAACTCGGCGCCGTCTCGACGGCGGCCGAGCAGGTCCAGGCTGGCGCCCATGGTACGAAGCGTTGGCGATCGCGCATACACGCGTCGATGTTGCGCGTGATGCTCTCTGACGGATGGGGGCACCAGCACGTCGATCGATTGATTAACCAGTTCGCTATGCTCGTAGCCGAACATTCGACAGGCCTGGGCGTTCATATACGAGATCCGGCCGCCGTCCGCCATGCCGGTGACGGTGAACACGGCGTCGGGCAGCAGCTCTAGAATTTCCTGGCTCGCCATGCGGGCGCGCAGTTCCCGCCGGATCCAGACGTAACTGCCAAGCAATGTCATGAACAGGAGCGCGACTGCAATTGCCTCAACAGCCAGCGTCGCCTCTTGAGCGTGGCGCTCCGCGGCGAGGTGCTGGTCAAGAAGAGTTCGCTCGTACGCGGTCATGTCGGCCGCGACCTGCCTGAGATCGTTCGTCACGCGCGCGCGTTCGGGGTCGTTGATTAGCTGCGTGACGGCCGCGATTCCGTTCGCGTCGTGGATAGTAATGGTGCGGTCGAGCGCATTCCTGCGCAGATCGACCAATTCTTTGAGCTTGGCGCAGTTGGCCTGCTGATACGGATTGTCGGCAGTTAAGACGGTCAATTCGGCCACCGACCGGGTCCACGTCGTAACGATCGAACGATAGCGCTGCAGAAACGTGGCGTCCGAAGTCAGCAGATAGGCCCGCTCGTTCGCTTCCGCCTCGGCGAGCGACGCGCTCACACCCTCGATGAGGTACAGCACGTCGCTGGTATGGGCGGACCAACGTGCGGTCTCCGAGAGCCGTTGGTACTCAAAGCGATCAGCCGCTATCAATGCGATACCCACAACGATACCGAGGATGAGGGTCACCCCGATCGTTCGCTCGAGTGTCCGGTCACGCAAGGAGGTTGGCGCCTTCGAATTGGAGAATATAGCCACGACGAACGCGCGCGGCAGCGCCTCCGGAAGCACAGTCTACGCCCTATCTGCGGCTCCCGCGGTATTGCGCCACAATAAGCAGCCGCCTGATTGATCAGGCGGTGCGGCGGCGCCTCGCGTCAGTGAAATCTACTCGCCCCTCGAAGAGATCCACTGTCTGGCGTCGCGAGTCAGCCGGCAACGCACTTCGCCTCCCGTCGTCGTGCGGACGATGAGAGCCACCGATCTGTTCCTTTTCCGCGCCGCGCAGATGAGCGTTCTGTGCACGTCGTTGAGGACGATCGGAAAGGAAGCGCCGTGCTGGGATTCGATCCGCAACGGTAACCGCTCTTTAGGGACGGATACGGCCAGAATGTCAGGTTTGAACCAACCGATGCACCAATAGGCACCTGCAACCACCACGCGGCTAACACCACGGTTCGCAAGTTCGATGATCAGAATGTCTGCACCGCTATAGATATGAGCGGCGTGCCCCTGCCGCGATAGATCCGCGGCGCCACTCAAGTGAGTCAATCGGTCGCGGAAGCCGAGCCAGCCGGCGACGACTGCTGCGCCGATTGTCGCGATCGCAGTGAACCAGGCGGCCCAGAGTATTGCCGTGGAATCTGGCATCAGGCAACTACCGAATTTTGCTCCGGCGCGCTCAAACAGAAGTAATTATTTTACTCGTAAGAATACGCCGGCGCACCTATTTCCTGCCATCATTTTCGACAACAAAATCAAGCCGGCCCCACTTCACCTGTCGAAGCGCGCAGTTTCAACCACTATTGCGTAGGGCCGTCGCGATTGCATTAATTGAGAGTTGTATGCCTTCTCGGACCCGAGGATCCGTCTCCCCGCCCCGGTGTCGCTTGAGTAGTTCGACTTGAAGCAGATTGAGCGGTTCAATATACGGAAGACGTAGACGTATGGACGCGTCGAGAGCGGGATGCTTTTCCAGCAAGCGCGATTGTCCCGTGATGGCCAATAGGCTCTCCTGAGTTGCCAGCCATGTATCCCGGACGCGACGAAATAAGGCATCGGCCAGCGCTCGATCCTCTACCAAAGTGGCGTAACCCGCGGCGATGCCCATGTCAGATTTGGAGAGCACCATCTCCAGGTTATCCACGGTGGCACGGAAGAACGGCCATGCCTCCAGCATCTCACGCAACAAGGAGATGTCGGAAAATGACCCGAGCGCCTGACCGACCCCATACCAACCGGGCAACATAACCCGAGCCTGCGCCCAGCTAAACACCCATGGAATTGCACGCAAATCTTCGATTCGTTCCGAGTTGGTGCGCGACGCCGGGCGTGAACCGATCTTGAGTTCCGAGATTTCTGCCAGCGGCGTCATCTGGCGGAAGAATTTCGCAAAGCCGGCGGTCTCATAAACTAATGAACGGTAGGCGCGAAAAGCTTCTTGAGAGAGTGTGTCCATCGCGCCAGTAAATCGTCGACGATCGTCATGGGATAGAGAGGCGTTTTCCAGGGAGGCCAATAATGTGCCGGCGGTGAGGGATTCTAAGTTGGCGGCCGCGCTTTCACGGGTGCCGTATTTCGCCGCGATGATTTCCCCCTGCTCCGTAATGCGAATGCGGCCTTGTACCGTTCCCGAAGGCTGAGCGCGAATCGCCTCGAACGACGAGCCGCCGCCACGGCCCACTGCACCCCCGCGACCGTGAAATACCTGCATCGCCGTATCCGATCGTTGAAAGACTTGCGCGAGCGACGTGGTGGCTTGATATAGGCTCCAGACGGAAGTGAGATAACCGCCATCCTTATTCGAATCCGAATAACCGACCATGACCTCCTGAAAACCGTGGGCAGTCGTGAGGGCGCGCACCTCCGGTAACTCGAGCCACGCGGTCATCACCTGAGAGGATCGTTCCAGATCGCCAATGGTCTCGAATAAGGGTACCGCCATGATCGACGCACGTGGTGTGCCCTGCCCACGATAGAGCCCTGCTTCCTTGAGCAGGATATGCACCTCCAGCAGGTCCGATACATTTTCGCATTTGGATACGATGTAGGTCGAAATACAGTCGGTTCCGTACAGGTCATGCGCTTCAGCGGCGGCACGCACGATCGCCAATTCCGACAAGGTCTCCTTGGAGTAGCTCGCGTACGGACTCGCCAATAATCGCTCGCTGGCAAGCTCGCGCCGCAACAGCGCTACTCGAGCCGCCTCATCCAACGCTTGATAAGCCGGTGAGACTCCCGCGACCCTGAGCAATTCCTCAACCACGCGCGCATGGACATCCGCGTTTTGTCTCAAGTCGAGCGTAGCCAGGTGAAAACCGAACGTCTCGACGGCTCGAATCAGTCGCGCCATTGCACCGCCGTTATTGAGCTCCACTTTGCTATCGAGCTGGAGGGATTGGGCCAGAATTGTCAAATCTGTACGGAAACTTTGTGCATTGGGGTACGCTTCGGCGGCAACCGACGCGGGTCTGGGCGACGATCGGCCGGTTAATTTCTGATACGTGGCGGCGAGGCGTGCATAGATGCCGGAAATTGCGCGCCGATAGGGTTCATCCGCGCGAGCCGGATTGATATCGCCGCCGCGATGCGCCAGTGCGGCAACGGCATCTGAGACATCTGCCAGCTCGTTGGAGATGGACAGTTCAGCTCCCAGCGCGTTCACCTGCTCCAGATAGTCCGCCAGCAGCGCCTGAGCCGCCCGACTCAACGCAAGACGCAGCGAATCCGCAGTAACATGTGGATTGCCGTCGCGATCCCCGCCAATCCAGCTGCCGGGGCGCAAGAAGCTTATTGGACGTTGGCCTAGCAAGCGCTCCCAGCGGGCATAGAGCATGGGCACGACCGGCACAAAGATATCCCGCAGATACGCGAGAGCCGTATCGACTTCATCGGTCACATAAAGTCGCTCGCGTCGCAGCGCCCGCGTCTGCCATAACAAGGCGATCTGTCTTGCGATCCCTTGTTCGATTAGCTCGCCTTCCGGCGTCTCAGTGCGCCCGGCGTCTCGCAACCGCATGAGTGCCGCGATGCGATTGCGGTGATCGATCATGCTCTTGCGCATCACTTCCGTGGGGTGCGCGGTGAGGACGGGTGCGATCAATGCGTTATTCAGCAAGGCGACCGCTTGCTGGGTCTCAATTCCTTGTGATCGCAAGAACTCAAGGACCGATGCCAAGGTGTCTTCCGCCGTGGTGGCCCCACCTTGCCGGTCTTCCGCAAGATTAGCCAGCATTGAAAACAGCATGAAGCTGCGAACGAAGGCCACCGTCTCATCGAGTGATAAGGTCTCCAGACCCGCCGTTAGAACACGCGGGTTGGCAATACCGCGGAAGCGGTCGACAGACGCTGCTCGAATGGCTTCGATGCGTTGAAAGAGCGACTCACCTTCGTGGGTCCGAATCACATCCCCCAAGAGTTTTCCGAGGAAACGAACGTCTGCGTTCTGTGTGACCGTTGGCGGGAGCTGAGCCATAAAGATTGAAGCCCGTGAAATAAGAATGCGTAGGCGAAGGAACTTCCTACTGCCACTGGGCAAACAATACTGCAAGGTACAAGGTGGGTGCATCACTTTGTCGCGCTCCATACAACGCTCAGCCTGCCGCCGGCAGAGTTTTTTGGAGTCCGGCTCCGCATTTCTGGTGCAATACCACACGGTTAGGGTACATCACCGACACCCCAGCTAAGCGATTCGATCAGGTAATCAGTTAGGCTTATGAAATCTCCGAGGAAGGTAGCGACTATCCGTGAGGTCGCATTTGACATGACTAAGACCGCGGCGTTATTGATGGATCTGCAGGCCGACTTTCTTGGACACTCGGGCGCTCGCATGCCCGTTGGGGAGCCTGATGCTTCGCGCGTCATCGAGACGGCGAACGGGGTGCTCGCGGGGAACCTCCTGTCCGGGTCGCTGCCGATCCTGGTCGTCAATCAGTTCCCCCGTTCTGCCTGGATCGGTAATTTCTTCAGACACGGTGCCGCGATCGCAGGTACACCAGGAGCGATGCTCGATGAGCGTGTGCATGTGGAACCCGGTGTAAAAGTCCTTCCAAAACAAAGTCCAAGCGCCTTCTCGAATCACGAACTTGAACCGTACCTCAGGTCCCGCGGAGTTACGACGCTGTACGTCCTCGGCGTCTTCGCCGAGGGCTGCGTGCGTGCGACCGCCGTGGACGGCAGGCAACACGGCTTTGATGTTGTGGTTCCACTTGACGCGATTGGAACCAATAGTGAAACGAAGCGACGCTTCGCGCACTGGGCGATGCGGCGAGCCGGTGTCATCCTTGTTCGAAGCGTGCCCTGAATGTGGTGCCGTTGCCATGTTTAAGGGGATGGAGGCGTTTCATTTTTCGATTGCACCGGATACTCTCTTCCGGTTTTAGCCCTGAAGGAGAACCGACGTGCCATTGAAGGGAAGTTGTCTTTGCGGAGCGGTGCAGTATGAATCAAGCGCGGAGCCAGCGTTTAGCGGTCATTGCTACTGTGTTGACTGCCAGAAAGAAACCGGTGGCGGGCATGTGACAATCGCGGCTGTGCCTGACGCCACGGTTAGAATTACGGGCCCTACCAGCGCTTTCAGCAAAAAAGGCGCGAGCGGGCAGACGATCGAACGGACTTTCTGTTCTCAGTGCGGCTCCACACTATTCTCGCGGCCGCGAGCGATGGCCGGCATGACGATGCTGCGCGCCGGCACTCTGGACAATCCATCTCAGATCAGTCCAAGGATGAGTATTTACGTCAGCCGGGCGCAAGCCTGGGATCCGCCGAACGCGAATATTCCAAGTTTTCCAGAGATGCCGCCGCGTTCCTGAGGCGCGGCGCTGGAATGACAACCGCCGCCCGCCACTCGCGGCGGGCGGTCGGGGCATTTGCGCCCGCCCCCTTGCGCTTGTGGTTAGTCAATCTTCTGATCTTTATCGGAGGGCATCGTCGTCAGAGCTAATTCGATGTTGTTGGCAAGATGCTTGGCGTACTTCGCCGCTTCGAACAGATGAAGCGAGTCGTAGTACTTCGCCTTGAGTCGAAAATTGTCGATATCGTCTTGCAGGATCTTTCTGGTTTCGTCTTTTGTCATTTGCGCGCTCCCAGGAGGTTGTTGATGTCGGCTGCCGCGGCTGACAGGATATATAAATCGGTTTTCCGCGAGTAGTCGAGTGGAGTCGATGGATTCAGGGCGTAACCGAGACCCGGATCAGGGAGCTTGGGGTTCGCGCAGCACGCGCCCTTCGCAGCCGCCTCCCGCTACGAGCCGGAACCCTAACATTCGTGCGAGCTTCTCCCTTGTTTTAAGGTGGCGCGCCACAAAACATGTCCATTAGCAGATGCGCGCGAATGTGAGCCAATATTTTCGGGCCTCGAACGTCCTTATCCTTATGAACAATGCAGTGGCCGTCTCGCGGCTAAGGAGCGAGGACAATGACCGGATCACGGCCGCCGTGGCCGCCCAGGGTCCTCGGCTTCGGGTATTCGTCCGCCGACAAGTCGCCGACCTCGCTGAGGTTGAGGACATCGTGCAGGACACATTTGTCGAACTCGTTTCCGCCTATCGACTGATGGAGCCCATCGAGCACGTCGCAGCGTGGCTGATGCGAGTAGCGCGGAACCGGATCATCGACCGCTTCCGGAAACAATCCAGAAAAACGTCCATAGGTGAAGCCTCTACTATACACGATGCCGACTCAAGCTCCGACCCAGCAGGTGTTTTAGAGGAATGGCTCGCACCCGACGCCGCCGGTCCCGAGGCTAACTACGTGCGTGAAGTCCTGGCGGACGAACTCGCAGCGGCTCTCGATGAGCTGCCGGCGGAGCAGCGCGCGGTATTCGTCGCGCACGAGCTGGATGGACGCAGTTTCAAGGATCTCGCGGCTGAAACGGGGGTTGGCGTGAACACGCTGCTGGGTCGAAAGCACGCCGCGGTCAGACATTTGAGGCGACGATTGCAGGACATTCGTTCGGAATTGGACCATTGAGGAGCATGTGATGAAGCGATTTTGGATATTCAGAGGATTGAAAATGTTTACATTTGCTGCGCTAGCCCTCGCGTTGCTCGGATACGTCGTCATGGCGCTTTGGAATGCCGTGCTCCCCGCGGTGACCGGTCTGCACGCGATTACCTTCCTACAGGCCTTAGGGCTGCTCGTGCTATCGCGGATTCTGTTCGGTGGGCTACGGGGTTGGGAGCGCCGCGGTGGGCATTGGCGAGCGCGTATGCAGGCGCGCTGGCAGCACATGACGCCCGAGGAGCGCGAACGGTTTCGAGACGTGTTGGGATCCCGACATGCTTGCTGCCAGACCGACACGTCCGCTCGCCCGTCGTCGCAGGCGCAATGAGCGTCGCGTGCGCCTTTCGATCGCCTCAGTGGCCATGACTGCCAGCGTATCGCTCGTCAAGGCGCTAGGCGGCGGTTGGCAGCCTCCCCCAACTAACGCGACGCCCGGCGGGCATAGAGACCCACGAGCGTGGCTTCGGCCAGCACCTTTCCATGCATGGCCTGCACCAACGTTGATTTGCGCGGTCGGTGCAAATCGGGCAAAACGGCGCTCAATGCATAGAGTCTATGAAAGTAACGGTGGCTTCCAACAGGAGGACAAGGCCCGCCATATCCTGTCCTCATCCAATCGTTGAGGCCATCAAGCGCGCCGGCCGGCACGCCATGGCGCGCCAAGTCCTCAGGCAATCCATGGATGGTCGGCGGGATGTTGTACAGAATCCAATGTATCCATGTAGTCTTCGGTGCTTCGGGATCCGGCGCATCCGGATCCTCGATAATCAATACCAGGCTCTTTGCGTTCGAGGGGACTCCCGACCATTCAAGGGGCGGTGATACGTCCGCGCCGTCGCAAGTGAAACGCTGAGGAATCGGGCGGTCGTTGCCAAACGCCGTCGAGTTGATCGATAGGGTCATTTCAAGAGCCACTTCCGCAGCTGCGCGTAGACATCCATCCGCGCCATGAGAGCGAGATGCGTCGTCTCGCGCGCGATCCACTGCCGCTCGGGCGGGAAGGCGAGGGCACGTTCCGAAACCGGGTGCCGGCCGAGTGCGCTATCGAGTGGCACCAGTCCGTCGCCGACAAGCTGATCGCGTACCGGCCGGGCACGCCGGCCGAGCGTCGCGGCGATCGTGTAACAGTCGATCCCGGCCGGCAACGGAACGACCCGTGCGGACGGGCGTGTGGCTCCGTGCCGGCTCCTGCGGAGCAGGTCGTCTTCGGCGGTGACAGTGCCGTAGCGCAGATCGGTGATTCCGGCGCTGCGCGCCGCACCGAGGCGTGCAAATGGTTCCGAATACGGACTTGCTCGCAACGTCGCCTCGACCCAGCTGCCGAGTTGCTCAAGCAGCGCGCCGTGATGCGGAGTGCCGAGGAACACGAGTCGGCGCAGGCGGGAGGGCCAGGTGTGCTGCTCACCGCCGGCCGCATGGACGGCGCTGCGCGCGACGAGGCCGCCCATGCTGTGGCCGATAATCGTCAGTTCGTCGAGTGGCACCGGCCATTCCGCAGCGAGTGTCTCCAGCAGGGCGGAAAACTCAGCACCGTTTTCGGCCACGTGACGGCCACTGTTGTAATTGAGGTAGATCGGCGTATACGCCAGGTCACGGGCGAGCGCTGCGCCGTGGTCATGCCGGCGGCGGTGCCACTGCAGATCGTTCGTGCACAGGCCGTGCACCATCACGAGCACCCGTCCGCCGGCATCCGGTATCGCCGCAGCGAGCTCGGCACGAGTCAGTGTCAACAGCCGGCCATCGCGGCGCATCCGCATGGGTATTGCGAGCGGGTTACCGGTCGCGGCCAGGTGATCACCGTAGACACCGTTGATCGCGGCGCGCACGGCCTCCTGGCGCGGCGTCGGCGCGCCGTCGGGGAGCCATGGCGCGAGCGCCAAGAGCGCTGCATCAATCCCGCGGCCCGCGATCCACGTACCGGCGCGGATCGAGGAATAAACCAGACGGCTGATGCTGCGGCTCGTACCGGTCGGGTCGGCAAGCCGCGTAATCGTGTGGTGCAGCGTCTCGACGACGCCAGTGATCCCGGCGGTTGCATCTGCTGCGAGCCGGCCGTAGCCGCGCAGGTCCGTCAGATGCGACCGGCTAAAGAAGCTCATTGGCACTACAGGCACGTTCGCCGTCAATAGGTCTCATGGATTCATTCACTGATGTCTCGCATTCTTCATTACTCTCTGGTTGAAGCAAATCACCGTCCGGGCCCGGAACAAACGCTTCAGCGCGCTTCAGCACACCAAAGGGGGCGGCGCCGTAAACTTAGGAAGGTCAACAGGCTCGCGTCGGATCTGCGCGTCAGTCGCCGGCGCCGCACAGCCATCGTAGGTCGTCGATTTATCGCTGAAGGCGCTGATGACCGCTACATTTACCACATATCGGCGCCCGCTGGAGTAAATCCGCCCCGCCGTCTCGCCGCGTAAGACCTGAGGTCGCGCAGGAACCCGCTTGTCCAGTCCACACGCACGTGTAAACCTACGGTGTAAATTATAACATCGCCCTACTGTTATCGGTGAGGCTGATCGGCGAGCGGTTGCCCGTCGAGATTGTCTCAAGGTGAATCCTGCGGCTTACGTAGGCTGATCGACGCTGCAACATCCCAGGCGTTGTGAATTCCGATAAAAAGCAGAAGCGTTGATGCTGTCGCGACCCCATAGAGGGCCTCGTTTGCCCATCGCCAGATGAGAAACGCCATCTCAAGGAAACGAAAGTCAGACCCGTGAGAGCGGCTGCCGACGAGCCGATCATGACGTAGAAGTTATCCCAACCTGTCAGGGGTAATGTGGTCATCGTGACGCCTTTGCCTCGGTGGCGCCCGCCTGCACAGCATTTTCATCGCCTGCGCGTCCGTGCAGTCGCAGCGCGACCAGGAAACAGACCAGGCTTGCGAGCACGCTCACGCTCACGAGCCACAGGACGCCACTGTGATCGTTCTCGGTCACGACGAGTGCCGCGAGCGCAGGACCCGCTGCGCCGCCTGCGTTATGAAACGCGGGCGCGAGAGCGACACCACGCCTGCTCCGATCGACGATGTTCACGGTGCTGTACTGGTAGGTAATCGACAGGTTCCAGGCAATTCCGTAGACGACGGCCGAAACGACGTATGCCGTCAACTGCAGGTTGCCTGTCAGCAGCACTACCGCGAGCACGACCCCGACGGCGCTCACCGCGATGGGCATGAGGAATCCACGACGGCTTCCGAGCCACCACGCGAGGAACACCCCTGCCATGCTCGCCGCCGTTGCGAATGCAAGTCCGTTCGAAATCGCACTGAGCCCGATGCCGGCGGTGGTTCCGATGCGCTCGATGTAGGTCCAGTAAGCACCAATGTTGACGTAGAAAAGGAAGCAGCCAGCGAGCGCAAGCAGTACCGGACGACTCAGGAGACCGGCACCCGAGGGCGCGACGCTCTGGATGCGGCCGTGGACCGGCACAAACCTGACGAAGACCAAACCCAGAACACACAGAGCGATGAACAGCGCCAACATAGCGTTCACACCGCCGTGATGGATCAGGAATGGTCCCGCGACCAGCCCTAAAATCTGATATACCGTCTGCGCGCCGACCGCGTACGCAAAATAGCGGTCCGGGCGGCGGCCATCCGAGAGGACGGTCAGCGACAACGAATACAGCGAGCCCCCGCAGAAGCCGACGACGCCCTGCAACGCGAGGAACGGGACAAGCCGGTGGACGACCATCGAGGCACCATTGGCAACGAGCAGCCCGATGAGCGCGATCAACGCAACCAGCCGCCACGAACTGCAGCGGATCCACAGGCTCGCGACAACGGCGGCCAATGTGGTGCCGACCATGACGGCCGATGACAGGATTCCGACCTGTGGTTCCGTGTACCGAAGATCGGCAACCGCCGCTTCGATGAACTGCGGCATCAGCAGGAAGGTAGCGATCGCTACAACGCTGAGCGAGACGCCTGCCACCATGGCATGCGTATCTTCCAGGGGGTTTCGTCCCGGCTCAAGCACGGAGATTTCACGCACTTGGGTCACCTAGAACTCCAGCGGTGAGGGATCATATTGCAATAACGAGTAGTCGGATCGTCATTCTTATCCATCGGGGTTTGTGTACCGTGTGATCGCGGCGACGAGGTAGATCCACATGGCGAGCAGCACGAGGCAGCTGAAGAAGTAAACGCGAAGGCGTCGGCGTATTCGGTTACGACCGAGATGCACGTAAGCGTGTAGGGCTCTCGCAGTGACATAAAGCCAGGCCAGTACTTGCATGGCGACGCCGGTGACGTGCGTGATCATTGCTGCTAAGCAGACGACGTAGAACAGTACTGGGGTTTCGAAAAGATTGGCGAAATGCCGTGCGGGTTTGGCGCTGGACTCCGGTTCGACTTCGCCCTGGTAGATTCTGAAATAGGCCGCTGATACGAGGCCGTGGCGAACCGCAGCGACACGGGAACGAAATAAAGTCACCAGCACAAGCGCGGTAAGCATGACCATCGCGAACATGGGGTATATCACGCGCAATTCCTTTTAATGTGGTGGCACACTTAGGGACGGTGCAGCGCACGGATTGTACTCGCGGCCGCAGATTCGATGGTACTTAGACCGCATGTGCATTTGCACTGAATTCAGCGACAATGCAATTCCATCAGGGAACCGCGAAGGGGCAGTCATGTCGTCTGGAGAATCCACGTTTCGCAAAGGGCCCGGTGGTCTACTTTTTGCGCAGATTGAAAACGGCCTGGCCACGGCGACGGTATGCCTGCAGGGAGCGCAACTGACCCACTGGCAGCCGCGCTCCCAGGCCGAGCCCGTGACCTTCATGTCGGCAACGGCGCAATACACGGAAGGCAAGTCGATCCGGGGAGGCGTGCCCATCTGCTGGCCGTGGTTTGGTGCGCACGCCACCGATAAAGCGCGTGCTAGTCACGGGTTCGCCCGCAACGTCCTGTGGGAAGCGCGCACACCGGTTCGCCTGGAAAATGGCGCGACACAACTCTCGCTGCTGTTGTCGGACAGCGAAGAATCCCGTGCACTTTGGCCCCACCGCTTTGGTTTGGAATATCGCGCCACGGTCGGCGACGTGCTCGACATCGAACTGACGACCACTAACACGGGTGGTGAGGCCTTTCCCCTGAGCGAAGCGCTGCACACCTACTTTCAGGTTGGCGATATCGGGTCGGTGCAGGTGCTCGGTCTGGACGGCACCGAGTTCATCGATACCGCTGATGGCGGGCAGCGCAAGCGCCAGAAGGGTCCCGTGACTTTTGCCGCGGAGGTCGACCGGGTATATGCAAACACCGAAGCGACGTGCATGATTATCGATCCCCTGCTCAAGCGGCGCATTCACATTTCCAAGCGCGGCAGCCAATCGACCGTCGTGTGGAATCCATGGGAGAAGAAGGCAGCCGGTTTGGCGGACCTGGGCGCTGCCCCGGCAACGCGGGGCGGATGGCGGCAATTCGTATGCGTCGAAAGCGCAAATGCCCGCGATAACACCCTGACGCTGGCCGCGGGCCAAAGCCACTGCTTGGCGATTCAGTACCGCGCCGAACCGATTTAGCCGGCCAACGAAATGATTTCTGGGGATCACGAGTGCACAATATATATTGCACATACTCGTTGAACACGGAGCGCTGATCATGGCCAATGCTCGTCCAACGGTCACGGAAAAACGGCGAATTTTTCGCCGCTTGCACGAAAGTGGGTGTTTTATTGTTCCGAACCCCTGGGATGTGGGCAGCGCTCTCTATCTGCAAAGTCTCGGTTTTCAAGCAATTGCCACCACAAGTTCGGGATTCGCCTGGTCGCAGGGCCATGCTGATGGTGGTCTTAGCCGCGATGTGGTGTTGACGCACTTTGAGCGCATCGTCGCGGCGACCGATATCCCGGTGAACGCCGACTTCGAAAGCGGTTTCGCACGCGACGCATCCGGCGTCGCAGAAAGCGTGTCTCTCGCCCTGCAAACGGGGGTCGCTGGACTGTCCATCGAGGATTCCACAGGTGACGCCGCGCATCCACTCTACGATCTTAGTGTGGCCATCGACCGAATTCGTGCGGCGCGCAGCGCAATCGATAGCGCGGGTGGCGACGCGCTTCTGGTGGGACGCGCCGAATGCTTTCTGGTTGGCCGTCCTGATCTCGACGAGACGGCCGACAGACTCAAGGCATTCGGTGATGCTGGCGCGGATTGCCTCTATGCACCGGGTTTGCGCACACGCGTGGAAATTGCAGCTATCGTCACCGCGGTGGCACCGAAGCCAGTCAATGTGTTGATCGGTTCGGCGAGTGAACTGACCATGAAGGACATCGCTGCGCTCGGCGTCCGGCGGATCAGCGTTGGCGGAGCGCTTGCTCGCTCGGCATGGGGTGGATTCATGCGCGCCGCGACTCTCATCGCCGAAGAAGGACGATTTGACGGTTTCCGCGACGCTGCGCGCGGAGCGGACCTTGATGCGTTCTTTCACCGGTTGCGATAGCGGCAGAAAATGCGACAGTAGAAGCACTACTCAACCTGAATGACCGAGATTTTATCGTTCACCTTAACGCCAAGGCGAATAGGTCTTGGTGGACCAGTCGGATCTCAAGGTGAAAGTTCCGTCGATTCGTAATGCTGTACTGTCTCTGTCCGCGTCAGTAGGTATCGATCGTCCTGCGGAAAATATCGCGCCTGCCCAATGTCCTCGCCCGCAAATGCTTGAATCGATTTTTTGTCCTTCCACCAGCTCAGGGTAACAATTTCGCTGCGCTCGTCATCCAGGTCGCGAACCGCAATGACGGCACCGAGGTTGCCGGGTGCAGAACGATACGCTGCGAGGCCGGTTGAAGACACGTAATCGACGTATTCTTGCTTAAGTGCGCGTCGTATCTGCGCTTAGATCGCGAACCACGAGCTCCAGAAATCGAAGGCCTTCTTTAAGATCACGTCCTTGGTAAATCTCGAAATTCGCGTCTATATCTAACTCTTGCTCTGCCTCTAGGAGCCATTGCACAAACGTACCATCCTTCGGCATCTCAAGCGTGACCATGAGATCTTCCGCGCGTTTGCAAAACTGCTGTTCCTGAATTCTAATGATCTCGCGACCTACGGGAGACTGGCGTATTGCCTCACGAGCCAAAGGAAGCTTGCCAAGAGA
>Ga0181521_10002644_pt1 | contig 21491 bp, 13 predicted proteins | sample PEATcosm2014_Bin_32_FD_119764 | JGI IMG/M metagenome (GOLD analysis project Ga0181521, IMG submission 119764) | Peatland microbial communities from MTU Mesocosm Facility, Houghton, MI, USA - PEATcosm2014_Bin02_60_metaG | ecosystem: Environmental > Terrestrial > Soil > Wetlands > Peat | place...
ATGAGACTGTTCAGCATGAGTCCGTTGAAGGAAAACACGACCCCGGCGAAGGCGGCGGCAAAACGGTTTCGGGTCCAATGATTCGCCAGCAAAAACATTCCCCAGCCGCCCAAAAACAAGTGCAACAGACAGAACACGCCCAGCGACCATGAAACCGGGAAAAGCAGATAAAACAGCGCCGGAGGATAAAGCACCTGCGTGTTCCATTGTGCCAGAAATGGCGTGCCGCAGTTGTTGAGCGGGTTCCACAAGGGGATTTCGCCGCGCCAGAAACTCTCGTGGAAATGAAAGGCAATCGGATAGGAAAAACCGCCAAAATCCCGGTAAACGAAGGTTTGAAATCCAAGGAAAACCTGCGGATACGACACGAACACCAGCACCCCAAGCAAGGCGGCAAACTTGCGCGGCGTGAACCAAGTATCGTCACTCGCAGTCCTGACTTCCGCAGTTTCCATGATGGGAGACGGTATGGACGGAGGTTACCGGAGTGGACTTCCGAGCCAAGTTTAAAACCCGGCGGTTGCCGGATGATTTTCTGCCAATTCCCAAAGACAATCGGAACAAACCTCGGTGGGGCGGGCAGTCCTCTGCCCGCCGTTCGTTCCCACAAGGATTGCGGCGCGCACGGAGTGAGGCGCCCTGCCAATGTGCCGATTATTATCGGGAAATGGTATCAGGCCGTGCAGCGCCTGCCTTTTCAGATTTAGCTTCAAGATTTTGAACGGTTCAGGCAGGATGCGGGGCGAAAATCCGGAAGCCCAAATGTACCGCGGAAAAAAAATTGTCGTGGTGATGCCGGCGTATAACGCCGCGCAAACGCTGCGCCAGACTTACGACGAGGTGCGCGAGCAGGGGATCGTGGACGAAATCATTCTCGTGGACGACCGAAGCCGCGACGACACCGTGGCCGTGGCGCGCTCGCTCGAGGGGATGCAGGTTTACCGGCACAAGGAAAACACGGGCTACGGCGGCAATCAAAAGACGTGTTACCGGCTCGCGCTGGGCATGGGGGCGGACATCGTCATCATGCTGCACCCGGATTATCAATACACCCCCAAGCTGATTCCGGCGATGGCCTCGATCATCGCCAATGGCCTGCATCCTTGCGTGCTGGGGAGCCGCATTTTGGGCGGCTACGCGCTGCGGGGCGGGATGCCGTTTTGGAAATACGTGTCCAACCGCTTTCTGACCCTCGCGGAAAATATTTTGCTCGGCGCGAAACTTTCGGAATACCACACCGGCTACCGGGCATTTTCACGGGAAATCCTGGAGACGCTGCCACTGGCCGAAAACTCCGACGACTTTGTGTTCGACAACCAGATGCTCGCACAGATTCTCTGGCACGGGTTCACGATTGGCGAGGTGAGCTGCCCCACGAAGTATTTCCCGGAGGCCTCTTCGATCAATTTCCGCCGGAGCTTGAAATACGGCTTCGGGTGCCTGGGCACGGCGCTCGCATTCCGGCTGGCGAAAATGGGTTTGTGGCAATCGAAACGGTTTACGCGGCCCGTCCTCCGTAGCAGGGCTACTGCGGAGGGTGGACGCGGTTGAGCGCGACGGACAAACGGGATTTCTTGCGGTTGGCGGCGGAACGGTGCACCACGCCGGATTTGACCGCCTTGTCAAAGGCCGAGTTGACGCCGGGCAGCAGTTTGGCGGCCTCGCTCTTTTTGCCCGAGGCTAGCAGCGCGCGGTAATTTTTTTCCAGGCGGCGCAGGCGCGATTTGACGCTGAGGTTGTGCAGGTGCTTGCGCTGGCTGTTGCGCATCCGGCGTTCGGCGGAGGTGGTGTTCGGCATATTTCGTTTCGATTTAAGGGGCGGAACCATAATCAAATCCGGGCCGATGTCAACGACGAAAGCCGCTCGTTTCGAGGCTTTTGAGCCTGAAATGGCCGGCATCTTTGGGGGTATTACTGGCACTGCGACTGCTGCCTTTTGATCAAAGATTCAAAAGTGTGATTGCGGGAAACGATGAATAAGCGGTTGCACATCCTCCATTTGGAAGACGAACCGGATTTTGCCGAGTTGGTCCGTTCCTTGATTGAGCAGGACAATCTGGAGGCGGAGGTGAAACAGGTGAAAACGCGCGAGGCACTGGAGGCGGCCCTGGACGCCGAATCGTTCGACATCATTCTTTCGGATTTTCATCTGCCCTCCTTCACCGGTCTGGATGCGCTGGCCATCGTGAAGAGAAAATGCCCGCACCTGCCGTTCATTCTCATCTCCGGCACGATCGGTGAGCAGGCGGCGATCGAAAGTTTGAAGGCCGGCGCGACCGATTATCTGCTCAAACAGCAGCCGGAGCGGCTGCCGTCGGCCATCCGCCGCGCCGTGGAGGAAGCCCGGGAGCGGGCCAAGCGGCGCAACGCGGAAATCGAACTGGTCCGGCGTGAAAAGTATTTCCGCACGCTCACGGAAAATTCACTTGATATTCTTTCCATTTTGAGCCAGCAGGGAAATTTTCTCTACGTCAGCCCGTCCATCGAGCATGTCCTGGGCTATAAGCCGGAGGAACTGCGCGGGCAAAATGCCTTCGCACACGTGCATCCCGAGGATATGCCGCGCGCGTTGGAGGCGCTCCAATCCGGCATTGATCACCCGGAGAGCACATTCAAAATTCAACTGCGTTATCAAACAAAGGCCGGCGAATGGCGGCAACTGGAAACCGTCGGGCGGAACCGCCTTGAGGACCCGGAAATGGCCGGCATTGTGATCAATTCCCGCGACGTGACCGACCGCTGGCGCGCGGAGGAGGACGTGCGCAGCAGTGAAAAACAATACCGCCTGCTCTTTCAAGGCAATCCCAACCCGATGTGGGTCTTTGACCTGGAAACGCTGGCGTTCCTGGAAGTCAACGAAGCGGCGACCAGACACTACGGTTATTCGCGCGAAGAATTTCTCGCGATGGCGGTCGCGGACATTCGGTCGCCGGAAAAGGACGATGCGCCCAAAGGGGTCGCGCTGAACGCCGCCGACCGCAGCCACGTCTGTCGGCACCATCGCAAGGACGGGAGTCTCATTGACGTGGAGGTCATCTGGAGTCCGATCGTTTTCCGCAGCCGTTTCGCCGCCCTCGCGATGGCGGCCGATGTGACCGAACGCCGCCGCATCGAGCATCGCAACGCGGTCTTTTCCAAACTCAGCCACCGCCTCAGTTCGGCCACGACGGCGTCCGAGGCCGCAAGGATTATTTGCGAGGCGGCCGACGGCTTGTTCAAATGGGACGACTTTGCCCTTGATTTGTATTCCGCCGAGCACGACGAGGTTTTCTCGCTGCTCAACATAACCACGGTTGAGAACCGGCGGGTCGAAATCCCCTCGTCGCCCCAGCCCAAAACCGCCAATGCCCTCATCCGGCGGGTCGTGAAAAAAGGCGCGGAAAAATTGTCGCCGGCCCAGGAGAAGGACTATTCCGCCTCCACCATGGTCGCCCCCATTCGCAAGGGCGAGCGTGTCATCGGCTTGCTGCTGATTCAAAACGGCCTGGCCGGGGCGTACACGGAACGTGATTTGGAAACGCTGCAGACCCTTGCCGACCAGTGCGGCGGCGCGCTGGAGCGCCTCCGCGCCGAACAGGACCTGCTCGAAAGCCAGCGGCGGTTCCACGATCTGTTTGAAAATTCGCCCGACGCGATTTTTGTGGAAGACATGGATGGCAACGTGCTGGACGTGAACATGGCCGCCTGCGCGTTGCACGGCGTCAAACGGGAGGAGTTGGTCGGCCGGAACGCGCTGAATAATTTGATCCCTCCGTCCGGTCAAGATGAAGCGCGGCGCAATTTTCAAAAACTGGCCAGCGGCGAATTATTCCGGGTGGAAGGTGAAAGCGAAAGCGCCGACGGACGCGCCGTGCCAGTGGAGATCCGCGCCAGCCGCGTTGAATACGCCGGCAAGCCCGCCCTGCTGCTGCACGTGCGTGATGTCACTGAACGCCACGCCGCTGAGGCTGCCCTGCGCAGCTCTGAAGCCCTGTTCCGGTCCGTGTGGGAAAACTCCGCCGATGGAATGCGGTTGACCGATGAAAACGGCGTCATCGTTGCGGTCAACGGTGCCTTCTGCGAACTGGTTGGCCTGAGCCAGAGCGAATTGGAGGGCAAGCTGTTCACCGTGATTTACGCCGAATCGGGGGAACGGGAAGAAATGCTGGCGCAATATCCCGAACGTTTCAGCCAGGATGCCGGGGAGCACAAGCGGGAGCGCAGCTACATGCTTCACAATGGCCGCGAAATTGTTTTTGAAATCGCCGATTCGCTCGTCGAATTGCGCGGCAAACCGCTCCTGTTGCTCAGTTTGTTTCGCGACGTTACGACGCAACGGCGATTGGAGGAGCAACTGCGCCAATCGCAGAAGATGGAGGCCATCGGCCAGCTCGCCGGTGGTGTCGCGCACGATTTCAACAATATTCTCACCGTCATTCATGGCCATGCCTCGCTGCTCCTGGCGTCCAATCTCGACGATACGGCGGCCCACTCCGCCCAACAAATTGGCCAGGCCGCCGAACGCGCCGCCAGTCTGACGCGACAATTGCTCACGTTCAGCCGCCGCCAGCTCATCCAGCCCAGGCGTCTGGACATGAATAAAATCATCGGCAACATGAGCGACATGCTGGGGCGGATGTTGGGCGAAGACGTGGCGCTGCGGCTGAATTACAGCCAATCGCCCGCAACGGTCGAGGCCGATGCCGGCATGATGGAGCAGGTCCTGCTCAATCTCGCCGTCAACGCGCGCGACGCCATGCCGCGCGGCGGCCAGCTCGCGGTGCGTGTTGCCATCGTGGACGTGGACGAAGCCCACGTGCAGCGGCATCCCGAAGCGCGCGTGGGCCGGTTCGTTTGCGTCAGCAAAAGCGACACGGGCAGCGGCATTCCGCGCGAATATCTCCCGCGCATCTTTGAACCGTTTTTCACCACCAAGGAAGTCGGCAAGGGCACCGGCCTCGGCCTGGCCACCGTCTATGGCATTGTCAAACAGCATCAGGGCTGGATCGAAGTGGAAAGCGCGGTCGGGAAGGGCAGTACATTTCGCATTTACATTCCCTATGTCGGCGAGCGTCGGCTCGAGACGGAAAAACCGACGGCCCACATCACCATTCGCGGCGGCACGGAAACCATCCTGCTGGTCGAGGACGAAAGGCCCGTTCGCGAACTCGTCGCCCGCGTCCTCGAGAAACACGGCTACAAGGTGTTGCAGGCGGCCACCGGTGTGGAAGCCGTTGAAATTTGGCGCGGACACAAAAAGGATATTGCTCTCCTGCTCACCGACCTCGTGATGCCCGAAAACATGAATGGCCGCGAACTCGCCGAAAAATTGCGGGCCGACCGCGCCGACCTCAAGGTCATTTTCAGCAGCGGTTACAGCGCCGACATCGTGGGCAAGGATTTCAAGCTGGACCCGAATCTGAATTTTCTGCAAAAACCCTACCAGCCGCAAACGCTCATCCTGGCCGTGCGACGCTGCCTCGACGGAAGGCGAACTGAAAACGGTGGAACGAGCGTCCTCGCGAGCCGTTAGACTGCGAAGATGGATAATTGAAGGTCGCCGTCCGGCGTTGTTATTTTCCGCCTTCCATCCACCATCCACCATCCTTTATTCTCGCGGGCATGATTATCGCGCCTTCGCTGCTCGCCGCGAACTTCACCCGCCTGGGCAAGGAAGTCGAACGCGTCAACTGTTCCGGCGCCGACTGGCTGCACCTTGACATCATGGACGGCCATTTCGTGCCGAATATCTCCTTCGGCCCCGGACTGGTCCGGGCGGTCCGCCCGCTGTCCAAACTGTTCTTCGACGTGCACCTCATGTGCTCCCAACCGGAAATTCTGCTTGAACCGTTTGCCGAAGCCGGCGCGGACGAAATCATCGTTCACGTCGAACTGGGCGGGCAGGTCACGCCGTTGCTGTGGAAAATCAAATCGCTCGGCAAAAAAGTCGGCCTCGCCATCAACCCGCCCACGGCCATCACCGAAATTCAGCCATACCTCGACAAGATTGATTTGCTGCTGGTGATGACCGTCAACCCCGGCTTCGGTGGGCAGGAATTCATCCACGAAACGCTGCCCAAAGTCCAGCAGGCCGAGGCGTGGCGTCGTGAAAGGAAACTGCCGTATCGCATCAGCGTGGACGGCGGGATCAATTACCAGACCGCCGCCGAATGCGCGCGCGCCGGCGCCGACACTTTTGTGGCCGGCACCAGTTTGTTCCGCGCGCACAACCTCAAAGCTGCCGTGAATAAAATGCGGAAAATTGTCAACGCCCACGACCCGGCGCTGGCGGATTTGACGGTTTAAGAAATCGTGCCGCTGCTTTGGACGCGTTAACCAGTGCAATGAGTTTGTGAGACCCCTCTCCCGCCTGCGCGGACGAAGCCGCTTCGGCGCGGCGAAGGCCCGTCGTGCCGGAGACACCCTCTCCCCGCCGGGCGGGGAGAGGGAAGGGGCGAGGGGCATGTTTGGCTTTGATCCGAATATTGTTAAGAGCCGACTTCCCATGCCGGACCCGATTTCAAATTTGCTGGCGGTTTTGGAAAATTATCCGAACGGCCGCGCGGTGGATAATCCTTACGGCCATGAATCGCAGCGCAAAAATCTCCGGGCCTATTTCGAGGCGCTGATTCAATGGCCCTGCTCCGGTGATTTGCTGGTGGGCGAAGCGCCCGGTTACGCGGGTTGCGCGCTCACGGGCATACCGTTCACGAGCGAAGCGGTAATTCAAAAGCACCTGCACCCGTTTATTTGCGGACTCCGCCCGCATTTGCGCACCGCTGACACGCAAAGCGAACAAACTGCCACCATCATTTGGAATTACCTGTCGGAGCGCCCCGCGGTTCCCGCTTTCTGGAACATCTTCCCGTTTCATCCGCATACACCCGGCAACCTTGGCGGGAACCGCACGCCCACGGCTGAAGAGGCGCAGTTCGGCTATGAGATTTTGAACCGGGTTGTGAAAATTCTTGCCCCGAAACGGATATTGGCAATTGGCAAAACGGCCTACAGCACACTCTCACGATTCAAACATCCGTTGCTGGCGGGTTACATTCGCCATCCGGCATATGGTGGTAAAAGGGACTTCATTGCCGGAATGAAAGCGTTTGGAATCTGAAATGAATGTAGCCGCAACCTTCAGGTTGCGCCGGCGCGACTTGAAAGTCGCGGCTACATGTCGCGGTTACATTGACGCCGGCGGCTGGCAGCGGTAACATTGCATGATGATTGATGTTGCTGAAATCCAGCCGCGCGGCGCGATGACGAAAGGCCGATTCGAGCCGCTGGCCAGGGAAATTTTCACACTCAAAAAACAGCTCAATGCCGTCATCCTCGCGCACAATTACCAGGTGCCGGAAATCCAGGACGTGGCGGATTACGTCGGCGATTCCCTCGGCCTGTCGCAACAGGCGGCGAAGACGAGCGCGGACGTTATTGTTTTCTGCGGCGTGCATTTCATGGCCGAGACGGCCAAAATCTTGAACCCGAACAAAATCGTCGTGCTGCCGGACAAGGACGCGGGTTGTTCGCTGGAAGAGAGTTGTCCGGCGGACAAGCTGTCCGCGCTGCAAAAGACCAATCCAAATTTCTGGACCATCGCCTACATCAATTGCAGCGCCGCGGTGAAGGCCCTGACCGACGTGATTTGCACCAGCGGCAACGCGGTGAAAATTGTCGAGGCCGCCCCGAAGGACAAGGATTTGCTTTTCGTGCCGGACGAAAACCTCGGCGCATGGGTGATGGAACAGACCGGCCGCCCGATGACTTTGTGGAAGGGCAATTGTTACGCGCACGTCGAGTTCAGGCGCGATCAAGTTCTGAAACTGCGCGCGCAGTTCCCGGATGCAAAAGTAGTGGTTCATCCCGAAAGCCTGCGCGAAGTGCGCGATCTGGCGGACGCCGTTTGTTCGACGGAGAAAATGATTTCCTGGTGCAAGACGAGTCCGGCCAGACAATTCGTCATCGTGACGGAGTCGGGGATCATCCACCGGATGCAGAAGGAATGTCCGGGCAAGGAGTTTCTGTGCGCGCCGGTGTTTGACGTGATGCGGATGCCGACGGACAACTGCCGTTGCAGCGAGTGCAAGTACATGAAGTTAAATACGTTGGAGAAAGTGCGCGATTGCATGAAAAAACTCGCTCCGCGTATCGAATTGCCGGCGGAAATTTTGAAACGCGCCCGTCTGCCGATTGAGCGAATGCTGGAGATTTCGGCAAGGCCGGCGTAACCGAAAGCTGCTTGTGTTTGTCACCGCAACTTCACCGTGCTGACATTTGTTCGACACGGATTCAGTCCAGTCTCTCACCTGCCTGGCATTCAAAGGAGGGGAAAGCTACACAGGCCAAGTTCGCCACATCGGCAGCGCTGCACCCGAAGCGCTGCCATTCTTTTGGTCCAATCCAACACCACCTTGTGTAACCGCGGATCGACACTGATTACGGATTGGAAGTGCGAGGCTTCTGACAATCTGTGATTTAAACCGCCCTGTCCAGCGACATCGTTGCGGAGTTGGAGTTCAAGCTTTAGCTTGTGCGGGCAGGGGACACGCTGAAGCGTGAGCTCCAACCAAAATTGATGGTTAGATTTCTTACGACCTGGCGGCGGGTTTCTTGGAAGCCGCGTCCAGAATCGTGCTGAGCACGCTGTTGGGCACCTGCTCGAACGTCAACGGTTCCATCGAATACGACGCGCGGCCTTTCGACAGCGACCGGATCGCGGTGGCGTAACCGAACATTTCGGCCAGCGGCACCTGCGCGTTCAAAATCGTCTGGCCCAGTTTCGCTTCAATGCTGACGATGTGGCCGCGACGGCGGCTGATGTCGCCTAGCAGATCGCCCTGGTATTCGTCAGGCGTGGTCACTTCCACCTTCATGATGGGTTCGAGCAGGATCATGTGGGCCTTTTTGGCCGCATCTTTAAAGGCAAAAATCCCGGCCATCTTGAACGCGAGTTCGTTCGAGTCCACCTCGTGGAATGTGCCGTCCACCACCTGCACCTTCAGGTCAATCATCTGATAGCCGGCCAGAACGCCGCCTTTAATGGCTTCCTCGCAGCCGTCAATGACCGCCGGGATATATTCCTTCGGAATCGCGCCGCCGACGATTTTGTTTTCAATCTCGATGCCCTTGCCCTTTTCATTGGGCTGAATCTGAACGCAGGCGTGGCCATATTGACCGCGACCGCCTGACTGGCGGATGAACTTGCCTTCGCCGTCCGCGGATTTGGTGATGGTTTCGCGGTAAGCAATTTGCGGCGCGCCGGTGTTGGCGTCCACCTTGAACTCGCGCTTGAGCCGGTCGCAAATGATTTCCAGGTGCAACTCACCCATGCCCGCGATGATGAGCTGGCCAGTTTCCGGGTTCGTAAAGCACCGGAACGTCGGGTCTTCCTCCGCCAGCCGCTGCAAGCCTTCGGACATCTTGTCGCGATCGGCGCGCGTTTTCGGCTCGACGGCCATGCTGATGACCGGTTCGGGGAACGTCGGCGGTTCGAGCGTCACCTCAAAGTCCTCGTCACACAGCGTGTCACCGGTGGTGATATTGCGCAGGCCAACGAGCGCGGCGATGTCGCCGGCGTGGACCTGGGTGATGTCCTTGCGTTCGCTGCCCTGAATAATCATCAGGCGGCTGACGCGCTCGCGTTTGCGCGTGCGCGGGTTGTAAATCATGTCGCCCTTTTCGAGCTGGCCGGAATAAACGCGGAAGAACACCAGCTTGCCCGCGTACGGGTCGGTCCACAGCTTGAACGCCAGCGAACAAAACTTGTTGCTGTCACTGGTTTCGACAATCACCTTATTGTCCGTGCCTGGTTCGATGCCTTCGGCGGGCGGAACGTCGAGCGGCCCCGGCAAATAGTCCACCACCGCGTCCACCAGCGGCTGCACGCCCTTTTTCTTGAACGCGGAACCGCACAACACGGGCACCAGTTCAATCTTGCACGTCAGCCGCCGAATAGCGGCCTTGAGCTCTGGAGGCGTCACCGGCTTTTCGTGCAGCACAAGGTCGGCAATCTGGTCGTCCTTGTTGGAAACCGCGTCAATCAGTTCCGCGAGCGCGGCCCGGGCGCGCTCCTTGTGCCCGGCGGGAATTTCCTTCACCTCGTAATTCAAGCCCTCGTTGACGACGTCGCCCGGCCCCCAGACGATGGCCTTCTGGTTCACCACGTCAATGACGCCTTCAAATTTGTCCTCCGCACCGATGGGCAGGAAAACCGGATACGCATACGCCTTGAGCTTGGTGCGCATGTCTTCGAGCGCGTGCTCAAAATTCGCGCCGGTGCGGTCCATCTTGTTGACGAACGCGATGCGCGGCACCTTGTATTTGGTCGCCTGCCGCCAGACGGTTTCGGATTGCGGCTGCACGCCGGCCACGCCGCAGAACACCGCGACCGCGCCGTCGAGCACGCGCATAGAGCGCTCGACCTCAGCGGTGAAATCCACGTGCCCGGGCGTGTCAATGATGTTGATGCGATGCGGCACGCCGGCGAACGTCTTGTATAGTTCGTTTTCACCGTGCTTGGTCTGCTTTTGTGTCCAGTAACAGGTGACGGCGGCGGACGTGATGGTGATGCCGCGTTCGCGTTCCTGTTCCATCCAGTCCGTCACCGTGTTGCCGTCGTCCACGTCGCCGATCTTGTGGATGAGGCCGGTGTAAAACAGGATGCGCTCGGTCGTCGTCGTCTTGCCCGCGTCAATGTGCGCGGCGATGCCGATGTTGCGCGTTCGCTCCAGCGTGTATTCACGCTTGGGCGAGTTGACCGGTTTTTCTTTTTCTGCCACTGCTTGCATGTCCAAAAGTCCGATTATTATGTGTTGGAAGTCGTGGGCAAATTTAAGTGACGAATGACTAAATCCTAATAACCAAAGAAGGAACAAGCCCTAATGACAAAAAGAATCGAGTTTGATTTCATCATTCGACATTCCTTGATCATTCGCGCTTCGTCATTGGTCATTCCCGCCCCGCCGGGTCCTACCAGCGGAAATGGGCAAAAGCCTTGTTCGCCTGCGCCATCTTGTGGACGTCGTCGCGCTTGCGAATGGCGTTGCCTTGTCCCTGATACGCTTCCAAAATCTCCGCCGCAAGCGCGTCGCGCATGGGCGTGCCCTTGCGCGCGTCCGCAAAATCCACGATCCACCGCAGCGCCAGCGAGGTCTGCCGGTCGGAGGGCACCTCCAGCGGCACCTGATAAGTGGCGCCGCCAACGCGGCGCGCCTTGGTCTCGATGCGCGGCTTGGCGTTGTCCACCGCGCGCTGCAAAATCTCCACCGGATTGCTCGCCGGATTTTTTTGCGAAATGCTGTCGAAGGCGCCATAAACAATCCGCTGCGCTGTGCTCTTCTTGCCGCACGTCATCACGGTGTTGACCAGCCGCGAAACTATGGTGCTTTGAAACTTTCCGTCTTTGGCAACCGGCCGTCTGGTAGCTTGTCGTCTGCGGGACATGACTGTTGGTTAAATGAGTTGAATCGGTTAAATCGTGATTACGCTGCGGCCGGGGGGGCCGGAGCCGGAGCTGCCGCGGCGGCGGGCGCCGCAGGTTTGGAACCCGGCTTCGGACGTTTCACGCCATATTTGGAGCGGCTGACCCGGCGTTTCTCCACACCAGCGGCGTCGAGCCGGCCGCGAACGATGTGATAACGCACACCGGGCAAATCCTTCACGCGGCCGCCGCGCACCATCACAATCGAGTGCTCCTGCAAATTATGGCCTTCGTCCGGGATGTAGGCGATGATCTCGTAGCCGTTCGTCAGGCGGACCTTGGCGACCTTGCGCATCGCCGAGTTCGGCTTCTTGGGCGTGCGTGTCATGACCTGGATGCACACGCCGCGTCGAAACGGCGAGTTTTCCAAGGCGGGCGACTTGGACTTGTATTTTACTTTGCGCCGGCCCTGGCGGACCAATTGGTTAATTGTCGGCATTTCGTCTCAAAAAATGGAATGCGGAATATAGCAAATAAGCCTTCGGTTGCAACAACAATTTCGGCCATTTTGGGATGAACCCGCCAAAGACGCGGATCGCCATGAAATTCTTTCGCCGCCAGGGGGCAAAAAAGACACAAAACGCGGGGTGAGCGTTCAGGATTGAACTTTGGACATTCAGTTTTGAGGTTTGGCTGTCCGCAAATCCGGTTTAACAACAAAGCAGCGAAGCAACAAAGAAGGCAGATGTGAGTCGGTATTGAAATTCTTCGCGTCTTTGCTTCCTGGTTGTTCAAAATTCGCCAGCTCAGGTTTTCTTCAGAAAGGTCCCTTTTTGCAGCTCTTGGAAGGCCTGCTGGAGTTCTTCCTGCGTGTTCATCACGATCGGTCCGTACCACGCCACCGGTTCCTGAAGCGGCTTGCCGGAAACGAGCAGGAACCGGATGCCGTCCTCGCCAGCCTGGACTTCAACCTCGTCGCCGGAGTCGAAAAGGATGAGCGAACGATTGTCCGCCTCCGTGGGCGGCGTGGTGTCGGCCCAACCGACGCTTTCCGTCGGCACCGCCAGCGGGCTGGACGCGTTGCAGAACTTGCCGCTGCCCGCAAAGACATAGGCGAACGCATGACTGCTCTTCTCGACGCGCAGCCGCTTGCGCTTGCCGGGCGGCACCGTCACGTCAATGTAGGTCGGGTCGGCGGCGATGCCTTCCACCGGGCCGCGCTTGCCCCAGAAATGGCCGCAGATAATCCGGGCCTGCGAGCCGTCGTCCTCGGTCACCTCGGGGATTTCCGGCGCCTTGATTTCCTGATAGCGCGGCGCGGTCATTTTGAGCGCCGACGGCAGATTCGCCCACAACTGGAACCCGTGCATGCGGCCGAGCGGGTCGCCTTTGGGCATTTCCTGGTGAATGATGCCCCGGCCCGCCGTCATCCACTGGAGGTCGCCGGGTCCGATGGCGCCGCTGTTTCCCATGCTGTCGCCGTGCTCGACGGTTCCGGCGAGGACGTAGGTGATGGTTTCGATGCCGCGATGCGGATGCCACGGGAAGCCGGCCAGATAATCATCCGGAATGTCGTTGCGGAAATCATCGAGCAGGAGGAAGGGGTCGAAGTCGGACGTGTTGCCGAAGCCGAATGCGCGGCGCAGATGCACGCCCGCGCCTTCGAGGGTTGGCTTGGCTTTGATCAAGCGCTTGATCGGTCTGATGGACATATCGTTCTCCTGCGTTCAGATTTAATGCGACTGCCAGGGAGAAGCTACGCGCTGGCAATTCTGAGGCAAGCAGAAAGGAAGAAGCGAGGAGATGGCCGCGTAAAGGGTTTCGCCTCGCGCGGTGGGAAACGTCGAACATCCAACATCGAACGCCGAACATCCAACATTGAGTGAAAGTCAAAGCTCGAAGGCTTGTCCCGCCATAATCATGCAATGCGGGACGATGGCGGAAGTGACTCACCCCACCGTGGACGCGCCATACCTTTCGTGTGATTGGTGTGTTTCGTGTTTGGTGTCTCGCGCCTCTTGTGCCTTTTCGTCTTCATGGAATTTCGACGCGGCAAGTGCGGCAAAAAATTCGTGTTGATTCACGAAACTAGTGGATGAAGTTTGGGCGTTGCGGAGTTCCGCCTTCCGAAATAGCGGGGAATCAGCGGAGGGTGACCTCTTCGGCGGCCCGGATCGTGACCGGGCCAAGCAAGCCGGAGTCCAGCAGGGTCGCGTCCCGGTTCCAATGATGCCACGTGGTGAAGGTGACGCGGCCGGTCGGACTTGGCTTGCCGTCAAGGAGCCATTGCGGCCAACGCTTCAACGCTTTTCCATTCCATTCGCAATCCGGGGGAAGTTGCTCGTCGCCAATGAGGCGGTTGGGCCAGAGGTTGGTGACCTTGATTTCGAGCGTGTTCCGCCCGGGCCGGGCGGCGGCGGTCACATTCACCCGGAACGGCGGCTTCCACAGAATGCCGAGGGACTTTCCGTTCAACGAGACTTCCGCGAGATTTTTAACTGCGCCCAGATCGAGCCACAGCTCACGCCGCGCACCAGGCAGGTCCGCCGGCAAGTCGAAGTCCCTGGTATAAGTGGCTGTGCCGGAGAAATACTTCACGCCGGGGTCCGAATTCTCCGTCCAAGATTGCAGGCTTTCAAACGTGGCTTTAGCCGGGGCATTCCATCCGGGCGGAAAGCTGACTTCCCAGGGACCGGTGATCGCGATTGGCGCGGGCACCGATTGGCACCGAACTTTTGTTTTTTGACTGGAGGCCCAACGCAGCGTGAAGTTGCCCGGCGCCAGCGCCAGCAGCCGCAATTCATCATCTCCGGCAAGGAAGACGTAAGACGGCGGCGCACCGGAGGGAAGCGCTGTTTCGGGCAGGGTCAACGTTTCATTTTCCTTGATGGTCGTGCGCTTGCGAACGCCGTTGACCGAATACTGCACACGCAGTTCTTTGGGGTGGTTGACGGCTGGATCGCCGCCCGCGAAGGCGTTGTCAATGCGCACGCTCAACCCGCCGTGTTTGACCCGGGCCGAGAGTTTTGCGGTCAGGTCCACCGTTTGGTCGCTGCTGGCGGGCGGCGGGTGCAACTGACCGTAGAGCGCCTGCTCGACCTCCGCGTTTTCCGGGAGTTCGAGCGTTTTGCCTTCCACCACCTCGATGGTTTGCCGCCGGCCATTCAAGCGATAGTTCACGCGCAATTGCTTCACCGCGTTCGGCGCCGGATCACCCCCGGCCATCGCGTTGTCGGCCTGGATTTCGCGCGTGCCACCGGCAACCAGCGATTTGACGTTTGCCGTCACGTCGCGCGGAGTCTTGGCGCCACCGGGCCAATAACCGTAAAGGGCCTTGACCACTTCGCTGCCTGCGGGCAGGGCGACGGTTTCGCCTTCGGTCGCTTCGAGATTCTGATGCCGGTTGTCGTGGACGAATTCAACGCGCAATTGCTTGATGAATCCAGGGTCGGGATCGTCTCCCGCCAGGTCGTTGTTGGCCCCGATTTCGCGCGTGCCACCGGCGACAAGGGATTTGACGGTTGCGGTCACGTCGTCGAGCTTGGCCGGGAAAACCCCGTAAACGGCCTTGAGAATATGCAAGTCCACCGCCTTGGACGGAGCGCCGGCAGCAGGGGGTCCCTTGCGCTCGATGGCGACGAGATGATCGCCCTCCGCTTTGGCGCGGAACACCACAAACACCGAACCCGACGGTTCGAAGGGCACGGGAACCACGGTCCGCCCCTTCTCCTCGTGCCAAACGGGCGCGACTTCGATGTCGCCGGTTTCCGGATTCCAAAGTTCTGGTTGCCTGCCTTGGACACGGAAGCTGCATTCGACCGTGTCAAACCGGTTTCGCTGGCTGGAGACGAAATAAATTTCCGTCTCACCATCGCGACGGTGGATGAAGCCGAGCTGGGCGCCATCCGACGCGGGGTATTCAAAGTCCGGTTCCAACTTCAGTTCGCCAAGCACCTGGGCCAGTGTCCTGCCCCAAACCGCCTTGCCGCGACCGAGGGCGTGTTCGGTAATGGTCCGTCCGTCGCAGTCACCCCAGATCCGGGCCGCAAGTTTTCCCACCTCGACATCGCATGCCGGATACCCTGCGAGGCTCGGAGAAGCCTGGGGCGGGGCACCCACCACGACCAGCCCGTCCGCCACCAGTTCCGCCAGCTTCCGAAGCAGGTCCGGTGTCATCGCGCGGTCCGACGGCGGCAGGATGAGCACACGGTAACTCATGCCGCGATCGAGCACCAAGTGGCCGTCCTTCATCGCGGCGTGGTGATGCAGGACGCCCGCGTTGACGGCGTCGTAATCGTAACCTGCCGGCAGGGCGGGATCGCCGGCGCGCATCTCGACCGGCGCGCTTTCGCCGCAGAAATAAGCGGCGTCGGCCACGAAACGGCCCCGCTGGAGCAGGTATTGGCAGCGGGTGACATATTGAAGCCACGCGCGGCCCTGCTCCCACCAGGTGCAGGTGCGATCGAAGTGTGTGCCCCACTGGCCCATGGTCATACCGGGCCAGCAGTTGGTCCACGGTTGCATGGCGTAACGGTGGAAGATGTAACGGTTAATACCTTGGCAGAAGATTTGATCGCCCAAGGCCTTGAGCGAACAGGGATCATCCAGCCAACGCCCGTGCTGGGGACCCGGCGCAGCGGTAAATGACTCGGCGCCGATGATTGGCCGTCCGAAGATGTGACCGACCGAAGCGGCAAGTTTGATGGATGGGTCCGGCGCGCTGCCGACCCAGAATTCGCCCATCGGGATGTCCGCCGCTTCGCCGCATTGCAACGACTCAAACGGCCCGGTGTAAGGCTCGAAGGAGGCCATCAACCCGTGTTGATGGCAGAGTTCCTGGAAATGGCCGTAGTAATTCTCAGCAAACAAATCCGCGATCGTCCGCCGCAGGTCCCAAAGAAACCGTTCCGACACCTCCGGGCTGTCCACCACCCGGCCGGTCAGCGTCGGCAGAAAAGGCAGCGGGTCATAACCCCGGCGTTTTTCAAATTCCGACCGGAATTGGGGCGTCCAGTTCTGTCCGCCCACTTCATAACTGTCAATGAGCACATTGTTCAACGTCTTCCCTTTACCGGCCAGCGGCCCGAGATCATCGAGCACTTTCTGGACGAACCCAGCCCAATGCGCGTCCAGGGCTTCCCGGCTGAACTTGTCGCATTCAGGCCCGGTGCCTTCCGCCGGCGCCGGATGATTCTCCACGCCTGTGGGAGTGTAGCCGACGCGCAGAATGGTCCAATCCCCGGACGGCACTTCCCATGTGAGGCGGCCGTCGGCGTGCAGTTCGCCGGTCAAATCCACGATCCCGGTGCGCTGCACGACCAGATCCGCTGCCACATGGCCCTTGGCGGGCGCAGACAACACGAATTCCCCGTTTGCGCCGCTCTTGGCTTCAATGTTTTTAATCATGGATGGTTTTCCCGTACCGATTTCGCCTTCGGGTGTGCGAAACGCCAGCACGGCGATGTCGCGGTAAAAGCCAAGCTTGGCCGGAGGCGAAGGCAGCACCCCGCTGAAATGCATCGGCCCTTTCACCTTCTGTTCACTGGTCGTCACGCGCTGCATGGCGTGCTCGGGCGTGTTCCAGGGACCGCCGCTGCTGGACCAGCCGGCGCAATTTTCTACACAGAGTTCAAGTCCCAGCCGGTCCGCCACCCGGGCCGCGTGCATCATCATCTCGCGCCACTCCGGGCCCAAGAACTGCACCGGCCCGGCCGGGATGCCGCAATCCACGTTCACAATCGTCGCCCCGCCGATGCCGACCCGCTTCATCGCCTCAAGGTCCGCAGTGATGCCCTCCTTCGTAATATTGCCGTTCATCCAATGCCACCAGGTCTGCGGCCGGGCGGAATCGGGCGGGTTGCGAAAGCCGTCCTCGATCGAATCGGCCCGCGCCGTTGCCGCCAGGAGGATCATCCCCGCCGCCGCCGCGGCAATACCGGACGCGATGGCCCGGGCGCGGTGCGCCATTACGGAAACGTGGGAAATTTTGGGGCGTGTCATTGTCCGAGGCATTTATTCACATTCGGCTGGAGAAAAACAACCTTAAAGGGAGCACTGCCTTGTTGACATGCTCTGTCCCGGGAAATTGCAGTCCGCGAGCGAGGCGGATGCGGAGGGCGCTGGTGCCTGCGTCGCAACCTGTAGGCGGGCTTTTCTGCATGCCGAAGCAATCCGCAGGGTCCTTCACGCAATTTTTTATGGACTGCACGTGTGACATTTTGGCCGCGGACCATGACGCGACTTTGCACCCGTCAGTTTTTGGCAGCCGGCAGGAATTTGGCCGCGCAGCAGCACAGCCCCGCCGGGGACAGGAATCAATTCGCGACTGCTCGCGGAATGCGTATCGCCGGTTTGGGTTTCACTGCCCAACGTTCCCCGTTTTCCGCGCGCTTGGTTTCCACCCACTGTTCCGTGGACAGTTTGCCGTCGGGGTTGCGTTTGAAGATGCCCCGAAAGGCGTCAATTTGTTTGTGCACGTCGGCGCGGGACAGTTTTTTAGGCTTGGCCATGCATCATTCTGTCACCGCCGGTGTGAAATGCGAGTTAATTCGTGTCCTCACGGTCCTCCACGAAATCCGCGGTTGGTTTAGAGTCTGTCTTCCGGGGCGGCGCGGTACGGAGGCCGCGGCCTGCCTTTTCTCCGCTTTATGTTCGTAAAATTGGTTTCGCGCGAAGGTTCAGGGACTGACTCAATTTGTATTGTCGAGCCAGCCGGCCTGCTTCAAAAAGTCGCGCAGGCGCGGGTCGTCGTTGGACAACGGCGGCAGCCAGAGGCCCAGTTCCTCGCGTTTCCACCAGTTGCCTTCGGGATTCCCTGGCGGCGCGAAGGAGTAGCGGTAGAGCACGGCGCGAATGTAACGCGGCGGTTTTTCGGGAAACGGATTTCCGCCAAAGAGACTTAGCGCGCCGGGATCGTTGTGCAGAAGTTTCCAGACCAGATGCAGCGTCCACGGATATTGATCGGGCGTGCTCATCGAGGCGAACCACATCTGCCAGTCGAGTCGCGGCTGGTGGGGCGCAATTTGCAGCGGTCGCTTGTCCAGTGCCACGGGCAACGCCCGGTAGGGATAAGCTTTCCACACGGCGCGGGCGTCGGGCACGTCGGCGTCCGTGCCTTCGAACACGACGTTCAGCCGTTCGCGGCCCACGGTACCGAACGCGCCGTAGGTGTTCACCAGGTCGAGCGGATTGAACGACGTGTTCATGATTTGCAACGGCGAAACCATGTTAACCACCGGTTGAACGCTCAACACGCCGACGATCACGGCAACCATCCATGCCGTGCGTTGCATCGGGCGGCTGGGTTGCGCGGTTGCGGAGGCGGCGGTCGCGCGATCCACGAATGCGCGCGGCAGGAACTTCGCCCAGAAACCGTCGTCGAAACACGCGAGCGCCGGGACGATGGTCAGCCAGTTGAGGAAGGAGAGGTTGCCACTGAGGATGAGCGAGAATTGAAACAGCACCAGGATCACGCCTGCGATGTGCCGGGCGGTGCGCGGATAAAAGGCGAACCACGGCGCAACCAGTTCGGCGAGGAAATTGAACAGGACGCCGGCTTTCAACATCCAGTGCGGCAGGAAGTGAAACCAGCGGCTCAACGGATTGGGGATGGGCTGGGTTTCGAAGTGATAATAGAGCGCGGTGAGATTGCGCCAGGCGGGGTCGCCGCGGAGTTTGATGAGCGCCGCGCCGACCATGATGCGAAAGATGAGCCAGCGGAAGAGCCAGAGCACCACCAGCGGCGGCGCACGTTTCGGAAACGGCCGGCCATCAAGCAGGGGACAAAGGAAAATCGCGAGGAAACCGGTTTCGAGCAGTTGGATTTCCCAGCCGTAGCCGTACCAGTCCTGCCCGACGTGGACGAACGACATGTAAAGCACCCAAAGCGCAGTCATCACGATGACGTTCGCGTAACCGGCCACGACGACGCACGAGAGGGCGAAGCCGGCCCACGCCGCCACTTGCAGGACGGCGTCCGAATGAGCGAACCAGAACAACGACGGCAACCGCACAAAACCGGCCATCGGCGAACCCAAGGCGATCTGAACCCGTTCGAGAAGCAAATCCACCGGCAGGAGTCCGTGTGAACCGATGAGCGGCAGGATTTGTTTTGCCGCGACAAAGAAGGCCACGGCATAGACGCAGCCGAGCAATCGCAGCATGACAAACCGCGTCAGCCAGTAACTTTCCCCCGCCCCCCGGGACGGAAGTGATGAGCCGGTTTCTGTCATCTCGGATTCTCGTCAAAACGATGAGGGACAACCCCTGCGGCGTCAATGGTGGCGAGGACAGCGACAAGGTTCGGTGGGGCGAGTGGTGCGTCTTGGCTTTCATGTCCATCCGCCGCCAGTTCCGGCGCCGGCGTCCAGGATCCGGGAATGGGAGATGAGGATCGGGGCCGTGATTGGGGGAGAGTTGAAAGTTGAAGGCCGAAGGGCGATGGCAAAAAACATCGAACATCGAACGCTCAACATCCAATGTGGAAATTTCAATTCGGACGGCCCGGCCTGGCTGCGCAGCGGCTTCGCGGCGGCAAGTGCAGCGTCACCATTTTTGTGACTTCTGTGCTGTTTTGGCGGCCACAAAAATCCGTGTTGATCCGAGTCATCCGCGGTTAAAAGAAACGGGCGCCTGACTTTCATCAGACGCCCTTGGTGAAACGGTTGTTTGCCGCTTATGCCAGCAGCGGGTTCTCCGCCGCCGCGGGTTGTTCGGCCGGCTCCGGCACGTCTTCGATATCAATCAGCATTTTAAGGCGCGCCTTGCGGTGCATATCAAATCCGGTGCCCGCCGGAATGATGTGGCCCATGATGACGTTTTCCTTGAAGCCGCGCAGCGAATCCACGCGCGACCGCGTGGACGCCTCGGTGAGCACACGAGTCGTGTCCTGGAACGACGCGGCACTGAGGAAGCTGTCGGTTTCGAGAGACGCCTTGGTGATGCCCAGCAGCACCGGCGAGGCTTCGGCGGGTTTGCCGCCCATCTTCTCGACGCGCTCATTTTCCTCCTCGAAGTCCAGCTTGTCTATCTGTTCGCCCCAAAGGAACTGCGTGTCACCCGGCTCGGTAATGCGCACTTTGCGGAGCATCTGGCGCACAATGATTTCGATGTGCTTGTCGTTGATGGTGACGCCCTGGAGGCGATAGACCTCCTGTACTTCGCTGACGAGGTGCTCCTGCAATTCCTGCGGGCCGCAAACGTCGAGGATTTCGTGCGGGTCAATTGGGCCTTCGGTCAATTGCTGGCCTTTTTTGACGAAATCGCCCTTGAAGACGATGACGTGCTTGCCAATGGGGATGAGGTGTTCCTCCTCCGCCTGCGTCTGCGTGTCCTTGATGAGAATGCAGCGTTTGCCGCGCACGCTCGCGCCAAAGTCCACCACACCGTCAATCTTGGAAATTTCCGCGGCGTCCTTCGGCCGGCGCGCCTCGAACAACTCGGCCACGCGCGGCAGACCGCCGGTGATGTCCTTGGTCTTGGCCTGTTTGCGGGGCGTCTTGGCCAGCAGCGTGCCGGGCACGATTTTATCGCCTTCACCCACGACAACGTGCGCTCCGGACGGAATGGGGTAATTGGCCACGACTTCGCCGGCGTCGTCGCTGATGGTGATTTGCGGGTGCAAATCCTCCTTGTGCTCGATGACAACCATGGCTTCCTGGCCGGTGGTTTCGTCCGTCTCCTGCTTCATCGTCACGCCTTCGATGATGTCGTGGAACTTCACCTTGCCGGCCTTTTCGGAAAGAATCGGCACGTTGTAAGGGTCCCACTGCACGAAGGTCTCGCCCTTTTTGATTTTGGAGCCGTCCTTGAACGAAATGACCGCGCCGATGACGATGTTGTGATTTTCCAGTTCACGGCCGTCGTCGTCGAGGATGGCCACCGAGCCGTTTTTGTTCAGCACGATGTTGTTGCCATCCTCCAGTTCAACGTAGCGCAGTTCGTTGTAATGAATGGTGCCGTCGTGCTTGGATTTGATTTGCGGAATCTTGAACACCTGCGCCGCCGTGCCGCCGATGTGGAACGTCCGCATCGTGAGTTGCGTGCCCGGCTCGCCGATGGATTGGGCGGCGATGATGCCGACGGCCTCGCCGAG
>Ga0181521_10002646_pt1 | contig 21489 bp, 16 predicted proteins | sample PEATcosm2014_Bin_32_FD_119764 | JGI IMG/M metagenome (GOLD analysis project Ga0181521, IMG submission 119764) | Peatland microbial communities from MTU Mesocosm Facility, Houghton, MI, USA - PEATcosm2014_Bin02_60_metaG | ecosystem: Environmental > Terrestrial > Soil > Wetlands > Peat | place...
AATAGTCATTGTGCAGGCCCATCGCCACGCCGTTCGCCCAGTCGTGCTGAAGCGAGCCACCGAGCCCGAGGCCGAAGTTGGGATCGAACGCATCGATGATATGCGAACGATAGCCGGTGTAGATATTGCTTTTGACGCCGTTGAGTATATCTTTCACGGGCGCTTTCGCGTAGTTCCCCGCGTTGGTCAGGCTGTAGAGGCTCGGGTTCTCGTAGTACAGGAACGGCATCTTATCCGGGATCGTGCCGTCGGACGTGTTCCAGTTCGCGCGCATGCCCGGCCATGCGTACTCCGATGAGTATTCGCTCAGCGTGTTGAAGCCCCAGAGCTCGAGCCGCCGCACCGATTGCAGGCCCCAGTTGGCCTGCCAGTCCCGATTGATCCCGGCCGCGTATTTACGCTTGACCTTGTCGGTCAAGGTCGTGGAGTCGGTCCAGGTCACGTCGTAGACTCCCCGCAAGAAGAACGCGTTGCCGGCCGGATCGCATAGCCACCACCGATTCCCGATCTTCTGGGTATAGAAATGCGCCTTCGGCCCGGCCGGACACTGGATCGCAATCGTGCCCCCATACGCGTCCAGGCCGGATTCGGCGGCCGCGCTCGACGTCGCCGTGGCCTTCGGACTCGGCATCGGCGTGGGACCCGACCACGAGGGCGTGCAGCCGACCGCGGCCAGGCATGCGAGCAGCAGGAGCGTCAGCTTCGATCGTACAGGTATCACTGGATCACCTTTTATCAGATGACCAATGAAATGAGCCAATCGCGCGATCGGCGTCGCAGCCGCGATGATTTCCGGCTTTGCCGCCTTCTAACAACTCGTAACGGTGGTATCATAACTTATGCTCGATCGAGTTGGGTGGGGCCGTTCTCACGGGCGGCAGGAAACTGAGTCACCATGCAGGCGTTGATTCTCGCCGCCGGGATGGGCCGGCGGCTTGGCGGTCTCACCCGTGACAAGACCAAGGCGATGGTCGAGGTCAACGGCAAGACCCTGATCGCCCGGATGCTCGAAGGTATCGCCGCGGCCGGAATTCGCAGGACCATCATTGTAACCGGCCACGGCGCCGCGGGCCTGCGCGCCTTTGTCGAGAAGATCCGCGGCGACCTCGAGGTAATTTTTGTCGACAACCCGCTCTACGAAACCACCAACAATATCTACTCACTCTGGCTTGCGCGCAGTCATCTCGAAGCCGATGACACGTTGCTGCTCGAGAGCGACCTGATCTTCGAGCCCGAAATTCTTCGCGAGGTCGTGGACAGCCCGGCGCGTAACCTTGCCGTGGTGGCCAGGTTCGAGCCCTGGATGGACGGTACGGTCGCGATCCTGGACGCCGACGAAAATATCGTGGACATCGTGCCCAAGGGCCTGTTCAAATGGGCCGCGGCCGATAACTATTTCAAGACGGTAAATATCTACAAATTCTCCAACGACTTCTCGAAACGGTTTTACCTCCCGTTTCTCAATGCCTATATTACTTCGTTCGGGCGCTCGAAATACTACGAGCAGGCGCTCACTGTAATCACTTACCTTAGCAAGACCGAGCTTAAAGCTTACCCGTTGAGAGGGCGAAAGTGGTATGAGATAGACGACGCCAACGATCTGGCGATCGCCGAGACCTTGTTCGCCGATCGTGGCCAGCGCCTGGTTCAGTATCAAAAGCGTTTCGGTGGCTATTGGCGTTTCCCGGGGCTGCGGGACTTCTGCTACCTGGTCAATCCTTATTTCCCCAGCCGGCAGATGATTGACGAGATCGATCGGAGCCTGCGCGTGCTGCTGACCTCGTATCCTTCGGGTCTCGACGTGCAAAACGCACTGGCCGCCCGGCTGTTCGATTGCGATCCCGCTCAGATTCTGGTCGGCAACGGCGCCTCCGAGCTGATTCGTGCGATGCTGGGCTGCATCGAAGGTGAAATCGGCGTGGTCTTGCCGGCCTTCGAGGAGTACGCGCGTCCGGGACCCGGCGGGCCGCAGGTGCGGCTGCTTAGAACCAACGGCCCCGACTTCCGCTACGGCGTGGCCGAGCTCAAGAAATTCGCCGAGGGACTGAGTATGTTGGTGATTGTCAATCCGGACAATCCCACCGGACACTTGATAGGCCGGCGCGACCTGCTCGCGCTTGTCGAGCATCTCGACCGGAAGGGCACGCGAATGCTGCTTGACGAGTCGTTCGTGGATTTCGCCGATGAAAGTGCGGGTGGCTCGATGCTGACCCAGGACATTCTGGCGCGCTTCCCGCGGCTCGCGGTTATCAGGAGTATCAGCAAAAGCTACGGTATTCCCGGCTTGAGGCTCGGCGTGCTGGGATCCGCCGATCGCAAGCTGATTCACGCAATCAGGAGCGCCCTGCCGGTCTGGAATATCAATTCGCTGGGCGAGTTTTTTCTCCAGATAATGGGTAAGTACAAAGATGACTACACACAGGCTTGCCGTCTGCTGCGCGAGGAGCGGGCGAGATTCTCACAAGCGCTGCGCCGTGTGAGCTTCCTGAGAGTAATCAATTCCGAAGCGAACTATTTCCTGTGTGAAGTCGGAAGCGGGCTGACTGCTACTGCGCTTGCGCGGCAACTGCTCGAGCGTCATGAGGTGCTGATCAAGGATTGCACCGGAAAGCGCGGACTCGAAGACGGCCAATACGTCCGGATCGCGGTCCGCGACAGCGCCGACAATGACTTTCTGATCGCGGCGCTGGAGAGCGTGCGTGTCTAGCGGATTGGCGAACGAGCGGAGCGCCGAAACGCCGAGCGTGGCGCCGCCGCTGCTCACGCGTGAAGAGCTGCGGCGGATCGCGCAGCCTCCGGAATACAGCCCGAGCCGCGTGGATCACCTCTACCGGCCGTTCTCTATCTACCTCTCGATACCGCTGGCCAGGCGCGGCGCGACGCCGAACGGAATTACCGTGGGATGGATTTTGATCGGTCTCTGTGGGGCGTGCTGTCTGGTTTCATCGCTATGGATCGTGCGGATCGCCGGCGCGCTGTTGCTCGAATTTTCCTACCTGCTCGATTTCGTCGACGGCGAGGTGGCGCGGCTCAACAAACGCGGCTCGACGGTCGGGACGTTTCTCGATCTGATGGGCCACGGACTGATCAAGACCGCGCTGCCGCTGGCTGCGGGAGCGTCCGCGTTTATGCAGACCGGCTCGCGCTTCATGCTGCTGGCGGGGGCCGTCGGCGCCGTGACAATCGGGGTCGGCGACGCGCTGCGTTTTCATGCCGCTTGCGCCTCGGGGCGGCTCGGCGCGGCCGATCTCGACCGGGTCGCCCAGGCGCATCGGAGCCTGCGAGAACTCCCGCTCGCACGGCTCGCGGGCAACCTGTTCGAGCATGGCTTTGAGTCGCCGGGACTTTTCGGTCTCGCGCTCCTGGCGGCCCTGTCCGATCGGCTCGCACTACTCACTATCTATTGGATGATCGCGGGACCGATCTGGATGTGTCTGCGGGCGATTGACTACTCACGACGCCTGCGGATTCTCGACGGTATGCCGGCACCCGATCGCACCTCGTCCTCCGCTGCGGCTCCCGAGTGAGTACTCAGGGCCGGGCGTCCGATCGCCGCGTTCGACGAAACTATCTATGGAGAGTTTGACCGAATTCGGTCTAAGGCAGAGAGCTAGTCCGTAACCGGGTGGGCAATCACTGAGGAAGACTGATTCGAGCGGCGATCAGGTCCGTTCCGCAACCGAAATCGAAGTCGACACCGGCCTGGGCGGACGGCTGACATTATCCGCAGCCACGGCCCGGGTCTCCGCCGCCCGGCCGTTTCCGTTCACTTTGCTGAGCGCCTTCCGCGCGACCATCCGCACGCCGGCCCATGCGGTCCGGGTCATGACGGGCGGTTCGAGCAGCGACGACACGGGCTTGAGCAGCCGCATCACCTCGCTGAGCCTGAGCCTCACGCCAGGGTTTGATGCTGCCATGCTGAGCGCATCCATGTAGCGGTTGAAAAGCCTGATCGACATCGTGCGTTCGCCGTCTGTGAACGGAAAGCGCAAGTCGGCGCCGGCGGCGATTCGGAACGGATTGCTCTGAAAGCGCGCCTGCGCGGCGAAGAATCGCCGCGGCAGCTCCGGATTCGCCGGTCCGCCCTGGCCGAGAAGTTCGTGCAGAAGCGAGGCTGAAACCGCGGCGACAGTCATGCCCTGCGCCGCCAGCGGATTGAGGCGGCAAACCGAATCGCCCAGCGCGATGAAGCCGTCCAGCGGGTCCTTCCAGCGCTCGTAATGGCGCCGCTGGTTGATTGCGACGGCGCCGTAGACCGGCGAAATCGGCTCCATCAGTTGCACCATCTCGTGCACCAGCGGCGTGCGCAAGTTCGCGAGGTGGGCGTTGAACTCGTTTTCATCGCGCGGAAGCTGCTGGCCGAACGTCTGAATGCTCAGATGCCAAAGCTCGCCTTCGAGTTTGCCGAAGTACAGCGAGGTGGCATCGGGATGCCGGCGAGAATAGGTGCGCGGAATCTGGATGCCTTTCCACCACCAATCCGACGGCCACCTGGCGATCGGCGCATTGTAAAACCGGGACGCATAGCCGCCATGCGGATCGACGATCGTTTCGCCCGGCGGTTCTACTCCCGCCTCGCGCAGCCATTGCGGGACTTTCGTGCCCATGCCGGACGCATCGACCACCAGATCCGCCTCGACCGTGAACTCGCCGCCGCCGCTGCGTGGGCGAGCTCTTACGCCGGTGCATCGATGCCGGCTCCCTCCGGCGATTTCGAGACCGGTCACGGAGGTGTTCTCGAGCAGCTCGGCCTTCGATAGCCGGCGAAAGAGATCGCGCACCGCCGATTCGACCAGCGCGCGGCTGGCCGCGAAATTGAGCAGGCCCGTCCGGTAATAACCAGCCCAACCCTCGGGCCGGAACGAGACGGTTTCCAGAGCCGGCTCGTAGAGCATCGCGCCCCGCTCCAGGCAGGTTTGCTTGAAGCCCGGGAAAAGGCGCTCGAGCTCGATAATTCCGCGCGTCAACAGTGAATGGTAGTGACGGCCTTGTGGAACGCCGGCGCGATTCGCGATCTCGGTTGGATACTGGTCGCGCTCGATCACCGTGACGCGATCGAAGAACTCGCCGAGCACGCGGCCGGCGCAGAGCCCGGCGATGCTGCCGCCGATTATTACAGCGCGCGCCATCGTCGTGCTATTTTTCCGAAGCTCGTCACGCTTTGGGGGCGAGAGAGTCTCGCCGCCCGGCGGAGATCCCGTCGCGGATGAGCGCCTCCAGCAGCGGCGGATCGTCCCACGGCACGTCATGCCAGGCGCGCAGCAGCCACTCGCTCGACGGATCCCTGATCCACTCCTGCGGGAAGAGCGCGACGACGCGCTCGCCCTGAGTCGAGAGCGGCTGCGAACCCGCGCGCAGATTTCCCGCGAGCGCGTCGTGGAGCGCGCGGCACAAATCTGCGCCGACCAGACCGCCCAGATGGGAGGTCGGAGCCGGGCGCGGGTTGAACTCGCAAAGATAGGCATGGCTGGTGCCCTCTTCGATCATGAATTCAACCTCGCCGATACCGGTGAATCCGATCGCGCCGACCAGGCGCGCGGCCGCTTGCTCCATCTCCTGATTGCGGGCGAATCTGACCACGCTGCTCGGCCCGTTGTCCCATCTGACCTCGAGCTTGGTGGCCGTGAAGCTCGCCAGGAGCCGGCCCTCGAGCGCCGCCACTCCGCACAGCCCGGCAGCGCCGCGGATGAACTTGTGAGCCGTTATCCTGGCTTCATCCTTGAGGAACTCCGGACGCGATCCGTTCTCGGCCAGGCACACGGGCGATTCCGCTTCCGGCCCGAGGCTCTGCAAGCGGGCGAGTGCCGCGCCTGCCTCGCCGCGATCGCGACAGACCGCGACTCCGTCACCGCCGCTGGTAAAGTCACGCTTCAACACTATCGGGTAGCCGATGCGCCCGGCGAAGCGATCGATCTCATCGATCGTAGAGACCGGCTCCGGGCACGGTTGCCGAACTCCGATCCGATGGGCCAACTCGTAGAGCGCGCTCTTGCGATTGGCTGCGTCGTAAAAGTCCGGCGGGCCGAAGGAGAATCGGAGCTGGGCCAACACATCGGAGGGGAGACCCGGCGCGCCCGCTCCAGCCTGTTCTGAAACGCGAACCAGATGGTTCAGGAAGCGGCGCGCCAGCTCGTCTCCGCAGATCAACAAAGTGCGCTCGGGGCGCCGCATCGCCGCAACCAGCGACTCGACGACCCGGGCAGAGCTGAGCCGCGTCTCGAGATTGCGCCGGACTCCGGAACCCGGGTCTCGAGTCGCCATCTGCACCAATCCGGGGGCGACCTTGCGCAGTCCACGCCCCACCGATTTGATGACTCCGCGAGCCGCTCCTTCAGGAAAGGTCAGCACTTCGTCTACATAGCGTGTCTTGCAGAGCCAGTTGCCTGGAGAGCACAACGCCGCAACCTTGAACCCGGCTTCGTGCAGCGATTTGGCCAATCGAGGCGTCGGCCGCCAGTTCTCGAGCATCAGGATCAAAACGCGGAGTTCGCCGCCGGACGAGGCGGCCGCGCTATCGGTGCGAGTTCGAGGTTCCCGGTCGTGCCCTATGCTGTTGTTGCTACTCATCCACGAGTCTCAGAAGTCGGCATCTTTATTCAGTCCATCGTGTCCGTTCCGATCTGCCGGTCGCGCAAGCTCTGCCTCTGCCGGCCGCGCAAGCTCTGCCGGCTGCGCAAGCCACGATCGGACGTTCAGCATCGACCTGAGCGGGCTTGGAGCCGGCAGGTCCACGTCGTCCACCGGACGCCCGCCCATCCCGCCGCGGCTCAAGCGCTCGTGCAGGCGATCCCAGAGCGGTTGTACGTATTCGGCGAGCCTGAAAGCCCGGTAATGCAGCGGCCGGAATACCAGGTCGTAATAGCCAGTGAGATAGTTGAGTGAGGCCCTTAAACCGCGTTTATATTCGTAAACTCCGTAACTTGGATCCTTCCGTTCGGGCGGGAATCGCCGGACGCTTCCGCCGAGATTCAGAACCTCGCAGCCCTGCGCCTTCGCCCACCGAATGGCTTCCCAGTCGAGCGCGGGTCCGGGGCGGAAGCTGCGAGCCGCGGCGCTACGGTCGAGCGCGAGATGGAGCGAATGCGCAGTGCGGCCGAAACGAACCGCCGACGCGGCCGCAAGGTCTCTTCCCTGATGGCTGACGATCCAGATCGCGCCCTTGGCCGGCGACGCGTAATACTCGCGATGCTCGCGAAGCAGCCAGTCCAATGACGCACCTCTATATCCCTTCTGTTCTTCGCGTCTGGTCATCAGCCGCGAAAGACGCCTGACGGCTTCAGCCGAGTTGTAAACCTCGATAACCGCGCCGCGCCGGAGAGCCATATCGAGTGACTGGCGCATCCGCTTGCGCATCTGGCTCCTAAGCTGCTCCTCGGTCGGACGCAGATCGAGGGTCTGGATGATGCGCGGCATGTTCCACCGCGTGCGATCGTCAGCGAGATGGACGAATCCATTGCGAAGCAGGGCCGCGCGCACTCCGCCGTCTGCCGCTTCCACCCCCGGACTTGCCCGCATCAACACGGCGTCGGTCTGTGCGGCGACCCGGTTGACCACTTCGAGCAGGCCGCGCCAGGCGCCGCCGTCGCGCCAGTCGAGCAGCGGACCGCGCGGTGCATAGAGCACGAATTCACCCAACCGGCGCACTTTTTTCGCCAGAAGCTGGACCGCGGCGATGCAGCGGTCGCCGCGCAGGACCGCGAACCGATATGGCGTCCATCCCGAACCACGCCGGATCTCTCCCCATTCGAAGCCCTGGCGCAGATCGCAGTTGGGCAGCGTCAGGACCAGGCTGTTCCAGCGTTCGGCCTCCGCAATCTCGATTGTATTGATCGCAGCCAATTTTTGTTCCCCCGCGCCTGGCGCCGGCGATTCCCGGCGCTCTATTCCGTTTGACTCGTTCTGCTACTTTCAGCTATAAAAATAAACTAATGGATGGGCTGACCCGTGGCGCGCCGGTCGATCGCGTCCGTCCTTCGACAGGACGGAGCACGCCGACGCCGGAATCTTTGCCGATCGCCGCCGCACCGGCGGTGCATCGGCACGATCTTTTGGTCTTGTCACCAGTCTGCCCCGCGCGTAACGCTGCCACTGTGCGTCACATTGTATGTCAGATTGTATGGATGGCGCGTCTGGCCGCGACCTTCGCGATCGCCAACCTGACCGCCAACTTCGCACCACCGAACGTATGGGCATTGGGCAGGCCGACACCGGCCCCAAGACCGACTGCAGCGCCGACCCCGCAACCGACGCCGGCCCCGAGCCGCGCGCCAATCGCCGCGCGGACTGCGGCGCCCGCGCCCAGCTCGATCGCGCCATCTGGCAACGGGTCTGTGGGATCTCCTCCATCACCGATCAACAGCACGACTTCGACGGTCGCCCTCGCGTCCACGCTCACGATCAAAACGCCGGCCCGACTGACTCCGGGCTCGTCGGTCATGATCGCATCGGTCACCGCCCAGATTGGCAGCAGAGGGCCTGCGGTGTCGATCGCGCCGCCGAACGGATGGACCCTGTTTGCGCATCAGTCCAACGGGCTGCCGGCGACGTGGGCCTACTGCGAGGTCTGGTGGTACTGGAAGGTCTATCAAAACAGCGATCCGCCCGCTTTCACCTGGAATTTCAACAGCACCGGTCCTGACTTCTCGGGCGCGATCACCGGATGGGCCAACGTCAACACCGCCAGTCCAATCGACGTATCAGCGACCGCTTACACTCCCTATCCGCCGTCGGAGGTTTATGCCGGGGCGCCTTCAGTCACGCCGAATTTCTCCGGCGGAACGCTGGTGCTGACCTTTGCCTGGTCGGACGATTCGGGCCCCGTAACCAGCGCCAACCGGGGACTGTCCGCGCTTCATAGGCAGATAGACGATATCGATGGGCAAACCCTGGACGATTCCTACCAGCCATCGCCGGTGAGCCAAGGCGTACCGACCAGCGCCGGTTACGAGTCGCACGCCACCGCGGGAGGAGCGTCGGTGAGCGGCGCGTTCGTGATCGAAGCTTCGATCCCGGGGACGCCGACGCCGAATCCGGTTCCATCGCCGGACCCGACCTGGACGCCATCACCCGACCCGACGTGGACGCCCTCACCCGACCCAACCTGGTCTCCGATTGCGACTCCGGGTCCGATCGCGACGATCGGGCCGAGATTCGTGCCCACGATCGATCCGCCGCCGCCGAGTCCGTCACCGACCGCGACTTGGTCGCCAACTCCGGCTCCCACGCCGAGTCCCACGCCGACAGCCGATCCGCCATCGAGCGGCTCAGGGCTGGACGCGTACGGCGGCACCATGGCCATACAGTGTCCGAACGGTCCGAAACCGCATTTCTATACCCAGAAGATCTCCAACCGCTGGTGGCTCTGCGATCCGGCCGGCAACGGCTTTTTCCTGAAGGGTGTCTACGACGTGACCTGGAACGACTCATCGACCCTGACCAATGCTGTCAGCAGCAAATATGTGGTCGGACCCAACTCGAATTGGGAAGCCAACTGGGGGCTGCAATCGGTGCGGCGGCTCGAGCTCTGGGGCTTCGACACGTTGAGCGAATACGCCTCGGAGTACACCTGGCCCGGAATGCAGGCGAACTGGAAGACGTCCGACGGCACGATCCCGGATAAGATGCCGTTCTTGTTCTACGAAAATCCAAGTTACTATAGCCTGACCAACGCGGGGGACTACGCGAGCGCGCCGGTGAAGGACATCCTCAACGGCGTGAAGAGCAATATCTACACCGGCTATCGTTCGCATATCATCGACGCGTTCGATTCCAACTTCGGCCTCGGGCTCGGCGGCGCGCTGCAGCACGACTGGGCATCAGGCGTGGCACTGGGCCTGCACAATGACTATTTCATCGGCTTCGACATGGACGAATCAGACGACACGATGGGCATCCGCGCCGGGCCTGATTTCGAGACCGTGGACGATGCGTACACCGGAACCTTGCAGGCCGGATATGACATGCCGCAGACCGCCTGGCTGGTGCTGGTGACCGATCCGATGCAGGTCTCCAACCAGAACCTGGGCCTCCAGTACAGCAACGGAACTGTGTTCAGCAAGCAGGCGATGAGCACGTATTTCTCGAGCAAATACGGCGGCAGTATCGCGGCGCTGAACGCTGCCTGGGGCTCCAACTACACGACCTTCGGCACCACCGATCACGGCGGCGCGGCTGCGATCCAGAACGGCACTTACGCCGGTTTTGGTACCGGCAGCGGCCTGCTCGACGAGGACGGGACCTGTCCGTCGCGGAGTGCGCACCAGAGCTGCTGGGTCGGCACCGATCCCTACAATCTGACCGGCGAGACCGCTGCGATGCAGGCCGATCTGAGCGCCTTTTTCTCGTACTGGCTCGATCAATACTTCGGGGCGCAGAAAACGCAGTACAACCTCTATGCGCCGGGCTATCTGCTGACCCAGGAAGTTGGCGGATGGGGCGCGCCGCCGCGCCGGGAAGTGCTCATCGAAGCCGCCAAGTACGTGGACATCTTCACGCTCGAATCGGCGCCGCCGAGTATCTGCCTGAACTGCGTCGACGCGCAGGCTCGAATCAATTTCACCGCCCAGTACGGAGGCGACAAACCCTGGATCAACTGGCAGGGCTTTATCGCGCAACAGGACTCCTCCATGTCGGCCTACTCGGCGGGCCCGGGGACACCTGCTTTCACCACTCAGCAGGCGCGCGGTGCGGGCTACCAGAACATGGTAAACGCGTTCCTGAATGCGGCGGACTCCAACGGGACTTATCATATCGTGGGCTTCGAGTGGTGGGGGATGTACGACATGATGAGCCAGCAGACCAATTGGGGCCTGCTGACGCCGAACGACAATGCCTACGACGGACGCTCGGCGATCGTCGCGAAAGGCACCGACCAGTGGGGTTATCCGACCGGCGGCGAGGCAGCCAACTACGGCGACTTTATCGATTCCGTTCAATCCGCCAACTCCAGTATCTATTCCAGGTTGATAGCCGGTTCAGCCGCACCCACCCCGCAACCTACACCGTAACTTCGCGCACCATAGCGCCGCGAGTCCGGGTTCAGGCTCTACTGTATCCGGCTAGATCTGCACGGCTTCGCGATGACGGCTGAAGCGCGCCCAAAGCGGAGGCCGTCCGCGTTCGAGCTCGCGGACATATCTGACCGTCGCCGGGCGGATCGTAGTGCGGACCCGCCGCACTTGCGGTAATCCCGCGATACCCGCTTTGACTCCGCGAAGGAAAGTCCTCAGATGCCGGGAGCGAATCGCGAAATACAGCATCATCAGGAGCCTCCAGGTGACAAATGATACGCCCGCGAGAAAGGGGTAGTCCTTGTACGCAATCCAGATATAGTTTCGCGTGTAATAGTAGTAGGGCCGGTCGGGCGCGCGAGTCTCGGACGCCATCGAATGGCGAATGCGCACGCGTGGCTCGTAGAGCATCCTGAAGCCCTTGTCCAGCGCCCTGAGTCCCAGGTCCCAACCCTCGGTGCCAAAGAACAGCGGCGCGTAGTAGAGGCCGGCCGATTCGTAGACTTCCCGCCGAATGGCGCACGCGCCCTCGACGAAGAAATTGGTCTCGAACTCGGTCTGGCCGAACTCCTCCAAGCTTCGCGGATGACACCACTCGCGGACGCGCAGCGCGCCGGTCTGCTCGTCGCACACCTGACAGGCCAGAATGTGAACGTCGGGCCTGCGCTCGAAGGTGTCCACCGTCTTGCCGATCTCGAAGGGGCTCTCGAAGAAGACGTCGTTGTCGAGCGTGATGATGATCTCGCCGCGGGCCGCAGCGATACCGGCGTTCCGCCCCGCGGCGGCGCCGCCGTTCTCCGCCAGCTCGATCAGCCGTGCCTCGGGCGCATGCTCGGCCAGGTATTCGCCGATGCCGTCCTGCGAATTGTTGTCGACGACAATCAGCTCGCGGTTCGCATACGACTGGCGGCGCACCGATTCGAGGCACCGCGCGAACTGCTCGCGGCGCTTGTAGTTGAGAATAACGACACTTACCAATGGCGATTGCATCGCGTTCAATTAGCAGCGGAAGCCGGCGCGGACGATCCCGCCGCCATGCGCGACCCCTTACGACGACGATAACAACGGAGGTAAAGCGATTCCGTTTCCGCGACCTGACGTTGCTCGCTGTAGTGTTCTTCTACAAAGCGGCGGCCTGCGCGGCCCAGATTCTGCGCCAGGCCGGGCGCGGCCAGCAGCCGGCAGATCGCCGCCGCCAGCGGCGCCGGTTGCCCCGCAGGCACCGTGAGGCCGGTCTGCCCGTCGAGGACCACTTCGGCGGTGCCGTCGACTGCGGTGCCGACCACCGCCCGTCCCGCCGCCAGCGACTCGATAGCCGCCAGCGGCAAGCCCTCATAGAAGGAGGGCAGGACGGTGAAGTCGGCGAGCGCGAGCCAGTCCGGAACATTGGATTGATAGCCCGGGAACGAGACCGAAGCGCTTATTCCGAGGGCGGCGGCCTTCGCCTCCAATTCCGCGCGCAGCCTGCCGTCGCCCAAGCACACCAATCGCGCATCGGGAAACGAGCTTGCGACCGACTGCCAGGCGTCGAGCAGCACCGAGTGTCCCTTCGGCGGCTCCAATCGCGCCAGCGCCAGCACTACGGGTGCGCGCTGCGCAATACCCAAACTCTGGCGCAACGCGGGCGGAGCGACGCGCGCGGGATCGAATCGTTCGACTGCAATTCCGTTGCGGATCACGACGATCTTCCCGGCTGGAAGCCGCTTTTCGGTCGTCAAGTACCGGCCGGTGGCTTCCGAAACCGCGATGACCTCCGTTACGAATCTGGCCAGCAGGCGATCGACGAAGTAACTGCCCTTCAGCCAGCCACGGCGCCATCCTTCGCGCCCGTGACTGGTCTCGATCACAACCGGCACCCGCGCCAGCCATCCCAGCGGCGAGGCGAACTTGCCCGCCTGAAACATGTGCGAGTGCAGAATGTCGACGCGCCGCGCGGCGAGCATGCGAGCGAAACGCCAGGCTGCAAGGCCGTCGCGCCAACTCCGCAACGAGATTGGAACGACCTCGAGGTCGGCCGGCAGGTCGGGACCGAGCATCGCGATCAACTCGGGCGGCGCGCACAGCATCGGATGGAATCGTGACCGATCCAGCCGCGTCAGCAGCATCAGCATGTGCTCTTCCGCGCCGGCCCGGACCGGTTCGTTCGCGAAGTGCATGACCCGGAGGCGCCCGTCGGTGTTCATTGGGACGATGTGGCTGGGGACGACGCGCCTGCCTCCAGGCATGGATAGAGATCGGCGATGGTGTTCACCGTGTGACGGGCCGGATGGTTGCTCAGAAATATCGCGTCGGAATGCGGGTCTGACGGGTGATAGCCGTGCATGCCAACCGGATGCCATCCATCGCCGTTGAAATCGCTCCTGGCGAACAGCCAGCCCGGATCGAGCAGAAAGACAACCTCGCCATAGCGCCGGTCGGGAAACAGGATACCCAGGCGCTCGAGCTCGGAGTCATCCAGGATTCTTCCGCACTGAGTGCGTTCCAACTCGGCGAGGATCGCGCGGCGCGCGGTCTGATCGAAGAACCAATAACGCGCCATGGTCGAGTCATAGACGGATAGATAGTGCTTCGGCATCTTGAAGCCGAGCGCCTCGATTTTTCCCACCAGATCATACTGGGAGCGGACGGGCGTCATGCCGTGATCGGAAATGATAGTGAAGGTGGCCTCAGAGTCCTTGCGGATAGCAACCGTGAACAGTTCGCGCAACTGTTGCTCATACCAGGCAAGACGTTGGCTAACAGCCGGTTGGTCAGTGCACTGGCCATGGAGGAACCGATCTATCTCGCTCAAGTAGACGAAGAAAAAGTTGGTGCCGCCGGCCTGGATATCGCGGCGGGCGTGGTCGAGGATCTCGGCGTCGGACAGAGAGTGATAGGAATAGACGCGATACGGAACCCGCCGCTCTTTGAGCAGGTCAAAGATTGAGACCGAACCGGAGATGCCACCCTCGGCATAGATGTTCTCTTTCTCCACCCAGTTGAAGCTTGGCAACAGGGTTGGGCTGACAAAGCACTCAAACAGCGGTCCCATCCCGAGCACGCGGCGGCCCAGCTCCTTGATCAGCTTGCGCGAGTAGCGATTGTCGAAGACTCGATCCGGCAAGAACGAGAACCAACGCAACCATCGGAAGGGCGACCCGTTCGGATCGAAATACAGCAGGTTCCAATGGCCGGTCTGCGCCGGCCGGAGGCCGGTCAGGATAGTCGGGATTGCACCGGAGCTGTAGCCCAGCACCGTCGTCACCGGCTTCCGAAAGGGCAGTTCGGCGTTCAGGAACGGCCGGTCCTTGATAACCTCCCAACCCAGCGCGTCGATAAGGACGAAAACATGGAGGCGCCCGTTGAGCGAACCCCCAGTGAGTGAACCCGACGATGCGTCGCTGACCTGATAAGTGGCGGTGTTCATGGTCTTCCTGACGGCATCAAAATGTTGGCCGTCAAATGGGTTGCCCTAACATCTCGTGCATCTTTCTGACGACAACTAAGTAATCCAAATCGCCATGCAGCATGCCCTTGAAGTCGGCCCAGCTATTCACGGCATCTACACACATCCTGGGAATTCGAAGCGGGTCCAGGTTGTCCGGCAGGATACTATGGCGAACGGTAACCGCGCTCTCATAGCCGCTCCGGGCGACCCAGTCGGCGTTCTGAGCGTTAAAGAGCCCGTAAGGATAGGCAAAGTGTCTGCAAGCCGCCCCCATCTTAGCGCTGATGATCTCCTTTGAGCGAGCTAGCTCTTCCATGCCGATCTCGGGATCCAACCCGGTCATCTTCAAGTGATGACAAAGATGCGACCCGATAGTGATTCCGGCGTTGCTCATTTCCCGCGCCTGGGCCCACGTCAGGGTTGGTTCATCAGGATAGAAACCCGGATTCTGGTAAGGACGCTCTGTGCCTTCGCGATCGAGGGCTGAGGTTGTTGCATAGAGCAGCGCCGGGAAACCGTACCGGCGAAGAATCGGCCAGGCATACTCATAAACGCCGGCGTACCCGTCGTCGAAGGTTATGGCGCAAGTAAGAGGCGCCGGGGAGTCGTGGTATTGGCCACTTACTATGGCATCCAGCGGGACCACTCGCGCATGAGCCTTGAGGTACTTCATTTGAGCCTCAAAGCTCTCCGGCTGAACCGAGTAAGAGGACTTGCCGACCGCGTGATAAAGCAGAACCAGCGATCGGGTCTTCCGGCGGCGAGCAGCGAGTCTGCTTGCCGCACGCAATACGCCCCGAACAGCGCGACGTTTGCGCGAGAGGGTCACTGCGGATGACTCAGGACTAGATCCGTTGCCGTTGAGTAGCATCGCGAGCTAGGCTGGCGAGAAGTGCAGATGTTGTTCCCACGCCGCCTGCGCGCTCCGGGCCAGCATCAAGCGGCGCGCCGGGCCTGAACCGGTCCGAACGTTGAGGAAAGTGCCCAGCGTGCGCGCGATTTGCGGGCCCGGCTCGGTCTCGAGTCCGATCTCTTCCCAGAAAAATTCCAGCAGAGAGCCGGACGCATAGATGGCGTTGGCGCGCGAGCCTGCGGACAAGGCGGCTCTCAGAGTGCTGACGGCGTACGGGGTCAGGCGGCGCAGCGCCCGGTCGCGGATCAGCAGCCGCATCCAATCGCGCGCCCGTTGACGGCCGGTCTCCAAACGCCGTAAGCGCGAAATCACCAGCCGCCAATCGGTGTCATCTGGATTCGCGTCATCTGAATTCGTACCAAGCGGATTCGCATCGAGCATCCGTGCGCTCTCCCAAAACCACACCCGGCGGGCGACGCGAGCCGCCTCGTTGAACCATCGGCCGGGAGGAGTGAGCACCCTGGGGCTCTGTCCAAACTTGACCGCCATCGCCTCCCGTAACCGGCTCACAAGCAGTTGAGAGAACTCGGCGCCGAAGATCTCGGGCCGGGCGGTCAACAGCGCCTCGAATGCGCTCTGCCGCTCCCGATAGGTGGTTCGGTAGCATCCCAGGAAAACCGAAAGCGAGGTTGCCAGCTCAATCCAGAATTTACCAAGCCGATACTCAGTTGACAGCGGCTCGGCGTCTCCCGTCTCCTGGCTGGTGCGGGCGATGACCTGTTGCATGATGCGGTTGTTGAGCAGACGAAACGCGTCACGCAACGGGACTTCACGAACCCCCGCGGTCCACCACGACGGTGTCGGAAGCGCGGCGGGGGTGCCCCACAGCAGCTTTGCGTGTTCGAGCAATTCACGGTTGAAGATCGATTGACGCAGCCGCGCCAGCCGCGACGCCGGCATGCGGTTGAGGCCAAGCTTGAGTCCGCGCCGGCGGTTGGCCGGATCGTTATTCAGTTGACTCACGACCTGGAGAATAGCGTCGTCGATTTCCCTTGCCGGTGTACGCCAACCCGAAGGCGCTACCAGCACGCAATCGAGATCACCCAGCCATCGCGTTCCGGCTTCCGCGTCGGCGATCAGCGTACCTTCGCCGCGAGCCACGCTGCCGGTCAGAATCAAGCCCAGCACCGGGAATGGCCGGGTTGCTTCGCGCACCATCCGCGATACTTGCTCGAGATCGCGCACCGCGTCGGCCTGAAACGCAGGGTCGACGGAGAGCGGAAAAGAGCCTGGCGGCTGTACTTCGAACATCAGATGTTGGTCGCTCACGGAATCGAGCGCACCAGCCGCGGTCCGAGGCAGTTCGCAACCGCAAGCGGGAGCCGCTTCCAGATCTCGATCGCGAGCCTGAATCGCGCGTTGTCGGTCCGAAGATTCGGCATCGAGGCGCCCGGCGCCAGCCAGTAGTACCAATGCAACCGGCGCTCGACCGGGTTCCAATGGCGTTTGAACTCGTGGGTGCCGCTGCCGGGAGTGCAACGGCCCAAATCGATCTTGCTGAAGCCCTCTTCGATCGCGCGCTCGATAAAGTTCCAGTACATCAGGACCTGCGAATACTTCTTGCGCGATTGCGGGATCGAAGCCGACCACGGCAGCTCAAGAGTGCCCCGATGGGCAACCAGGAACGAGGCTGCCACCGGCGTCTCCCGGTCCCACAAGCTCAGGATCCGGATGCGGTCGGGCAGGTGGCGGACCTGGTTCTCGAAAAATTCGCGCGAGTAGACCGGCGTGCCCAGGTTGCGCATGTTGGTCGCGAAGATCTTGTAGAAGATCGGCACGGCCTCGAGCCCGCCCCACTGCGCGCGGAGATCATGCTTCTGGGCTTGCCGGATCTTGTTGCGCATCCCGGAGCTGAGCCGCTTCCAATACTCGTCGGTAGTGGGCGGCAAATCGATTTCCATCGTGACTTTGGAGGACGCGCTGCGCCATGACATCGGAAATGCGTCGCCCTGGCGCAATTCGATCAGGCGCGCGCCCAGCTCGCGCCCGAGATCAGCCGCGCCCGCGAGCAATCGATCGCGCGCCTCGTCGCTGTCGGCCACGATACCGCCGTAGCTGAAGAACGGAATCGAGACCAGCGAGGTGCCGAACAGCCGGCTGCGGATCGACACCAGTGGCAGAACGCCGCGGATGCTGCCACCTTCGATCGCGGCGAGGTAGTGCGGCTGATGGCCGCAGGTCTCCTGGATGACGTCGCGCCAGACCCAATGATGGCGCAGGCTGTCCGGCGCCGCGGTCTGCACGTAACCGTCCCAGGATTCGCGCTCTGTTGCTCGCTCAATCCTCATATCTAATGCGTGCCGTTGCGCCCGGAGTGCGTGCCATTGCCATTGGAGTGCGCGCCGTTGCCATTGGAGTGCGTGCCGTTGCCGTTGCCATTGCGATGTATCGGCAGATCGCGCGGGAGCGGCTGGATCGCCAGCGGCGTCATCTGATGCGCCAGCTCGGCCAGGGTCGTGAAATTCAGGGTCGCGAGCAACTCGCGCAGTTTCATTTCGGTGGTGCCAAGGTTTACGTAGCTCTTGAAGTGCCGCCATCGGTTCATCGCCAGCCGCGGCTGCGCCGGATCGATCTCTCGCGGATGAACGTAAAATATCGCCGGCCGGCCCTGTCGCAAGACGCGCGCAGTCATCCTTTGGATCACGGTCAGCGGAAACAGCCGCAGATAGCCTCCGCCGAAAAAGCAGAACGGCCGGCCGAACACCTTCTCGGTCGTCATCGGGAACTCGAGCAGCGTCCCTCCGGGCCGATGCATCAGGTAAGGAGAATCGTGCCCGTTCTGCCATCCGCCGTGACCGTGCTGAGCGGGGAAGACCGAAGAATCGTAGACGTATCCTGCGCGCAGCAACTCGTCGAAAACCCAACTGTTGCGGCCGGAGACCGAGAATCCGGCCGATCGATATCCCAACACGCGCCGGCCCGAGATTTGTTCGATGATGTCCTTGGACTCGGCGGCGTCGTCGTAAAATTCATCGGGGGTCAGTTCGTACGCGAGACGGTGGCCCCATCCGTGCGACGCGATCTCATGGCCGTGTCGGGCGGCCGCAGTCACCAGTCCCGGATAGCGCTGGGCGACCCAGCCGAGGAAAAAGCAGGTGCATCGGACGCCTCTTTCGGCGGTCATATCGAGCAAGCGAAGGAAGTTTTGCTCGACGCGCGATGGCAGGCGATCCCATTCGGCCGGACCCGGCGCGGAGGGCAAATCCAGAATGTGGAACCAGTCCTCGACGTCGATTGACAGAACACACTGACTATTGGTCGGCTTCACGATACTCTCCACTCTCTGTCACCGGGGCGGCTGCGGCTGCCGGACCTCGCGATAAACCCGGTATCTCCCAGACTTCGAATCGCCGTCCGAGCAGCGCTTCGATCACGCCCACGAACGCGCCGGTTACGCCCAGCACTACGTAGAAGGCCACCGCCGGCACGCGTCCCACCGGACGTCCCGCCAGCGCCCGCGCCAATCCCAGCGCGGCCAGACCATAGAAGATCGCTTGCAGACCGAGCGCCGCGGCGAAGAAAAACGAGTCCTCCGCCAGCGCGGCCGACCCCGCGAGCACCATCAGCATCGGCACCACGGACAGCCAGCGCATCAGCTTGTGCGAGACGAATTGCCATCCGCGCAGTCCGCTCATCGTGCCGCGCAGTCGGAACATCGCCAGCATGCCTTGCGCGCACATCCGGCGGCGGCGGCTGAATTCCTCGGGCGGCGCAGCGGTATCGCGCTCGAAGCACAGCGCCGCGGGCTCGTGCGTAATCCAGTAGCCGGCCGCGGCGGCGCGCATCGGCAATTCCAAATCGTTGGCCAAATCCGGGCTGAGGCGATGGTAGAGTGCGGCGCGCAGGCAGAAGATGGCGCCGTCGCAGACCAGCACGGAGCCGAGGCGGTTTTCCAGCCGCTTCAGCAGAATCTCATAGTTCCAGTAGGCGCTGGCGCCGCTCGAGACCGCGGTGTTTTCCATTTCCTCGATCGGCCGCGAGTCCCCGGTCACGCAGCCCACCCGCCGATCGGCGAAGTGGCGGATCATCAGGCGCAGCGCCTCGGGTCCGATGTGCGCGTTGGCATCGGTGAAAAACAGGATCTCGCCGCGCGCCGACTCGGCCAGGCGATTGAGCGCGCGCGCCTTGCCGCCGCGCCGCGCGATGCGAACCAGGCTGACGCGCGGACCGGCCAGGCGGCGGACGACTTCATCGGTCGAGTCGTCGCATGCGTCGCAGCCGACCAGCACCTCCAGCTTGTCGGCCGGATAGTCCCAGCCCAGCGTCTCGGCGATCTTCCATCCGATGTCCTTTTCCTCGTTGTGCGCGGCGATCATCACCGAAACCGACGGCAGGACTTCACTCGAAAGCAGAGGACGCACGCGCCTGCGCAACGCCAGCAGAGCCAGCAGCAGCGGATATCCCGCGTATACGTATGCGAGCCATAACGCGCCCGCGATAAAGACCACTTTCATCGAGAAGCTATCCTGGGAACTGCGATTATCTGGCGCGATGCCAGATATCTGACGCGATGCCGGCGATTCAGCCGGCGACGACGGCTACTCTGCCCGCCCCTGCTTGCCCGCCGATGCGGCGCGCGATGCTGCGGCGCGCGGCGTCACAAACCGAAGCGGCTCGATCCGTTTTTCGCCGGGCTGCTCCAGCCTTCCGAAGCTCGGGCGCGTCGGCGCCGTTACGGGCGTCCTTTCGCGCGGGGTTTCATGCGCCTGCTTCTCGGGCGCCGGATCGAACGCGGCGGCGGCGGCGGCGATCTCGCGGAGATTTTGCGAGAAGAAGATGATTAGCCAGAACGGAACGACGTATTCGGCCGTGACCGACGAGGCGCCGATACCGAAGCCGATTAGAGCGATCTGCATCGCCAGCGCGAGCTGGGGCATCGGTTGGCCGGCGCGACGCCGAACCGCGCGGCAATTGAGCGCCGCGAGCCCGATCAGCGACAGGAACAGCGCGAGCGCGAGCAGGCCGGATTCGGCCGCGATCTGAACATAGGTGTCGTGCGCTATATAGGAATGTCCGGCGATCTGGACAATCTCGGGATTGTAAGCCGGCGCTTCGTCGCGGAAACGTTGCAGGCCAACTCCAGTCAGCGGCTGCGAGCGGATCATGGCGAGGCCGGCCTTGAGCAGCTCGTAGTGCAGGCGGCTCGATTCATCGTCGCCGTTGGTCACGGCGCCGTTCAACTTGATGTGGTAAAAGCGCTGGAGCAGTCTCGGCGGCGCGAATTCGATGGCCACGGCCGCAGCCAGAGCCAACATCGCGAGCGCGGCGCCCTTGCGCCGGGAATAAAGCACCGCGGCCAGACCCATCACCGCGGCCGAGATCAGACCGGCGCGCGATTGGGTCAGGATCAATCCGCCGCCCATCCCCACCGTGCAACCGGCCGCGACGCGGCGCCAGAAGCTGGTAGCCTCGTAGCGCGCCATCCAGACCGCGAGCGGAATACTCATCACCAGCGTCAATGCTTCATAGTTCGAATCCTGCTCGACGCCCTCGGCGCGATAAAAGTGCTGCCAGAAGTACTCCCGGTAGAGCCACAGACTCGCCAGCGCCGAGGTCAGCACCAGCACGCGCACCGACTTGATCATCCGGTCTTCGGTCGTGATCAGCAGCCGGGTCGCCACCAGCATCAGGCTGAACGAGAGCAGCGAAGAGATTGATTCGGACGGGATGGGCAAGCTGAACGCGAACGTCCCCAGCACCTGCATGATCGCGAACGCGGTCCATAGCAAACCCATCGCGCTCGGACCCCGCGGTACGGCGCCCTTGGGACGGTCGGCGAGCACCGCGGCCACCACCGTGAGGAGTCCCACCACTTTGGCCGGCGTGACGACGACGATCCCTGCGTTGAACAACATCACGCCGAAGCGCGGATCGTTGTGGAAGCGCGTCATCAGAAGCAGCAGGTAGTAGAGGCTCATTGGAGCGGGCCGATCTCCCGGCGCTGGAGCCGGAACATCCAAGGGAGCGGAATAGCCGCCGAGGCTACCACCGCGGCTGCGGTGCCACTAACTCCGAATGCCAGAGTGAGCGGCAGCACCAGGATGGCCAGAATCGCTACGCTCAGCAGGCTCACCTTGAACGCCGGCTTCGGCGCGTTGAGTCCGTCCAGGCATTGCGTGCCCACGGCGAGCAAACCCGCG
>Ga0181521_10002647_pt1 | contig 21483 bp, 20 predicted proteins | sample PEATcosm2014_Bin_32_FD_119764 | JGI IMG/M metagenome (GOLD analysis project Ga0181521, IMG submission 119764) | Peatland microbial communities from MTU Mesocosm Facility, Houghton, MI, USA - PEATcosm2014_Bin02_60_metaG | ecosystem: Environmental > Terrestrial > Soil > Wetlands > Peat | place...
ACCCGCGAGTTACGACCATCGAGAAGAATGCGCGCTACCTGCGGCCTGAGGACATCGGGGAGGCGCCGAGCCTCGTGACGGCCGACGTGTCGTTCATTTCCGTGACCAAGATTCTCCCGGCCCTTGTGCCCATCGCTCCGATTGGGATCGAGTTTCTTATTCTGATCAAGCCACAATTCGAGCTCGAAAAGCGCGACGTCGGAAAAGGCGGAATTGTCCGCGACGCGAGCCTGCGCGAGAAGGCCGTGGAGCGCGTCCGCGCGGCGGCGACAGAGACGGGGCTGGAGATCCTCGGAGTGCGGCCGAGCCGCGTGGCCGGCGCCGAAGGAAACCAGGAGTTTTTTCTCCACGCGCGGTGGCGGGGGTAGAATAGAATGCTGCGTCGAGACGCATGATTCGCGCCGTTGGCATCATCTGCAAACCTGTCCGGGACCTCGTGTCCTCCGTCGTTCCCCCTCTGATTGCGTGGCTGCGGGAACGAAAAGTCGACGTCTTCATCGACGAGGAAACATATGCCTGCACTAAGCTCGCCGCGCCGACCGTGGCGCGCGACGCGCTGGGCGAGAAAATTGATCTCCTGATCGTATTCGGAGGCGACGGCACACTGCTTTCCGGGGCGCGCGCGCTCGGCAGCCACAAAATTCCCATTCTCGCCGTCAATCTGGGCGGCCTGGGATTTCTCACCAGCGTGACGCTCGACGAACTCTATCCGCTGCTCGAACAGGTGCTCGCCGGAAAGCATCAAACAAGCGACCGGATGATGCTCGACGCGGAAATCCTGCGCAGCGGGCAGCCCACCGAACGGCAGTGCGCGTTGAACGACGCGGTCGCAAACAAAGGAGCGCGGGCGCGCATGCTCGACTTCGACGTCCACGTGGACGGCAATCACGTGGGGCGCTACCGCGCCGACGGGATCATCGTCGCGACGCCGACCGGCTCGACGGCATATTCGCTCGCAGCAGGCGGACCAATCATCGATCCGAGCATCGACGCGTTCGTGATCACGCCGATTTGCCCGCACATGCTTACGAACCGGCCGCTGGTGATTCCCGACAGATCGAAGATCGAACTCGATTTCACGGCCGCCGACGAGCCGGTGTACGTGACACTCGACGGCCAGATCGGATTCCAGCTTCAGCCCAAGGACCGCGTCCGGATCGAGAAGTCGGCGAACCGAGTGGCGCTGATCCGGCCTCCGAGCAAGACGTATTTCGAGATTCTGCGCAGCAAGTTGCGGTGGGGAGAACGGTAGCCTCTACGCAAGCGCACGGTCCTACCGCGCTGGCCGGCCAGAATCTCCCAAGTTCCGGTTCAGCCGGAAGTGGAGAAGCGTTCCCCGTTAAGATAAAGGAGTAGGGAGCCGTGACCACGCGTCAACACAAGGTTCACACTCAACTCGGCCGAGCCGCAGTCCAGATCTTTGCCGCCAACGATCGCATGAACCAGCTTCTTATCGAACGCCTTGACCCCACCGCCTGGAGAGCCAAACCGCCCGGAAAGGCCCGCACCATTGCGGCGATCTTCACGCATATGCACAATGTCCGCTCCAAGTGGGTCAGGCTCACAGCTCCGCACCTGAAGGTTCCGCGACAGCTCAATCGCGCGCACTGCACGCCGCAGCAAGCCCGCGCGGGATTGGCCGAAAGCGCCGCTCGCTGCGTGGAGATCCTCGCTGAAGCGCTCGGCGGTTGTGGGAGCCGCGTCAAGAAGTTTCGCAGAGACGGCTGGGCTCGGCCTTGGCCGGTTGGCCTGGAAATGCTGTGCTACATGCTTTCTCACGAAGCCCACCATCGCGGGCAGGTGTGTATGCTCGCGCATCAGCTCGGATTCCCGTTGCCGAACGACGGGAGGATCTGGAATTGGGAAAAGCTGTGGAAAGAGTGCGGGTGGCCCGGCGGCCCCGGCTACGATTCTTAAGACTTCTCATCGGCGCGACTCCAGCGCGTCAAAAAGACCGGAGCTTCAGGGGCTTCCCAACACAACCCGTCGGGACGCAAAATACGCGAAAGCCTCGCGCGGCCTGCCGCACCTACGGCGGGGTTGAAACCCCGCCCTACAAAGCTCTCCCGATTTTTCCTACGTAGAAAAGCAGATCCCTCGAACTGCGTCCCGCGCGCGCAAGAAACCGCGCGGAATCAGAGTCGCGCGGGACTCTGCCCGGGATGACAGCGCTTGCTTGTTGGATTTAGGCTACCTTTAAGACTACGAGGGTGCGATCGTCGGTCGGATGCTGGCCGCCGGAGAATGTGTCCGCCTCTCCGAGGATTCGGTCGGCGATGCCATCGGCCGTCAGATCCTGGTGCTCACTGACGATCTTCGCGACGCGGCGATGGCCGAAGAACTCTCCCGCGGTGTTTTGGGCGTCGCCGATACCGTCGGAATAGAAGACGACCACGTCGCCGGGATCGAGTATGAACGCCCGTTCGTCATAGGTCGCTTCCTCGAAAATTCCGAGCGGAAAACCCGCCAGCGGAATCTTTTCGCACTTTCCCCCGTGGCAGAGAATCGGCTGCTCCTGTCCCGCGTTCGCGAGGCGCAAAAGGCGGCGCCGGCGATTCCAGGTGGCAAAGCAGAGAGTCATGAAGCGGCCCTCGATCAAGCGTTCGCCCAGAAATCCGTTGACGGCGCGAAGCATGTTCGCGGGCCGAGGCTTCAGAGAGCCGAGGCTGCGCAGGGTTCCGACGGCGACCGCGCCGTACAGCGCGGCGGCGCTTCCCTTCCCGCTCACGTCGCCGAGAGCGATGCCCAAATCCTGAGGGCCGTAGCGGAGAAAGTCATACAAATCGCCGCTCAGCTCGCGCGAAGAGACGACGCGCGCGGCGATACTCAGGCCGAACTCGGGTCCGGGCAGCCGCGGCAGGAGCGCTCCCTGAATGCGGCGCGCGGCGTTCAGATCGCGCTCCATGCGGCTCTCGTCGCGCGCGACCTGCTCGTAGAGGCGCGCGTTCTCGATCGACACGGCAAGATGAGCCGCCAGGATCGAGAGCACCTGGACGTGATCCGGCGTGAAATAGTTCAACTGCGGGCTCTCGAGGTCCATCACGCCGATCACACGGCCCTTGTTAATCATGGGCACGGCCAGCTCGGAGCGAGTCTCCGGATTCAACATGCGGTAGCGGGGATCGAGAGAGACGTCGGGAACGACGATGGGGCGGCGGAGTTTCGCGGCCGCGCCGACAATGCCTTCGTGCTCGGGGACGGCGGATTTCTCCTGCACGCGCTGGCCGAACTTTACCGTGACGTGGTGGCGGAATACGCCCGCGGCCGAATCATGCAGGAGGATGCTGAATATCTGATAGTCAATCAGGCTCTTGGTTAGTTCGGCGGCGCGCCGCAAGACTTCGTCCACCTGAAGAGTCGCGTTTGTTTCGCGGCCGATTTCGTTCAGCAAGAGCAGCGTCTCAGCCTGTTTCTGGGCATTTTCAAAGAGGCGCGCGTTTTCGATGGCCGTACCGATGCGGCTGGCGACAAGATTGAGAATGGTCTGTTGCGCCGGCGTGAAGTAGTCAGGCTGGCGACTTTCGATGTCCATCACGCCGACCACCCGCCCGCGGACAATCAACGGCACGGCGATTTCGGAGCGAACCGCTTCCGCGGCGGCGAGGTAACGCGGGTCCTTGAGTACGTCGCCGACGCGAATCGACTGCCCGGTCTTGGCGACGGTGCCGATAATGCCGTCGCCCACGGGAATGCGCCAGTGCTCGACGACCTCCGGGCGATGGCCAATGGCGAAGCGAATGTAGAGATCGCCGGTGTTCTGCTCCGGCAGCAGGACTGCAAAAATCTCGTAATCGATCAGGCGCTTGATTTGCGCGGCCGCGTTCGCCAGCACCTCGTCAAGATTGAGCGAGGAGTTGATCTCGTGGCTGATCTCCGCGAGGACCGCAAGGGTCTCGGCAGGGATTTCGAGCGTCGGATTGGGTTCAGTCGAGTCCATGGATCCGATAAGCGCGTCTCCGGCTCTATGCGACATGCCGCCGGCAGCCAGCGAGAACCCCGCTCCCCGCTGCGCGGACAAAATCCGTTTCATTATAGCAGGCGTGGAATTGGCGGCCGGGGCAGAGATACACGTTCCAGGAACAAATCTTGGCGACAATTTGGGCGAAGAGCGGAGGTTTTGGGCCGCCTACGGCTCCTTGGCGTCCGCGGGAAGGTGCAGGACCCAAACATCCTTCAGATTGCGATAGCGCTCGGAATAATCGAGACCGTAGCCGACGACGAATTTGTTCGGAATCGTAAAGCCGACGTAGTCCGCCTTGACGGGCTTGATCCGGCGTGAAGGCTTGTCGAGTAGCGCCGCCACGCGGAGAGTTTTCGGTCTGCGCTGGCGCAAGACCCGCAGCAGGTAGTTCAACGTCAACCCGGTATCGAGAATATCCTCGACCAGAATCACGTTGAGGTCCGCGATGCTGCTATCGAGGTCTTTCAACACGCGGACCTGGCCGGAGGATTCCTTACCGCGGCCGTAGCTCGAAACAGCAATGAAGTCGATGGAAGTGTCGAGATCGATTTCGCGGACGAGATCGGAAAGAAAGATGCAGGCGCCCTTGAGGACGCCGATGAGATGAACGCGCTGGCCCTTGAAATCCCGGGTGATGCGGTGGGCTACTTCGCGAACGCGCTTCTCAATCGCAGCGCGGCGGATCAGGATTTCACGTTCTTCGGGTCGAGCAATCGGCATGGTTTGAGCTCCGCGCATTCGCGCCAAGGACGGCTACTCTATCGCAGGGGTACAGGGCTGACAAGAGAGCGTGACTTACGGAATCCTTGTGCTTGCTTTACACCTTCCTGATACCAGCGTATTAATCTGGTGACTTGAGCCGGCTTTCACTCTTCGGATTGTTCGCAGTCACCGCGATGCTGGTGTGTTATGCATTCGAAAAGCGCAGCCGGTGGTTCATTCTGGGGTTCGCCGCGGCGTGCGCGCTCGGATCGGCCTACGGATTCCTGCAAGGCGCCTGGCCCTTTGGCATCGTCGAAGCCGTCTGGACGGTCGTGGCTCTGAGACGCTGGTGGGTTCGCAAGCCAAGCTAAGCCTGGCCCTGCAAAAACCCCCGTGCCTCGCTTTGTTGGGACCTACGAAAGACCGATGACCCGGCCGGTTTCCAAGTCCAGATCGATTTCGTAGTACCCGGGCCGCGTCGAAAGGCCGGGCATGGTGCTCATAGTTCCGAGCAACGGATAGAGGAAGCCCGCGCCGACGCTCGCGCGAACATCGCGCACCGGCACGGTGAAACCGGTGGGCGCGCCCTTGAGATTCGGATCGTGGCTCAAGCTTAGGTGAGTCTTGGCCATGCAGATCGGCAGCTTGTCGAAACCGAGCCGGTTATACAGAGCGATCTTCTTTTCGGCTTCCGGCGAATATTCCACGCCCGCGCCGCCGTACATCTCGCGGACAATCGTTTCGATCTTTTGCTTGATGCTGATGTCGAGCGGATAGAGGAACTGGAACTTGCTCGGCTGCTGGCACGCGGCAATCACCGCCTTGCCAAGTTCCACAGCGCCCGCGCCGCCCTCGGCCCAGTGATTCGCCATCACGGCATCGATCGCGCCTGCCTCTTTGGCTTTCCTGCGAACGAGGTCGATCTCGGCGGGCGTATCGTGCTGGAAGCGGTTCACGCCGACCACCACGGGAATTCCGAACTTGCGCGCGTTTTGAATCATCTTGGCGAGATTCGCGCAGCCCTTCTCGAGCAACTCGAGATTCTCTTCGGTATACGCGTGGTTCAACGGCTGTCCCGCGACGACTTTCGGTCCGCCGCCGTGCATTTTCAGCGCGCGGATCGTCGCGACCATTACGACGCAGTTGGGCACGAGACCGCTGTAGCGGCACTTGATGTTGAAAAACTTCTCCATGCCGATGTCGGCGCCGAAACCCGATTCGGTGAGCACGTAGCCGTCCGGCCCCACGAGCTTGAGAGCGAGCTGGTCGGCCACGATCGACGAATTGCCGTGCGCGATATTCGCAAACGGCCCGGCGTGAACGAACGCGGGCGTGCCTTCGAGCGTCTGCATCAGGTTCGGCTGTATCGCGTCCTTCATGAGCACGGTGAGCGCGCCGCCCGCGCCGATGTCGTCCGCCGTGATCGCTTCGCCCGCTTTGCTCGTGCCGATCACCATGGCGCCCAATCGCTCGCGCATGTCGGCAAGGCTGGTGGTGAGGGCGAGGATCGCCATGATTTCGCTCGCGACCGAGATGTCGTAGCCGGTCACGCGCGTCATGCCTTTTTCTTCGGGCCCCTGGCCGATGGTGATCTGGCGGAGCATGCGGTCGTTCGTGTCCGTCACGCGGCGCCACGTGATGCTGTCCGGATCGATATCCAGGCGCGCGAATCGGCTGCGCTCTTCCGGCGTCAGGTCGTTCGGGTTCGTTTTCGAAATGCCCAGCTTGCGCAGGCGACGCAACATCACGGGAGAAAAGCGGCGGCTGCCGTCCTTGGCGGGCGGGCAGAGACGCTCGAAGAGCGCGTCGTCCTTCTGCGAGCTTTCGTGAAACCAGCGCGTATCGATGGCCGCGGCGAGCAAGTTGTTGGCGGCAGTGATGGCGTGAATGTCGCCCGTAAGGTGGAGATTGAATTCCTCCATGGGGATGATCTGGCTATAGCCCCCACCGGCGGCGCCGCCTTTGATGCCGAACGTGGGTCCCTGGCTCGGCTGGCGCACGCACGTGAAGACTTTCTTGCCGAGGTGCGCGCCCAAAGCCTGGCTGAGGCCAACCGTCGTGGTCGTCTTGCCTTCGCCGAGGGGAGTCGGCGTGATCGCGGTGACGACCACGTATTTCCCGTTGGGAACGCTTTTCAGGCGGTCGCGAACCGAGAGGTGCACTTTCGCCTTGTTCTTGCCGTAGAGCTCGAGTTCGTCCGGAAGAATGCCCGCCTCCGCGGCGATCTTGTCGATCGGAATCGGCGTGGCGGCCTGGGCGATGTCGATGTCGCTGGGCACCCGCGCGAGTATGTTCGTCAGCTTATGCGGCATTCCTCTCTCCTCCGGGTAACGACTAAGAACAAATGTTGATTCGAAAAACCTGCGATGAACTGGTTTCCCTGAAGCTCATCAGGCAAACGAATACCGTATTGGACGCCTGTAGAATTGTCAAGCGCAACGCGGGCGAGAATCCTTACAACAAGGGCAGGAGCAATCCGCCGTCGACCACGACGGTCTGACCCGTCACGTAGGAGCTGCGCTCGCTGGCCATGAGCAGCACCACTTCGGCGATCTCGGCCGGTTGCCCGACGCGCTGGATGGGTTGCCGGCCAAAGACCTCCGCGCTCCGCTTTTCGTCCTTCCAGTAATACTCGCTCAGCGACGTCTGGATCACGCCCGGCGCGACGGCATTCACGCGGACACCCCTCGGTCCCAGTTCCAGCGCGTAGGACTGCGTCATCATGATGAGCGCGGCCTTGGTCATGCTGTAGAGCAGGCTGTGGGACTGGGGACGCAGGCCGGACATCGACGCGATGTTGACGATCGAGCCGGAGCCGCGCTCGCACATTCCTGGAGCCACCAGCTTCAGCAGCCGAAACGCACTCTTCAGGTTGATCTCGACCATCTTGTCGAACTGCTCGTCGGTCATTTCCAAGCATGGCCCATGCGCGAGGTTCGTGCCGGCGTTGTTCACCAGGACATCGATGTGCCCGAATTCGCGTTTGGCCGTTCCGACCATGCCTTCGAGCTGGTCTAAGCGGCCGACGTGGCAGGCGATCGGCTTGACGGTCGGACCGATCTCCCGCGCCACTTGGTCGAGCGTTTCCTGTTTGCGCCCGCAGATGATGACCCGGGCACCCTCGCGGGCGAAAACTTCCGCGATCGCCCTTCCAATGCCGCGGCTGGCTCCCGTCACAATCGCTACTTTGTCCTTGAGTATGCCCACGATGGAATCTCCTACGTTCTCCTGCTGACGTGCAGTCGGGCGGATTCAACCTGAATCCATTGCGCTCCGCTTCCCTGCAACTCCTGTCTTACAGGACAGCGCGAACCATTGGAAGATGCTATTTCGAAATTATGCGTACGCCCGGATGACGACCTGCTCGGAAGCAATCCACCTGGCTGCAAAAGCCCATTCACGAAGCTGACCACTGGCCGCTCAGAGATGGTGTCGTTCACTTGCCGAGAAGAAACAGATAAGCTGGTCGCACCGAGGAGGAAACCAGGAATGAGCGAACAATTGCCGGAGCCGTGGCTGCGCGGGACGCTGTCGGAAGTTGCCGCGGTGCCGAGGGCCGTCCTGCACGCGCTGGAACTCGCGAAGGAAGACATCGACCGCTGGTGCGGCGGCCTGAGCGACGAGGAACTCAACGCGCGCCCCGCGGGAATCGCGCCGGTGGCGTTCCATCTGCGGCACATCGCCCGAAGCATCGACCGGCTGCTCACCTATGCGGAGGGCGGCCAGCTTACTGGCGAGCAACTCGACGATCTCAAGAAGGAACTGGACCCGGGCGCAATCCGCGGCGAGCTCTTCGCCGAACTCAGTTCCGCGTTGGACCGGAGCGCAGCGCGGATCCGAGCGGTCGATCCATCTCGACTTGCAGAGACGCGGAAAGTTGGCAAGAAGGAGTTGCCGACTACGGTCGGCGGCCTGCTGGTACACGTGGCCGATCACACCCAGCGGCACGTAGGGCAGGCGGTGACGACAACGAAGATCGTGAAGGGGAGGTCTAGGGGTTCTGCTTCCCAGACATGATGGCGCCGGCTGTTGCGATCGAAGTGAGCAACATGAGCACGCCCATGTCCACAAAGCTGTGGTACGAGAGTCCGTTCCCCCGCGTCTCCAGGAGCGTCGCAGAGAAACCGAACATGTTAAGGATGCGCATCACCACGGCCAACACAACACAGATCATGCCCAGCCAGTAGCTCCACCGCAGAATGTGCTTTTCCATCGCGCGTCTCCTTCGATCGGATTGCCCACAGCCAAATAGAGCGACAAAACTGGCGTAGAAGGTATAGCGACGGTGGCCGGGAGTCAACGGCCGGTTTGTTTCCAGCCGCGCGGGCGCAAGCGCCGTCACGACCGGATGGCACGATCAAGCCGAATCGAACGTCGGACCCTGGGAACGCGTTCAGGGGCGGGCGCCCGTGGCTCTTTCGCCGCGTGCTGGCCGCGTTTGCGGCCGTTGAATTGTGCGGCTTCCGTTGAACCTTCGAGAGCAACCGTCGAAGCGTTGCCGCTCATGATCGCGTGTTGCACGGAATCAAAATATCCCGTACCAACGAATTGCTGGTGCTGCACGGCATCGTAGCCGTGTTCGTGTTCACTTCGAAACTCCTCGTCCTGGAGGCGGCAGTATGCGGTCATCCCTCTTTTCTTGAAACCGCGGGCCAGTTCAAACATCGAGAGGTTGAGGGCGTGGAAACCCGCCAGCGTGATGAACTGGAACTTGTAGCCCATGGCGGCGAGTTCGCGCTGGATCGTCCAAATTCTTCCGCCAATTGAAGGAAGGCGAGCAGTTGTACGCCAGCATTTTTCCGGGGAACTTGGCGTGGATGCCTTCGGCAAACTCGCGCGCTTCCCAAGATCCGGCTTGGAAGTTTCGCACCACAGCAGATCCGCGTACGGCGCGTACCAGAGTCCGCGGGCGATCGCGGCCTGGACCCCGCTGCGAACCCGGAAGAAGCCTTCGGAAGTGCACTCTCCAGGGATGACGAACTCGGCGTCGCGCGGATCGATTCGGCTGGTCAAGAGCGTCGCGCTATCGGCATCCGTGCGCGCGATGATCAACGTCGGCACGCCCATCACATCCGCTGCCAGCCGGGCTGCGACAAGCTTGTGAATCGCTTCCGAAGTCGGAACGAGCACCTTGCCACCAAGGTGGCCGCACTTCTTCGCCGAAGAAAGTTGGTCCTCGAAATGAACGCCGGCGGCGCCAGCTTCAATCATGGCCTTCATCAATTCGAACGCGTTCAGATTCCCGCCGAATCCAGCCTCCGCGTCGGCAACGAGGGGCGCCAACCAATACGTCCCAGTCCGACCCTCCGCATGGTGGATCTGGTCCGCGCGCACCAGCGCCCGGTTGATTCGGCGCACCAGATGCGGCACGCTGTCGGCCGGGTAGAGACTCTGGTCCGGGTACGTTTCGCTCGCGTCATTTGCATCGGCAGCCACCTGCCACCCACTCACGTAGATCGCCGGCAAGCCGGCGCTCACCTGCTGCACGGCCTGATTGCCCGTCAAGGCGCCAAGGGCGGCGGTATAGGGTTCCGAGTGCAACAGGTTCCAGAGGCGTTCGGCGCCGAGGCGCGCCAACGTGTGCTCGATAGGAATCGAGCCCCGAAGTCTTTCCACGTCAGATGCGCTATAAGGGCGCCTGATTCCCGCCCAGCGCGGATTCGTGCTCCATTCGCTCTCCAGATTCGTGCGTCTGCCGTTATTGCTCGACATCCAGTCGCCTCCTAGTCGGCCTACATCATCACAACAACACGGTCATGCCAGCCGCTTACGCTCGCATTTCAAACTCAGTTCTACTAAAACCCAAGCTGGGATGGAACGAAGGGGGAGTGGCTTCGCCGATTCAGCCCATTGCCTCGATTCACGTGAGATCCTTCGTCAGATCTCGCGGGGCCTCGCGACTCCACGCCGAAAGCGATGCGGACACGATACCGGCACCAGAGGCAGAAACGTGACCTAGCAGCATACGGGGAAATCTTCGAGTACACGCACGTTCCATAACGTCTTCTCCTCGGCCTGTATTGTCCCCTGGTAACGCAGCGGACTGCGTCTTACACGAGAGCGTCGCGACCGCACCGCCGGTGCGACCAAATCTGGAAGCATTGTCCCGACGGAGGTAGGTTAAGTCAAACTGATTATGATTATCGCGGCGATAAGAATGTGTTATCATGGCCACTTTCGTATCGGTTTGGGGGTCTTCGATGGAGATCAATCAAGTCGAAACGTTTCTCGCAGTGGTGACCTACGGCGGCTTTCATCGCGCGGCTGAGGCTCTCCACGTGAGCCAGCCGGCCGTGAGCGGGCGCATTCGCGCGCTCGAAGAATCGCTGGGAGTGACGCTGTTCACGCGCGGACGCGCAAATCCGCTCCTCTCCCCCGCCGGGAAGGCGCTGCGCCCACATGCGGAGCAGATTCTGCGAACCGTGGCGAGCGCACGGCAGGCGGTCCACGAACTCCAGCCCCAGACCGGCGGCGCGCTGCGCATCGCGGCGTCACTCTCGATATGCACGTACCTGATCCCCGACGTCATGCAGGACTACAAGACCGCCAATCCCAAGGTGATGGTCCATCTCCGATCCGGCAATTCCATGCAGGTGCTGAAAATGGTGCTGGACGGCGAAGCGGACATCGGCGTGGCGCGCTCGCTGAACCATCCCGGGGTGGAAACCATGACGCTGCGCGACGATCCTCTGATTCTCGTGGGGCATCCCGGCCACCCGAGGGCCGGAAAGCGGCAGGTCAGCCTCGAGGAGGTCGAGGACTGGCCGCTGATTTTTTACGATCGCGGGTCAAGCGACTGGACTCTCACCCAGGGCCTGTTCCGCCGCGCCGGCCTGCTGCCCAACGTGGTGCTCGAGGTCGAAACAATCGAGGCCGCCAAGCGCATGGTCGAACGCAAGCTGGGTTTTGGGTTTCTGCCGCAGATCGCTCTGACGCAGGAACTCCGGCAAGGAAGACTCGTGTCGTTCGAGATCGTCGACGCCGAGCCGCTGAGCCGGAATCTCGACGTGATTCATCCGCGCCACCGCCCGCTCGCAAAGGAGGCGCAGGACTTTCTTCGCCTGTTGCGCGAGGCGGTTACCACAACAGCGACGGCCAGCAGGCCCGCAAAGCACCGCGTGGCGCTGCGAAAGTAGAGAGGAACTCGCATGTACTACGAGCCCGGCAAAACGCCGCATGGACTTCCCTACGATCCTTTCAAGTCCTGCGTGATCCCACGGCCCATCGGATGGATCTCCACGGTCAGCCGGGACGGCCTGCACAATCTCGCGCCCTTCAGCCAATTTCAGATGCTGGCGTTCGATCCTCCTTACGTCATGTTCGCGGCCGGGCAGAACAGCCACGGGCGGCGAAAGGATACGGTCGTCAACACAGAACAGACGGGCGAATTCGTCTGGAACATGGCCACCTACGAGCTGCGAGAAGCCGTGAACAAATCGGCCGAGGAAGTGCCGCCGGAGGTGGACGAGTTTGTGCTGGCGGGCGTGACGAAGGCACCGTCACACGCTGTAAAACCATGCCGCGTGGCGGAATCTCCGATTCACTTCGAATGCGTTTACCACCAAACGATTCGCTTGCCGGGCAACAGCATGTTGTCAACGTCTGACGTCGTGTTCGGGCGCGTGGTCGGAATTCACATCAAGGACGAGGTGCTGACGGCGGATGGGCGTATCGACGTGCTGAAAATCCGGCCGATTGCGCGGCTCGGATATTTCGATTACACGAGCGTCGAGTCCATCTTCTCGATGATCATCCCCGGCAACAACAAGGTCGTCCTGGCGGGGATGGACGGCTCTGCACGGGGGTGAAGCGCGAACCGCGCACCCTTTGCAGCCGGCGCAAAGAGTACGGCACCCGACATCGGTCAGGCAGCTTTGTAGTTAACTGTCCGTGCGGCAGTATTCGCCGGCTTCTTCAGGCCAATGTGAGGAAGCGTTCGAGACGAAGGGGTCGGCCACCCGCCCTTACCGAGACTGTGCCGGCCCTGTGACGGCAAGGGCTGGCTGAGGTGTATCGCTTCGCACCATCCTCCGGCGCGACGGGAGGTGACGCGTGTCACAAAATGAGGTGACACCGATCACGGGCTCGGAGGGCGGGAAGGTTCAAAATGCGAGTTGACTGACCAGTCAGTTAGGGATCGCGGGAGCGAAGGCGCGAGCAATGAAGGCCGGCAAACAACCCGAGCGAAGGCGAACGGAAAAAGCGCAACGAAGGCAACAGATATTGGCTGCTGCGTTTGAGGAGTTTGCCGTCAACGGATATGCAGCCACGCGACTCGATGACGTCGCCAAGCGAGCCGAAATCGCCAAAGGGACGATTTTTCTGCATTTCGGAAACAAGCGAGTGCTCTTCCGCGCGGTTTTGCGTGACTGTATTCGACCCGTCTTTTCCGGCTTCCAGGAATTTCTTCAGGGATTCACCGGCACGGCTGAGTCGCTGCTTCGTGATTTGCTCTCGCGTCAATATGCGGAAGTTGTGCGCAACAAGAGAGCCACGGCGCTTCTGAGACTGCTGATTGCGGAGAGCGGCAAGTTTCCGGAGCTCGCCCAAATATATTATCGGGAAATCATCGATCCTGGCAGATCGGCCTTTGGCCTTGTGATCGAACGGGGAATCGCCTCGGGAGAATTTCAGGCAACCGAAATCCGCAATTTCCCTCAGATCCTGGCAGCTCCAACCGTGCTGGCCGTAGTCTGGGGCCTCGTGCTCGGCGAGAGCCACGGTCTAAATTTCGACGCGTACCGGAAGGCGCACCTCGATTTCGTTTTGCGCGGACTCTGCGGTGGCAGCGCGATGAAAACCGCGGCGGCCACACGACCGCTTCGTGCGGGGCGTGCGTCATGAGACGACGCTCGAACGCCATCGCGATTCTCCTTTTCGCGCTGGCCTTGTCGGCATCATACGACAGCGCCCAGGAGACCCCGAAAAGGTTGGCTATGAAGGATGCGATCGACCTCGCGCTGAAGCAGAACGTCACTGTGCAGGTTTCCGCCACTCAAGTTGACGAAGCAGAAGGGACACGCACACGCCGCCTGGCAGCTTTGCTTCCCCACGCCAGCGCGGACGCGCTCGCGAATCTGGTAAAGAATAATCTCAGCATTGAAGGGATTTCATTCCCCGGAATTCCGACTACGGTCGGGCCATTCGCCTACTACGACTTTCGGGTGTTCGCGTCACAGTCGATCGTCGATCGCCAGGCTCTTCACAATTGGAAGGCCAGCACGAAAGAAGAAGAAGCCGCCAGACTAAACTACCAGGACACGCGCGACTTCGTCGTTCGGGAAGCCGCTGGTTTGTATCTGCAATCCGAAACGGCCGCCGCCGAAGTCGAGGCGGCACAATCGCGGGTACAAACCTCGCGGGTTCTCGAAAAGCTGGCCACGGATCAACACGATCAAGGGCTCGCGACCGCGATCGATACGGTTCGCTCGCAGGTGCAACTGGCGCGAGATGAGCAAACGCTTCTCGTCGCGCAGAACAACTACCAGACCTCGTTGCTGGCGCTCGCGAGATTTCTCGGACTGAGACCTGGAATGCCCCTTGAGCTTGCCGAGAAGCTCGAATTCCGGCATTTCGAAGCGCCCGATGTCGCGCAGGCCTTACCAACGGCGCTGGCGGCGCGCGACGACTATCGCTCGCTTATCAGCCAGCAGCAGTCGTTGACGGAGCAGGAGAAGGCATCGCATTCGCGCTATCTGCCCACGCTGGCAGTTAACGGAAACTACGGCGCCGCGGGCCGCAATTTCGGCGCGATGCCGGCGACAGGCGGAATCGAAGGAATTCTTTCCGTCACGATCTTCGACAGAGACCGTACCGGAGAGAAGCAAGAACTCGAAAGCCGCGCCAGCCGTTTGAAGGCGCAAACGGATGATCTCGCGCGAAGCATCGAGCAGGATCTACGCACCGCAGTCCTCGACATTCATTCCACAGAGCAGGAGGTGAGCGTGACGCAATCCGGCCTCGATCTGGCTCGCCGTGAGTTAGCCCTGGCGGAGGACCGCTTCCGCAACGGAGTGACCGACAACATCGAGGTTGTAACTGCTCAGGATGCGCTGGCGAGCGCGCAGGACGACCACATCGCCGCGATTGCGCAGAATGCCGATGCACGGGCCGCTCTCGCACGCGCTCTCGGCGCTACGGAGAAAAACTATCAAACCTATCTGGGCCAAGCCGATCCGGGGAGCGGCGCTGACACTCAACAAGGGGCAAAAATTCCATGAAACGCGCGCTTCTAATTGTAGTTCTGGTGGCCTTGGCGGCATTTGCAGGCATACGGCTCTATCACACGTGGCTTGCAGATAGGTCCGCTGCAAACGAGCTGAAGCTTTCCGGCAATATCGAGGCGCATGAGAGCTTGGTCAGCTTCAAAGTGATGGGCCGCATCATCAATCTGCCGGTGGACGAAGGCATGGCGATGAAGGCCGGCGACCTGCTGGCGCAACTCGATAGCGCCGACTACCGCCAACAAGTCGCGATGGATGAATCGACGCGGAGCGTGCGCGATCGGCAGTTCGCTCTCGGCCTGGCGGGCAGCCGCTGGCAGGACGTGGAAGCCGCGAAGCAAACCCTGATCGATTCGAAGGCCGACCTCGAACAGAAGAAAAAAGACTACACCCGCTATGAAGCTCTATACGAAAAGGACGAGATTTCGGGGCAAACCCGCGATCAGGCGGCCACGAACGTGACCCGCGCGCAGGCGACGTACGACCGGGCGCAGCAGATTCTGAACGAACTTGTCGAGGGCACGAGAAAGGAAGAATTGGAGGTCGACCGCGCCGATGTCCATCAAGCGAAGGCGAGTCTGGAGATGTCGCAGATTCGCTTGAGCTACACCGTGTTGCGGGCGCCGTTCGACGGCATCGTCTTAGTTCGCCAGGCCGAGCTGGGCGAGGTTGTATCGCCTGGAACTCCCATCGTCACGCTGGCCGACCTCGATCATATTTGGCTCCGTGTGTATCTGCCGGAGACCGACCTCGGCAAGGTCCATTGGGGTCAGACGGTAACCGTGCGTACCGATACGTATCCGGGCAAGACCTACGCGGGACGTGTTTCCGTAATCGCGTCGGATGCGGAATTCACTCCGAAAAGCGTGCAAACGGAGAAGGAACGCGTGACGCTTGTCTATCGCATCAAGATCGACGTCGAAAATCCAAATCACGAACTCAAGCCGGGCATGCCCGCGGATGCCTATATTCCCGTGAAGTGACCGGCGCTGCCATGAGTTCAACTCCCGCAATTACGGTCTCCGGTTTGGGCAAAAGCTTCGGTAGCGTCACGGCGGTCGACCAGCTTTCATTTGATGTGAAGCCGGGAGAAATTTTTGGGCTCGTTGGGCCCGACGGCTCCGGCAAAACAACCACGATGCGAATGCTGGCTGGCGTCCTTACTCCGGATTCGGGCTCGGCGACCGTCGCCGGGCACGATGTTCGGCTCGATCCAGAGGGCGCCAAACGGGATTTGAGCTATATGCCTCAGCGCTTTGGCCTGTACGAGGATCTGACGGTGGACGAGAATATTCGCTTTTACGCCGACCTATTCGGTGTCCGGCGCAAGGAGCGGGACGAACGATCGGCCGAGCTGCTGGCCGCTGCCGGCTTCGCTGAGTTTCGCCGCCGTCTGGCGGGAAACTTGTCGGGAGGAATGAAGCAGAAACTGGGTCTTGTGTGCGCGCTCATCCATACGCCGCGCGTGATCCTGCTTGATGAGCCGACAAACGGAGTCGATCCAGTCTCGCGCCGCGATTTCTGGCAAATTCTTTATTCACTTCTAGCACACGGCGTTGCCATTCTGACCTCTACTTCCTACCTTGACGAAGCCGAACGCTGCCATCGAGTCGGCCTCCTGTACCAGGGCCGGATGCTCTTCTGCGACCTTCCCGAGGCATTGAAAAAAAAGTTCCCGGGAGGAGTGATCGTCGTCCATTCGGACGATGCGGAACGAGTGCGAGCTGAACTTTCCGGCGCCAGCGGCGAACGCGAGGCTCTGCTTGTAGGCGACCACGTGCATGTCTTCGTGGACGATGCGGCCCGGCGCCTTCCAGAATTCCGCGCGCGACTGGATGCAGCCAAGATTTCTTATGACTCGATCGAACAGGTCGAGGCAAGTATCGAAGACATCTTCGTGTCGGCGGTGGAAAGAGAGTCGGCGAAGCAGTTGCCGAAAAGACCCTCATGAATCAGAAGGAGCCATCCGTCGTCGTCCAGAGTCTCAGCAAGCGATTCGGAGATTTCGTGGCTGTTGACGAGGTGAGCTTCGAAGCCGTGCGCGGCGAGATATTCGGCGTCCTCGGCCCCAACGGATCCGGAAAATCGACGACAATCCGCATTCTCTGCGGACTGTTGCGGCCATCGTCTGGCAGCGCCTCAGTGAGCGGAATCGACGTTGGCCGGAATCCCGAGGTTGTGCGCCAGCACATCGGCTATATGTCGCAGAAGTTTTCGCTCTACAACGATCTTCGCGTTGCCGAAAATCTGGAGTTTTTTGCCGGCATGTACAGCGTGCCGAAAAAAGAGATTCCTGCGCGTATCGCATGGGCGTTGAAAATGGCAGGGCTAGAGGGACGCGGGCAGAACCCCACGAGCGCGCTGGCGGTTGGCTGGAAGCAGCGCCTGGCTCTCGGGTGCGCCGTTTTGCACCGTCCGCCAGTCATTTTCCTCGACGAGCCCACCTCGGGCGTGGACCCCGTTTCGCGTCGTCAGTTCTGGGACTTAATACACGAGATGGTTGGCGAAGGCGTCACCGTTTTTGTCACCACGCACTACATGGACGAAGCCGAATATTGCAACCGCCTCGTGCTCCTGGACCGTGGGCGCATCGTGGCCATGGGAACGCCCACGGACCTCAAGAACCACCACATGAAGGGCGAGCTTTTGATGATTGAATGCGGATCGCTGGGCCCGGCGCTCGAGCTACTTCAGACCGCGCCGGAAGTGCTGGACGCCGCGGTCTTCGGCAATGGAATCCATGTAGTCGTCGCCGATGCGGTGGCAATGGCGCCAAAGATTCGCGAATTACTCGTGGCCCGCCAACTTCGTCCTGGACGAATCGAACAAATTGCGCCGAGCCTTGAAGATGTGTTCGTATCGCTAACGACAACGCGCGGGGCAAGCAAGGGAGGGGTCGCGGCATGAGCTGGACGCGCATCGTGGCCATGACTCGCAAGGAAGTGCTCCAGATTGTGCGCGATCCAAGAAGCCTCCTTATCATCCTCGTCATACCGCTGGTCCAACTTCTCATTTTCGGCTACGCCGTGAACCTCGACGTCAAGCACGTTCCGCTGTGCATTTATGATCGCGACGGAACTCAAACCAGCCAGGATTTTCTGAAGCACTTTCAGGCGACCGATTACTTCAATATCGTTCGCGTATCGGACAGCTATCCGGACATCGTCCGCAATATCGATCACGGAGTGTGCAGTGTAGCGTTGGTGGTTCCGCCGCAGTTTACGGAAGATCTGCATTCCGGCGGCAACGCTAGCGTACAGCTGATTCTCGACGCCAGCGACAGTAACTCTGCCAGCATCGGTACGGGTTACGCGCAGGTCATCACGCAGACGTATTCCTCCGAAATTCAAATTGCCTGGCAGCAGGAACGGGGACTTGCCGTTGGCGCACCCACCGTGACGTTTGAGCAGCGCACTTGGTTCAACGAAAACCTCGAAAGCATGGCAAATTTGGTCCCCGGCGTCGTGGCAATGGTGATGGCCGTCGTGGGTGCGTTTCTTACTTCGCTGACCATTGCTCGCGAGTGGGAACGCGGCACCATGGAGCAACTGATCTCCACGCCGGTCGGAAAGTTGGAAATCCAGATCGGGAAATTGCTGCCGTATTTCGTAATCGGGATCACAGACACGGCGATCTGTGCTGGCACGGCCGTTTGGTGGTTCGGCGTGCCCTTTCGAGGAAGCTGGCTGGTTCTGTTTGGCTGCTCGACGTTGTTTCTGATCGTGGTTTTGTCCCTCGGTTATTTTATTTCCGTGACTGCGAAATCGCAGCTCGGAGCATGCCAGATGGCATTGCTGGCTACGTTTCTCCCAACATTCCTGCTATCGGGCTTCATATTTCCGATTGACCAGATGCCGGTTGTCGTCCAGTGGGTCACCGCGGTCTTGCCGGCAAGATACTACGTCTCCATCTTGCGCAATGTATTCCTGAAGGGCTCTGAGATATGGTTGCTGGCGCCTGATATTGCGGCTCTAGCTGCGATTGCGGCCGTGTTGGTCATACTCGCAACTCGTTCGTTCCGGAAGAGGCTTGCATGAGAATTCGCGAGGCCATGGAACGAATCCGCCAGATGCTGAAGAAAGAGTTCATCCAGACTCTGCGCGATCCGCACACTCGCTGGATATTGTTTGGGCCGGCGCTGATCCAGATGTTTATCTTCGGCTATGCCGCAACCATGGAAATAAAGCACGTTTCCTTGGCCGTACTGGATCAAGACAACACGCAAGAGAGCCGCGAACTCATTTCACACTTTTCCGCAAGCAGATATTTCCGGATCACTAAGTATGTCAGCGAGCGCGACGAGCTTCGCAGGGGCATCGACCGGGGCGATTTTCTCCTCGCAGTCGAAATCGACTCGGGCTTCGCCCAGCGAGTGCGCAACGGCCAGGGCGCATCCGTCCAAGTCATTGTGGACAGCTCGAACTCCAATACCGCGCTCGTCGCCATCGGCTATCTCAGTCAAGTAGGAGCGGCTTTCGCACAGCATTACCAGATCGACCAGATCGGGAGAACCGCGCCCCAGTTGGTATCGTTTGTGCCTCAGGTCAATCTCGAAGCGCGGCCCTGGTTTAACGAAGGACTGCTGAGTGAATGGTATTTTGTTCCAGGCGTGATTGGGAACTTGCTGCTCATCCAAATTATGAACCTGACGGCATTCGCCGTCGTTCGGGAGCGGGAAATCGGCACGTTGGAGCAGGTCATGGTGACCCCCATCCAGCGTTGGGAATTCATCGTCGGCAAGACGGTGCCGTTCTTTCTCATTGGGTGTTCGGATGCGACGATGCTCACACTTATCGGTACGCTTTGGTTTGGAGTACCGCTGCGTGGACACATCGCCGTGCTGGCAATCGGCGTGATGGTTTTTCTCCTTGCCGCGCTCGGTCTCGGACTTTTGCTTTCCACCTTGGCGAAAACACAGCAACAATCGATGATTACGGCGTTCTTCTTTACGATGCCCATGACCAGCCTTTCCGGATTCGGCACGCCCGTAAGCAGTATGCCTCTTTTCTTCCAGCGGTTGAGTTACTTCAACCCACTCCGCCATGTGGTGTTGATCCTGCGCAGCATTTTCCTCAAAGGTGTAGGCTTGGAGGTCCTTTGGCCGGATATGCTTCTCATGGCGGGCTTCGCATTTCTGATGCTGAGTGTCAGCGTCTTGCGTTTCCGCAAGTCCCTCGAATGATATTCGTTCGCATTCCAGGACCGCCAGCTTCGGGCCCATTTAGGACAACGTAAGAGAACGGGATGCAGTGTTTTGCGAGCCGCTTCAAATCGCAGATGTTCGGTTGGCTTAACCTAAAGGCAAGGAGGAATGGTCCGGAGGTTTGGGTCTTACGCCATCGGGAGACTTTAGCGAACGGCCGCAGGAGAGCGCCACGCGTCGTCATTGGGACCGTAAAGGAATATCCGAGTACAGGAGAATTGGCTTGTTCCCGCGGCAACGAAGGTGGGAATCGGCCGCATCGGCTGGCACACATTCCGGCATAGCCATTCCGCATTGCTTCACGCGCTTGGAGTCGATCTGAAGGTGCAACAGGAACTGCTACAGCACGCGGATATTCGCACGACTATGAATATCTACACACAGGCCGTTCCTGCCGCTCTTCGCGAAGCAAACAGCAAGGTGGTTCGGTTGATGATTCCAGCGCGGGTGGCCTGAGGGGTCACAAGGGGCGGTTAATGCGCCCTCGTGCGCCCTCGGGCTTTTCCAACTACAGCAGGATCAGGAAGTTGTTGGTAGGGGCGGTGGGGATCGAAAACAAGAACGGTAGGGATTTCAAGGACCTACGGGAAATGAGACGGAACACTAAGTCATTGAAAAGGAATGACAGGGAAGGCAATGGAATTCTTATCGCGCCCCTAAAGCTCCCTCGTTTCTCTTGTCCACCAAGTCCCATCGTCGCGGATTATCGACCCCACTGCCGCGAATGGCAGGTCGGCTTCCTGCCCAAATCTCGCGGCACGAATGGCGAGCCGAAAAAAAGCTTCCTGAATTGCTTGCAATCACCAGCTTGAACACAATCCGAGAGATGGCCTTGGATCATCCGAAAGATAGCTTCAGCGAAAATAGGGCAAGGGATAGACTTTGTGAGATACCGTCAATCGAGGCTGAGAGTGAATCAATCGCCTTGGGTATTGGGGGCAAGGCGATCAGGTGCTTAAAGGTCAGCGAATTCGCGCTTCTCATGTTCCTCGGAATCTGTCTTAGCGACGATGTCGAGGCGGTGTAGCCACAAGGTCTAGTGCCCATCCGGGGACACGTGTCTATTATTCCTAGGGCTCGAAGACGACATCCACCCAGTAATTGGTGGTCAGGTAGGTGCTTTTCGGGAAACTGCTCGTGCTGCCATACATATACACGCCGTTGCCCTGGGTGGATCCGCTTTCCAATGCCTGCAAGGGCGGGTTGCTCACGCCGGCCGACGCAAAATAGTTATGGTCTCCACTCCAGTGTCCCACCGTGGTGTGGTAAGAAGCGATATAGGTTGTTCCCCCAGTGATGTTGACGGGAGAGGAGAAGTTGACCTGCTGCCACCCGGAACTGGTCTCGTTGGTGAAGGTGGCCGAGGCCAGCAGAGTTCCCGTGCTGCTCCAGAG
>Ga0181521_10002648_pt1 | contig 21482 bp, 21 predicted proteins | sample PEATcosm2014_Bin_32_FD_119764 | JGI IMG/M metagenome (GOLD analysis project Ga0181521, IMG submission 119764) | Peatland microbial communities from MTU Mesocosm Facility, Houghton, MI, USA - PEATcosm2014_Bin02_60_metaG | ecosystem: Environmental > Terrestrial > Soil > Wetlands > Peat | place...
AGCCACTCCATCAATTTATTGATCAGCGTCGTTTTGCCGGTGCCGACCTCGCCGGTAAGCAACACGAAGCCTTTGCGGCTTTGTATGCCGTAGGTAAGGCAGGCCAGCGCCTCTTCGGTGTGCCGCGTGAGAAACAGGTAACGCGGGTCCGGATTGACGTTGAACGGGTTGGCCCTAAGTCCAAAAAATTCTTTGTACATAACCTTGCGCTAGACCTCGACGTGCTCGTGATCTTTTGGCGGGGCGGCATCTCGCCGGCCCCAGAAACGGCGCCGGGCGTTGCCATTACCGTCGGCGGCCGCATCGTCTTCGTCCTCACCCAGCCAGGGCACGGAAATCAGGAGGGGCAGATCCATGATGGCGGCAGCATCTTTTTCGGTGCGGATGGACTTGTCGCTAAACTCCAGAATAATGGCGATGAGGGCGCCGAGCGCCAGTCCGACACCCATGCCGCCCGCGGCAAAAACCGGGCGGTTGGGGAAACTGGGAGAATCCGGCAGGCCCGCCACGGCCAGAATGTGCATCTGTTCGCCCTCCTGCTGGTTCTCCATGCTGGTGGCCAGTCCGGAAGCGCTTTTCTTGGCCAGCAGATCCTTGTAGAAGGCTTGGGCGTTGTCGTTGTCGCGGGTGAGCAGTTTATATTGCTCCTCGACGCCCGGGCTCATGGCGGTGCGGCTCTGGTAGACGTTGATCTCGTTCTGCAGCCGCTTCTGGTCGATGGTGGCCTGCTCCATCACGCCCTGGTACTGGTGAATCTGCAGACGGAGTTGGCGAATTTCAGGCGGTTCGGAGGCGCTGGCCTTATCGCTGCTGTCGGTGGTACTGGCGGAGGCGGCCGCGGCGTTGACCTCCTTCAGCTTCTTCTCGACCTCGGCGATGTCAGCCTTGGTTTTGATCACGTCGGGGTGATCGTCGGTATAGCGCGCCTGCAGTTGCAGCAATTGCGCCTGCAGCTGGGTCAATGCTTGTTCAAGGGTCTGTGGATTCGTGCTGGACTGTGCACTTTTCCAGGCGGCCGTTTGCTGCGCCAGCATGCTTTCGGTGTAGGCCTTATCCTGTTGGGCGCGGCTCAGGGTCTGGGTGGAGGCATCGAGTTGCGAGTTCAGCGACATCAGAATGCGCATGTTGTTGTCGGAGTCACCGGGCAGCTGACCCATGTATTGCTTCTTGAAGGCAGCGAGCTTGGCATCTTGCTCGTCAACCGTGCGTTTGGCGTCTTCGAGCTGGCGGCCGAGAAACTCGGTGGTGCTCTGAGCGATCCCGGCGCGCTCGCGCAGGTTTTCATCCACGATCAGCGAGGTCATGGCATTACAGATTTTTTGTGCGCGGACTGCGTTGCTGTCGGTGTAGTTGACGGTGAAGCCGGGCACCGGCTCGTCGGTAACCGAGGGCTTCTTTTTCTTGGCGCCAGCAAGTCCCGCCCCGGCCGCAGCGGCGCTCATCGAGGTGATCACCGGCTCGACCTGCATATTTTGCTGGATCTGCTGAATGAGCTTGTCCTCTTCATCAGGTTTGACGAGCCCGAGGCTTTGAATTACGGGGCGCAGCCGGCTGGGGCTCAGAACCTCCTGGCTGAGGGTCTGGACGCGCTGGGTAAAATCGGCAGTGATGACCGGCTGGACGTAGTTGTCGGGCACCTTCTGGCCTTCCACCAGAACCGTGGACTGGGAGGTAAATTTCGGCGGGAAGACATAAGAGACCATGAAGCCCGTCAGGGGGGCAATCAGGGTCGGGATCAAAATCACCTTAAGGCGCCGCCGTAGCATCGCCAGATAATCGTCCATTGTCAGTTCGCGATTCTCACTCATCCTGTTCACCAATCTGGCCGTCCGAGGCGGCCAAGAAATTATTCGATACGAGTCGGAGTGGGGTGCCATTCCACCCCGATGGCGCCGACCTGCCGCTGAGAAATTCTGCCGGGAGGGCCACCAAAGCTGACCTGAGAATTGAAGGCCAACTCGCTGAAGCGATAAGCGGCAAAAAAGTCGTAAGCACGTCCGAAGTGTTTGCGTAAAACGGCCCCGCCGGAACCTTCGTTGTAGCTGGTCGCACCGATGGCGCCAATCGCCACTTGCGGCACCTGAAGTTCGCTGTTATGGGAGTAGGCCAGATCGCCATAGAACACCCAAGTGCGTCCCAGTGGGCGGTTATACGCGAGCCGCGCCGCCTGGGTATCGGCGCCGAGGAAGAAGCCCGATCCTGCCGAAGTAAATTTTTCGTAGCTTGCGACCACCGACCCATGGCCCAACTTGTAGCGCAGCTGAACCCGCGCGCTCAACGTCCAATGCGTGTAGTTGGTACCTAGCAGCCCCACGTCGGTGTACTGCGGACCGGCTGAGGCAATGAGGCTCATCCTTCCGGTGATGGTATGGCTCCAGCGCAGATTGACGACGTGGTTATAAATCTCGCCGCCGGTATCTTGCGGAAATTGAAACAGCTGAAAAGCGTAGACGGCGCCGAGCTGATCGTGACGGGAAAGGAGGTGGCTGTACCCGCCCTCAACTGTGACCTCGTCGCTGTTGATCAGAAGTTCCGGGTTGTCGAAGAAATGAGCGTTGCTGAATGCGCCCACCACGGTGATCGCGGACTTCGGATTGAGGGCTTGAACCACATCGAGAATCGCCGTGTTCGCGAGCCGGGGAATCTCTCCAAGCGCACCGAACTGACCGCTGCCGAAGGATTGGCTGCCGGGCAAAACACCTCCCGCCAGCGAGTTGCCCATGCCGCCGATGGCAAGACCCAACCCCGGGACGGCACCATAGGCGGCGATGGAGAAGGTGCCGTCGGGCAGGTAACTGAAGGCGTCGCGCAGCGTCACCTGGCCAGTTCGCCAGCGCGTCACGGCCTCCAGGCCGGCGGCTTGCAATTGCGTCACGTAGTAAGGATTGTTGTAGAACGCTCCGCCGCCGAGGTACTCGAGAAAGAGATCACTCTTGGGCCAGAATTGCTGGAGATCGAGCGCTCCGATAACGCGGGTGGTATTTGCTAAATCGGTGTTGCCGAACTGGTCGCCCCCGTTCGTGTCCGCCGCTTCGCTCACCTGCAGAGCTGGCGAGATGAAGCTGCGAGTGGCCGTATGCAGATCGAGCCTGGGCTCGTCCAGGCCCGTTACCGGAGGGTTCTCCGGGTTCAGCACGGGCGCGTTCTGCCCGAAGGCCGGCACCGGAGTGGTCCCTGGCTGAGACTGGGAAGTATCCTGGGCGACCGCGCAGATGCTCATTCCAAAAACCAGCAGCGCCAACCTGATTGTTCGCATTTTTGTCATGCTTTTCATCCGTAGATCCCTTACAGGACCGCATTTCCTTTACGGGACAACAATTGTATCCCCCGGCCGCAGTGCATAATTCTGTTCGATCTCTTCACCTTTGACCAGCTTGCGATAGTTCACCGGCAGTTTCTGCTGCTTGCCGTTCTCGGTGCGCAGAACGTAAATGCGTTTAGTGTTGGCAAACTGGTTTAATCCGGCGCTGGACAACGCCTGTAGAACGGTCATGTTGGGCAACATCGGCATGGCCCCGGGATGAAAGACTTCGCCGACCATATAAATCCGCTTGCTGTTGATCTGGGTCACCACCACCGTGACACGCGGGTCAGCGATGTATTTTTTTAGCTTTTCCGCCACCGAGGCGGCCAACTGCTGGGGCGTTAGCCCTGAGGCCTGCACATCGTTGAGCAGGGGAAGAGAGATTTTGCCATCGGGACGCACCGGTAAAGTCGCGGTAAGGTCGGCTTCTCTCCACACGGCTATGTGGAGCACATCCTCGGGGCCAATGACATACCCGAGTCCGGCTTGACTGTCTGGAACGGCATTCGTCGCCTGGTCGGAAGCGGCCTTGTCAGAAGCGGAACTGGCGGCCGGCTGGGCAGGCGCATCCTGCGCCAGCGCGATGCTGCTCATCAAAAATAGTGCCGCCGCCGCTTTCCATGCTGATTTCATATCTTCTCCTCTAAACTCCCTTACTCCTCTCAGACTCTGAGCGCCGTGCTCAGGCCCCATACTCTTCGCATCCGATCTGCTTCAGCTTGTAGAGAAGCGCTTTGTAGCTGATCTGCAACTCCTGCGCGGCCCGGCGCCGGTTCCAGCGGGTGCGAGTCAAGACCTGCAGGATGATTTCCTTCTCGGCTTCGCGCGAGGCGGCGCGCGCCGCTTCTTTAAGAGAAATTTTCTCGCCGTTGCCGCCGCGATCGACGCGCCGCAAAAGCGAGCGCAATCCTCCCATGGCGAGCGTTTCATCACCCAGCGCGACAATGGCTCGAGCGGCGTCTTTCAGTTCGCGAATGTTTCCCGGCCAGTTGTATTCCAGGAAGAAGTTTTGGGTCTCGGGACTGAGGACCGGCACGGCCCGGCAAAAATCACGGGCAGCGGCCGAAAGAAACCAGTCGCGCAGAACGGGGATATCTTCCTTCCGCTGGCGTAATGGCGGCAGCCGCAAACAAACTCCGCTGATTCCATAATAGAGGTCTTCGCGGAACTTGCCGGCCTTGACCTCGGGCTCCAACTCGCGCGACGTTCCGCAGATGAAACGAGGCACCCGGCGTTGCTCTGCCTCGGTCAAACCGATCTGGCGAGCCAGTTCTTTCTGGGCCGCCGCAGTAAGGTCTCCCACTTCCTGAAGATAGACGGTTCCACCTTGCCCGTCGCGAGCCGCCAGAATTTCTTCGCTGGCTTCATTACCCTGACAGACCTCAAACGGCTCCGAGGCGCGGCTGGAAAGAACATGAATGCGCGCCGCCGCTGCCGCCTTGCCGGAACCGTGCTCAGCCACAACCAGCACGGGAACGTCATTCTGCGACAGCTCGCGGATCACGGCTTCCACCGTGCGCATGCCGGCGCTAACACTTTCCAGCCAGACACGAGCGCCGCTGTTCGGCGGTGTTCCGGCAGTTGCCAGGATTTCGGTTCTGTCGAGACCCATACGATTCCGCTTCACTATTTCGCAACCAAGAACAGGAGGGGGACGTCTTGGACAAACGGCGTATACAGTCTAGAGCACACGCGCTGCCAATCCGGTCAAAATAGTTGCGCGCCACTAAAACAATATATGGCTATATTTCAACGACTTGCGATTGAGAACCTATACAGCGGCTCGGCTTATACGTTACCACATTGCGGATAAATGGGAAATTTATTGCCCACCCCTTAGCTAGTTCTGGGGCATTACTTTCCACCTGCCTTGGGGCTAAAGTCCTAACTGTCTGCAAGTAATAGAAAACTGGTCCCCTCCTTAAAGGGACAACGGGCCGGTGACGACGTGTTGGAGCAAATGGGAAATGGTTTTCCCTTTTCTTGCGGCTCACCGCACTCACGGGTTGCTTGTCCTGGCGTGGAAACGACCCGCCAGAGGTAACCTCCGCTCGCAGCCCGAACTGCTGCTTTCACTTGGCGCGAGGGCCCGCTTTCGCTTATTCTCAGACCCAAGCGCGCTATATGAGTAATTCAGTAGAGGCAGCTCCGCTCCTTTTGGACGAGGGTGGTCGCTTGAGGTCCGGCTTGCCTCGTTGGCAGGAAGTGGCGCTGCTGCTGCTGACTGCCTGGCTTTACGCTTCGATTCTCGCCCGCCTTTTCCTGCAGTGGGTCGGGCCCTCCCACGATCCCAACTTCGAGCACGGAATCTTCGTCCCCCTCTTTGCTTCGTTTGTTCTCTGGCAGGAGCGCAAGAAACTAAAGGCAATTGCCTCCTCTCCATCCTGGGCCGGTTTTCCGCTGGTGGTGCTGAGCCTGCTTATGCTGGTTCTGGGAGTTTTGGGCGCGGAATTGTTTTTCTCGCGAGTATCGCTGCTGATCCTGCTGGCCGGCCTGATCATTCTGTTTCAGGGATGGAGCTTCTTTCGCGCCGTTCTGTTCCCCTGGGCTTTTCTGTTTCTGATGATCCCGATCCCGAACCTGATCATTAACCGGGTCACCTTTCCGCTTCAGTTGCTCGCCACAAGGCTGGCGACAGTACTGTTGGAACTCGTCGGCGTTCCCGTGTTGCGGCAGGGCAACGTGATCGTGCTGGCTTCCATTTCGCTGGATGTCGTCGAAGCATGCAGCGGAATCCGCTCTCTTCTTACCCTGCTCACTCTGGCCATTATCTACGGGTACCTCGTGGAGACTCGGCGGTGGGTGCGGGTGGTGCTGGCAATCTCAGCCCTGCCCATCGCAGTCGTGGCCAACAGCTTTCGCGTTTTTGTCACCGGGTTGCTGGTGCAGTACTGGGATCCCGAAAAAGCCATGGGATTCTTCCATGCTTTTGAGGGATGGCTCATCTTCGTGGTGGCGCTGCTCATGTTCTTCGCTCTGCATCGCCTGATCTGTCTGATCTGTAAGAGCGGCCCGGAAAAGACCGGCCCCGAGACGAGATCCGCATGAATACCGGGTCTCTTCGCTTCGGGATGGTGGCGGCGCTCATGTTGGCCACGGCGATCGTGCTGCAAGCCCATTCCCGCAGCGAGTTTTTTCCGCCGCGCGCGCCTCTGAGTTCCCTGCCCTCGCGGATTGATGGTTGGACGGGAACCGACGACGCCCTCGACCAGCAGACCCTCGACATCCTCGGACCGGGCGAGTTTCTGGTGCGCGATTACGAAAACGCGAGCCAGCCGCAACCTCAGCCCCAACCCCAGCCCCAACCCCCGCCGCGACCTTGGATCAATCTCTACATCGCCTACTTTCCGTCGCAAAAGGCAGGCGATACGATCCATTCCCCGAACCACTGCCTGCCGGGTGCGGGATGGGTTCCGACTTCGCGGGAGGTGGTGCAGATTGCCCGTCCCGACGGCTCTTCGTTCCCCGTCAACCGCTACGTGGTTTCAAAATCGGGAGACCGGCAACTGGTGCTGTACTGGTTTCAGGCGCATGGCCGCGAGGTGGCCAGCGAATACTGGGCCAAGTACTATCTGGTGTCCGATTCGGTTCGCATGAATCGCAGCGACGGCGCGCTCGTGCGCCTGATGACCCCGATGCTCGAGGGCGAATCTGCCGATGCCGCTCAGGCGCGCATCATGGAACTTGGGTCGCAGTTTATTCCGCTGCTCGACAATTACATTCCGCGCTAGCGTTCTGAGTGAGAAATTCATTTTATAAATGAACCGCCTTGAAAGAGCGCGGCTTCAGCCGCGCCGCAATGCGTCCCTCATGATAGGGGCTTCAGCCCCTGCAACTTCACGATGCAATGATTGCTGTGGAACCGCACCGCACTTTCGGATAGGATGGCCGGCATGGGCCAGATTCAACGGGCGCAGCGTATCTATCGTGAGGGCGGGCTGAGAGGCCTCGCCGGCGCCATTTTGCACAAAGCCGGGATGGGGCGGATTTCACCCGGCCCCGTAGCCGAAACCCCGTATCTCGACTGGCTGACGTTTGCGAACGCGGGGATGCTCGATAAGGGGAACATTGATTCGATGGATTACGCCATCCGGAACCTGCCCAGCGCGGCGCCGATGATAGAAATCGGCTCGTTCTGCGGGCTCTCGACGAATGTTCTCACCTACTTGAAAGAGAAGCGAGCCGCCCGGAACCGGCTTATAACGTGCGATCGGTGGCTTTTCGAAGGGGCTGCGAACGGAGAGCCGCTGGGAGACTCGACAACCGTCACGCACGAAGAGTACAGGCGGTTCGTCAAGGAATCATTTTTGCGGAACGTTCGATTATTTAGCCGCTACAATCTGCCCTTCACGGTCGAGTTGTTTTCGGACGAGTTCTTCGAATCGTGGGCTCGCCAGGAAAAACGTCCCGACGTATTTGGCCGCGAGATCGAACTCGGAGGCCCCATCAGCTTTTGCTACATAGACGGGAACCACTCTTACGAATTCGCGCGGCGGGACTTCGAGAACTGCGATCAGTATCTGGAATGCGGCGGCTTCGTTCTTTTCGATGATTCTGCGGACGACTGGGCTTTTGAAGTTCGGCGCGTGATCGATGAAGTGAAGCACACCGGCCGCTACGATCTCATCGCCCGGAACCCGAATTATTTATTTCAGAAGATCAGCTCGCCTTCTACCCCCGAGCGCTTTCCGACTGCAACCCTGGACCAGAAGGCCGCGTGACCGATTTTTCGTAGCTCCACATCCTAAATTCCTCCGCTGTCAGGCACGACCCCTGCCAACAAAGATCTTCTCCTCCGCGCGAACGCCGCGACGGAAAAAGCCGGCCACAATCAGGAGGTTAGAATCGCGATGCTATAATTCGTTGCGCGCGATGGGGAGTGTTAAATGGAACTGTTCGAAAAGATCATGGCCGCGATCGGCGTGGTAAGCTGCGCTCTCTTTATCGTGGGTGCCGCGGTGATCACGATCCGGCACGTCCGTTTCAGAAAAGAAAGGCAAACGATTCGGCAGATCCCCGGCTCTCGACCGTATCGCGCAGACTCGGGCCAACCGGCTGCGCGGCGAATCGCTTCCTAGGATCACCACTGTCCGGCGATCAGTTCACGCTGCTTTCTTCTTTTCCGCCGTCAAGGTTTTCACCATCGCAATGCGCCTGTCGGCATCGCCGTGCCGGTCCACGGCTTCGCGGCTTTGCTCCTCGGTTGCTCGTCCAGAATCAGCGGGCAGAAATGCCCGGATACTACGCGTGAACTCGAATCTCCTCACACTTCCAACCGCAATTCGCCGCGAACGCCTGCGGCAGAAACCGCACCAGGTCCGTCGCCACCAGAGAATTCTCGCCGACAGATTCGCTGGCCAAATCGCCCGCGAGTCCATGAAGATAGACAGCGAGAGCAGTCGCTTCAAGCGCATGCTGCGGATGTTGCGCGATCAGGCCAGCCACCATCCCGGTCAGAATGTCTCCCGTGCCTCCGGTGGCCATGCCCGGATTGCCGGTGGGATTCACCCACACGGTGCCATCGGGCGCTGCGATAAGTGTGCGATGTCCCTTGAGCACGACAATCAACTCATGTTCGCGGGCAAAGTTTCGCGCGACCTCCAGGCGGTTCGCTTGAATTTCGGCAATCGCCAAGCCGGTCAAACGCGCCATTTCTCCCGGGTGCGGGGTGATGACGAGGGTTCGTCCGTGGCCGTTCAGTTTGTCGGCCGCTCCTTCGAAGGCGTTCAGCCCGTCCGCATCCACAACCATCGGCTTGTCTTTGTCTTTGCGCTTGACAATTGCGCGCACGAATTCGGCGGTCTCGGAATTGCGCGAGATGCCTGGGCCGATGGCGAGCGTCTTGCGTTCGAGAAGCGTATCGAAGCCTGATCTTGATTCCAGCGCTCGCAAGGAGATCGTGCCCTCTTCGGTTTCTGGCAGCGGCTCGGTCATGATTTCGGGATGAAAGGCCGCTACGGTTGCGAGCACGGATTTTGGCGTGGCTACTGTCGAAAGACCGGCGCCCGCTCGGAGCGCGGAAAATCCCGCCATCGCCGCAGCACCCGCTTTGCCGAGAGATCCGCCGATGACCAGCACGTGTCCATAGTTGCCTTTGTTGGCGTCACGCGCCCGGGGCGCGAGCAGCGGCGCGAAATCGATGGGAGTGCTCAGATGAAGTCCGAGTTGCGAGACGATGGCCTCCGGCGGTGAACCGATGGGCGCAATCACGGTGAGCCCGCCGGTTAACGACGCGAAAACGTGCGCCGGACGCGGCGCGGTAAAGGTCACGACGGCATCGGCGCGTGCTTCATTAAGCACACCAGCAGGAGAATCAGTCATACGTGCCGACCGTATGGCATCGGCATCGGCGCCGGAAGGAATGTCGACGGCAACAATTGGAGCCGAAGCCGCATTCATCCTGCGGATCGCCGCGGCATAGAGTGGACTGACCGGCGGACGAAAACCTGCGCCAAGGATTGCGTCCACGATCACATCCGCAGCGAAGATCTCCGCCGCATCGGATGAATCGAGGCCACTCGCCTCGCGCACGATCAGGGGCGCAGCTTTCAGTGGCTGAAGCTTCTGCAGCATCTTCTGAAACATCGCCGCCGCATCACCGCGAAGCTCTTCGGGATCCGACAACAGCAGAACGCGCACGGCACGGCCCGCTTCGACGAGCTTGCGCGCCACGACGAATCCATCGCCGCCGTTGTTGCCCTTACCGCAGAGAATGCCGACGCGCTCCGCTTGCGGGTAATCGGAGAGGACGAAACGAGCGACGGCTGAACCGGCATTCTCCATCAAGGTGAGGGAAGGCACGCCGAAGCGCTCCGAAGTGGCGCGATCGATCTCGCGCATTTCCGCCGTGCTCACGATTTTCATGGTTCGGACCCAGCCGTCAGTTCGAGTTCGCGCAGTTGTTGCGGCTCGCCCATGGCGATCAGGAAATCGCCGGCTTCGATGCGATCGTCAGGCGCGGGGTTGAAGTGCATGCCCGCCTCGCGCTTGATGGCGAGGATGATGACGCCGCGGTCCTGGCGGATGCGCGAGCTCTCGATGGTCTTACCGGCGAACGGACTGCGCGGGGTGACCGGTACTTCGCCGATCTCGAGATCCATGCCGAGATGCGTGGTGGCGGTGTCGAGAAAACTGACCACGTGCGGACGCAGGAAGGAATGGGCGATACGCTGTCCGGCAAAAACATAAGGACAGACGACCGAATCGGCGCCCGCGCTGCGCAGGTGTTTCTCGGCCATATCTTCGCTGGCGCGGGCGATGATGCGGAGGCTGGGATTGAGACTGCGGGCGGTGAGCACGATATAAAGATTGGTGGCGTCGGTGGTGGTGGCAGCGACGAGACCGCGCGCGTGCTCGATCCCGGCGTCGCGCAGAGTCTGTTCCTGGGTGGCATCGCCGACGAGCATGAGCCAGTTCTCGCTGGCAAACTTCTGCGCTTTGGCCTCGTCGTTTTCTATGATCACGAATTGAGCGGGGCGGCGCGCCAATTCGCGGGCGGCACTGCGGCCGACGCGTCCGGCGCCACAGATGATGTAGTGACCGGTGAGACGGCCTATGTTGCGCTCCATGCGGCGCCTTCCAAAGAAGCTCTGCAGTTCGAATTCTAACAAAGCCTGGGTGAGGGACCCGATGGCTAGAAACACGAGCGAGACGCCACCCAGGATGATGAAGACGTTGAACACGCGCCCGGCGTGCGACAAGGGATGTACTTCCTGGTATCCGATAGTGGTCAGCGTAGTGATGACCATGTAGAAACCATCGAACCAGGGCCATCCCTCGATGTAGTGAAAGCCGAGCGTGCCGAGGCCGACCACAAAGGCGAGCGCGGCGGCAATGAACTTGAGATTGCGAGAAGTCCTCATCGCTCCATCGTTGGGGCGTTCCGACGTTGCAACGTCCAGTGCCGGGCGGGATGGGCGATCCAGTTTCCCGCGCGACAGGTGAGTATAGCTCTGGCCGCAGTTGAGTGCTGTGACGATCAGTTGTGCTGGGAGAGGGCGGGTTGTTACGATCTCGATGTATGAAACTTTCCGTCATAATGCCGGTATACAACGAACGCGCCACGCTCCGGGAGGTCGTCCTGAAGGTTCTCGCGGTTCCCCTGGAGATCGAGTTGATCTGCGTGGACGACGGCTCGCGGGATGGCTCGCGCGAGATCCTGGCCGAACTGCAGTCTGAGTATCCGCAAATCCGCCCCGTTCTTCAGCCGCACAACATGGGTAAAGGAGCAGCGCTCCGCCGTGGCATTCAGGAAGCCACGGGCGACTACGTTATTATTCAGGACGCCGATCTGGAGTACGATCCGGGGGAGTATCCACGGATGATCGAGCCCTTGATCCAGGGCAAAGCGGACGTAGTATTTGGCTCACGCTTTCTAGGTGGCGCGCCGCATCGCGTGTTGTACTTCTGGCATTCGGTCGGCAATGGGTTTCTCACCCTGCTCTCCAATTGCCTTACCAACATCAATCTTTCCGACATGGAAACCTGCTACAAGGTTTTCCGGCGCGAAGTGATTCAGTCGATCCCGATCGAGGAGAATCGTTTTGGATTCGAGCCCGAGATCACGGTGAAGGTTGCGCGGCGAAACCTGCGCATCTATGAGGTGGGCATCAGTTACTGGGGGCGGACGTACGAAGAGGGCAAGAAGATCGGATGGAAAGACGGCGTTCGAGCCTTGTATTGCCTGTTGAAGTACTCGTTTAAAGAACCCCGGACCAGAGCTGCTGCGCAGGCAGTTCCGGGCCCGGATCGCTCAACCGTTGCGCGATGAATGTGGCGTTGGAGCGGTCTCTTTACTGTTGGCGTGTGTGTTTCTGCCTTACTCGCCCGCTGTGGGAGTTCGAACCGTGGTTGGTCGTTCCTGCACTTTTTCCGCCGCCCGTACCACTAAAGTTGATCGGTGGATTGGGCTTGTCTTTTACCGGCTTCAGCGCGGGTGCCGTCTTCTTTCCCGCAGATCCAGACGGCGCGGTGGTCTTGGCGGTCTGATGCTCAATGGCTTGCAAATTCTTGGCGTTGGCAGCGGAAGCCGATGCCGGGCCCGCCGTCTTGCCCATGGGCACGCTTGGCTTCGATGCCTTTTCGGGGACTGAATGCTTAACCTTGAATGTATTGTCTTGCTGCGCCAGGCCGCTGACGCTAATACCCACGAGTACGACCACAACCGCCAACGAAAATCTCATCTTTTCTTGATCCCCTGCCCGCAATCCCAAGCTCCGGAACTTCGAGACACCTATCTTTAGATGCACGCACCTTGCCATCCAGCGCTCAACTCTCTCCTATGTTAAACCCGCTGCCACGGGAAAGCACTCGCGAAAGTAGACAGAAAGCTAACGAGTTAGTCAGGTGAGCAGGTTCATTGGCAACGTCCGCCATCTTAAGCAGGATGAGAGTGATATGCAATGTTCTGCACGTTGCCGTCTGGTCCCTGTCCGCCAAGCAATCCTCCCAAATGTGACCCGGGTCACCTCAATCTCGGCGTGAACGCTCCTTATCCATTTATTAGCAATAGCTTATAGGCTCTAGCGCTGTTTCTTTTTTTTTGCACCGCAGTTCATTCCAAACGAAGGGATTTGGCCCGGCGCGCGCTGGCCAGATGCCGCGCCCAGCTGGGCCTTTCGCAATCTATGGCTTGCGGCAGTCAGGCGCGACACTGGTGTTGTCGGGGCTGAAATAGTTTGGGCAAGGGTGACCCTAAATCCCCCCGTTTGTATTAGTATGCGGGGTCGCCAAAGATGAGGTTCTTTGAACGGTCGTTCCGTGCAACTTCGCTTGGCCATTTCGCTCGTCATTTCGCTCGTTATTGCGGGCAGCTTGTTGCTGCTCGCTGGATGTGGGGGCCTAGCCTCAGGCTCGAGCAGCACAGCCACTGTCGGAACGCTTTCACCCAGTCCCTCGCAAATTACCTTTGGGAACATCAAAGTTGGGTCCAACCAGACCAGCACTGTGACTCTTTCGAACAGCGGCGGGGCCGATCTCACCATCACCCAGGCGACGCTGAGCGGCGCAGGATTTTCGATGAGCAACCTCGCCCTCCCGCTTACGCTGCACGCCGGGAACGCAACTTCGGCGACGATCACGTTCGCGCCCACCGGAAGCGGAAATTTCAGCGGCAGCGTCACGTTTGCTACCACCGCAAGCCAGGTAAACAGCACGGTAGTTGCCTTCTCTGGTGACGGAGTTGCTCCCGGAGCACTCTCTCCCAATCCTTCCAGCCTGGCATTCGGGAGTATTCAGGTGGGAGGCAACAACAGTCAGTCCGAGACGCTGACCAACACGGGCGGCTCCGCCGTAACGATCTCGCAGGCGACGGCGAGCGGGACCGGTTTCTCCGTCAGCGGACTGAATCTGCCGGTGACCCTCGCCGCCAATCAGAGCGTGACTTTCAACGCGACCTTTGCACCATCCAGCGCAGGCGCTGCCAGTGGAACATTGAGCATCGTCTCCGGCGCCTCCAACTCGCAGCTCAACATTCCACTCTCGGGCACAGGCGTGACGCCAGGCGCGCTGACTGCAACTCCGACGAGCGTTGCGTTTAGTAGCGTTCAGGTCGGCAGCCAAGCGAACTTGTCTGAAACGCTGACCAACACCGGCGGATCGACGATCACCATTTCCCAAGCGAATTTGACCGGGGCGGCTTTCTCGGTCAGCGGATTGACCTTGCCTCTCAATCTCACGGCAAATCAAAGCGTGACGTTTGCCGCGACCTTTACGCCGACCAGTGCCGGTGCGGCGAGCGGAAGCCTATCCGTGGTGTCGAACGCATCGAACTCGCCGCTCAATATCGCGCTCTCCGGGACCGGAGCGAACGCGGGGACGTTGGCGGTCTCTCCAACCAGTCTCAGCTTTGGCAACGTGGTCGTCGGGTCGAGTGCGCCGATCAGCGGCAGCCTGAACGCAACCGGCGCGCCGGTCACGGTTACATCAGCAAGTATTAACAGCGGTGAGTTTGTGCTCTCCGGAATTTCGCTGCCGGCAACGATCCCCGCCGGTCAATCCGCCACCTTCACCGTCACTTTCACGCCGGGGGCGAGCGGAGCCGCTTCGGCCTCTTTGCCATTTTCGAGCAATGCATCGAACTCGCCCGCCGTGGAAACGATGACTGGCACGGGAACGGCGCCAACTCAGCACACCGTGGACCTCATCTGGACCGCCTCGGCTGATGCAGTCGGCTACAACATATACCGCAGCACCACGTCCGGTAGTGGATACACGATGATCAACACGTCGCTGGATGGGACACCCGCGTACACCGACAGCACAGTCGCTTCCGGCCAGACTTACTACTACGTAGCCACGGCCGTGAATGCCAGTTCAGAGGAGAGCGGATACTCGAAGCAAGCGCAGGCCGTCATTCCGAATCCGTGAGCGTCGCGCTCAGCACGGCCGGCTAACTTTAGACCAGCAAGCTTTTGACCGGCTAATCCCGCCCAACCAACTCAGGGAATTGTGGCTCGCACTTCGCCGGAGAACCTGCTCTCGTTGCCGGCTTGATCCAGAGCGGTCACAACGTATAAATAAGTGCGGCCACTGACTGCCAGGCGATCTTCATAGGGTGGGCCCGGGACTCGGGAGGCGATTTTCACGAATCGCTTGCCGGAGATCGTGCTCCGATACACGTTGTAGCCGACGACCGAGGCTCCCGGGGCGACCGGGGGGGCTTCCCACATGAGCGTAACGGTGTGAGGCAGGCCTTTGTGAAAACATGCGAGGCCCATGCAAAGGACAGCACATACCGTCAGTAAGAGCCGGGATGGGTTGGTTCTCATTGATTGCCTGCCGCTGATTGCCAGCCGTTGATTGCTCGTGTCGCCTTTCGACTATAGTCGTTAGCCCTTTTTGAGGGAATTGGGCCACACCGCAGATGCGGAAGTTGCATTTTCGGGGCAACTGTCGCAAAAAAACTTATCGTCTTGACGGCAGGTTATCAAAGGACAGTTGAATCGTGGAAGATTCAAAAGAATCGCCGACCAGAGTTCCGAGTCCTGCAATCGTGAAGATGCGAAGTCCGTTCTTTGCCTTTTGCGCAAGAAAGAAAATTTCAGCCTAGAATAACAATAGAAATCGAGGGCAGTTCTCTTCTCGGGAACCCTGCTTGGTTCTCGATAAGGCATTGCTTCAGAACGGAGTTGTTCATCTGTGAAAGTCGGCATAGATTTCGGTACGACCCGGATCGTGGCTGCGGCCGTGGACCGCGGTAACTATCCGCTCGTCAACTTCGAGACACCGGACGGGCACGCCCGCGACTGGTTTCCTCCGCTCATAGCCGTGCGTGGAGAAACGCGCGTTTACGGATGGGACGCCTGGTTTGTGCAAGGGCAACCGGGATGGACAATCATTCGCTCTCTGAAACGTTGTCTAAAAGATGCCGGCCCTCGGACCCGAATGGAAATCGGGGACCAGACTTTTGAAGTCAGGCAGCTGTTGCAGGAAATGATGGCGGCTTTGCGGGAGCAACTGCGCGAGCACTCCACTTTGCCCTTGCCCTTGCCGGACGATGGGGACAAGCCCTTGGAAGCAATGCTGGGAGTACCGGCAAATGCGAACAGCAATCAGCGCTTTCTTACCACCGAAGCCGCTCGCGAGGCGGGGTTCGACGTTTTGGGATTGTTGAACGAACCCTCAGCAGCTGCGGTTGAATTTGCCCATCGGGACCTTGTGAACCGCAAGGGCCGTTCCGGGGGTCGGCTCCTGGTTTACGATTTGGGAGGCGGCACTTTCGACGCTTCGCTCATCGAGCTCGGCGACGGCGAGCACTCTATTGTCGCCTCCGACGGCATTCCGACCTTGGGCGGGGACGACTTTGACGAGATTCTGGCAGAGCTTGCGCTGCAGGCCGCCGGAGTCTCCATCAACGAAAGGGACAGCCTCTCCGCGACTGAGTGGTTCGTCCTCTTGGACGAGTGCCGCGAGAAAAAGGAAGCGCTCAGTCCCAACACGCGCAAACTGACCGTCGATCTCGAACGTGTACGGCACAACTGGCGCGAGGTCTCAGTGAGTGCGAGCGCGTTTTACGAACGGTGCAGGCCGCTGATCGAGTCAACACGCCGGGTGGTCGACGATTTGCTGGCGGCGCACCCGGAGAGCCCGATCGATTCCTTATACGTCACGGGCGGGGGTTCGGAGTTGCCGCCGGTCGCGCGCATACTGCGTGAGAGTTATGGCAGACGGGTGCGACGCTCGGCCTACATGCGATCGGCGACGGCCATCGGATTGGCGATCCGGGCCGATACGCAATCCGGCTGCGTCCTGCGCGACCGGTTCATGCGGAATTTCGGATTGTGGCGGGAGGCAGACGAAGGGCGCGGCGTGGTGTTCGATCTTGTGTTTTCTCGCGGCACGGAGTTGCCGGGCCCCAAACAGCCGCCGCTGCGGAGCGTGCGTTCTTACCGTCCGGCCCACAACGTCGGACATTTCCGTTATCTGGAATGCGCACACCTGGCGCAGGACGGCCGGCCCGTAGGAGACATTACCGATTGGGACGACATCCGATTCCCGTTCGATTCGGGCCTGCAGGACCGGGCGGACTTGACTGCCGTGTCGGTGAGGCGAACGCCCACAACGGCGGACTTTGTCGTTGAGGAAACATACACTTGTGACAGCAGCGGCAATCTGGCCGTGGCGATTTCCAATAAGTCCACAGGGTATGAAAAGAGGTTCCGCCTTGGCCGGTGGTCTGTGAAGCAACCGAGGATATTGCCAAACCGCGCAGCAAAGCGCAGCGCCTAGCGCGGTTTCTGAAAAACTAATCGGGGGGGTAGAAAGCACACCTCGGGCGCTAGAGCGCGGACACATTTTCTAGCGGCTTAACGGCACCGCTGAAGACGTGCCCTTCTTCTTTCGCGGCGAAGTTTGAATTTTTCCGCAGCCTCTCTCTGCAGTGCGTCGACAAGAGTATAGTTCGGTGCCGCCGCGGCTTCGCCGGATCAGGCTCGGTGCTCGACTGGTACTACTTAACCCCTTCGGAGCGATCGGCGCAAACATGGGATGCAAACTCCTTGTCGCGCTGCAACTCGAAGTTGCGCATCATTTCATCGAAAGATGTACCGGTGGGCGCACCAGAAGGTTTGAACCGCCAGCCACATTCGGAGCAACCAAAACCCCGAAAACGCGGTTGCTCAATCCATACCAGCTTCCGGCTCATGGCCGCCCCTGTCGCTGCGCCCCAACCAGTACCCGCTTGCTCTCGAGGGACGAAACGTTCTGGTTCGCCATCAACGGCTCCTTTGGCAGCGGTGTGCTGCCTGATTGCAGCAGAGAACCGTCCCCAACGTGGGCGTGGCGGAAGATGCATAAGGAAGATGCATAAGGATGGGCGAAGTTTACATGCGCCAATTTGGATGGTCTGTCGGGCGTCCTACATAATCTGCTTGTGAAAAAGCGTATACGGCAGGAACCAGATGGTGCGGATCGGTCGGCAGGAACCCTCTTACTTTCGTGCAGCGCTGTGGACCGCAGATTGCTTTCGGAATTGTGCAGGACTTCTTTGTTTCTTAAGCCGCTCTAATCGAATCGGACCCAGCGAAGCGTGCGGCCAAAGTGCCCTGCCGCGAAAAAATTAAGATGTGCTTCAACCGCTAATGGAGTTCGCTAGGCTCGGCCCCTGTTCGTGTTGCGGGATGCCGGAGGGAGGAGAGATGGTCAAGGTCCAGGCCAACGAAGCGATCTTCCTGCATTCGAGCTGGCGCGCGGCGAGCACCTATGTCTGGGCGAAGTTTCGGCAGCGGCCCGACGCCTACTGTTATTTCGAACCGCTCAACGAACATCTGTTCACGGCGACGGCGGAAGTTATCGATCGCTTCCGCCCTTGGTCCTTTGCCAATCACCCTGCGCTCGACGCGCCCTATCTGGAGGAGTTTCGTCCCCTGATCGGTTCGGGCGGCGGCATACCAGGCTTTCCCGCCCATCTCACCTTCGGACGATACTGTGCCGCAAGCGATGACTCTTTGCCGGAGCTGGAAGCCTATTTGGCCGATTTGGCGACGCTGGCCACGCGGCTCGGCCGGCGTCCGGTCTACGGCTTCGTGCGCACCGATATGAGGGTGGGCTGGTTCCGCGCCCGGATGCCCGGCACGCATATCTTCATCCGCCGCGAGCCGCGCTGCCAGTTTCTGTCGATGTTGTGCCAAGCCGTGCAGGGCAATCCCTATTTCCTGCAACGCGGCGTGGTTATTATCCGTCGCAATATGCAAGCACGGGCCTTCGCGCCGCTGCTTTCAGCCCTCGAGTTTCTGGCAGTCGAGTTGCCGCCATTGCTGGATTCGTCCAGCCTGCGCGAGGCTTTCCGGAGCAAGCTCGTGGATGAGACAGTTTTGCGTCGGCTTTACTTCATCTTCTATTTCATGTGGCTTCTAGCCAGGCAACTCGGCGAGCCGCAATGCCATCTGGTCATCGACATCGACTGCCTCAGCCTGGACGATTCCTATCGCCGCGAAATCGAAAATCGCCTTGGCGATCTGGTTGGCATGGCAATCTCATTCGCCGACTGCCGGGTCGAGCGCTATGACGAGAATCTCAGTTGGAGCGGTCCCCAATTCGAGGCTCTCGAACGGGATGTCGAAACTCTTACAGGTCTTCGATCCAACGTCCGCCCGACAACATCGCGGCCAATCCACACCTCGATTTGTGCTCCGACGCCGACTTCCTGATGGCCAATTCCACTGCCGCCAACTGCCGTTCGCGGGAGCGCTTCTCTTCTTCGCTTGGACGCTAACGGTAAAACCAATGTAGGGTACCCTACAGAAGCGTCACGTCGGGGGGAACAGTGGACCCTGTATAATTTCGCGAGTAGCGCGAGTAACAGAGTTCCTGTTTCGCAGACCACGAGGGCGAGTTCACTCTCGCGTCTGGAATGGTTTTCGGTTCAAATTTGTGGCACGCAAAGACCTCCAACTCGTGCACTCCGGCGAGCGCACGAACGCCGCCGGGAAGCCCGTCAGCAACCTAATACTTCTATCGACCTCCGATAGCGACTATAGCTCGCTTCGTCCTCATCTCGAATACGTCAACCTGCCAGACCATCTGGTGCTTCACGAGGCGGGTGGAAAGCTGGAATTTGCGTATTTCCCGAACCGAGGTTTGATTTCTCTTGTAGTCGTAATGAAAGATGGAAAAACCGCCGAAGCTGGCATAGTTGGCAATGAGGGCTTTACAGGAACACTGGCGGCTGTTGGCCTGAGCAGGGGCCCAATGCGGGCGGTGGTACAAATCACCGGGGATGGGTTTCGGATAGAGGCCGGAGCTTTGCAAGACATTTTGGAATCCGCTCCACACCTGCAATTGATATTGAGCCGCTATGCGGTAGTTCGGGGTATGCAGGTTGCACAAACGGCCGCGTGTAATCGGCTGCACGATATTAAGCAGCGCCTGGCACGGTGGTTGCTAATGACTCAGGACAGAGTGGATTCGGAGTTGCTGCCCATCACCCACGATTTTCTCGCGACGATGCTAGGGACAGATAGGCCTACCGTGAGCTTGGCAGCCGGTGTTTTGCAGAAGAAGAAGCTCATCGTGTACACCCGTGGCGCAGTGAAGATCGTGAACCGCAAGAAACTGGAAGACTCCGCCTGCGAGTGCTACGGGGTTATCCAACAGTACGATGGAGAGCTTGGCTTGAAATAAGCCGGCAAGTTAAAATTCCTGTTCAATGCCTCGACAGGATCGATCTACTTTCCGATGCTTGGCCGAAATGGCGCCCAAGCCACGGCGGACAACTTGTCGTCCCGCAGCGGCGGTGTAGTTCGGTGGGTGTGGAAGCGAGCGGGCATATACAGTCGCCGACTTCCATAGTCACATTTAATGCGGGGATATCCATAGCGGGCGGTTGAAAAATGACCCAACTTGGTAATTTCGATCATTCCGGCGAAAGAAGATTCAAGCTAAATTGACACACTAGTTGTCGCGGGCAGGGCTTGAGTGGGTGGAATGGGCTACTTTGAACAAAGTAGCCCACTAGCGCCGGGTTCGCTTCTTGACATTCTCAAATCTGTGTCATATCGTAAGCAACAATTTCGGCGAACGGAAGAGAGAGGCAATTAAGCTTCTCGTCCGAGGGGTTTTGTACTCGCCGACTTCCTTCGGAGTACTACGTCTACCACAACATTCAGCAGCGTTCGCGTGCGTGCTGGGGAGCGAATCGTGAAGCGGACCATATTCCGTGTTCTGGCTGCTGCTCTTGGTTGCATGGCCTTCACAGGGATGCTATTTGGAAAGTCTTCTTCCTCTGTGACACTTACCTCTTCGTTGAATCCGTCCACCTATGGGAGTTCCGTGACGTTCACGGCTATGGTGACGCCCTCGGCGGCGACCGGAACCATGACGTTCAAGGACGGAAGCACAACGCTGGGAACGGGCGCGATCAGCGCGGGGAAAGCAACATTCAGCATCTCGACGCTGGCGGGGGGCTCGCATTCGGTCACGGCTTCGTACGGCGGCAACACGAATTACAACGGCAGCACATCCTCGGTGCTAACCCAGACGGTAAACCCAGCCAACACAACAACCACATTAGGTTCGCTTACGAACCCATCGGTATATGGTTCGTCGGTGACCTTCACGGCCGTGGTGACGCCCACGACGGCGACGGGGACAGTGACGTTCACGGATTTGAATAAAGCGACGCTCGGAACGGGCACGATCAGTGCGGGGAAAGCAACATTCAGCATTTCGACGCTGGCAGGGGGCATGCATTCGATCACGGCTTCGTACGGCGGCAATGCGAACTACAACGGCAGCACATCCTTGGCGCTAACCCAGACGGTAGACCCGGCCAACACGACAATCACCCTAGCTTCGTCTGCGAACCCCTCGGCATATGGTTCGTCGGTGACGTTCACGGCCACCGTAACGCCCTTGGCAGCGACGGGGACCGTGACATTCAAGGACGGAAGCACGACGCTGGGAACGGGCGCGATCAGCGGGGGGAAAGCAACATTCAGCATCTCGACGCTTACGGCGGGCTCGCACTCGATCACTGCGGTCTATGGGGGCGGTACCAATTACAACACCAGCACCTCTTCGACGCTGGCGCAGACGGTAAACAAAACGAACACGACACTCACGCTAGCTTCGTCTGCGAACCCGTCGGCATATGGTTCATCGGTGACCTTCACGGCCACGGTGACGCCCACGACGGCGACGGGTACGGTGACGTTCACGGATGGAAGCACGGCGCTGGGAA
>Ga0181521_10002652_pt1 | contig 21462 bp, 24 predicted proteins | sample PEATcosm2014_Bin_32_FD_119764 | JGI IMG/M metagenome (GOLD analysis project Ga0181521, IMG submission 119764) | Peatland microbial communities from MTU Mesocosm Facility, Houghton, MI, USA - PEATcosm2014_Bin02_60_metaG | ecosystem: Environmental > Terrestrial > Soil > Wetlands > Peat | place...
AATCGAAAAATCGAAAATCCTCCTCAACCTACTGACTCAAGAAGACTTATTCGCCCTAGAAAAAGTTTAGCCGGACAGCGGTGACAGTCCCCCGATTGCCGAGTCTATCCGGACGCTTAACTCGCGCCTGCGATCGACGGTGCTTGGTTCGCAGATGTTCGAAATCTGTGCGCTGATCGCGGCGCGCGAATTTGACGAAGACTTCGAGTGGACAGGCCACGCGGCGGGCGCAAAGCGTGCGAGCGTGTCCGAACAAACGATTCAGGCGCCGATACGGCGGACTTCGTTCGAGGTCAGCACGACAAAGGGTCCGCTCTTCGCTGCGATCGTGCCGATCTTGGGAATGGAGATTTGCCAGTCGCTCAGGATTTCGAGGAGTTCCGCTTCGAACTCCTCGCCCACCTTGTCTATTTCGTCGATCAGAAGAACACACGGCTTTTCGTATAGAAGCGCCCTGAGCAGCGGGCCCTCCTGGAAGAACTCGAGTGTATGGAGCTTGCGGCCCAGCGATGCCCAACCCGCATCCGAAGCGTTGCCCTGCGCGTTCAGGTAGAGGCGCTGCAAAGACTCGTCAAACTTGCCGATGGCCTTCTCCTCATTGATGCCCTCGTAGCATTGGAGTCGTTCAATGGTGGTGTCCGCCGCGATAGCGACTACCTTGGCCAATTCCGTCTTGCCGGATCCCGGCGGTCCCTCCGCGAGGACGGGTTTTTGCATTTGCGCGGCCAGATAGATCACCTTCAGCGTCACGGGATCGGCCACATACCTCGCGGCATCCAGTCTCTCGGACAGCTCTTCGATCGAGGCGAACACGTACCTCCGCTCCTTGAAGCCCCATGTTAGAGCGGAATCGCTGCAGAGCTTCCAAATGATTCTGTGTCCGGGCGCTCAACGTAACCATGTGCCGGGATGCAAGCCCTTCGAACTCAGTCATGGGCGACGATCGCGCCAGCTTCCTCGACTGGACCCACTTTTGCTCAATCCTCTTCTTTAGTCGAGCTGGCGGACGAAACCGATGTCTTTTTGTCCAGGCGGACCCACTTTTACTCAGTCCTCGCATGAGAGATCGAAACATCCGGGTGCGGTCCGGCGGTGGCTGCTCGATTCATGCAGTGGACCCACTTTTCCTCATTCCTCGCGGAATGGTCGAAAACCCTCAGTGCCGTCAAGGCGGTAGCGACCCAATTCATCAGGGTGGACCCACTTTCCCTCATTCCACGTAGCACGTACGCGATGCGATCGCGGCATGAGCGAGTCTAACGTGCCGGAGCGATGATGTATTCGAAGTCGGGGAGTACTGAGAAGGATCGCAATGGAGGTTCGACTCGCTCGCCCAACATGGTTATCCGGTTGGCGTTAACATTGCCGAGGAAACGCCCTCCGTCTGACAAGTGCTGGACTCGGAGCGGATCAAGGCCCATCAAGCGTGCGCAGGTTGCGTCCGCGGCTACTGGATCGTCGGCGAGCACGATTTTCCCAAGGTCACGCGCGGTTCCCTGCAACGGGCCGTTACCTTCCATGGCCGTGATGCCGTCTGCGATCACGAAATGGATCGGAACCGTCGCACAAATATCGAGAATGCATTCGTGGATTCCGTGCCAGTGGAGCAGATTCTTCGGCCAGCCATACTTCATCCCGGGCACGATGCCGAACATATTCTTCAGGCTCAGAGTTACGCCAGCCCAGTGATGAGTCTTCACCTTGGGCATTGAGACGATGAAATCGGAATCGAGAACCCTGCGCGGCAACCACAGCTCTCCGAGGCCGCTGTAGTCAGCCTTCAGCTTCACGCGCGCGAGTTCGTCGCGGTTGAGGTCGACGAAGTCAATCCGCCGGTCCGCGAGATGAGGTTTCAGGTTCGCAGCCTGTACTACGAGCTCGGTGTCGCGTTGATGGCCCGGACCTTCACCGACAACGATCCTGGCGGCGCCCAGACGAAGGAAACAACGGGCGGCAGCGCCGATGATGTTCGCGTTCGTGTTTACCGGAGCCGGCAGGTCCTCCACCAGATTTGGCTTGAGGAGAACCCTCCTGCCAGCCACGTTCAAATGGAACAGCCGCAACCCGTCCATGAGCAGCGCCTCAACCTTTTCGGAGTAGTCGGTCGCGTTCAGAATCGCTACAAATGACCGAGGCCTTCGATAGGACACCGAATGCTTCGGCCAAAACCAATCTGCCGCCACGCCCGTTGTCGCAGCCATGCCCGCCGCCGAGCCGACGAAACGTCGGCGATCAATGCTCATCGGAGCACCATGAACGGATGAATCATCTCTCCGCACCTCAGCGCCAGAATCGCAGTGGCAAGCGTCGCATTGTTACGAATTTCGTGGCCATCTCCGATGAGCGTCGCCAGTCTGGCCTTGAGATGGTCGACCGGTTCTTGATACACGAACAGGCAAAGGATGCACCAGGCGAGACTCTCCACAGACGCGACGGCGGCGGATTTCTGTTTAAGCCAGGCAAGGCTCGCGCGAATCACCGGCGTCCGGTCCTCGTCCTGCAGCGCCAATAAAGCAATGGCGGTGGCTTCTACATGAGCCGGAAGCGGCACTCCGTAGACGATGCGGTTTCCCGAATTCCAGCCGCCGCCGGCGCAGGCGCGATCCAGAAGCATATCGATGCCCAGGCGGATTCGTTTCTCCGATGGCTCGGAACGATTGCAGACCGTGAATTGCTTGAGGGCAATGACGCTAAATGCTGTGGGGATGACCAACTCGCAGAACCCGAAATCCAGGGCCACCCGTACTTGTCGGGATCGAAGCGAACGTTGCGATCAGCCGTTTTGAATTTCCATCGCCACCGCCAGTGCGCCTCGCGGCCCCGCTCTTGGATGAGCCAGTGAAAGGCTTTCTCGCGGGCGCTCGCGAAATCAGTGATTCCGTTGAGGTAGCAAAGGGAAAGGGCGGTCGTCCATGAACCTTCGGAATCGCCTTCAAACGCTGGCCAGCGTCCATCCGCAAGCTGCGATTTCAGAATGAACTGGGTTGATGCATCGGTGTTTGAATGCGTTTCATCTTCCAGCGCAAGCGCCGCCAAGCACGTCGCTTCGATGCTGGCCTGTCTCGATACGGCGAAACTCCAGCCTCCCGATCGAAGCTGTCTATTCGAGAGAAGTTCGGCTGAAGTATTCGCGCTATCCATTTCGACGGCTCGCAGAATAAGGACCTCGGTCACCTTCCGGCAAATCCCGCGCGTTGGCCCGCGATACGCCTGCAGTCATCGATAAATTTTTCGACGTCGGTTGGATCGAATCTCAATGGGCTCCGACCCGGTCCCATCTTGACCGCCGGCAAGTGAGGTCTGCGTTTGCCAGAGGCGTGCTGAATAACCCAGGAAACGCTCACGCCGAGTTTCTTCGCCACATCCCTTGCCCTGACAAGTTGGCGTATCGGCCGGTTGTCAATTGCGACAACCGGCAAAAGGCTTCCGTGGTCGGCCCCATTCAAACGTTGCACGTTCTTCTCATTCATACTGATCACCTGGACATGCCTTCTATTTACGGTAGAGGCAAAATCATTTCAAATGAACGCTCCGGACGTTCTAGCGAACGCACGCTCCGGGGCGCAGATCGACGCTGCGCGAAACCCACCGAGTTGGGCGGGCCGATGAGAGAAGCGGAATAGGCGGAAATGTCGGCGAGCTATTTCGCTGCCGTCGATGTGCCGGTTATCTGGGCGTCCAGAGCGGCGACCGCAGAACGCAGGCTGGCGGGGATCACTTTCGCGTAGTGCTTCAGTGTGGTTTGCGGATCAGTATGCCGGAGGTGGCGTTGCATGTCTTTGACGGTGGCGTGGTTTTGCATGTGCGTGGAAGACGTCCGCCGAAACGCCTGATGGGTCACACCCGGAACGCCGGCCCTTTCAGCTAACGGCTTCAAATATCTCTTCAGATAATTTCCGACACCGAACGCGATCCCCGTCGAACTCTGAAACAGAAACGCGCGGGGATCGTCGCGATTCGGGTGCATTGCGATCCATGCTCTGAGCTCGTCTTCGAGATCGGGCGGTACGGGGACAAAGTTGTCGCTCTCGTCCGTCTTCGTATCTCCAATCCTCGCGTCTCCCTTCTGGCGATCCTTCAGAGCTTCGTCGATCCGGAGCTGCGTGCCCTCGAAATCTTCCATGCGCAGCACCAGAACTTCGGCGGGCCGCAAGCCGCAGACGGCGAGAATCCGCAGAACCAGGTGCTCTCGCGGCGATGCATGAGAGAGCAGGGCGCGAAATTCATCCAGAGTCAGAAAGCGTTCGCACGATTTCTTTTGGATCTTCGGCATTGCGAGTTTCCGAGCGGGGCTTTTCTGGATCAGGTCCTCGTCGGCAGCGTACTCAAAACAGGACTTAAGGTAGGTTCGAACCTGGCCTACCGCGGACTTGCGATAGCCGTCCTCTGCCAATTTGTTCACGAGCAACTGCAGAGACGTCAGCGTGACGTCCCGCATGGCTTGCTGTCCAATAACCGGAACAACGTGTTTTCCAAACAGACACTGGAGATTCTCCCGGGTCTTCATCGACCATTGACCGGACTTCACCGCAGAGAAGGCCTTCCAAAGCTCACAGAACGTGGAGATCGAATCGCCTTGTTTTGTGAGCCTGCCGGTGTATTCGCTGATGTAATCCGCCAGCTTCTGCTGCGCCTCATGCTTTGGCATCGAGGCCGCTCCGAGCATCTTTTCTTTTTTCGTGCGTGCGCGCCGGCCTTGAGCATCCGTCGTCCAGAGGTGAACGAACCCGACCCAGACCTTTCCGGCCCGTCGTTCCATCTTTTTTACCCAGCCCTCGGGCGCCTCTGCTTTCGGAAGGCGGCGACCAGAACCTCTTATGTCGAAATCGACAGCCTGCCCGAGAGTGCCTCCATCGCTCCTCAGCGGAGGGTGTGTGCGGATCGGCGTGATCGCGGCATCTGCCATGACCGCAATATACACACCTTCGATTCACCAAGCAACGCGATCTGGGTGGGCAACTGGGTGGGCTGTTTTTGGGTGAGTTGCCTGTAAATTGCTGATTTATTTGGTGCGCCCGGAGTGATTCGAACACCCGACCTTCTGGTTCGTAGCCAGACGCTCTATCCAACTGAGCTACGGGCGCGTATTTCTCAACAAAGCTTCCGGCAAGACTCCAGTCTACTACAGAGGCGCCTTTGGCACCGATATCGGGCCAGTTCCCGCCGGTTCCGGGTATCAGATTCAGCCCGAATTTCACTTGTCCGGTGTTGCCGCCTCTGGTCCTGCCGTGTCTGATGCCCACCCGGACTTTGTATCGACGCATACACCGCGCGATTCCTCTCCGCCATCGAGGCTCCTATATTGGAGTCATGTCGTACACTATCAAAGGCGTCGAGCCGGCCCACAATGCGGCACTGGACGCAATCGAAAAGAAATCCGGCCCCAATAACTTCCTGCGTGTCATGGCGCGCCGGCCCGAGGCCATGGAGGCTTTCACCCGATTCTACGGAGCCCTCATGGCCCCCTCTTCCCTCCTCGACCGCCGGCTGAAGGAAATGGTCTATCTGGCAGTCTCCTTCGTGAACGAATGCAGCTAACTCGCCATGATCGTCGGCCTCGCCAACTTCACCAACCGCTTCAATAACGGCCTGGCCGTGCCCATCGACATCTCACGCTCCGCGGGATAATCGGCGTTTGGCGGATAATCGGCATTTGGCCGTCCTGATTGGAATTCACCCCGTTGTCGAAGCTCTGCGCGCCGGGCGCCCGCTCGAACGAATCCTCGTCGCCCGTGGCGCCGGAGGCCACCGACTGCAGGAAGTCATCGATCTCGCCCGCACCACCAGCACTCCCGTAAGGTTCGAGGACCGCGGCGCGCTCGACCGTCTCGCCGGCGTCAAATCGCACCAGGGAGTCGTCGCGCTCGGAGCCCAAAAGAAATACGCGGACCTCGACGACGTCGCCGCCGCCGAACTCCTCGTCGTCCTCGATGGCGTCGAAGATCCCCACAATCTCGGCGCCATTATCCGCACCGCGCACGCCGCCGGAGCCAACGCCGTCATCGTCGCCGAACGCCGCGCCGCCGGCCTCACCGAGACCGTCGCCAAAGCCGCCGCCGGCGCTCTCGAACACCTGCCGGTGGTGCAGGTGGTGAATATCAACCACACCCTGCGCTCCCTGAAGGACGACGGCTACTTCGTCTGCGGACTCGACGAAAAAGGCGATGTGACTTACGATGCGGTCGATTGGCCCGCCAAGACCGTGATCGTCATGGGCGCTGAAGGAAAGGGACTGCACGACCTGGTCAAACGGAATTGCGACGCGCTGGTCCGCATTCCGATGGCCGGAAAAATCGCGTCTTTGAACGTTTCCGTAGCGACCGGGATCGTCCTCTTCGCCTGGCGATCCCGCCGCAACGCGAAATAAACTACTTCTTCGCTTCCACCTTCAAATCGTTTTCGACATGGAAAGCGCCCGGAACCGCATTCGCTCTGATGCCGCACAGGTTGCGGTCCATTTCATTGGCAACCACGCCTTCCAGCCGGACATTCCCGTTCTTCACAATGATGTGGATCGAGGGCAGCGCCTGAAATCCGTAACGCGTGGAGAGCATGGGATCTCCATAGATCGCCCGATAGACGCCCCGGCGTATCCTGTCGTCATTGGGCGATAGCGGAAGCACTTCAATGTTGTTGACCACACTGGTCACGCCCTCAACGCCTTTGACCACTTTGCCAGCATTCTCCTTCAACACGGGCTGAGTCACCTCACCCACCAGCGTCACCGTACCCCCGTTGACGGTGAACCCCAGATCGTCGAAAATCCCGTAATAGGGCAACATCACCAGCTGATGGCGGACTTCCTGTACCATCCGGACCTCGTCCGCCGGACCCGTGACGTACGGATCGATGTGCTGTTTATCGTTGTCCTTCGCGGCGATGCCGGAAGACACCAGCAGCGCGCTTGCTAACAGAGCAAACCCGATTCGGTTCATAAAAGAACCCTCCAGTCCGGCCCTTATGCACGTAAAACGCCAAAAATGGTCTTTGCCGCCGGCGTTCTAGTCCGCCGCGTCCGCAATATGGTGCAGCACCGCATCCGCCTGTTCCGCCGTAAAGCTCTCCACCTTCGCCGAATGGTTCATCGAGCAGAACTTCGGCCCGCACATCGAGCAGAACGCCGCTTCTTTGAACCCCTCTTCCGGCAGCGTCTCGTCGTGCATGGAACGCGCCGTTTCCGGATCCAGCGACAGCTCAAACTGCCGGTTCCAGTCGAAGTTATACCGCGCCCGCGACAGCTCGTCGTCCCGGTCCCGCGCGCCCGGCCGATGCCGCGCCAGGTCCGCCGCATGCGCCGCAATCTTGTACGCGATAATCCCCTGCTTCACGTCTTCCCGGTTCGGCAGCCCCAGATGCTCCTTCGGCGTCACGTAGCACAGCATCGACGCCCCATGCCACCCGATCATCGCCGCCCCGATCGCCGACGTAATGTGGTCGTACCCCGGCGCAATATCCGTCACCAGTGGTCCCAGCGTATAGAACGGCGCGTCGTAGCACAGCTCGCGCTCCTTCACCACCTGCAGCTCGATCTGGTCCAGCGGAATGTGCCCCGGGCCCTCGATCATCACCTGCACGTCGTAATCCCACGCCTTCTTCGTCAACTCGCCCAGCGTCTTCAGCTCCGCGAACTGCGCCGCATCGCTCGCATCCGCAATGCAGCCCGGCCGCAATCCGTCGCCCAGCGAGAAGCTGACGTCGTACTTCTGAAAAATTTTGCAAATGGCCTCGAAATTCTCGTACAACAGATTCTGCCGGTGATTCTTCACCATCCACTCCGCCAGAATCGCCCCGCCCCGGCTCACGATTCCCGTAATGCGGTTCGTCGCCAGCGGCACATACTGCACCAGCACGCCCGCGTGGATCGTCATGTAATCCACGCCCTGCTCGGCCTGCTCCTCGATCACCTCGAGCATCACGCCGATGTTGAGATCTTCCACGCGCCGCACGCGCGACAGCGCTTCATATATAGGCACCGTCCCGATCGGCACCGGCGAGTTCGCAATGATGGCTTTGCGAATCTCCCGAATGTCGCCGCCCGTCGACAGGTCCATCACCGTGTCGGCGCCGAACTTCACCGAATACCGCAGCTTTTCCAGCTCTTCCTCGATATTCGACGTCGTGGCCGAATTGCCGATATTGGCGTTGATCTTGCACTTCGATTCGATCCCGATCGCCATCGGCTCCAGATTGGTGTGCCGGATATTGGCGGGGATGATCATGCGGCCGCGCGCCACCTCCGCGCGAATCAGCTCCGCCGCCACTTTCTCGATCCGGGCGATGTATTCCATCTCCTCCGTGATCCGGCCCCTGCGGGCATAATGCATCTGCGTCCGGACGGCGTCGGACGATCGTTTTTCAACCCAGGAGGTACGCATCTTAAAGCCAGTGTATATCGGGTTTGGTCCCGCGTGTGCCCACCCGATCCTGAAACGGATGAAAGTATCCGGTTTTGGCGAAGGCCCGGGGCGTAAAACCGCTGAACTGCCTGAAGTCCGAAATCATGTGCGATTGGTCCACGTATCCCGTTTCCGCCGCCACCTGAGCCCATGGCGCGCTCGCGGCTGCGAGTCTTAACGCGGCGCGGAAACGTGTCAGCCTGCCGTAGAGCTTGGGAGCGATCCCGACACTTTCCCGGAACGTCCGCGTCAAGTGGGGCCGCGACACGCCCGCCCTCCGCGCAAGGTCCTCGATGCTCATCTGGCCCCGGCTGGCGACGATCGCATCGGTGAGGCCGCCAATCGAGAGCGCAGCTTTCTTCCGTTCCCGGCTTGACGCCAGTCGCCGCAGCAGCGCGGCTTCCAGCCACTCGATTTGCGCCGGCAACTCCAGCCCGGGCCTGCCCCACAAATCCTCCAGCGCGACGACCCGGTCCGTCAGTTCGCCCGCCGGCACTCCCGTCAGCACCCGCGCATGACCGGGCCGCAGCCAGGCTCCCACCTGCGCCAGCCGGGCTCCGTAAGCCGTAGCGCGATACCGGCTCATCGGGCCGATCGCGTGCGGCCTCGCCGTGCGTGGTTCCCAGAGGCCGTCTATCTTGTAACCATCGCCGGAATTGGCCACGATCGAAACGTGACCGTCGGCAAACAGGGTGGACCAGAATGGCTCCCCTTCGCGAAACACGATATCCCGGACCGCGCGGCGGCCTTCCGGCAACTCCCCGGGACCCAACGTAAAGGAGAACAGCGTCCGAACGTGCGCCTGCAAAGCGGCGCAGGGCGCAAACTCCCGATACCTCGCCGCGATCGCCCCGCCACGTTCCATTTTTCCTATCTCCGCTCCACATCATCGCGCAAACTGGCGGGGAGAGGAAGACTGCTCATGGAAATCGCCACCGAAATCATCGCCCTCGAACGCGCCGCCCTGGACCGATGGGGAAAAGGAGATCCCCAGGGCTGTCTCGAAACCTACACCAGCGACATCACTTATTTCGATCCTGTCTCCCCCACCCGCATTGACGGGTTGGACGCGATGAAAGCCTGGTATGCGCCAATCGCGGGCAAGGTCGCAATAGCGCGTTACGACATGATCGGCGCTCTGGTCCAACGGTTCGGCGAAATCGCGGTGCTGAGTTATCAGTTGATCAATTACGGAACTAACGATCAGGTGCTGACGCGCTGGAACTCCACAGCCGTCTATCGGCTGACGGAAGCCGGCTGGAAGATCGCGCACAGCCATTTTTCGTACACCCAACCGGAGCTGAAACAGCCGGTCCTTGAGTGAGGTTTGTGGGGCGGGGCTTCGGCCCTGCAAGGCGGGCTTCCGCCCGGCCGGAGCGATTCCCTGCCTTCGCAATCGATTATTAATCCTTCACAATAAAGATCCCTCAGAACCCTTTATCCTCGCAGCCGCGTCTCTACTGATGTAAGGAAATACGCACTCATAAAAAGGGGACCGCTCATGTTCCGCAATTTCGCATCGACCGCGTTTGTAGTTGCCGCCCTGTGTACTGCATTAGTACCTTCCGTCGGCTTCGCCCGCGGAGGCGGCCACGGCGGAGGCGGCGGCGGCCACGGCGGAGGTGGCGCTGGTCACGCCGGAGGCGGCCACAGCAGCTTCGGTGGAGGAGGCAGCTCGGCCCGCGGCTTTAGCGGCGGAAGCCGGGGTTATTCACAGGGTTATGCCTCACGCGGCTATGGTGGTCCCGCTTACGGGCGGGGTTATCGCGGATATTACGGCGGAGGCGGCTTCTCCTTGGGTCTTGGCTTAGGTTTTGGCGGCTACGGCGGATATCCCTACTACGGTGCATATCCCTACGGTTACTATCCCTACGATCCCGGCTACACTTACGGCCAAAACTATGGCTATGGGCAAAGCTATGCTCCAGCACCACCGCCCTGCGCGCAGGATCAGTACGGCAACCCGGCCCCCGGCTGCTACTCCAATCAGCAGGCATATCCGCCGCCGCAGCCGAACTACAACTACAATCAAGGGGCGTATCCGCCACCGCAGCAGTATGCGCCGCCGCAACAGCAGTATGCACAACCCCAACAGTACTACGCGCCGAATCAGTACGGCCGCTAACCCGCCCGAAGGAAAAAACAACTCCATCGCGATTCTGAGCGCAAGTCTGTTGACTCTCGTTGCGATCGGCTGCGTATCGATGGGCCTGTGGCGCGTGGGAACCGATCTCGACTGGGCCGGCGGTTTCGTCTTTCAAAACGGATTTCTGTCGCATTGGCAGGTTTGCATCGGCGCCGCCGTCGCCGTGCAATATGCGAGTCGGCGACTGACCCGCAATCGATACCGCACAGTACCGGTATAGTACTTCGTTCGGCCCTGACCTCTTGAAAGCGATTGCCGCGTGCGTAAACCTTGGAATGCGGTCCTGATGTTTCCAGCTTGTTAAACAAGCGGCCATTCGTGGCGGGATCGCACCAATTTCTTAATGCCTGGACACACAGAACAGAAGACCCGGCCCGGATACGCTGAGATCAAAGCGGCGGCCGCGCTTCACCCGAACTCCGGCGCGTGGGCGTTCTTCATGCGCGAGATCATTGGATTGCCGCGCGAGATGACGCCGGCCGTTCTACAGGTGATCCGCCTCGAAAGGTGGAAGTTCGCGCCCGACCCCGTGGAGTCGGTCCGATCGGACGCCATGGAAGCCCATCGCTCCTCCTGGGCCAAATCGAAGCTTTAGTCCGGCCTTGCGGGCCTTTCGGGCTCCGCCCTGCTAGTCGAAGGCGCTCCGTCTGTTGCCGCTTACGCGCTCGGCAGCGCGGGGCTTCTTTACACGCAGGAGATCCCCCGGGGTTCGAGTCCCGGCGCGCCCGAAGTGGCCGATATTGCAGACAATCGCCTGATCCTTCGTGTGGCGCATGTGATCGAGCGTGATCACATCCAGGTTGCCGGTCGTCGTGACATAGATGTCGCCCCGGCCGAGCGTGTCTTCGAGGGTCGTGACTTCGTAGCCTTCCATGGCGGCCTGCAAAGCATTGATCGGATCGATCTCCGTGATCACCACGCGCGCGCCCAGCCCGCGCAGCGAATGCGCGCTGCCCTTGCCTACATCGCCGTAACCGCAAACCACGCAAACCTTGCCCGCGACCATCACATCGGTGGCGCGCTTGATTCCATCGGCCAGCGATTCGCGGCAGCCGTAAAGGTTGTCGAACGTCTCACAGTTTCACGGGGGTTCCCGACAAAAGTCCCTACAGATTCGCTATTCTGGATTCGTGGCCATCACACTACAACTGCGGCCGGATATCGAAGCTCGGCTCGTTGGGCAGGCCAGGGCAAAGGGCGTTCCTGTCAACACATACGTGGAGAAGTTGATCGAAAAGGACGCCGGTGAGACGGCGAAGAGCCAGAAGACGCCCGCCGAGATTCGGGAGCGCCTTATGCAACTTGCGGCGCAATGGCACGCCTTGCCAACGCTGGATCATCGGAGTCCGGATGACATCATCGGATACGACGAGTTCGGTCTTCCGACCTGATGGTTATCGATTCTTCGGCTCTCGTGGCAATTGCCCTTCGGGAGCCCGACTGTTCCTTTTACCTTGATCGTATTGCGGAGGCTGCGGCCAAGTGGATCAGCGCCGCGTCGCTTCTCGAAACCAGTATCGTCGTCAATCGCGAAAAAGGAGCGTCTGGTATCGACGTTTTGCGGCGGTTTGTTGCCGACGCGGATATCCGGGTCGCGGAGTTCAGCGAAAATCAGGCGCAACTTGCATTTGCCGCTCACCAGAGTTTCGGGAAGGGCACGGACCACGTGGTGGACTAAGAGGGGTTTACCCTGATTCGATCTCTCAACAGCGGCTGGAGCCGCGTCCATAGTCTTGCTTGCGGTCGAGGTCATGGCAGTACATCACTTTCCGGGCGCCCTCGCTCATCGCGCTCACCAGTTCGCAATCAAGTACCAGGAGAAAGGCGGACGGGTGGCGTGCGCGCCCCCGGTAAGCCAAGCCCACGGTTGCGTTACTTGAGGCCCATTGTTTTTTGGGCGGTTTCGGAAGCTGCGTCCGAGACAACTTTAATCGCTATGTCGTATAACGGCTTGCCCATTTTTCCAAGAAGGCGTTTTACCTTGAGAGCGGCGCTCTCGGTTTTAGGGGTATCTCGCAAAACGTCCGGCAACGCCCGTTCAATCTCCTCGCGGTCTTCTGCCGCCAACTCGCTCTCTCGTAGAATTTCTCTCAGGTTCTCAATCGCCGAGGCCTGCCAAGGATACGGCCTTCCGCAACCACCACAATAGGCAGGACGGCTCCTGTCGTACACGATTGGAGCCTGGCAGTGTCGGCATGACGAAATATTGTCAACGCCGCACTGTGAACAGAAGCGCGAAAACTGTTTCGGCGGGGGTGGATTCTCCAGCCGATTGCGGATGGCGGTCCAGCTATGACCTACGGGGGGATGCTCTAAACTCTGTACAAAATGACCATTCAAACAATATGCTGCTTTCATTCGATTACCCAATCCCACCCTCCTCGTATTCATCGAGGGAGGCTCGGTCACTGCGCCAGTTGTTAACGATCCGTGAGTGCGCGGCGGAGAGTGATTCGCCATGACCTCCGCTTTGCGGCGTGGCTCGTGCAGCTTATTTCACGGGATACTCAGCGTCCGTCGCAAATTCGCTCCGCCCATCTCTTCTGAGATCCGCTCCACAAAATCTATCGGCTGTTGATTCAATGGCTGGCGCTCGCCCACTCGTTTTCCGCCCTCGTACTTCTCGAACTCGATACCGCCGTAGACGAAGTAGACGTGTATCTGGTGACTTTCTTCGCCAACCTCAAAGGCCCAAACGTCCTTAGAAACCGGCGTTACCGCCGCGACGATTTCGGCAGCACTCCGAAGCTGTCCATTGATAGGAATGTGCAGCATGCCGTCTTTGACGACAGCCCCGCGACCACTTTCGTTTATTTTAAAGCCCTGATTTGTTAATGCAGTCAAAGCCTCATCCAGTGTGACCATAACCACAATTATAGCCGAAAAACAAAACTTCCCTTGTATGTTCCCGTGGTACTCTCCTGACTCGGGAGAGATGATACGTGTGCGGCGCTTGGTGACTGAGGGACTCGCTCCGCGCGAAGGATTCATTTCATTTCCGGCCTGATGAACAGCGACGTTGAATTCATCGCCGTGGACATGACGAGCGCAAACCGTCTCACCATCCACAACGTCGCCGAGATACTTCGCGCCTTTCGGTCGTTTCTGAAAGAAAACGGCATGATGGCGTACCTCACGATGATGACCACCAGCGCCGCGGCAGCGATCCACGGCACCCGGGACGCCGAAGCGATCCCAACGAAAAAGCGCCGGAGTATGGTCTCCGGCGCTTCTTTACAACACCGGCGGCAAAGACCACCGGCACCACAACGCGTTAATACGCAGTCTTAGTATCGGTAATGATCCGGCTTATACGGACCATCCACCGGCACGCCGATATACTCCGCCTGCTCCGCCGTCAACCTGGTCAGCTTCACCCCGATCTTCTCCAGATGCAGCCGCGCCACTTCCTCATCCAGCTTCTTCGGCAAAACATAAACGCCAGGCTTGTACTTATCTTTATTCGCCCAAAGATCCAGCTGGGCCAGCGTCTGGTTCGAAAAGCTGTTCGACATCACAAAGCTCGGGTGGCCAGTCGCGCAACCGAGGTTCACCAGCCGCCCCTCAGCCAGCACGAACAGCGAATTGCCCGCCGGGAAAGTGTACATATCCACCTGCGGCTTGATCTCGATCCTCTTCGCGTCCGAGGTATTCAGCTTGTCCACCTGGATTTCGCTGTCGAAATGGCCGATGTTGCATACGATCGCCTGGTCCTTCATATGCCGCATGTGCTCGAGCGTGATCACATCGAGGTTACCCGTCGTCGTGACATAAATATCGCCACGGCCGAGCGTGTCTTCGAGCGTCGTGACTTCATACCCTTCCATCGCGGCCTGCAAAGCATTGATCGGATCGATTTCAGTGATGACCACGCGCGCGCCCAGACCGCGGAGAGAATGCGCGCTGCCCTTGCCCACATCGCCATATCCGCAAACCACGCAAACCTTGCCCGCGACCATGACGTCGGTAGCGCGCTTGATGCCGTCCGCCAGCGATTCGCGGCAACCGTAAAGGTTATCGAATTTCGACTTCGTAACCGAATCGTTGACGTTGATCGACGGAACCAGCAGCGCGCCCGCTTCGTGCATTTTGTACAGGCGATGGACGCCGGTCGTCGTCTCTTCGGAAACGCCGCGCCAGTCTTTCACCACGTTGTGCCACCGCGTCTTGTTCTGGCCGTGAATCTTCTTCAGCAGGTCTTTGATGACCTGCTCTTCTTTGTTGCTGGAGGAACTGTTGACCCAGTCGCTGCCGTTCTCGAGCTCGTAGCCTTTGTGGATGAACAGTGTGGCGTCGCCGCCGTCGTCGACAATCAGCTGCGGCCCGAGGCCGCCCGGATGTGTGAGCGCCTGATCGGTGCACCACCAGTACTCCTCCAGCGATTCGCCTTTCCACGCAAACACCGGAACGCCGACAGCCGCAATCGCCGCCGCGGCGTGATCCTGCGTCGAGAAGATGTTGCAGCTGGCCCAGCGAACGCTGGCGCCCAGCTCGACCAGGGTTTCAATCAGAACCGCGGTCTGGATGGTCATGTGAAGCGAGCCGGTAATGCGAATCCCCGCCAATGGCTTCGTTTTTGCGTATTTGCGGCGGATCGACATCAAGCCGGGCATTTCCTGCTCGGCGACCATAATCTCTTTGCGGCCCCACTCGGCCAGTTTCATGTCGGCGACCTTGTAGTCGCTGCCTGTCGTCGGTTTCGTTAACGTTGCTGTGCTCATACCTCTCCTGATATCAATAAATCCGGATACGTTGATATATTAACACCAGGGAAGCGAAAAAAACGTGGCGTCAATACTGAAATCTCTCCGGGTGCTCGCCGATCCCAACCGGGTGCGGCTGCTTCTCCTGCTCGAACGGGAAGAATTATCGGTAGCCGAACTCCAGGAGATATTGTCCACCGGCCAGAGCCGCATTTCCACGCATCTTTCGCAACTGAAGCAGGCGGGCCTGGTGGAAGACCGCCGGCAGGGAAAGAACAGCCTCTATCACCTGAACAACCGCCAGTTCATCGATCTGCTGCATGCGGCGGCCAGTGAGATACCCGAAGCGGAGGAAGACACGAAGGCGCTGCAACTGGTCCTCGACAAACGCCGCGACAAGGTGCGCGGCTACTTCGACGAGCTGGCGGGAAAGTTCGGCCGCGACTATGTGCCGGGGCGCTCGTGGAAGGGCCTCGCGGAGACTTTGCTGCAGTTGATGCCGCCGATGGTCGTCGGCGATCTGGGAGCGGGCGAAGGGACGTTTTCACAACTGCTCGCGCAACGGGCCGCACGCGTCATCGCCGTGGACAACTCCGCAAACATGGTGGAATTCGGTGCCCGGCTGGCGAAGGAAAACGGGCTTGCGAATCTGGAATACAGGCTGGGCGATCTGGAGTCCCCGCCCATCGACGATGGAAGCCTCGACCTCGCGTTCTTCAGCCAAAGCCTGCACCACGCCCTGCATCCGCAAAAGGCGGTGTGCGCGGCGCACCGCCTGTTAAAGCCCGAGGGCCGCATCGTGATTCTCGATTTGAAGCGCCACAGCTTCGAGCAGGCGCGGGAAATGTACGCGGACACATGGCTCGGTTTTTCGGAGGTGGAGTTGCGAGCGTTTCTGGAAGATGCCGGGTTCGAAAGAGTGGAAAGCTGGATCGTGGACCGCGAAAAACAAACTCCCGCGTTTGAAACCATTCTCGCTATCGGCTCACGACGGTAGATGCGGCTTCAGCCGCGTTTCCATATCGTACGAAACGGAACGTAGCGTGTACTCCGATTTGGGTTGCGCTGCGTATCCTTGAATGACGGGAATAAGGGAACTTTTCTGCGGATGCGCTCAAATACATTTCAGACGATGATGAGAATCGCGAAGGTCGCGTTGTTTTGCTGCATTGCCTCGGTCGGGCCGCTGGCCGCGCAGGCGCCAACCCCAGACACCAGCGGCAATGGAATGTTGAACGGGACATACTATTTCCGGCACGTACTCTATGCTGTTGGCACCACTGCCGATTCCAACGGAATCGTAGGGGACCTCAGCGAAGCAATCGCTTTGTATGGCAACATCTCCTTCGATGGGAACGGCAACTACACCATTACCAACGCAATTGTGTCGGATTCCAACGTAGGCGCGCCCGATCCTCTGTCCTGTTATCTGGCACAGACGACTTGCACAACGGGCGCCGCGGTCACCGGCACTTATTCCATCTCCGCAAGCGGCTTCGGGTTCCTGGCCAATCCCATCGCCACCGGCGATTTCATCTACGGCCTGGTATCCGCCAACGGAATTTTTTCCGGCAGCAGCACGGAGACCACCCAAGCCTACAGCGACCTGTTCATCGCGGCGCTGGTCCCTGCAACTCAGCCCACTTTCAGCGGCTCTTATGCGTTCGCGGGTTACCTTCCGGGCGCGGACATGTCTTTCACGCTGAATCCGAATGGAGCGGGCAATCTCGGAACGGTGAGTGTTACCGGCTATTACGAAGGCGGTGGGGCCGCTACGATTTCGCAATCCAATTCGAACATCAATTATTTTTTCAGTAACAACGCGGCCGTGGTTACGTTCCCCACATCCACCACCGCGAATTTCTTTTCCGGGCAGGAGTATCTTTACTTTTCGCCGGACGGCAACTTCGTTTTCGGCGGCTCTCCCACCAACGGTTACGACATGATTGTGGGCGTGCGCAACACATCGGGCACGCAGAATTTCGAGGGCGCCTACTACCAGGCGGGCATCGATCAGAACGTCTCCGAAATCGGCAGCGGATATGCGGATTTCGACGGATACTACGGATCCTTCAGCGTGTCGAGCGCCGGGAATATTATCGCGCATGAACGCCTGTCCGATCTTATCCTCGAGAACTCCACATACGACTGGACTTTTTCAGACGCCGTCGCGCCCCCTGTATCCGGCACTTACACCGATACCGGTTACTCTTTTCAATATGCGGTAGGGGCGGGTGGCGCGGTGCGCATCGGCGAGGGTATCGGACCTTACCTGGGGATCAGTGTTGCTTTTCAGGCGCCGACGTTCACGCCTGACGAGCCGGTATACATCGACCCGGCGGGCGTGGTTAACGCGGCGAGTTTCTCGCCGTTCACGGCCGGCATAGCCACCGGAGAGTTCATTACCATCTTCGGAACGAACCTCGCGCCCAGCACAGTTTCTGCATCGAGCGTCCCTTTCCCTACAAAGCTGGGCGGTGTTCAGGTGCTGATCAACGGTGATCCCGCGCCGATCTACTTCGTGAGTTCCGGGCAAATTGCTGCAATCGTGCCATCGGGATATCCTTATTCGCTCGCTCCAGTTCAGGTCGTCAACAATGGCATCTCATCAAACGTGGTCACCGAAGTCGTGAACCCGACTGCGCCAGGGGTTTACACAAATCCATCCGGTGGGGTCTATGCGGCTGCAGTAGATGCAAACCTCGGACAGATCGTGACTCCCTCGACCCCCGCGCAGCCGGGCGACACGATCGAGGTATTCGCCACCGGCCTCGGGGCCGTCTTTCCCACCGTGCCCGATGGAGCCGCGCCCCCAGACAGCCCTTTGAGCTACACGAGTAACACAATCGCGTGGGACTTGGATGGAGGCGCTCCCATGCCGGTTGCCTTTGCGGGCTTGGCGCCGACGCTGGCCGGCCTGTACCAGATTAACGTCACGATACCGTCGACCACTACCGCGGGAGATCACCTGTTGGATTTCTCGGCGTCAAATCCGACGACGACAGCTCTCGAGTCCTACAACCAGCAAGTTCTCATTTCGGTTGGATCGGGCGTCGCGGCGACCTCCGACAGACCACCTGTGGCTTCCGGGCGCGGCAGACATTCGCGGAACGGCTTATTGAGCCGCCAGCGTTCGCGACCCTGCTTCCCCGGTACCAAACCAGCCTGCGTAGTTCCGAAGTAGGCCGGTGTCTCTGTACCGCCGGTGGTCTTGCCGCCGGCGCTTTTCAGATCCGTATCGTCCCTGAGGCGGGCGACGCCGAGCGGAAGCTCGGCCGCAAGGCTGAAGCCATGCCCAACCTTAATTTCGGGGTCCGGCGGCCTTTCTTCCCAGCCACCCGACCAGCGCCGCGAATACCAGAACGCCAAACGCCGCCAGCCACAGCCCGTGCATCACGCAGTACACCAGCGCGGCAACCACGGCAATAACCAGAAAGCATCCGCAAGCGCACATGAAAAAACAAAGCCGGTGGCCGTCCTGTCAGACGCCACCGGCGCAACAATCGATCGTGAACGGGCTTAGCGGGCTGCGACCGCGAACTTACCGGCGGCAGTGGCCAGCGCGTCGGCTTTGTCCGTCTTTTCCCAAGTGAAGGACTCGTCGGTGCGGCCGAAATGTCCGAACGCGGCTGTCTTCTGGTAGATGGGACGGCGAAGCTTCAGGTGCTCGATGATCCCCTTCGGTGTCAGCGGGAAAGTGGCGCGGATCAGGTCTTCCATCGCATCTTCCGGAATGATGCCCGTGCCGAAGGAGTTCACCATTACCGATACCGGCTCGGCCACGCCGATGGCATACGCCAACTGCACTTCGGCGCGCGAGGCCAGTCCGGAAGCCACGATGTTCTTGGCGATGTAGCGGGCCATATAGCAGGCCGAGCGGTCCACCTTCGTCGGATCCTTGCCCGAGAAAGCGCCGCCGCCGTGACGGCCCATGCCGCCGTAGCTGTCGACGATGATCTTGCGGCCCGTGAGACCGGTGTCTCCATGCGGTCCGCCGATCACAAAACGGCCGGTCGGATTGATGTGATATTTCGTGTTCGCGTCCACCATGTTTTGCGGAATGATGGGATCGATGATGTATTTCCGGACGTCGGCGCGAAGCTGTTCGGTGGAAACGTCGTCGCCGTGCTGGGTTGAAATCACTACCGCGTCGATGCGGGTCGGTTTGCCGGCCACGTATTCCACGGAAACCTGGCTCTTGCCGTCGGGGCGAAGATACTTGAGAGTGCCGGCGCGGCGCACTTTCGAAAGTTTCTCGCAAAGCCTGTGCGCCATCTGGATGGGCAGCGGCATCAGTTCCGGAGTTTCGTCGCAGGCGTAGCCGAACATGAGGCCCTGATCGCCCGCGCCGCCCGTGTCGACGCCCATCGCAATATCGGGGGATTGGGTTTGAACCACGTTGAGGACGCCGCAGGTCTTGGCGTCGAACCCGAACGCCGCGTCCGTGTAGCCGATGTCGGCAATCGTTTTGCGCGCAATGCTGGGTACGTCGATATGCGCTGTGGTGGTGATTTCGCCGGCGACTATGCAGATGCCGGTGGTGACCAGCACCTCGCAGGCCACGCGTCCCGTGGGATCCTGCGCGAGGACCGCGTCAAGTACGGCGTCGGAAATGTGGTCGGCAACCTTATCGGGGTGACCTTCGGTGACTGATTCGGACGTGAACAGATGCTTATGTTTGTGAATTTCGGCCATGGATTCTCCGGATTGATTTTACGATGAGTACTGTCGGATAGATCGCGAGCGGAACAAAAACCGAGTTCCCGCGATTTAAGCGAAACTACTAGTGTATCCAATGTTCTGCGGCAAATGCAATCGGCTATGGCGCCGAACCCGGTTTTGTTGCCACGCCCGGCCCGTAACAGTATAGTTAAAGACAGAGGCGTAGCCGAATCAGCATGCTGTTGTCCGGAAAAGAGTTGTCTCCGAGAGAACGAGCCATCCTGCATTCCGTGGTCCGCGCGTACATCGACACGGGAGAGCCGGTCGGGTCGCGCACCATTTCCCGCATGCGGAGCCTGGCGCTCAGCCCGGCTACTATCCGTAACGTCATGGCGGACTTGGCAGAGGACGGCTACCTCGCCCAGCCGCACACATCCGCCGGCAGAGTTCCCACCGGGAAGGCGTTTCGCGATTTCGCCGGCGCCGTACCCGCCCGCCCTCTTCCCGCCGCCGATCGCGACCATATTTTCAAGGAGATGCAATCGGGGGAAAGCCTGGAGGAGCGTGTCGGTATCGCATCGCGCGTCCTGACGGAGATCACGCGCAACGTGGGCATCGCCGCCGCTCTTCCGTCGTCGTCTCAGGAACTGGAACATCTGGAGCTGATTGCGCTTTCCGAGCGCCGCGTCCTGATGATCGTGGCCACGAAGGACCGCATGGTTCGCAATAAGGTTGTCACCCTCGACCGCGCCATGACCCAGGACGACCTGATCCAGCTGCGGAATTATGTGAACGCGAACTTCGCCGGGTGGACGCTCGAGAAAGCCCGCGCCGAACTGCTCCGGCGGATCGAAGAAGAACGCGCCGTGTACGACGCGGTTCTGCAGCAGTTGACCCTGCTTTATCAGAAGGGCTTGCTGCTGGCCGATCAGGATCCGCAATTGGCCATGGATGGCGCTTCCTGGCTGGTAGGGCTCGACCTCCACCTGACCCGGGAGAGAATGCGGGATTTGTTCCGCGCGCTCGAAGAAAAAAAACACGTGGTGGCGCTGCTCGACCGGTTCCTGGAATCGTCGCAGGGGCAAATCGGCGTCCATGTTGGTCTGGCGGACGCGCATCCGGCGATGAGCGATCTGACTCTGATAGGTGTGACGATCGATCTGCCGTCGGGCGTGCGCACCCGTATTGCCGTTCTCGGGCCCATGCGCATGCAGTACGAGAAGGCGATCTCTACCGTCCTCCAGATTGGCCGTACGTTCGAGACCCTGCAGTCGTAGATTCCATCCGCATCGCGGCGCCAATCGGGACTGGATTCCGGCCCGCGCGATGCTAACCTGAAAGAAACGTGGACGAAGCAACGGTGGAACACAAAAAACACAGGATTGAACATTTACCGGAGGAAACCGCGGCCGTGGAAGACCCGCAGCCGGATCCGCTGGAACAGGTGACTGTCGAGCGCGATGCTCTCAAAGCCGAGCGCGATGCTCTCAAGGTGGAGCGCGATGAATTGAAGGAACTTCTTTTGCGCCGCCAGGCCGAGTTCGATAATTTCCGT
>Ga0181521_10002653_pt1 | contig 21459 bp, 14 predicted proteins | sample PEATcosm2014_Bin_32_FD_119764 | JGI IMG/M metagenome (GOLD analysis project Ga0181521, IMG submission 119764) | Peatland microbial communities from MTU Mesocosm Facility, Houghton, MI, USA - PEATcosm2014_Bin02_60_metaG | ecosystem: Environmental > Terrestrial > Soil > Wetlands > Peat | place...
GCCCCGTTACCGGGACTCACCGCCCGCCAGCTATCGAATCTAACCATCAACTATTCGAGTGGGTCCTTCCCCCACTGGTAATCAGCCCCTTTGGGGCACACGCGAAAGCGCCTGCCCCACTTTTCATTCCTAGGCTTGCCAGCGGGCTGGCTATGAACCGCCTCATCCCGCGCCGCATCGCCCCCATGCGCGTTGGCTTTTAGCCGGCTGGAGCGCCAGGCGCGAACACCACGCGAAGAGCGCGCCGGCCATCGATGCGGCGCTCTTCCAAGAGGCGCGCACCGGAAAGTCGGATGGGCCGCAGTTCGTCTTCCGGGAACAGCAGCAGCAACTCGTCCGCATCGCCGGCGAATCGACCCGTGAGCGCGATAGCCACCCGTAAAACAGGGGTCTCGCTGTTTAGGGTGATGCGCCAGGAGCCGAAACCGTTTTCCCGGTAGGCTTCGCTCTCCCCGTCGTCTTCGTGGCTTTCGCCGCAGGTTTCTCCCTGAGACAAGGGAAACAGCAGAAAGCCGCGCCGGTTCTTCCCGCTCTCGGCGGGCTGATTCCAATTGACGGGAATCACGCTGCCCGCGCGGGCCAGCAGCACGGGGCGGTTCCACGGAGCGGGTAATTCGACCGTCTGCCCGCCCTCGATCCTGGCGCCGGACCAAAACTCGCGCCAGCTTGCCCCCTGAGGAGCGTACACCGAGCGCACGGTCGCGCCGGGCGTCACGACCGGCGCCGCCAGAAGCGACGGGCCCAGCATCATGTCGTCGTTCTCCGCATAACACCGCGCATCGCCTGGGAAGTCATGGAACGTCGGCCGGAGGACCGGCTCGTAATCGGTCCGGTATCGCCACAACAGCAGATAAAGGTACGGCGCCAGCCAGTTGCGCAGGTCCATCAATTCCCTGACGTGGCCAGTGACCTCCGGGTACATCCAGGGCTCGTTGGCCGTTCCATCGTCATTCCACGAATGGACGGAGAATCGCGGCATGAAGATGCCAGCCTGCACCCAGCGTACGAACAGTTCCGGATCGGGGCGCGGTCCGGCGAACCCGCCCACGTCGTGGCCGCTGTTGGAAACTCCCGAGAGCGCCAGTCCCAGCCCCATCTTGATGTTGTATTGCAGGGTCTCCCACGAAGTGTAGTTGTCGCCCGACCAGGTTTGCGCGTAGCGCTGCATGCCCGCGGCGCCGGAACGCGTCACCACGAAGGGCCGCATGCCGGGACGGTGCTCCCGCTGGGCTTCGCGCGAGGTCCTCATCATGAGCAGCGGCTGTAGGGCGCGCAGCTCCCGCGCGGGACGGGGCCGGCCGAAGCAGTGGGCCAACACGCCCGGCGACCAGACTTCGAATTCGTTATTGTCGTTCCATGTGGCGGCAATTCCGTAGTCCAGGAGGGCCGATTTGACGTGATCTTTCCACCATACGAGGGTTCGTGGGTTGGTGAAGTCCAGGTAAGCGCCCACTTCATCCCAGAATTGCACCCACCCAGGTTCGCCATCCTCACCGGCAAGAAGCAGCTTTTCGCGCCGCGCTTCCTCGAATAACGGGTGGTCGCGCAACAGGCAGGGTTTGACATTGGCGCACAGATGCACGCCCGCCTCCAGATAGCTGCGCGCGAACGCCGCCGGGTCCGGGAACTTGTCGCGGTTCCAATGAAACACGTAGCGCTTGCCGCCGATCGAGGTATAACCCGACGAGAGGTGGAAGGATTGGCACAAAATTCCGTGGCTGGCGCACTGCTCGAGAAACTCTCCCATGCGCTTCTGCGCGTCGGGCGCATCGGTGTAACTCATGGTGGACCCGGAGTAAGAGAGCGCCCAGAAAGGCATGAAAGCGGGCCGCCCGGTGAGCCAGGTGAAGCGCCGCGTCACCTCCGCAACGGAAGGGCCGGCCACGAAATAATAGTCCAGATCGCCGTGGTCGGCGGTGAAATAGCGATATAGCCCGTGATAGTTATCCAGTTCGCGCCCCATATCGAACGCGCAGTCCGACAGAGTGTCGTAAAATAACCCGAAGGCCAGGCACTCCCGCGGCTTCCAGGTGATGTAGAAGGGAATGTGCTTGTAAAGCGGGTCGGAAGATCTGGCGCTATAGCCCATGGCATCGATATTGCACATGCGGAAGCGTCCGCCGGCGCGGTCCATCTCTCCCGATCGCTCTCCCAGCCCGAAGTACATCTCGTCGCGCTCGCGGGCCAGGTAATGATAGACCTTTTCGTCCCACCAGCCGAAGTTGTAAGCTTGCGTGCGCCGGTCGCGCGCCGCCGGGCGCCACTCTCGGTCCACGCGCAGGTCCCACTGGCACAATAGCCCGCGCGCTTCCACCGTCAGCCTCACCCGCGAAGTCTGAATCGCGAACCGCTCGGGCGTCTCCTCCATCGTGAATTCCGGGCAAGTGAAATCGCCGGTCTCAAAACGTCCGCGTCCTTCCGCCGGAACGTCCTCCAGTCCTGGGGCAATGGCCCAGGTCGCGGGTTGGCGCAATCCTCCGTCGGGCAGCACCAGAACCCGCAGAATGTCCTCCTCGAGGACGAAGATGTGGGCCGTAGCGCGCGTGGAACTCGCCAGATCGATGCGTCCCCGCGCGGTACCGCTGACGCGGAACAGCGGAGCGCCAGCCACCGTGGAATGTGTATTCATAATGTGCTCGCGCGCCAATTTGGGCGGAGAAGAGCGACCAGAATCGCCGCTCCCAATAGATCGAAGACACTCAGGCAAGCGAACAGCGGAGCGTAGCCGATGCGCTCCGCCAGGGCGCCCACCAGCAAGGAGAACGCCAGCCCACCGGTCCAGGATGCCGTTCCCGTGAGTCCATTGGCGGTGGCCACCTGGCTTTCGGCGAAAACGTCCGCCGTCAGCGTGTTCAGCAGGCCCGAGATCATCTGGTGGGCAAATCCGCCGAAACAGAAAAGCGCGATGGCCGCACCCGGCGTGCCCGCAAGGCCGACGCACCCGGGAGCAATCATAATCACGGCCCCGATCCCCACCCCCGCCACGCGCGATCCCACCAGGCTGAGAGCGAACCAGCGCATGAGAAACGGCGAGAGATAGCCGCCCAATATGCCGCCGAGATCCGCCGCCAGAAAAGGAAGCCAGGCAAACAGTGCGATGCCCTTCAGGTCCATGTGGCGCTCGGTCGCCAGGTAGAGCGGGACCCAGAAACTGAAGGTTTGCCAAGCGGGTTCGGCCAGAAATCGCGGGATGGCAATGGCCCAGAATCCGCGGCTTTTCACGATTTCCCGCGCCGCGGCGCGCCCGGTCGAGGCGCCCGCCGCGCGTCCGCTCAGAATGAGGTCGCGCTCGGGCGCTCCCAGGGCCGGATGTTCGGCCGGCGCACGGTAAAAAAACCACCAGGCGGCAGCCCAGGGAATGCCGAGCAAGCCCGTCACCGCGAAGGCCACGCGCCAGTTGTAGTGCAGGGTCAGCCAGACGACTAAGGGCGGGGCCAGCATCGCGCCCAAACTGGTCCCCGCATTGAAATATCCGATCGCAACCGATCGTTCCTTTCCGGGGAACCACTCGGCCACGGACTTCACCCCCGCGGGAATCGCGCACGCCTCGCTCAGGCCCAGCACTCCGCGAAACGCGGCTAGCGACCGCCAGCCGCCGGCCACGCCGTGCAGAGCTCCCGTAACGGACCAGATGACGGCGAACAGCGCAAAGCTCAGACGCAGCCCCAGGCGATCGATGATCCATCCGCACACCGGCTGCATCACGGTGTAGGAGAGTTGGAAGGCGGCGACGATATAGGAGTAGTGTTGCGTGTCGAACCGCAGGGTCGTTTTGAGCTGCGGCCCCAGCACCGCCAGGGAATTGCGGGCCAGATAGTTGGCGATGGTGCCCAGACAGACGAGCCCTACGATCCACCATCGCAGCCCTTGGATGGCTGGCCAGGATCGCCCTGCGCGCGGATTTCCCGGCGGCGCCGGTTCCATGGTTGTGGGCATGACAATCTTTGGACTACGGATCCTCCATTCGCCTCTGCCGGCGCGCGTGCCGATCGGTGGCGTGGTCCGCCCGCACGGCGATACAACAGGATAACCCCTGCCGCGCGGCGGCGCCATGGCGAAGTGGCGCGCGGGAGGATGCGCGGGAGCCAGGCTCCCGAAAGCCCCGCAAGCGGTCGGAGAGCGGCGGGCAGCTTACGTCCGGAAGGAGAATCGCGGCTCCAGCCGCATCAGCTTGAGCACCTTGTAAACCGCGACGTTGACGCCGCGCAACACCACCTGGACGCCTTTGCCTTCGGCGCTCGCTGCTAACGTCCCGATCGCTTCCAGGGCGCGCGAATCGATCCGCTGCACGGCGGAGAAATCCAGGACTACTTCTCCTTCGGCGCCGTCGAGTCGCCCGATGGCCTCCCGCAACGCGGGAACCGCTCCGGTTCCATCACTTTCGAGCCAGACTGTATTCATCGGCATACGCAAGACCGTCCTTGGCGGTTGGTGGTTGAGAGGGAGCGTCCGGATTCGCCTGGCGCCGCCCCCGATAAGCGGCCCACAACAGATCGGCCAATTCGCTCACCAATGGCATGCGGGGATTGGTCGGCCGCCAGGAGGGATCGTCGAAGGCAATCCCGGCCAGCTCGGGCACCGCCCGCGCGAATTCTTCCTGCGGGATTCCCAGCTCGGCGATGGAACGCGGAATCGCCAGCCGGTCGAGCAACTGTTCGGTAGCCGCCACCAGACGGTCCACCTTTTCCGCAATCGTGTTGCCGCCCAGGCCAAGCAGGTCCGCCACCATGGCGTATTTTTTGTGCGCAACATACGCCCGCTGGTGCGGCGAAGGCATGAACTTGGTGGGCACCGACGCGTTATACGCGATGACGTGCGGCAGCATGAGGGCGTTGGCGCGGCCGTGCGCCACGCCGAAGCGCGCGCCGAAAGCGTGCGCCAGCGCGTGATTCACTCCCACCGACGCGTTGGAAAAGGCCAGCGCCGCGATGCAGGCGGCATTGTGCATCATGCTCCGCGCCTCTTCGTCGCCGGGATGCTCGTAGGCGATGGGCAGGTACTTGAACACCATGCGGATGGCTTGCATGGCGTGGGAATCGGTGTAAGGCGAAGCGTAAACCGAAACCCCGGCTTCCAGAGCGTGGGTCAAACAGTCGATGCCGGTATCGGCGGTGAGGCCTTTCGGCATGGACATCACGAACTGCGGATCGACGATGGCCACGTCCGGACTCAGCGAGTAATCCGCGAGGGTCACCTTGCGCCCGCGCTCTTTATCCATCAGGACGGCAATGGGAGTGACTTCGCTCCCCGTTCCGCTGGTGGTGGAGACGGCAATCAGGCGCGCCTGGCTGGTCTTTTCCGTGGGGTACTCGGCCACGCGCTTGCGGATATCCAGAAACGGCGCACCCAGCTCCTCCAGGTCGGCTTCTGGACATTCGTACTTGAGGCGCATGATCTTGGCCGCATCGATCACCGATCCGCCGCCCAGCGCGATAATCTGGTCCACTTTGTAGAAACGGAGATCCTCCAGTCCCTGCATGACAACCCTGACTTCGGGCTCCGCGTCGGGAATGACCAGGACGTGGACATGGGTTTGCGGCGGAATGTGCCGCCGGACAATGTCCACATGGCCGATTTGTTCCAAAACCGGGCTGGTGACGACGATTGTGGAGCGCGATGGGAAGCGGGCGATATTCTCCACGGCGTTGCGGTTGAAGTAAATCTGGTTGGGGATGCGAAACCACATATGGGCTTGAGTCCTCCGCGCCACCCTTTTGATATTGAGATAGTGATATACGTTCACGTTATCGGTCGTGCTGTTGCCGCCGCCGGTGCCGCATCCGAATGAAAACGTGGGCACCATGTCGTTATAAACGCCGCCCATCGCCCCCACGGATCCGGGAGAATTTACGATGATTCGCCCCGCGTTGATGGCCTCCGCAAACTTGCGGATCACCTCATCGTTGCGCGAGAAGACCACCGCGGTGTGGCCGATCCCGCCCGCGTGGTTCACATCCACGCACACCTTGAGCGCCTCATCGACCGATCGCGCCCGGTAGACCGCCAGCAGCGGGAACAGTTTCTCTACCGAGAGCGGATGTTCGCGGCCGACCCCCTGAATGGGCGCGATCAGAAGCCTGGTGTTCGGCTTCACCGACAGCCCGATCGCGCCGGCGATGGTGGTGGCTTTCTGGCCGATGGCCATGGGCCGCGCGAATCCCGTTTCGGGATCGATCACCGCGCGGCCCAGTAGTTCCGCCTCTTGCGCGTCGCAGATATGGGCGTCGAGATCCGCGAATTTCTTCAGAACGGCGTCATAAATCTCGTCATCGATCACCACCGTCTGTTCCGAGGCGCAGATGGTTCCGTTATCGAAGGTTTTGGAAGTCAGGATGTCCACCACGGCCATGTCGAGGTCGGCCGTCTTTTCCAGATAGACCGGCGTATTCCCCGCCCCCACGCCCAGCGCCGGTTTGCCCGAGCTATACGCCGCTTTGACCACCCCCGGTCCACCGGTGGCGTCAATCAGGCCCACGTATTTGTGGTGCATGAGGTAGGCATTGTCCGGCAGGGTGGGCGATTCCAGGCAGGTAAAAACACCCTCCGGCGCGCCGTGCTTCACGGCCGCCTCATACATGATGCGCACGGCCTCGCTGCAACAGCGCCAGGCTTTCGGATGGGGGCTGAAGATCACCGCGTTGCGGGTCTTGATGGCCATGATGCATTTAAAGAGCACGGTCGCCGTGGGGTTGGTAATGGGCGTGAGCGAGAAAAGGACCCCGATCGGTTCGGCCACCTCCACCAGGTTGCGGTCGGGAAACTCGCGAATCTGGCCCACCGTCCGTTTGTCCTTGACGTAGTGATAGACAAACTCCGTGGCCACCATGTTCTTGATGGCTTTATCTTCCATCACCCCGAGCCGGGTTTCCTCGATCGCCAGGCGGGCCAGATGTTGCGCCTGCTCCATCCCGGCCGTAACCATCGGCTTGACAATCCGGTCGACGTCCTCTTGCGTGTATTGGGTGAAGACGGCGGCGGCGGCGCGGGCTTGATTGACCAGCCCTTCCAGGTAGCCAATCCGGTCTTCACCGAGGCAAGGCGCGTTCTCGGTCATGCGATTTATCCTCCTGACACCTCTCCCCGCCCGCAAGAACACTCCCGCCGCGGTCCCGCTCCCCTATTACATGCACAATAACAAGATCTGCTTACCTGAAAACATACTGCTACCGCGCGCCCAGCATGTCAATCCCACGGCGCCCGTGGCGGAATCGATTGCGCCGCGTTCTGTGTGCCGCCACGCACGCCCTGTGTGGGGCAATCCACGCACGCGCTTTCCCGCGAGCGCGCCCTTTCCCCGATTTCGCCGCTTTTGACCCACTATGATTCACCCTGGATTGCACCGGCCGCCGATGGCCTGCCGCGTGCCTATGATCGTCATACCATGACCTTAAATGGCCCGCCGGATCCTCCCAATCCCGTCCTTCTCTTCCTCGGCAAGCTGATCCACAAAGTCTTCGGACAGGTGCAATGGCAACCGCCTGAATGGCTCCGGTGGAGCGGCTTGCGATTCCGCCAGGCGATCCGCTATCTGATCGCCGACCGGAAGCGCCTCCTGGCCTTCGTGCTGGCATTTGTAACCGTCGCGGGAGCGCTCGCCTGGTACGAACTGCGCCCCCGGCCGCATTACGTCGCGTACACCATCACCGCCCCAAAACTAACCGAGTACGACGAGAATGGCAACCCGACGATCGCTCGCTGACGGTGGATTTCACCGAACCGGTTGCGCCGCTTGCCAACCTCGATAAACGGCTTACCTCGGGCATCGCCATCTCCCCCGCGTTTGCCGGCAAGTGGACCTGGCTGGGCGACAAGCAACTGCGCTTCACCCCTGTTGCGGACTGGCCCGTGGACGCTTCCTTCACGGTCAAACTGGCGCGCCGGGGATTTCTCGCCAAAACCGCGGAGCTCGACGACTATAGCTTCCAATTCAAAACTGCGCCGTTCTCCGCCAAGATCACCAACAGCCAGTTCTACCAGGATCCGCAGAACCCGGCGCTGAAAAGCCTGGTCGCCACGGTGAGCTTCAGCCACCCTGTCGATAGGGCGCAGTTCGAGTCTCATGTGTCGCTGGTGCCCGCCAAAGACGCGGACTTCCTCGGCCTCACGCCCGACAGCCGGCACTTCACGGTGGTCTATGACCGGCTCAACCGCTTCGCTTACATCCATTCGGCCACACTGGGAATGCCGCGCGACGACACCTCCATCGCGGTGGTCGTCGAGAAAGGCATCCGGGCGGCTCGCGGAGGCAACCAGACCGGAAGCAAGATTCAATCGGTGGTGACCATCCCCGGCCGCACCAGCCTGCGCTTCGACGGCATACAAATGACCCTGGTGGACAATGCCCGCTACGAACCCGAACAGGTGCTGCTGGTGACCAGTTCTTCGCCGGTGGCCGAGCCGGCATTCGCCGGCAAAGTTCAGGCCTTCCTGCTCCCGCTGCGCCACCCCCAGCAACCGAAGGAGGACAAGGAGCCCTACAACTGGAGCGACGAGAGCCAGATCGGGAACGGCATTCTGGCCAAAGCTCAGTCCCTTCCGCTTACCTATGTGGCCTCCGATGACGGCAGCGAAACCACCCACGGATTCAAATTCCACGCGCCCGTGGGCCGCTTCCTCTTCCTGTGGGTGAAGGAAGGGGTGCAAGGCGCCGGCGGCTATGTCTCGGCCAAGCCGTATCTCGCCACCATCCAGGTAGCTCCCTACCGGCAGGCGCTCACATTTCTGGGCGAGGGCGCGCTGCTATCGTTGACGGGCGACCGGAAAGTCGGTTTTCTGGTGCGCGATGTGGACCGTGTGCAAGTGGAAGTGGGACGGGTGCTTCCCAACCAGCTCCAGCACCTCGCGCCGCAAATGTGGGACTTCTCCAAACCGCAGATCTATGGCGGGCTGGAGGATACCATTGTCGAGCGCTTCACCGCGACGCGCGATTACCCCGGCCGGCAGCCGGGCAAACCGGTCTACGACAGTATCGACCTGGGACAGTATCTGCAGGACAAGGCGCAGACCAAACGCGGTTTGTTCCTGCTGCACATCCGCTCCGCGCCGCGCGCCAACGAGGATGCGGGCGAAGACAGCTACAATCCCGGCCGCATCGAAGATTCGCGCCTGATCCTGGTCACCGACCTCGGCTTTATCGTCAAACAGTCGAACGATGGCAGCCGCGAGGTCTTCGTCCAGTCCATCCGCGGCGGCGAACCGGTAAGCGGCGCGCGCATCGAAATAGCCGGGCGCAACGGCGAGCCGGTAGCCGCGGCCGCCACGGATGCCGCCGGCCGCGCGCAATTTCCCAAGCTCCCCGATCTAAGGCGCGAGAAAGCCCCCCTGCTGATCCTGGTGCAGAAAGACTCCGACTTCTCTTTCCTGCCGCTGCGAAGCTCGGGACGCGACCTGGACCTTTCGCGCTTTGAAACCGGCGGCGTGGAAAACGCCGCTTCCGCGCAGCAACTCTCCGCCTATCTATTCACCGATCGGGGCATCTACCGGCCCGGCGAAAGCACGCATTTGGGTATGATCGCGCGCACCGCCGATTGGAAGGGTTCTCTGGCCGGCCTGACCGTCGAACTGGAGATCAGCGACCCGCGCGGCAACCTGGTGCGGCGCGACAAGGTCAAGCTGTCGCCAGCCGCTTTCGAAGAAATAACGTTCACCACCGAGGCCGCCTCCCCCACCGGAACCTATCAGGCGGTCGCATGGCTTCCCAAAGACGAAAAGCACCGTGAAATGCTGGGCAGCGTGGCCTTCAACGTGCAAGAATTCGAACCCGACCGAATGAAGGTCCGGCTGGATCTGTCCGGCCAGACCGTGGCCGGCTGGCTCACCTCCGCCGGTGTGAAAGCGCGCGTCGCGGTGATGCATCTGTTCGGAGAGCCGGCCGGCAATCGCCGCGTGGAAGGCGAACTCAATCTCTCTCCGGTGCTGCCGCGTTTCGAGGCCTTCCCGGACTATCGCTTCCAGATCGGCGACGTGGTCAAGGAGCCTTATCACGAAACCCTTGCGGCAACCATCACCGACGATAAGGGCAACGCCGAACTGAACCTCGACCTGCAGCGCTTCGCCGGCCGCGCATACCGGCTCAACGTTCTGGCGCGCGCCTTCGAAGCCGAAGGCGGCCGCGGCGTGGCGGCGCAAAGCACGGCCATCGTCTCCGACGCTCCTTACCTGGTGGGCGTCAAGCCCGATGGCGATCTCACTTTTGTGCGCCGCTCGACCGCGCGCCAGGCGCGCTGGCTGGCCGTGAACCAGCAGCTCACGCCGGTTGCCGCCACGCAACTCACGCTCGAATGGGTGCAGAGCAAGTATCTCTCGGTGCTCACGCAGCAGCCGGACCGCACTTACAAATACGTCTCGCGCTTGAAAGAAACGGTGCGCGACACGCGCCCGGTCCAGATCGCCGCGGGAGGAAGCAATTTCGCCCTGCCCACCCAGGAGCCCGGCGATTTCATGCTGGTTCTGCGCAACTCCTCCGGGGCCGAGCTCAACCGGCTGAGTTACAGCGTGGCGGGCGACGCCAACGTCTCCCGCTCGCTGGAACGCAACGCGGAGCTGCAGATCCAGCTCGACAAGCCCGCCTACGCCGGCGGCGATACCATCAGCGTCAGTATCCGCGCGCCCTACGCCGGCGCCGGCCTCATCACGGTGGAGCGCGAGCGCGTCTTCCTGCACCAGTGGTTCAAGACCAGCACCACCAGTTCCGTGCAGCGCATCACTCTGCCCGCGGATTTTGAAGGCAACGGCTACGTCAGCGTGCAATTCCTGCGCGACCCGGCTTCCGACGAGATCTTCATGAGCCCGCTTTCCTACGGCGTGGCTCCGTTTGCGGCCGATCTCGCGCGGCGCACGCAGGCCGTGCGCCTCACCGCGGCGCGCCAGATCAAACCGGGCGCCACGCTGATTATACACGTGGCCCCCGCGGAGGCCTCTCGCATGGCGGTATTCGCGGTAGATGAGGGCATCCTGCAGGTCGCCCGTTATAAGAATCCGGACCCCCTCGGATACTTTTTCCAGAAGCGCATGCTGCAGGTGGAAACCACCCAGATCCTGGACCTGATCCTGCCCGAATTCCGCCGCTTTCTGGCGCTGGCGGCTCCCGGGGGCGATGCCGACGGAGGCTTCGCGCGCCACCTGAATCCCTTCAACCGGAAACACAAGCCCCCGGTCGCATGGTGGTCGGGGATTGTGGATGCCGGTCCGGGAGGACGCGAATTCCGCTATACCGTACCCGATTATTTCAACGGACGCCTGCGCATCATAGCGATGGCGGTGAATCCGCGGCGCGCCGGCGTGAGCCAAGCCGACGCCGAAGTGAAAGGCGATTTCATTCTCACCCCCAACGTGCCCGCCATGGTCGCGCCGGGCGATGAGTTCAGCGTGACCGTGGGGGTGTTCAACAACACCAGTGGGAAAGATCCCATCCGCGTGCAGGCGCAGGTGTCGGGCGAACTAACGCCCACCGGTCCGGCGAGCGTGGACCTCCCGATTGCGGAAAAACGCGAAGGAGTTGCCGAATTCCGCTTCAAAGCCAATGCCGTTCTGGGGCCGGCCGCGCTGAAGTTCACGGCCGCGCGGGGCCGCTCCGAAGCCCGCATCGAAGAGAGCGTCAGCGTGCGGCCGGCGGTGGCTTACCGCACGCAACTTACGCTCGGGCGGTTCGACAGCGCCAACGCCGGCGTGCCTCTCAAACGCGATCTTTACCCCCAACGCAGGAGCGTGACCGCTTCCGTTTCGGCGCTGCCCACGGTGTGGGGAGTGGGGCTGGTGGCCTATCTGGATTCGTATCTTTATCCCTGCACCGAACAACTGGTCAGCAAAGGATTCGCCGCGCTGCTGCTGGCCGCGCGTCCGGAGTTCGGCGCGGTTCAGACGCGCGACCCGCAGCCCATCGCCGGAACCGTTTCCATGCTGCAAAGCCGCGCCAACGAATCGGGAGGCTTCGGACTGTGGACGTCATCGCCGCAAGCCGCCGAATTCCCCACCGTGTATGCCGCCCATTTCCTGCTGGAAGCCCGCGATCGCGGACAAAAAGTTCCGCCCGAGATGCTGGCCAGTCTGGACGAATGGCTGACGGGCTTCGCATCCACTCCGGCGCCCACGCTGGAAGACGGCCGGCTGCGCGCCTATGCCGTCTACCTGCTGGCGCGCCAGGGCATCAAACCGGCGGCCGCGCTGTCCAATGTCGAACAGGAGCTCTCCCATCGCCAGGCGCAGACGTGGCCGGCGGACCTGGCGGCCGCTTACCTGGCCTCCACCTACCGCCTGATGCAGCGCAATTCCGACGCCGACCGCCTCATCCGCGGGGTGCCCTGGTCCGCGCAAAAACGGCAGTGGCCGGACGACGTTTATTACGATCCCGTGGTGCATGACGCGCAACTGCTCTACCTGCTGGCGCGCCATTTCCCGGAGCGCACCGGCAGCGTCCCCTCGAGCGCGCTGGAAGGCATCGGCCAGGCCGTCAGCGGCAACCGGGTGAGCTCGCTCTCCGCGGCGTATACCTTGCTGGCTCTGGATGCGTACGCTCAAGCCGCCGCTCCCCAAGTGAAACTCGGTATCGTGCTGGCAGGCCGACCGCAGGCGTCCACATCCAAGGTAAGCGTGCCCACCGGGATGAGCAGCGTTCAGTTCACCAGGGAGGGCTCGCTGCCCGCTTATTATTCCGTCGACGAATCGGGCTTCGACCGCAACCCGCCGGCCTCCGAAATCAATCGCGGGTTGGAAGTCATCCATGAGTTCCTCGATGGGAAAGGCAACGTGACCGCCAAGGTGAAGGTAGGAGAGGAGTTTTGGGTGCGCCTGCGCCTGAGGAGCACGGATCGCGGCAGGGTGAGCCAGATTGCGGTAGTGGATCTTCTGCCCGGCGGCGTCGAGCCCACCCTGGATCGCCAGGCCGGACCCGGAACGAACTGGACACCCGATTATGTGGACCGGCGCGAGGACCGGGTGGTCCTCTACGGGAATGTTACCAAGGACGCGGCAACTTACATCTACAAAGTAAGAGCCACCAACTTAGGCACGTTCCAGTCGCCTCCCGCCTTCGCCGAAGGCATGTACAACCGCCGGATCACCGGCATGAGCCAGCCATCCAGACTGGAAATCGTGAAGCCATGACGACCAAACGGGTTCGGCAGTGGGGCCGGTTTGTCTCCCTGCCGGCCATCCTTCTCCTGGTCCGCCTCTACCCGTGGCGGCCGCTGCGGGACCTGGTTCCTCAGTCCACATCCATATGGTCGGCGGATGGCCAACTCCTGCGCGCAACCCTGGCGGCCGACGGCCAGTATCGCCTGTGGACTCCCTTGAACCAAATGTCTCCCATGCTGGTGGAGGCGTTCCGGCTCAAGGAAGACCGCTGGTTTTACTGGCATCCGGGGGTCAATCCCCTGGCGCTGCTGCGCGCCGCGAGAAGCACATGGAGCGGGGCCGGCCGTGAGGGCGGTTCCACCCTCACCATGCAACTGGCCCGCCTGCTCTACCACCTGAACACCCGAACGCCCGCGGGCAAACTCAAACAATCGGCCGCCGCCCTGTGGCTGGAAGCGCGCTACTCCAAGCGCGGCATCCTGGAAGCTTATTTGAACCTGGCGCCGTTCGGCGGCAACATTCAGGGAGTGGGCGCGGCCAGCCGCATGTACTTCGCCAAGCCGCCGTCGGAAATCGATCTGGGCGAGGCCATTACCCTGGCCGTAATTCCGCAGCGGCCCGCCGCCAGGGCCGGGCGCAGCGTCCGCCAAAACCGGCTCCTCTCCGCGCGCAGCCAACTCGCCGGCGCCTGGCGCAAGCACAGCTACCCGACGGATTCCGAACGCCGCCAGCTCGAACTTCCCGTCCTGGCGGAATCCGCCGCGGCGCTGCCCCTGCGCGCCCCGCACTTCACCGATGCCATCCTGCGGCAAAACGCGGGCTTGTCCGGCCGCATTGACACCACCCTGGACGCCGGTCTGCAGCGCCTGGTGGAACGGCAAATCGAGCGCTACCTGGAGCAGTTCGGAGAACGCGGCATCCGCAACGCGGCGACCCTGCTGGTGGATTCTCGCGACATGTCCGTCAAATCCTGGGTGGGCTCGGCGGATTATGCGAACCGGGAAATCCATGGCCAGATCAACGGCGTCCTCACCAAGCGCTCTCCCGGTTCCACGCTCAAGCCATTCATCTATGCCCTCGCGCTGGACCAGGGTGTGCTGCACCCGCGCACCATCCTGCGCGACGCGCCCACTTCGTTCGGCCCCTTCACGCCGGAAAACTTCGACGGCAATTTTGCCGGCCCCATCCCCGCCGAGGAGGCGCTCATTCGCAGCCGCAACATCCCGGCGGTGTGGATCGCGGCGCAACTCAGACAACCGGATCTCTACCAGTTTCTGCAGACCGCGGGCGTCGGCAACCTGCAGGCGGAATCGTATTATGGACTGGCCTTGGCATTGGGCGGCGGCGAGGTCACCATGGAGGAACTGGCCGCGCTTTACGGCATGCTGGCCAACCAGGGCGTGATGCGGCCCCTCCGCACCCGGCCGGCCGAACCCCAGCGCGAAGGCGTTCGCCTGCTCAGTCCGGAAGCCAGCTTCATCACCATCGATATGCTGAGCCGCAACCCCCGGCCCGGCGAAGACGCCTCGCTCGCGCCGCGCGGCCGTTGGCCCATCGCGTGGAAAACCGGCACTTCCCGGGGCTTCCGCGACGCCTGGTCGGCGGGCATCGTCGGGCATTACATTCTGGTGGTCTGGATCGGCGATTTCGAAGCCCGGGGCAATCCCAGTTTTGTAGGCGCTGACGCCGCCGCGCCGCTCTTCTTCCGCATCGCGGACGCCCTCCGTCTGCGGCAGCCGGACGAAATCGTCCAGCCAGCGGAGCCGCCGCCGGGAGTCAGCCGCGTAGCGGTGTGCGCGGAGAGCGGCGACCTGCCCAACCGATATTGCCCGCAGACTGTCGAGACCTGGTACATACCGGGTAAGTCGCCCATCCGGGTAAGCCGGCTACACCGCGCGGTGACCATCGATATCGCTACCGGGCGCCCCGCGTGCCCGCCCTACCCGCCCAACACTACCCGGCAGGAGATCTTCGAATTCTGGCCATCCGACATGATGAAGTTATTCCGCGAAGCCGGCATTCCCCGCCGCAAGCCGCCGGCCATTCCCGATTGCGCGGCGGACGATAGCGGCGACCTGCCGAAAATCGCAACCCCACTGCGCGGCGTAACCTATACCCTCCGCCACAAGGCGGGCGCGGAAACCATCCCGCTGGAAGCCGGCGCCGCCGCCGGCGTGGAGAGCGTCTTCTGGTTTGACGGCGCAGCCCTGATCGCCAGGAGCGGGGTCGCTCACGGAGCGGTCCCCTGGACACCCGCCACGGACGGCCTGCACCTCCTTCGCGTCATCGACGACCACGGCCGCACCGCCGAACGCGACGTGAATGTCCGATTCAGCTACTGAAGGCTGCGCGTAGTTAGTGCGGCGGGCGGCCGGCCACAAAAACCGATGGCCTGCCTCACCGATCCTAATGCAGGCGGTGCCCCTGCGCCGATAGCACCACAAACAGGTTCCACACCACCAGTCCACAGTACCAATAGCTGGCCCATCGCATCAGGTGGAACTTCTTCGAATACACGCAAACGCCTCCCAATCCCAGCGCGACCACCTTGGAAGCCACCACCCCGATTGCCGGGCCCGCGTGCATCAGCATGCGGATAAAAGGGCTGGCTTCCGCCGCTCCCAGCTTGAAACCCACCAGCGTGGTCAACAGATCGAGCACTTGCAGATATACGAAGAGTTGAATAATCGACATCCTGTTTTCTTTCTCGGTAAATCTATCGGCGCTTTCCTAGACTTAGTTTAGCCTCTCAGCGCCAAAATGATAGGGCCACTTTGTACGGTCTGTACTGGCCCGACGGTCCCGGAGTAGTACAAAAACAAGGATTTAGGAGAAATGTACTATTGCCGAATGATGTGGGAACGGGTTTTCCAGGGCGTCCCGCCCGCGGTTTGCTAAATTGGTGATCGGTGACACCACCAGCGCCCACCCCTTACCTTGTGCAGGAACCCGCCGGCCGCCGCTTCCCCCTTGCCGACGGCCAGTCCTGGGCCATCGGCCGCGGCGATGGTTGTGCGGTCATGCTCGACAGCCGTTCCGTGTCCCGTCTCCACGCCCTTATCCAGCGCCGCGATGCCGGCGATTTCTCGTTGGTCGACCTCGGCAGCCGCAACGGCTCTTTTCTCAATCATCGCCGCGTCAGCATTCCGCAGGTTTTGAACGACCGCGACATCCTCACGTTCGGCGACCAGGAGTTGCATTTCCGCAGTCCCACCCATTCCGCCGCTACCCAGGCCGCGGCCCCGCCGGATCTGCGGAACGAACCCACCACCGCCCTCCACACCCACTCCCTGACCACCATCGTAGTGGTCGATATCCGCGATTTCACGCCTCTCGCCCGCGCCGTTCCCGAGGCTGTCCTGTCCCAGGCCATCGGCACCTGGTTTCTGCGCGTTGGCCTGATCGCGCAACGCCAAGGGAGTTGGGCCCAAAAGTATATCGGCGACGCCATGATGGCGGTGTGGGTCCACGATGATCAATCGCACCTGGATCGGGATCTGCTGCGCGCCCTCCACGCCATCAGCGAGATCAACTCCGTTACTGCCGGAATTCACCTGAGTCTGCCGCTCCCCGCGCCGCTGCGCATCGGCGCTGGGGTAAATACCGGGTCGGCCATCGTGGGCGGCGCCGACTACACTGCCTTAGGCGATACCGTGAACGCCGCTTTTCGCCTGGAAGCCGCCACCAAGGAACTGGGCCTCGGCGTGGCGCTTGGCGAGCGCACCTACAGCGAGCTGCACGCCCAGCCTGGCCCGTTTCAGCGCCGCCAGGTCAACCTGAAGGGCTACGAGCTGCCCAGCATCGCCTGGGCCATTTCGTTCGACGACCTGCAGCGTTTCCTGGTGGCGCGTTAACGGTCGTATACTACCCCCTGTAAGCCATTGGGATGATTGTCCTTGCCGCGCAATCCCCGGATAATCGAAGGCGTGATTCTGAGGATTCTCACGGGCAACCCGTTTTTCGCCAGTTGCCTGCTGTCGTCTTTCCTGCTGCTCGCCTGGCGATGGCGCACACGCGACGCCGCCATCGGCTGGCCGCAAATCCTCTTCCCGCCGCTCTGGTCGGTGGGTTCCACCTTCGTGCTGGGCATTTGTGCCGGCCTGCAGCCGATCACGCTGGATCGCTACCTGTTCGCCGCCGACGGCGCCTTCGGTTTTCAGGCATCTTTTGCCGGCGCGCAACTTTTGTTGGCGCATCACTGGCTCCTGCACACCTGCGCCCTTTGTTACTTCAACCTGCCCGTGGCGATGACCCTGGTTTACCTTCTGCTGCGGCGCTCCCAGGGTGCGCGGGCCGCTTCTCTTTTTGTGCGTTTTGCGGTGTACCTGGCAATCGCCGGCGCGGCGCTCTATTTCGCCTGCCCGGCCGTAGGCCCCGGCGGCGCCTTCCCGGGCGATTTTCCGTCCCGCGTCCCGCGGCTCGTCTCGCTGGTTCCCGTTGCCATGCCGCTGGCCGCGCGCAATTGCATGCCTTCGCTCCACACCGCGTGGATTCTCTGCCTGATGTGGAGCGCGCCACCTTTGGGGCGCTGGTTCCGCGCCCTGCTGTGGGCGTTTTCCGCATTCACGCTCTTGTACGCGCTTTCCGCGGGAGGGCATTACCTGGTCGATCTGGTTGTAGCCGTTCCCTTCGCCTGTGCGATCCGGCTGGCGGCACATTCCGCGTGGCGCCGCCCTGCCCTGGCGTACAATGCCGCCGCCGTGGTTCTGTGGTTTCTACTCCTGCGCTACGCAACCGGACTGTTTACCGCCCATATTGCCGTCCCCTACACGCTCTCCCTTCTGACCGTGCTATTGCCCGTCCACCGCGGCGGGGACTCTGCTCCCGCCGGACTGGCATTCATACCCGCTCTGGCGGCGCGCACTCCCGCAGGCTCCTGATTTCCGAATTCCCGCGGGGATTTCAAGGGCGATGCCCATGCCTGGAGTTCGGCCTGATCGGCCGGCGCCAGATTCTTGCCCGGCCCCCCGGCGGGAGCGGGATGGGGACGGCGAGGGTGCGAAGCGTCATCACCCTTGCGGCGGCGGCGCGGCGATGGTCATGCGTAGGGCAGGTTGTCAACCTGCGGCGGGTTGGAAACCCGCCTGCCCACCGCCGCCGCCGGCGGCCACTCTGCTGAAACGCGCACTCCCATCCAGGAATAGGTGTGCAAGCGCGCGAAATCCACGAGAATCGGTTCTTCATGAGCCTTTCTCTCCTTTGTGTGTTTTCAGCCGGCCGCCTTTCCGATCCACGCGCCGCCGCCCGCAGCGGTATCGTGCAGTGGCCCCGCCATGGTGAGCCCCTGCACAGCGATGCCGCGCCTGTGCCACCATGGAACCGATGAGGAAACTGTTCGTGCCGTGCGCGGCGCTTCTCGCCGCCGCGTTCGCGGCCCCTGCCGCCGTTATGCCGGATCTTGCCCAACTTCAGAAAATGAGCGCGCGTTTCGCGCCCGTGAAATTGCAACACGACGAATCCAAACTTTCCGCGGGCGACCGCGCCGCGCTTCACAAACTCACCGACGCCGCGCGCGTCCTCAATACGATTTTCATGGACCAGCTCTGGCGCGGCAGCCGCGCGCTCTACCGCCAGTTGGAACAGGACACGACGCCCCTCGGCCAGGCCCGCCTGCACTATTTTTGGCTGAATAAAAGCCCCTGGAGCGATCTCGACGATCACACCGCCTTCCTTCCGGGGGTCCCCGAGCGCAAGCCGCTGGGCGCCGACTTTTATCCGCCGGACATGACCAGGCAGGAATTCGAAGCCTGGGTGAAAACGCTGCCGGAAGCACAGCGGCGCCAGGCGGAAGGCTTCTTCACGGTCATTCGCCGCGACCCCACGCCGCAACACAAGCTGATCAGTGTTCCTTACAGCCAGGAATGGAACCAAGATCTGCGCAATGCGGCGGACCTGCTCCGCCAGGCCGCCGCTCTCACTTCCAATCCCACTCTCAAGCGCTTCCTCAATCTTCGCGCCGGCGCTTTCCTCTCCAATGACTACTACGAAAGCGACCTGGCGTGGATGGATCTGGATGCCCCGCTGGATATTACCATCGGTCCCTACGAAACTTACAACGACGAATTATTCGGCTACAAAGCCGCTTTCGAAGCCTACATCACCATCCGCGACGACCGCGAAACCGAGCGCCTGAAAAACTTCGCCGATCACCTCCAGGCAGTGGAAAATCATCTGCCCATCGACCCCCGGTATCGCAATCCCAAACTGGGCGCGGCCGCGCCCATCCGCGTGGTCAACGAGGTTTACGCGGCCGGCGACGGCGCCCACGGCGTCCGCACCGCCGCCTTCAATCTCCCCAACGACGAGCGCGTCATCCAGCAGAAGGGCAGCAAGCGCGTCATGCTCAAAAACGTGCAACAGGCCAAGTTCGACGTCAACCTCAAACCCATCGCCGCGCGCGTGCTCCCCGCATCCTCCCAGTCCGATCTCAGTTTCGATTCTTTCTTCATGCACATTCTGGCCCATGAGCTGAGCCACGGCATCGGCCCGCACCAGATCCAAGTGGGCGGACGCGCCACCACCCCCCGCCAGGAGCTCAAGGAGCTCTATAGCGCCATCGAAGAAGCTAAAGCCGACGTGACCGGCCTCTTCATGCTGCAATACCTCTTCGATCACGGCATGCCCCACGCGCCCAACGCCGAGCGCCAACTCTACACTACTTTCCTGGCTTCGGCCTTCCGCTCCCTGCGCTTCGGCCTCACCGAAGCCCACGGCAAGGGCATGGCTATGCAGTTCAACTACCTGAGCGATAAAGGCGCCTTCGTAGCCAACTCCGACGGCGCCTTCGCCGTGAATTTCGCCAAAGTGAAAGACGCCGTCCGCGACCTCGCGCACGACTTACTCACCCTGGAAGCCGAAGGCAATTACTCCCAGGCCAAACATATGCTCGATACGTATGGCGTGATCCGGCCGAATATGCGGCAGGCCATCGATCGTTTGGGTGCGATCCCGGTGGATATCGATCCCGTCAACGAATCCAACCGCTGAATGGGTCTTCTCTCCATTGTGCGGAATTTCCGCCGCGCGCGGAAGGTCAACCGAACACCTTGACCCGCGCCCGGTGTCCCTGGCGTAGCTTTTCGTCGCTCGTGTAAAGCACCGCATCCATGGCTTCCGCCAGCGCAATATAGGCCGCGTCGCAGGCCGTGAAATCGTGCCTCAGTTCCCACATCCGCCCCAGCAACGGTGTGTGCGAATAGCGCTCGGCCGGAAGCTGCGCAAGCCCTTCCAGAAATTCCCCGCTGCGGTGCGAATCGATGCGCCGGGCCGCGTCCAGCTTTCGCAGCGCGCTCGCCACTTCCACGTCCAGCAGATGGGGAACGATGAAGGATTCATCGCTTCCCGCCAGATCGCGCCTCAGCGAATCCGCCAAAGCGCCGTTGGTGAGAAGTTCGACCACCCGCGACGCATCCAGCACGATCATCGCGTATCCCGTAATTCGCGCACGATTTGCGCCGCGCTCCGCCGGATTGGAATCGGCCTCGTTCGCTCCGTCAGTTCCAGCCACTCCCGCATAGTCGGGCGCTGCGCGGTACGCTCCAATTCCCGCTTGATGAAATCCGACAGGCTCATACCCTCCCGCGCCGCGCGGGCCTTCAGCGTGCTGTGCACCTGGTCCGGAACGTCTCTTACTTGAATCATCTTGGACATGCTCCCAGCATACAATCATGCGCGGCGCATGTCCGCTTGACCTGTCTACCGCTATAGGGTTCACACTATCTGGAGATGCCCTTCACGGTCACCCAACTCGCCCGCGCCTGCCGCCTTTCGCGCACCGCCATCCTCTATTACGAATCCGCCGGGCTCCTCAAGCCGCCGGCGCGCACCGCCGCCAACTACCGCGTCTACTCCACGGCCGATCTCGACCGGCTGCGCCGCATCTGCGCTTACCGGGATTCCGGGCTCACCATCGCCGATATCCGCACCATTCTCGATTCGCGCGCCGGCAATCCGGCCGCCGTTCTGCGCCGCCGCCTTTCCGCAATCGGCGACGCCATCCAGCGCATGCGCCAGCACCAGCAAGCCATTGCGCGCCTGTTAACCACCACCGACAAACTGAGGAACAAACACATGACGAAAGAAAAATGGACCGGCATCATGCACAAAGCCGGCTTCTCCCAAGACGATATGCGCCGCTGGCACGCCGAATTCGAAAATTCGGCGCCCGAAGACCATCAGGAGTTTCTCGAATACCTCCACATCCCGGCCGACGAAATCAAAACCATCCGCCAATGGAGCCGCGTCGGCGAATCGCACGGCATCGGCCCGGGTGCGCGACATGGAGGGGGCAATAGTCAACGACGGTTTTCCCAGTAGTCTTCAAACCGGCGGCTGTGGCGGCAGCAGCGGAGCGCAATGACGGCGTTCGCTCCTCGAACCGTCCAGAAC
>Ga0181521_10002654_pt1 | contig 21458 bp, 14 predicted proteins | sample PEATcosm2014_Bin_32_FD_119764 | JGI IMG/M metagenome (GOLD analysis project Ga0181521, IMG submission 119764) | Peatland microbial communities from MTU Mesocosm Facility, Houghton, MI, USA - PEATcosm2014_Bin02_60_metaG | ecosystem: Environmental > Terrestrial > Soil > Wetlands > Peat | place...
AACATCGCTTCCTCCAAGCTCGTCCGCTCGCCGGACCAGGGGCCTTCGTCGCCGTTTTTCACGAATCCCTTCTTCCGCCAGTTCTTCGGCGACGAATTCTCGCAGCAGTTTCGCGTCCCGCAGGAGGAGCGGGAGCACAGCCTCGGCTCGGGAGTCATTGTCAATGCCGATGGTTACGTGTTGACGAACAATCACGTGGTTTCCGGCGCCGACGACATCAAAGTCTCTCTGAGCGATAAACGGGAATTCAAGGGGCGCGTGGTCGGCGCCGACGCCAAGACGGACGTAGCGGTGGTGAAGATCGATGGTAAGGATCTGCCGGTGTTGACCCTGGGCGATTCTTCCAAGGTGCAGGTGGGCGATTTTGCGCTGGCGGTGGGGAACCCGTTCGGCGTCGGCCAGACCGTGACAATGGGAATCATCAGCGCCACCGGGCGCGGCGGCCTGGGCATCGAGGATTACGAGGATTTCCTCCAGACCGACGCCGCCATCAACCCCGGTAACTCCGGGGGCGCGCTGGTCAATGTGCGCGGGGAATTGATGGGACTGAACACGGCCATTATCTCGGGCGGCGGCGGCAACCAGGGAGTTGGCTTCGCGGTGCCGATCAACATGGCGCGCGCCGTGATGGCGGAGATTCTGAAGCACGGCAAAGTGCTCCGCGGGTCGATGGGTGTGCTCATCCAACCCGTGACGCCGCAACTCGCCCAATCGTTTGGTTTGACCGGGCAGCCGCGCGGCGCGCTGGTGGCGAACGTGACGCCGGGCAGCCCGGCCGAACACGCCGGAATCAAACGGGGCGACATCATTCTGGAGTTGAACGGCGCGCCCATCGGCGATAGCCGGGATCTCAGCCTGAAAGTCTCCATGATGCCGCCCGGCACGCCCGTGAAGGTAAAGGTTTTCCGTAACGGGCATGAACAGGAGATATCGCTGACTCTGGCCGAACTGCCGGCCAATCCGCCGAACGCGGGCGGCGCGGCGCCAGGCGCCGCACCGGGTCCCCGGTTGGGGCTTTCAGTCGACCAGCTTACACCGCAGATTGCACAACAGCTCGGATTGCCCGCGCAGACTAGCGGGGTCGTCGTGACCGGCGTGGACCCGGCCGGCCCGGCCGAAGAAGCCGACCTGCGGCGTGGAGATGTGATCCAGGAGGTCGATCGGAAGCCGGTGACCAGCCTCGAGCAGTTTCGCAGCGCTCTCCGGCAGGCCGGAACCCGGCCCGTTCTGCTGCTGATCGACCGCGGCGGCGACCATGTGTTCGTAATCGTACAGCCCAAATAGTGGGATTGGACCGCGGAATCCACGATAGTCCGGTTTTAAGGAGTGGAACGATGCCGATGTGGCACGGAAACGGCGCGGCGCCAACCAGGAGCGCCCCCGGAACCGCCGACCGCCCTGGAGATCCTGGAGCGCCGATACGCCAAAGGCGAAATCTCAACCCAGGAGTTCGAGGAACGGAAAGCCAAGCTGCTGGGCGCCACGCGATAGCCAAGCCGTCTCACGACTTGCTCACGGCTCTTTTTCGGGCTGCCCGGCAGCCTCCTCGGCAGGGTATTCCCTCACGCTATACCCGGTGAGCCACGACGGGTCTACAGGATACACATCCGGGTCGAAAATCACCCGGTAGAGATGCCAGACCACGATTGCCAGGGTGGCCAGGACCGCTTCGTAAAAGTGAATCGAGCCAATCACGTTCAACACGATCGCGGGCAGCCACGCGAGAACGTAGGTGTGCGCCCAAAGCAGGATTCCCGTCAAAGCCATCACCACTACGCCCCACAGCACTGCCCAATATTCGACCTTCTCGATATAGGAATGGTGGGAAACTGCCGGCCGCTCTTTCCCGAAGCCGAGATTGTACGCGAATATCGCACTTCCCTCCCGAACATCACTGGCCTTGGGCAGGAGGCTCTTCCAGTGGACGCGCAAGCCACGGTTGGCAATCAGAGAAACTATGTGGGTCACACCCACTCCTATCAGCACGACACCTGCGATACGGTGCACGATTCCCCGCACCTCCCAGCCGGATTCCCCAGCCAACAGCGGTGCGGCCCACCATTGATTCGGATACTTCAGGGCGAATCCGCTCCAGACCAATACGGCAAACGAAACGACCAGCAGGCCGTGTTCGATCCGCTCGAACCGAAACATGCGGATGCCCGCTACCGCGACGCGCCGGATTGGGTTGCGGCGCGCGCTATCCGGGCGAACCCTCAGCCGCGTGCGAAGGACCTTGCGCGCCCAATCGCCCAAGTTGTGCAGCGCCATCAGGCCCACCAGAAATGGAATCAGCGTGAGGTAGAATCCGCGAACCCAACGCATCGCTTCCGGTTCCGACCGTCCCGACCAATGAATCTTTCCGATGACGAAACGCGTACCGGCGCCCGGGTGGCACTGGCCGCAGGTGTGCGGCAGGTTCTTGGGATTGATGCTCGAGCGCGGATCGGACGCGGGGAGCATCTCGTGCACACCGTGACACGTGGAGCAGTTTGCCACCGTCTCCTGGCCTGCTTTTAGAGCCACGCCATGGAACGACGCGTTGTAGCTCACTACGATATCGCGGGGCAGATCGAACCGTCGCGCCAAAGCGACATCTCCGTGACAGCGCCCGCAGGTTTCCGGAACGTGGACGGGATTTACGGGAGATGCCGCAGCCGCGGGAGGCTGGATCTGGTGCTCGCCGTGGCAGCTCGAGCACACCGGGGCGGCAACGATCCCGGCAGCCACCGCCTTACCGTGGACACTCTGCGCGTACTGCGCATAGATCTGGTCGTGGCACATTCCGCAGATCGATGGAATCGACTTGCGAAACGCTTCCGTGCCGGTCTTTTGCACCTGGTGCACATCGCCGTGGCAGACGGTGCAGTCCGGCGCCGCCTGATTGCCCGCGGCGCGGGCGCGGCCGTGGACCCCGAGCCGATTTTGCGCCGCCACATCCTGGTGACAGTCCGCACAGGCCGGCTTGGGAATTCCCGCGGGGTGGGGAAACTGGTCGTGGTTCCGGTGGCAGGTCAAACAGCCGACCGTCGCATGCGCCGTTCCCGCGATGGTGTGAGCCTGTTCATGGCACTGGGCGCAATCCAGCGTTTGCGCGCCGGCATGGAGGGCGCCGAACAGCACGCAGCCCGCGAGGATCGCCGTCCCCCGCCCCGTCATGGTTCCCAACCTGCATGCTTGCGGCGAACCGGGCCCGGCTGCCCGATCTCCCCTTCTCGAATTCGACAGGCAGCACGCCTCACGCCATCACAGCGCAAACCGCTGTGACAGCCGCCAAAACTTGCCCGCCGGGCGCCGCGACGGCCCGCGTCGGATTGGCTTCGTTTCACAAGCTTATTCTAACTGGGCGGGGACAAGTGCTGTGCGGCCGCCCCTACGCACTCCGTTTCGCTGGCCGGGGCAAGCGCAAGCACGCGAACGCGCTGGCCTTCATCCAGCCTTTGCAAAAGAATTTCACGACCGTTGCGAAACCGGACGGCGTCCCGGTACGAGTTCGCCGCGGCCGTAATCTGCGTGAACGTTACCAGCTCGACCCGGCCGGTCCCGATTTCCTCCTGCAGCCCCTCCGGGATATCCATCAGCAGCAGACTCGCGCCCGGAGGAATGCATACAGCCGGCACGGATTTGCGTTCCGGCTGCGCAAGAACCGCCCATACGGCCGACCAGAATGTTCTGCGCCGTTTGGGCGCCGGGTCCGGTTTGGTTTCGAGATCCACCGCAGAGGCGAATCCCATGGTCCCGCTCGCAAAACGATGGCTGATCAAGTCCTCACGTTCGCTTGCCAGACGATTGGGAACCGGCATCAACGAGTAGTCACACATAACTTGTCCTTTCTGCGCAGGCTGTTTCATGCCCGGCGATGGATATTCCCGGTTCGGCAAAGCCCGCTTCACGCGATATACCGGGGGTCTGCCGCACGCTGTTCCTAAGTATAGAAATCCGCCATAAGGATGAAATAAAGGCGGAATTATCCATTTCTTTATGGCAAACCCCAAAGCTCCGGCCATGCGCCCCAATGGAGCTTTTTCCCAGCTTCCTTCGCATCAAGAAATCCATAACGTTTTCTTTATGCTTTCCTAAGCCTCTCGCAGGTACGCTTGACGATTCCGGCGTGACGTGACGCAGCGCACGGATCTTGCCATATAGGGCGATGTGAAGCATACTGGTATCGGAAACGCACCGAATCGAGGGAAAACGAACATGAAACTATCGAGTGTTGTGGTCTTGGCTCTCTCTTTAATGACGGTCTACGCCGCGGGCAACGCGACGGACGGCAAGGCCGTCTACGACCGAGCTTGCAAGAATTGCCACGGACCGACCGGCGAGGCCAACCCGGCCATCGTCAAGATGATGAAGGTGGAAATCAAGAACCTCGGTTCGTCCGACGTCCAGAACATGAGCGACGACGATCTCAAAAAGATCGTAACCGGGGGAAAAGGGAAAATGCCGCCGGTCCGGTCCGTCACCGGAAAATCCGTGGACGATGTAGTAGCTTACCTTCGCACATTGAAGAAATAAATCTCGACGCGGCGAATTCAGGTAAGCAATCGGATCGGCCATTTGTCCGGCGGTCATGCGCGGCCAATCGATCCCCCTTTTTCGCATGGCATCCAGCATGAGCGGCCCGTGTTTCCAGGGCGCCGCGGCCATTGCGGTGTCCGAGTACCTTGCGCCGGCGACAGTAAGAGGCCGGCTATGGCTTGGTTCCGCGAATTCGCGAGTCTCTCGCGGTTACTGCCCGGCGTGCACCTGGGTCGCGCTGAATTGCGCGCCGGCGCCGTGGCAGACATCGCAGCTCTCGCCGAATTGTGAACTGGTATTGGCCACCGCGTGCGCGAAAGCCGATTGGTTCAAATGGCAGGCCGTGCAAGCCGAAGTTGTGGTTGGCGCGGGATTGAGAAGGCCCTCCGGATCGGTCACCGGATTCTTGCCGATCGGCAGGACCGCCTCCGAGCCATTGGCGTGACACACGTAACATTCGGCGGTGTCCTGCACCGCACCCGTCGGCCCCATCGCGGGGAAGCGCACGCCGGTGTCGGGGATCGAAGCCGGGACCGAAGCGAAGGCTGCGCCGAAGTCGTTGTGGCTTCCTCCGAATCCGACGACGACGTAGTCCTGGCCAAACTCATTCTCCAGGTTCTCGCCGGTATGGATCTTGTGAACCATCATGGCGAAGTTGATGCCTTGCGGCGGAGCTGCCTTGTCGGCCGCATTGGTGGCCGTGGCGCGCGTGGACGCATCGGTGTCGCTCGGGTTATGGCAAAACACACAATACTCCGTATCGTTGCGCAGCGCCCCATGCAGTTGGAGAGACACGTGGCATTGGTTGCAATTGGCGAGGGACACCACGGTGCGGCGCGGCTGCACCGTCGAACCATCCACCGAAAAGTACACCACCTGGTTCGGAGCGCCGGTTTCGACCGTCATCTGAGTGGTGGTTCCCGGCAGAACCGTCTCCGACCGCCTAGCTTCCACGCCAATGGCATAACTACCGGTACCTTTGGCCGGAATGGCATGCTGGAACGTATAGGTGCAGGCGCCGTTCGAGCCGCAGGTTGCCGCGGTCGCGCTTTCGCTCACATAACCCGGAGTGGTGACATCGCTCCCAAAGCTGGTGTATCCAAAATCGGAAGTCGGGCCGGCCATGTTGAAACTGAGGTTCGCGAGGCTGGACGGCGCCAGCGAGTTGCCGTTCAGATCTTTCACGGTGAATGCCACTTGAGGCTTCTGTCCGGCGAGTGTACCGGTTACTCCCGTAATGCTGACGTTCACGCTGGAGATGAGCGGATCGGGATTCAGCGGATAAGTGAGGGTTGTGTCGGTGGGCACCAGGTGCGCCCCCATGATGGAGGCATCGAAGGGAAGCTCGCCCTTCGCGATGTGACAGTCGGTGCATTGATTGTCGTCGAATTGCGGGCCGCCCGGATGATTGGCGCCCGTTGCGAAGTTCACGTCATTATGGCAGGAGCCGCAAGCCACTCTGGTGGGCTCAGTGATCCATGCCGCCGTCTGAGCGGCGCCGTTCTTGGGATTGTGGCAGGTCTGGCAGCGGCGCACATCGGCGGGATAGACCACCGTCGAGAAATCGTTGACCGAGTTCTGGAAACCGATAATCTGGTACGGCTTACCCGCTTGCACGCTCGGCAGCGAACTGCCCATATGGATATCGTGAATGAACACTTTCATATCCAGTGAATTCCCGGTGTTCGGGTCGGAGGTCTGCGGCTGATGGCAGATGACGCAGAGTTGTACGTCCCGCCGCGAACCGCCGTGCGCCGCCAACCCCGCTGAACCGGTAGCGCTGGTCATGCCGTTCGGCAGTCCATGGCAGGAATTGCAGTCGGCGGTGCGGACTATATCGCGCGGCTTGGGTGTGCCGCCCGCCGGCACAAAATCGTAAGTGGCGTCGGCATAGTTCGTTCCAAGGTCCCATTGCGTGAGGTTCCGGGAACCATAGATCCCGATGCGATTGGTGTCTGTGGGATCGAAACCTGCCGGCGCCTTGGCGCCATACGTATAGAGGTATTCGCCGGTGCTGACCGTGGTGGTTGTGCCGCCCGAATCCCCGGCTGCTTGCGTGGCGGTTGCTCCGCCCGAGGCGGCGGTTGCCGTTCGCACGATGTACGACGTGTACTGCTCCTGGCCCTTCGGAATGTATGCCGCCAGGAAGCTTAGCGAAATGGCGCCCGGCGTCACCACTCCCGTTTGGTCGAGGGGCGCCGCGTTGGGGTCCGTCAACTTGTAATCCACGCTGATTGTGCCGTCGGAGGCGATTTTGGCTGACACAATCGTAACCGTCAACCCAGGCTGCACATAGGCAACGGCCGAAGGATCGGCGTAGTACGCTTTTTCGCTCGGAGTGAACGGAGATTTCTTTTGGGCGCCCAGGAAGGCGAACGAACCCGCCACCAGCAAAGCCAAAACAAGAGTGCGACCGCGCGTCGCGAAAACATGAGTGATTGTACGCACACTGCCTCCTTCGAAGCGAAGCTGCGCCTGATTGTCCCGCAGCATCCACAGCTCCTTGACAGCACCTTACCAAAGACGCATAAAGCTCCAATAAAAAACGCCGTACGGTTTTCTTTATTCTCGCCCTCAACGGCCGGCATTTCCGTGGAGTTTAGTACTCTTTGATTACGCAGCCGCGCCCTTCCCAGCCTCAGGCACGACGGTCGTCACCAATGCTTCGGCTCTCGCCCAGGAGACTTCCAGATGGTTTACCCGTTCCATACACGGCTTCGTGAATCAGCTCGACATGGGAGGGAAGAAGATCCTTCGCAGATTTCCGTGAGCCGGTATCGCCCGCGTGGAGCCAGCCGGCGAATATCGTCAAGGGCCTTGCCAATCAGTCGAGGATTCCGGAACTCGTCCACGGGTCTGGCGAGCGACGCCGCAACACCCGACTCTCCCAGCCCGCATTTCGCCGTGCTCTTCGGCGTTTCCCGCGCCACAGCTCCAACTGCGTCAAAGCCCGATCCACCAACGGGGCTAGCGCAGCCTCCACTGCGGGAGATAAAGACGTACCCCAATCCGTATTGGCGGGCTGCACGCCGAGCACGACGATGTCTTCGATCTTATTCGATACCAGTGTGAGAGCCGCGATCAGATCGGCAACGCCCAATTGATGAACACTGCACCCGGATTTGGTGGCGAGTAAATCTCCACCCGTCAGGCGCGTGACTGTTCCGGGAACTGCTCCGGCGTTCACCGCGTCGAGGAACAGTACGCGGGATGCATCCGAAATGTACCCCAGCAGTTCCAGGCCGAGCGTGCCGCCGTCCAGTATCGCGATGCCAGCCGGCAGCCGCGGATCGTCCCTTAGCATTTGCGCGGCATGTACGCCAACCCCGTCGTCGGAAAGAATCGTGTTGCCGACCCCGAGAACCACCGTCTCCGCGGAAGGAACCTCAAGCATGATGGAGTCTTCGCCTGCCAAAACCAATCCCCACTCAGGCTGTTGCGCGCCCCTTGATATGCCCCTCAACATCGAGCACATGGACGGCACAAGCCAGGCACGGGTCGAAGGAGTGAACCGTCCGCAGAATCTCCAGCGGGCGCTCCGGATCCGCAATCGGCGTCTTGATGAGGGCCGCTTCGTACGCGCCTCGCTGGCCATGCGGGTCTCGTGGCCCTGCGTTCCACGTCGAGGGCACTACCGCCTGGTAATTCTTGATGGCCTGGTTCTCGATCTCCACCCAGTGCCCCAGCGATCCGCGCGGCGCTTCAAAAAACCCGAACCCTCTCGCCGTTTCCGGCCATGAGTTCGGATCCCACTTCTGCCCGTTGTGAATGCTTACGTTTCCGGCGGCAATATTCCTTCCCAGTTCTTCGATCCAGGCGACCAGGTGACTCGTCAAGAGACTCGTTTCGAGTGCGCGTGCCGCAATGCGGCCAAGAGTGGAAAATAAAGCGGCGGGCGGCGCCTTCAGTTGCGCCAGGGTGGAATCGACCAGCGCCTTCACCTCTTGCTGGCCGGAAGCGTAGGCCACCAGCAACCGGGCCAGTGGACCCACCTCCATCGCCTTGTCGTCATAACGCGGCGCTTTGAGCCAGGAATACTTCTGCTCCACTTCCAGATATTCGTACGGAGGTTTGGGGCCGGTATACTTCGGGTTTGTCTGGCCTTCATACGGGTGCTTCCCAACCAGGTTGCCGTCCGAATAGTCGTACCAGGAATGCGCGACATATTCGGCGATATTTCCAGGGTCCACCGGATGGACCTTGGAAAGGTCGCGATTCAGGACTATGCCCCGCGGAAGAAAGAAGTTTGCGGTATTTCTGCGGCTGTCCTGCGGATATCCCCCATAACACATAAAATTCCCGAGGCCTTCACCGCGCTCGAACCAATCGCGATAAAAGCCCGCGATCGCCAGAATGTCCGGAATGTACACCTGGTCTACAAAGGCGCCTGCCGACTTGGCTACCTGAAGCAGAAAATCGATTCGCTCCGGATTTATGGTTGCCCCAGGTTCGTTCGGGTCCATGGCAGTGCTCATGCCGCCCACCAGGAAGGTCTGCAGATGAGGGTTCTTTCCTCCCAATACCGCGTGAATCCGGATGAATTGCCTCTGGAATTGCAATGCTTCGAGGTAATGCGCGACGGCCATGAGATTGGCTTCGGGAGGAAGACGATAGGCCGGATGCCCCCAGTAACCCGACCCAAAAAGGCTCAGTTGCCGGCTGGCAACCAGGGCGCTGACGCGGTCCTGGATGCCTTTGAAATACTTTGCGCTCGACATCGGCCAGTCCGAAATCGACTGCGCTAACTGAGACGTCTTCGCCGGGTCCGCTTTTAAGGCGGAGACCACATCCACCCAGTCCAGCGCCTGAAGGTGGTAGAAGTGAATCACGTGATCCTGAATCGTCTGCGTCGCCGCAATGATGTTTCGGACCAGCCGGGCATTGTCGGGAATTTCGATGTCCAACGCGTCCTCCACCGCGTTGACCGAGGCGAGAGCGTGGACCATGGTGCACACTCCACAGATTCGCTGCGCCCAGATCCAAGCCTCCCGCGGATCCCGGCCCCGCAGGATCAATTCAATTCCCCGGAACATCGTTCCTGAGCTCCACGCATCCGTTACCGCGCCGCCGTCCACCTGCGCCTCGATGCGGAGGTGTCCTTCAATACGCGTTACCGGATCGACCACAACACGGGCCATGTAATCCTCCCCTGCGCTTCCCGACTAATCGGCGCATCACAAATTTCGCTAGGCATGCTCTTATTCCTGAGCCGCGCGGCGTCGCCGGTGGCCCGATTACTCCGTCGCCCGGAGCGCTATTACTGCTCTGTCAGTTCTTTTTCCGCATCGACGCGCGCCGGCGCGGGCGGGGGGCTCTTCACGATGAAGTTATCTATCAGCAACAATATGCCGAAGATAATAAAGCCCCAGGCCGGGCGGCTGAGGACACCGATGCCGATCGAGATCGACATATAGGCAAGAACCCTCAAAGCTCGATTTCCGTTCATATGCACTTCCTAAGCTGATTTCTTTCCGAACAATCTTCTCCCCGATTTACCCACAACCCGAACAACAGAATCGGACCTGAAACGATCCGCGCCGGCGGTAAGCGCCAGCGGGATTTGAAGGACAGGCAGATCACATCGATCCTCCCGTATGGCACGAACTGCACGGCGTTTCCGCCCACGCCCCGCCAATGTCGACAGGGTGAGTGAATGGCAGCCCAGCCGGCGCCGCAGCGAATTGCATGGAGCCGGCCTTACCCTGACTCAGAATCGTATGACAGGAGTCGCACGCGTTGCGAATGACACTTCCGTCCGCGGTTTTATGTTGCCCGTCATGGCAGCGGAAGCAGCCCGCGAATTCTAAGTGACTGTCATTGACGTAATATGTGTCCCAGCGCACTTTCATGGATGGGAAAAAATTCTGATTGTAGACGGTTTCGAGGTAAGCGACAGCCGCCTGGATGGCTGGCTGCCTGGCTGCGTAGATCTGAGGGTATGTCTTCCCATAATACGAACGCAGCGCATTCTCAATTCCCCGCAATGCGTCCGCACTGTTGGCGTAACGCGCCGTAAGGGCCGCCACGGCCTGCTGTTTGATAAACGGAAGCGACGCATCGATCTGGCCATCCGCCATCCCTGCGTCCACGCTCCGGTCCGGCGCCTGTAAGATGTGGGTAGGGCGGTTGTGGCAATCCACGCAGTCCATGGTCCGGATTTCACTGGCGGCCGGCGCGGCGTTCTGCCCCGGCTGCGACGTATACACCTTGGCTATTCCGGTGGTTGGATCCACGGCGCGCACCCACGTGATAATCTGCCGTTCCGAATCGCTCGCAAAATACTCCACCTTCCTTGCCACATGCCAGTGAATTCCCATTTGCGACGGATCCGCGACGCCTCCGCCGCCGACGTGCACCAGCATGTCGATCTCCCAGCGCGTGTTCTGCGCATCGGAGAGGAAATGCGTGCGGTGCACCTCTTTGGAGCCAACGAAATTGGCCGGCCAATGGCAGCGCTCGCAGTTGCTCCGGACCGGCCGCAGCGCGGATACGGGTACCGGAATCGGCCGCGGGTAGTCCTTCTGGACCGTTTCCACCAGTTCCACGACGCCGCGGACCTTGGACTCCGCATAGCCCGTGGCGCCCGGTTCGACATGGCATTGCGCGCAGGCAACATGAGCGTGCGGCGAGCGCTGATACGTTACGTACTCCGGCGTCATGGAGTGGCAGGTGGCGCCGCAGAATGAGACTGCGTCGGTGTATTGATAGGCCTGATAGGTGCCATAAGTGGCCGGAAGGGAAATGATCGCCGCTCCGATTCCGACCGCTAAAAGCGCCTTCCTCTCGCTGGCCAGGTTGAGATCCCACTTGGGATAGCGCCCGAACGACAGCGGCTTGTGCTGCCGCCACCGGATCCACTGAACGTACATACCGCCCAGCACAACGGACACGCCCACAATGACAAATACCGGCGGAACAAAGAAGATGACCAGATCTCCGTATGGCTCGGAGAGCGCGCCGCCGCCGATGGTGTGGTAGGCGGTCATCACCACGAAGACGAAGACCCCCACCGCGGCAATGCCTGTGCCGGCGTAACTGATCCAGTTGCGATACAGCGCCTTGGGGCCGGGACCGGGGCGCGGCTTCGGCGTCTGTCCCGATTTTTCCTCGGGCGGCGTGCCCAGCGGCAACAACCGATGGCGCTTGGCGAAAGTCCGCGCTTCGGGAATCTCCGCGATCTCCTGCCGCAGCGCACCCGCGGGCATGAATTTCCACCCGGAGAAGATGCTGTCCAGCAGTCCATTCTCTTCCTCGATGGAAACCAAAACCGAAGCATACACGTGAAAGATGATGAACGCGAAGAACACGAACATCAGAAAATAATGAATGAGACGAAGATACGGAAGGGCGATGAGGTATGGAAGCCATCCGATGAATTGGTGCAGGACGGGATTGCCCACGACGTGGCCGTAGAGGGCCAGGCCTGTAAGAATCTCGACCAGAAGCAAAAGGTAGACGATGAAGTAGGTCAGCGCGGCCAAAGGATTGTGGCCCGCGCGGTGGCCCGGCGTGAATCGCATGAACAAATAGAATTCAAGCATCGACGCCATGCCCCGCCACTGCTCGCCATGGATCGGGATATAGGCTGACCACCTGGCCCAGAAATTACCCTTGAAAAACCAGTACACCCGTAACGCCATGGCCCCGATCAGCACAAATCCGGAGACCTCGTGCACAAACCGCATCCTGGCCATGAGGAAAGCTGCGCGACCGGAAGCGAAAAGGAACGGGCGGTGCATGTACATGCCCGTGAACGCGAGCGATAGGAAACTAAAGAAGATCAGCCAGTGCGCGATGCGGACCGGCTTCTCCCAGACGTAGGTGCGAACCAGCTCCGTCTCGGGTAGACTGCCGAGCGCCGCTGCTGGCGAACGTCTTTTCGGCACTAACTCCTCCTCCTAACTCCACCGGCGCCGCGGCGCCGCGGAAACCTGAATGGGCTGGCTCAGAGTCGTCATTTCTTGGGCGGCCCCTCGCGTTCCACCATGCCGCTGTCCGTGGCAATCTGTGTCAGGCCCGCGTTGTGTTCACCCCGAGGCCGCATCTGCGCCCTTGCCGCGCTGGCTATTCCGTGCAACGTGAGACCTGCCGCTACCCCGCCCGTCAGCCACAGCCCGAGCTTCCCCGCATCGATATCGGCGCCGAATCCCGGCACCGAAGGCAGCCGCTTGTAAAAGGGCGACTTCGTATCCCAGAAGCGATGGGAGGCGCAGGCGATGCATCCATGTCCCGCTTTGACAGGCCAACTGGTCCCATCGTTCCAGCGGACAGTCGGGCAGTTATAGGTCGCCTCCGGACCCTTGCATCCCATCTTATAAAGGCAATATCCCTTGCGATGGCCTTCGTCGCCCCACTCTTCGACAAACCGCCCCGCATCATAGTGAGCGCGGCGCTCGCATTGATCGTGAATGACGTCTCCGTAAGCGAACAGCGGGCGGTTGAACTCGTCGAGAGCCGGAAACTCGTGGAAGGTCAGATAATGGACAAGAACTGCCGCGGTATTCGCGGGATTGTGCGGGCATCCACCTAGATTCACTACTTTGATTCCTGGAACCGCCTCTTGAAGACCCACGGCGCCGGTCGGATTGGGATTCGAACGCACCAGGCCTCCATCCCACGCGCAGGCGCCGACCGCGATGTTTGCGGCCGAATTAGTGCATACATGGTTTACGATTTCGAGCGCCGTTCGGCCGGCAATCGTGCAGTAGACGCCTCCGTCCGCCGTCGGAATCGCGCCTTCCACCACTGCAATGAACTGGCCCTTGTGCTCTTGGACGACACGTTCCAACGCGGCTTCGGCCTGCTTTCCCGCGCCGGCCATGATCAACTCGTGATACTCCCACGACAAGAGATCGAGGACGAAATCCGCCACGGTGGGATGGCCGGTGCGGAGCATCGATTCGGAATTGCCGGCGCAGTCCTGAAACTCCAGCCAGACCAGCACCGGACGCGATGCCTGGCTGAGCGCTTTGGCGACCACCGGTACATATCGCGGCGGGAGCGCCAGCGTTGCCACCATCGAGCTGCAGAACTTGGCAAAATCGCGCCGCGACACGCCGCGAACTTTCAAAGCTTGAGAGAGTGGGCCACCTAGCATGTTGCACCTTCCGGCGTTGCGTCTTCTGCTGGACATTGCCCTGCCATGGAATTTCTCTTCGCGATCCTGCGCCACGCGTTACAAGACGGCGGGATCGCGCGGCGCGGCGTCCGCTCCCCGGGCTTGGTCACTGGCCCGGAGAGAAATGCACATGCCGGTTGCGTTGATAGCACTCTTCGGTCTGTTCGGTACATACTGGACGCTCCTTACCGTAACTGATCGTTTTCAGCCGGTCCGCCGCGACCCCCAGCTGAACCAGAAAATCCTTGGCCGCCGTGGCCCGGCGATCGCCCAGGCCGAGATTGTACTCTGCCGAGCCGCGCTCGTCGCAGTGACCTTCGATCACGACCTGGAAACCCGGGTAGTCCGCGAGAATCTGCTTCAACGCGGAAGCATCCTGCGTCAGCGCCTGCTGCGCATCCGGGCGGATGTTGAACTTGTCAAAATCGAAGTACGCGTCTTGCACCTGTGACGCCAACGCCTGCGCTGCGCTTGGCCTGGACGGCGCGGGTGGAGGTGGAGGGGGCGGGGGCGGAGGCGAAACAACTTCCACCGTTACCGAACGGCTATCCGTTCCGCCTGGGCCTTTGGCAGTCAGCGTGTACGTTGTGGAACTGCCTGGCGAAACATCGCGGCTGCCGGTGCTCGAAACCGCTCCCACGCCGTTATCGATCGAAATATCGGCTGCGTTGCTCACGCTCCACCGCAGAGTGGACGTTTGGCCGCGCTCAATCCGGCTGGGCTCCGCCGTGAAGCTTGTAATGGCCGGCTTGGCAGGCGGCGGCGGCGCAGGCTGAGCCGCCGGTGGGGGTGGTGGCGCAGGCGGCGGCGCAGGCGCTTTCTTGTGGCACGCCGAAACCGAGAACAACAGTAGACCGAGCAGCACGCTCGCGCCGGCCCTGCTCGCTGGCAATTCATACCGTTTCATCTTCTGCATTCTTCGCTCCCGCATTTCTACGTGAATCTCCTGCAAGCTATCGCTGCGGCCGCAGCACCAGGGTTCTATCCAGGCGGAATGTCAACACGCTCTCCACCGGGATTTTGATTTCCTTCCCTCGCGTGAATATCTGGGTCATTAGCCCGCCGCCGGCTCCGGCGGCGGCGCCCACAGCGGCGCCTTTGCCGCCGCCCACAATCGCTCCCAGCAAAGCTCCGAGGCCCGATCCCTCCGCCATATATTCGGCCGTCCGCCGGTTGGCTCCAACGCCCTGACGGTTGCTCACGTCCACATCGGACGTGACCACGCGATACTCCCTGCCGCCCGCTCTGACGGAAAACAGGTCCAGCACCAGATCGGGACTGTGAGCCGCGCCACCGGCGCCGATGTCCCGTACCAGCAGCTTTGCCGGCGTGCCCGCCCGAATGGCAATCGCTCCCGCGCTATCAAAGACGTCCTGCTCGACCGTGGCCGAGTACAATTGGCCCGGCGCCGACCGGTTGGAATCTATGGTCTCATCGGCCCGGATGGAGATCAGGCTTCCTTCCGGTATAACTTTGGCGCTGTCCCCCGCATATTCAGAACCCGGATTAACTCTGCGCCGGCTAAACACAAGCGACGCCACATCCTTCATTGGAAATTGGTATTGGATGCCGCTATTGTCCTGGAATGGAATCGGATTGCCGCCGGTGTAATGCCCGCTGTAAACTTTGCCTGTGCGCAAGGTCAAGACATCCACCGCCGGAGTGCAGACCAGCGACTGTACCTCCGCCAGAGGAATGCGGTATTGCACTCCTTGGTTGTCAACAAAGGTAACGGTTCCTCCCGAGGCGCCGGTAAACTGTCCCGCGTAGCTCGAACCGTCGTGGAGAACAATTGTGTCCGCCGAAACCGGCAGCACCATCCGGAGAAATAGGAACGCCAGATAAACTCGATTGATCATGGTGTTTATCGGGCTGCACCGGCGGGCAGAAGTTTCTCCACGGTATGAACATTCATATCTAAGGGCGCCGTTCGTTCCATGATCTGGCGCGCCCTATTCACCTCGTCGGCGGCGCCGCGGCCGATCGGCGGGAACGGCGCTGACCCCGCCCCGTTCCGCCGCCTGATGTTTGTTGTACACAGCCAGGATCGCGTCATTTTTGGTCATAGACGTCCACGCCTTCCCTTCTTTCCGGCCTTCTCAAAGGCGGCCGGCCACGGACACTCCCAGGCACGACCGCTTTGGCCGTGTCGGCAACAGAAAAAGTGTAGCCGGAAGAGATTAGAAGAAAATAAGGAAAATCTTATGTTTTTCTTTATGCCGGGCCGCCTACCCACCGCGCTAAGCTCATGCAAAAACTGAGCTTACGCAGGGTCGAAGCTCTGTGTGCAGAGCCAAAGTCCGGAAAGCGCGCGCGTACGCTCCGCCAGCGCGCGCGCAGCCGCCAGTTCTTGCGTGCGCATTTCCGAAAGAAAGCGGACAGCTAGAACCCGGGACACAAGCAAGAGCGCCAGCAGCAATACGGAAACCCAGAGGAACAACCAGCGCAGCTTGCTGGAGGGCGGTGTGGGTTCCCGCCATGCGCCCGCGTCCGCGTTCTCACTCAATGTCGCCATAAGGTCTGAATTTGGGGAAGCGACCTCGTACATCCCTCCCGGGTCCGCGCCAACTCAAACCTCCGGCAGTTTGGATACCCTCATATCCGGCCGCCCTTTGTCCCGGTCGTGAGTTTTCTCATTTGGGACGTACCGCCAATTCCACTGGAGCCGGCCAACTGTGCCCCTGTTGAACCAGCAGGCCTTGCGTGGCGTCTGGCCCCCAAGTGCCGCCGGCGTAATTCGGAAAATCGTTAGGAGGGCTGGCGTCCCACGCATCGAGCACCGGCATCAACAGGCGCCACGCTGCCTCCACCTGGTCGGCGCGCATGAACAAAGTGGCATCGTTGTTGATCACGTCCAGGAGCAACGTCACATAGGCCTCCGCGGACGGCGTGGCGAAGCTTTCGCGATAGCTAAACCGCATGTCCACCGGCTGCAACACCATCTTCGGCCCAGGGTGTTTTGCCTGAAAGCGCAGCACGATGCCTTCGTCGGGCTGGATCGACAGGATCAGGCGCGACGGTTGCCAGTCGATGGTCGCCTCGCTTGGAAACGCCTGATGGGGAACCGCGCGGAACTGGATGGCAACTTCCGAAGCCTGGCGGGGAAGGCGCTTGCCGGTGCGAAGATAGAATGGCACATCCTGCCAGCGCCAGTTGTCGACGAACAGCCGCAAGGCCGCAAACGTCTCCGTCTGTGAATCGGGCGGTACGCCGTCTTCTTCGCGATAAGCGCGCAGTTTCTTGCCGCCGATGAAACCCTTGTCGTACTGCCCGCGAACCGTGGAGTGATGCACCGCGTCATACGGAATGGGCCGAACCGCGTGCAGCACATCCACTTTCTTGTTGCGAATCTCGTCGGCCTGGAAAGAAACCATCGGTTCCATGGCCACCAGACAGAGCAATTGCAGCAAGTGGTTCTGCACCATGTCGCGCAGCGCGCCAGCCCCATCGTAATAGCCGCCGCGATGTTCCACGCCCACCTCTTCGGCGACAGTGATGGTCACGTAGTCCACATAACGCCGATTCCAGATCGGCTCGAACAGCGGATTGGCAAAACGGAACGCCAGGATGTTCTGCACCGTTTCTTTGCCCAGGTAATGGTCGATACGGAAGATTTGGGATTCTTGAAAGCCGCTGGTGAGTGTGCGGTTCAGCGCCAGTGCCGATTCCAGGTCATGCCCGATAGGCTTCTCGACGACGATTCGCGACCGTTCCGGGTCGGCCGCCAGGCCGGCATAGTTTATGAAGGAAGGGATTTCGCCAAACAGGGAGGGCGGCGTGGCCATGTAGAAAATGCGTTGGGCTTTGGCCCCCCACTGCTTTTCGAAGTCAGTGCATCGATCGCTGAGTTCCTTATAGGTCGCGTCACTCTTGAAATCGCCCTGCAAGTAGCTTATGTGCCGGGAAAACTCGTTCCACTCCTTGATCGCGCTTTTCCCGCTGTGGGCGAACTTCTTGACCCCTTCATGCAGACGCTTGCGCAGAGCGTCCTCGCTGAGTTCGACGCGGTCCACCGCGATAATCGAAAAATGAAGCGGAATACTATGGCTCTGGGAAAGGTCAAACAGGGCCGGCATCAGCTTCCGCCAGGTCAGGTCGCCCGCTCCGCCGAAGATAACGAATATGTTTGGTTCGAGCTGATCGTTGGTTTTCATGGCGCTCAACTCTTCGTCCAGTCGGTGTGAAACGTGCCTTTGACGTCGATGCGCTCATAGCTGTGCGCGCCGAAGTAGTCGCGCTGGGCCTGGACCAGGTTGGCCGGCAGCCAGGCACTACGGTAGCCGTCAAGGTAGCCCAACGCCGTCATGAAACAGGGTGCGGGCAAACCCAGGTCGATTGCCACCGAGACCACGCGGCGCAAATCCTCCTGATTGGCCATTACCTTTTTCGATAGCTCCGGGGCCAGGAGCAGATTCGGCACGAAGGGCTGATTGCGATAGGCCATCCGGATGTCCTCCAGCAATGCCGCGCGGATGATGCAGCCGCCCCGCCAGATTCGCGCCACGGCCTCGAGATCGAGGTGATACCCATACTTGTCCGACCCTGCCGCCAGCACTGCCATGCCCTGGGCGTAAGCGATGATTATCCCGGCATAGAGCGCGTGCGCCAGTTGATCGAGGAAGACTTTGTGGTCGCCGCCAAACGCCGGGATGGACCGTTTGAAGATCTCGCCGGCCGTCTCGCGCTGCTCTTCAAGCACGGACAAATCCCGCATCGCGACCGCGAGGTCAATCGTTGGGATGGGAACTTGCAGCTCCATCGCGCTTTGCGAAGTCCACATGCCGGTGCCTTTCTGTTTGGCCACGTCCAGGATTTCATCGATCAACCTCTTGCCGGTCGTTTCGTCGATCTTGTTGAAGATGCGGCCGGTGATCTCTACCAGGTAGCCGTTGAGTTCCCCTTGATTCCACGTGTCGTACACGCCGCGCAACTCGTCGTCGCGCAAGCCAAGGCCGCGTTTCATCAGGTCGTAGGTCTCGGCAAGGAGTTGCATCACCGCGTACTCGATGCCGTTGTGGACCATTTTGACGAAATGCCCGGCCGATCCAGGGCCCAGGTAGGTTACGCACGGCTCTCCGTTGACTTTGGCAGCTACCGCCTCGAGCACCGGGCGAACCCGCTCGTACGCCTCTTTCGGTCCCCCCGGCATAATACTGGGGCCATGGCGCGCGCCTTCCTCGCCGCCGGACACGCCCACTCCGAGGAATTGAATGCCTTTGGCAGTGAGGTTACGGGCACGCAGATTTGTATCTTTGAAGTAGGAGTTGCCGGCATCAATGATGAGATCGCCCTTTCCGAGGTGCGGCAACAGATCGGCGATCACGGAATCCACGGGCGCCCCGGCGGGCACCAGCAGCATTACTGCGCGGGGCTGGTGGAGCAGGCCAGCGAACTCCTTAATACCTTCCGCGCAGCGGACATCACGATCGGTTGCTTCCTCTCGCAGGGCCGCGACTGTGGCCTGGTCCTTGTCATAACCTGCCACCGTAAAGCCGTGGGCGGCCATGTTCAGCACGAGATTACGCCCCATGACGCCCAGGCCGACCATGCCGACTGCGTACTGTTGTTGTGGTTGATTTTCGGTCATAAGTTTCCTTCAGAGCCGCTTGCGGATAGATTTCAATTCCCACCGGCTTGGACACTTGATTCGAGTTGCCAGGCGGGACCGACTGAGCATTGATGGCGGCACACATATTCTCGAATCTATTCTCTATGCGATGCTGAAGCGATTAAACACGGGAACTTTAACAAAGTCCAGGATGAATGCGAACACCACTGCCGCGCCGAGTGTTCCTCCCACCACGAATAGAGGCACAGGAGTCATGGCGATTCCGCGCGTGACCAACGTCGAAATGATCAGAATATCGCAGACAGTCGACACCACGACCCAGAGACTTGGATGAGAACTCCACAGGCGTCGACGTTCGCGAATGGCGTAGAGCGTCGCCTCACTGCCAAACACAAGCGCGACCAGGGCCAGGGTTCTCAGCGCATCGATTCCAAGCCCCATCCGGAATTTGCCGACCGCCAGCACGGCGCTGCAAAAGAGCAAAAGGCAACTCCCCATAACGACGCCCACGATCGTCAATTTGCCGATTCGCCAGGCATTGGGCATCGAGGATGGCCGTACGTTGTCCGTCGTCAAGGACATAGCCAGAAAGTCGCCGGTGATCATTATGATGACCATCAGCATGGGGGTTAGGATCGCGTGCCCGGTCATGATAAGTCCGACCACCAAAAAGAGGACCTGCACAATCTTCTTGATCACCGAGTTCAGTGTATAAGTCAGGATGCGCTGGAATGTCACGCGGCCTTCTTTTACCGAGGCGACAATGCCAACGAGCCCCGGTTTGGTCAGCACGATGCCGGCCGCCGACTTGGCAACATCGGTAGCAGTCGACACCGCGATTCCCATTTGCGCCTGGCGTAGCGCTGGCGCGTCGTTGGCGCCGTCGCCGCACATACCAACCGTGTGGCCACTCTTCTGGAACGCCTTGACGAGGTCGTACTTTCCCTCGGGAAGAATGCCGGCGAAAACCGCAAACTCCTCAGGACGAACATCGGCGGGGATCGGCCCGGGTGGACAGACTTGGCCGTCCATTCCAACATCGTGAGCGACGATGGCTGCCGTCGCGGGCGCATCGCCGGTCACCATGACCGCGCGGACTCCCAGCGTTTGCAGTTCCGTAATCAAGGCGGCGGAATCCGGCCGGGGCGGATCGCTGAGAGCAATGATCCCGGCAAGTTTCAGCGCCGCGGGCGGACCGACCGCGACTGCTAGCACCCGGAAACCCTTCGCCTCAAGCTCGTTCGCCGTCTTGGACGCATCGGGCGCCGGTTGCGTCAGTCCGGCAACCGCGGCAAAGGCGCCTTTGACCGCGCGAACCGTGGCGCCGCCCGGGCCGGCGGCAGTCGCCTCCGACATCTTCGTACCAGGATCGAACGGAACGAACTTGATCAGTTTGGGCAGGTCGGAGGCTGCTTTTTTGGCGGCGGCGGCACGGATGGCTCCGTCGACCGGATCTTGCCCGCCGTCCGAACTCGCCAGGGCAGCCACTCCCAAAACGTGCGATTCGTCGAAGCCGGGCATGGCGTGGACCGCGGTTACCGTCAGCTCGTTTTGCGTCAGCGTGCCGGTCTTATCCGCGCACAGCACGTCTATGCTTGCCGCTTCATCCACGGCGGAGAGCCTGGTTGGAAGAACGCCCACCTTGGCCAGAGCTTTTGCACCGAGCGCGGCCGCAAGGGTAAAGGTGGCCGGCAACGCCACCGGAATCGACGCCAGAACTGCCGTCAACACCAGCGGAATGACCTCGCTCCCTGGCATCTTGAGAGTGTAGGCATACCCGACCAGCATCACGATGATGGCGCCGTTGAACATGGCGAGATTGCGCACTACACGCAGAACCGCTTTCTGCTGCGAACTTTCGACGTGCGCGGTGAGAACCAACTCCGCGGTGCGTCCAAACTTCGTGCGCGCTCCAGTCGCCGTGACCTCCGCGACCGCTTCGCCGCGCCGCACCAGTGCGCCCGCGAATGTTTCGAACCCCGCGCCTGCTTCGATCGGAACGGATTCGCCGGTGAGCATGGACTGGTCAAGCAGCACCGATCCCTCGTTCAGGCGCACGTCGGCGGCAACTACGGCGCCGAGCGACAGTTTCACTATGTCTCCCACCACCAATTGGGCTGCGGGTACGGTAGTCCAGGCATTATCGCGCTTGACCGAAGCATTCAGCGCAAGCCGCGATTTCAACGCGGCCAGAGTCGCCTGAGCCCGCCCTTCCTGGAAGAACCCGAGAGCCGCGTTGAAGGCCAGGAG
>Ga0181521_10002661_pt1 | contig 21439 bp, 17 predicted proteins | sample PEATcosm2014_Bin_32_FD_119764 | JGI IMG/M metagenome (GOLD analysis project Ga0181521, IMG submission 119764) | Peatland microbial communities from MTU Mesocosm Facility, Houghton, MI, USA - PEATcosm2014_Bin02_60_metaG | ecosystem: Environmental > Terrestrial > Soil > Wetlands > Peat | place...
CGTTCATGCCGCCGTTGCCCACTTCGAGCATGTCGGGATCGTTCCAATGGCCGGGGCCGGAAGCGAACTCAATGCCGTCCTGCAGGTCGAGGATCTGGACCACGCCGTGGCCGCCCCACTTCAGCTCGACGTCCCACTTATCCTGGATATCGCCGGTGGTCCGCCAGAGATTGCCGACGTCCTTCGCCCAAAGCCAGGGCTTCGTCGATCCCCACTCGCAGATGCTGAAGACGATCGGCCGGCCGGATTTGGCCAGGGCATCGCGCATGATCGAATAGGAGGCGATGGAATTCTGCGTGCTGGTATAGCACCAATCGAACTTGAGATAGTCGACGCCCCAGGCCGCGTACTGGCGCGCGTCCTGAAACTCGTAGCCGCGGCTGCCGGGACGTTTCTGGCAGGTGCCGGTGCCGGCGTCGGAGTAAATGCCGAGCTTCAGTCCCTGGGAGTGTATATAGTCGGCCAGCGCCTTCATGCCGGACGGGAACCGCTTGGCATCGGGCACGATGTTGCCGTCGGCGTCGCGGGAAACCTGCCAGCAGTCGTCGATCACCACGTACTGATAGCCGGCATCCTTCATGCCGGTGCTCATGATGGCGTCGGCGGCTTCGCGAATCAGGCTCTCGCTCACATTGCAGGCGAACTTGTTCCAACTGTTCCAGCCCATCGGCGGCGTGCGGGCCAGGCCGTTATCGAGCGCGAACAGACTGCTTGGGCCGAACATCAGGATCGAAAGAAAAAACGCTCTTCTCATCTCACTTGCCTCCTCGGAGCGAAACGGCGGGAAGCCACCGCGGCGGACCCGGCCGCCTCCGGGCGCCAACCCGCCCGGACTCTTATAGTCGCACAGCGCGCGGCATGCCAACGCGCCGTACCCGGCGCGCACTCGTCCGCCGTCCAAAGCTTTTCCCTCTGCGCTGGGGAGCACCGGGAATAGCTCTAAATAGGCATGATACGGTGAGGTCCGACCAGTCATACTAAAGGTGCAGGTTCCGGGTTAAAGAGAGGCTATTGTGCGACTACTAAGTGCTTCGCTTTTGAGCCTGGCCATCGCGTATTCTGCGTTGGCCCAGACGTACACTATTAATACAATTGCCGGTGGCGGGCTGCCGGTGAACCTTGCCGCTACATCCGCCACCCTGGGCTATGCCGCTGGGGTTGCGGTCGACCCGTCCGGCAACGTCCTGGTAGCTCTCACCAGCTACAACATGGTGGTGCGAATCGATTCCGTGACCGGCAACCTGACGCCAATCGTGGGCACCGGGACAGCCGGGTACAGCGGTGACAACGGCCCCGCCACCAGCTCCCAACTGAACGCACCCGAAGGCCTAAGCGTGGACAACTCGGGCAACCTCTACATAGCGGATACGGGCAACGCACTGATTCGCAAAGTCTCGAACGGAACCATCACTACTTTTGGTAAAGCAGGCACTTTGGTCAAGCCTTCCAACTCCGGCAGTTTCCCCAGCGGCTACTTCTCCCAAGGCATCGCGGTGGACGGCGCGGGGGATGTCTACATCGCGGACACCCACAACAATCGCATCATGGAGACGTCGGGGACAGGGGTGATCGCCACGGTGGCCGGCTCGGGGGGATTTGGTTACGCTGGCGACGGCGGGCCGGCGTCCAGCGCCTACTTAGGCGAGCCTCACGGCATCGCGGTGGACGGCGCTGGAAATGTGTACATCGCGGACACATATAACAATTGCGTCCGGGAGATTTCCGGGGGCATCATCACCACGGTGGCGGGGACCGCGATGGGCGGTTACAACGGCGACAACATCAAAGCCACCAGCGCTGAACTGAATTTTCCCGATGACGTCGCGGTGGACGGCAATGGAAATCTCTATATCGCAGACGCCGGAAACGGCCGTGTCCGCGAGGTTGCGAACGGAGTTATCAGCACCATTGCGAATCCGGGCATCGCGACGGGCATAGCGGTGGACGCCTCCGGCAACGTATACATTACGACGGGCAATACGGTTCTCAAGGCCTCGAATGGACTCGTCACGACCATCGCCGGCGGCGGCGCACCGGTTGCCGACGCTGGCTCGCCCACCAGCGCCCAGCTCAACTTCCCCACAGGTATAGCCGTGGACAGCTCGGGCAATGTCTACATTGCGGACACGAACAACGGGCTCGTGCGCAAGCTCTCGAACGGAACCATCGCGGATATCCCGGGCAATTGGTTCTCTCCCAAAGCCGTCGCGATGGACGCCGCCGGGAATCTATACGTCTTGAACGGAAGCAGCGTCGTTGAGATAACGCCGGCTGGGGCGGTCACCACGGTGGCGGGGAGCGGCCCGTACACGTATGGTTACAACGGCGATAACATCCCAGCCACTAGCGCCGCGTTGGCCGGCCCGTCCAGCATCGCCCTGGACAGCGCCGGAAATCTGTACATCTCGGACACCGGCAACAGCCGCATTCGCAAGGTCTCGGGCGGCCTGATCACCACGGTGGCGGGGACCGGGGTGTCGAGTTACAACGGCAATAACATCCCGGCCACCACCGCCGAACTCAGCTATCCCGGAGCCATTGCGGTGGACAATGCCGGCAATCTATACATCTCGGACAGTCCAGGCTTACGGGAAGTGTCGGACGGAATCATCACCCCTGTGGACGCGATCGCCAGCACTATCGGATACAGCACCGCAGCGGGTCTTGCCACCGACAGCGCGGGTAATCTGTACATCGCGGACTCGACGGGCAGCCGCGTGGACAAAATGTCGGGCGGGACCATCGTTGCGCTGGCGGGGAACGGGTTCGCCGAATTCAGCGGCGATGGCGGCCCGGCCAGCAAAGCGGAAGTCGATTTCCCGTCTGGCGTCGCGGTAGACTCTTCGGGAACGGTTTACGTGGCGGATAGTGGAGACAACCGAATTCGCGTTCTCACTCCCTCCGGCTCGTCGTGCACATTCTCCGTCAGCCCGACGTCGTTTCCGGGCGTGGCAGCCAACGGCGGCAACGTGGGTGCCAACATCCAGGCGTCATCCGGCTGCACCTGGGGGATCCCGGGCCTGCCACCCTGGATCACTGCGTCCAAAATGGCCGGCGTCGGCTCCGGCAGCACGACCATCACCGCGACAGCCAACCCCGGCGCGGCGCCGCGCACTGCGGTGGTCACTATCGCCGGCTCGGCTGTGCTTTTGACCCAGCAAGGCAGCGGCAACGCACCGTCGATCAACCCCGCGGGCGTATTGAACGCAGCCAGCTACACGACTTCCCTGGCCGCCGGCGGCATTGCATCGGCGTTTGCGACCTTCCCAGTGTCGCAGGTCGTTTCCACGCAATCGCCGCTTCCCATCAGTATTTCGGGGCTTTCCCTCGAGGTCAATGGCGCTACGCAGGTGCCCCTGTACTTCATTTCTGGCACGCAGGTCAACTTCCAGGTCCCCTGGGAATTGAGTGGCCAGGCGCAGACCCTGATGGCCGCTACCGTGAATGGCCAGACCAGCGCCGGGCAGGTGGTGAATCTGGCGCCGTTCGCGCCGGCGATCTTCGCCATGAACAGTAAGGGCACCGGCCAGGGAGCGATCACCGACGCATCCTATAACCTGGTCGATTCCTCCAACCCGGCGACCGCCGGTAGCACTTACATCCTGATTTACTCGACCGGCCTCGGCGGAGTTACTAACCAGCCTCCGACCGGCTCCCCCGCTCTTGGCGATCCGCTCTCGTGGACCACGACGGTTCCAACGGTGACGGTTGGCGGAGCGGCGGCAAGCGTGGTGTCGTTCTACGGTCTTGCGCCTGGCTATGCGGGCCTGTACCAGGTGAACGCGCAGGTGCCTGCCGGGTCGGTAACGGGGAGTGCCGTGCCGGTGACGATTTCGATGGGCGGCGCGACCTCGAATGCCGTCACCATCGCCGTTCAATAGCGCCTCGGAAACGGGGAAGAAAACGCGCCGCAAGCGGGCGTTGGCAAGCTGAAGCATGCCCCACCTTAGGTGTCGTAACGTTCCATCGTGCGCGGATTGTAGCCCCAATGAAATTCGAGTTCGTAACCCATCGACTTCGCCAGCCCGTCGAGGTCCGGGAATAAGGTTGCGTAGGTGATGTTCATGCGGTACAGCTCGCGCAGGGCCACTTCGCGCACCGGGTGAGAGAGGACGAACCTGGCCAGAATGTTCTCCTGGTCGGCATCGCTGAGGATTTCATCTACTGGCATATCGAGCACGCCGGGCACGGCGAAGGTGCCCGATTGCGCGATCAGGCGGCGGTTCATGGTGTGCGGCTCGCCCATCCAGATGAAGCGGTGGTGGCCTTTCAGGAAATAGCGCTGGAAGGCGCCCACGTTGCGCGGGTCCGTGCGCACCGGCTTGCGCGCGCGGCTGCTGTCGATGCGGGCCGGGTTCATGGCCCAGACGACGCCCTCGGCGAGCGCGTGTTCGAGGGCGAAGAACGCCGCCACGTATGGCGACCAGGTGAAATCGATCAAACGCGTCGGCGCGCCATGGTGCTGCATCAGGGCCAGCCACTCGAAGTCGTCGTTCCACTCCGGCGGCCGCGCCAAAAACTGGTGCGCCTTGCGCTTGAAGACGCGCAAGATGCGTTCCTCCTGCAACGGCCAGGCCTCCGGCGCCACGCCGAAATTCCGCAGGTAGAGCGAGAGCGAGCTGTAGAGCGGCCCGCGCTCATTGCGCTCCCCGCGGAAGGCCCAGTGCGAATAGGGCGGCTTGGTGATGAGCTGTAAGAACGCTTCCCAGGATTGCAACTGGAAAACCGGGTAAGGGCGCCGGTCTCGCTTGCGGCCTGCCATGGTGTTTCTATGGTAGCGCGGCGATGAATTCTTACGCCCCGTGCCGGCGAAGAAAAGCCGAGACGAATCTCGGCTCAGCAAGCTGGACAGCCTGCGCCACCTTACTTAGCCGGTGTCAGCTTATAGAGGCCCGAGGCGTGCGGCGCCACGTGGAAGGTGTAGCCGCCGCGGATCGCGCCCACATCGGCGCGCTGCCAGAGGTCGCGGAGCATGCACTCGGGCGTCAAGCCGAGCGCGGGCCAGTCGACCCGGATGTCGATGGGAGCGTGATCGCCCACATTGAAGACGGCGAAGAACTTCGCACCGCCGGGGGCATCGGCCGCCCAGATGACGCTGTCGCCGCCTTCCGCAAAGGCCCCGCCGTGCGCGCCGGTCTGGTTCACCGCCAGCACCTCGTCATTGGCGATCAGCGATTCGGTGAACGCGTCGTTGGATGGCAGGTCGCCGCCGAACATCAACGGCGATTGCGCGATCGACCAGAGGCTGATCAGCGTGCGCTGCTCATCGTGCGTGAAGTGGGAGGTGCGCGCTTCGCCGCGCTCGGCGCGAATCCCGATGCGGCCGAGCGGCAGCATGTCGGCATCCGGCCAGGCGCCGGGATGGCCGGCGGAACTCCAGATCGACATCAGGATAAAGTTCTGCCGCAGCAACCGCCAATCGTCCCAAAAATCGTCGGAGATGCGCCACATGTTGGCGTTCTCCCGCAGGAATTCGATGTCCTTCACCATCGCCGGTCCCGGCGAGAGGCTGAGCACGATCGGCCGCCCGGTCTTTCCGATGGCGCTGTGAAGCGCGGCGATCTCTTCGCGGTGAGTCGGCCGCGCGATGTCATCCGCCTTGATGTAATCCACGCCCCAATCTGCGTATAACTTCAGCAGCGAATCGTAGTAAGCCTGCGCGCCTGGTCGGCTCATATCGACGCCGTACATGTCACTGTTCCACGGGCAGGTGGAGTTGACGTCGGCGATGTCGGCGGCGTGGACCGCGGCGCCGAATACCGGCAGATTCGCCTTCACGGCCTGGCGCGGAATGCCGCGCATGATGTGGATACCGAAACGCAGGCCCAGGCTGTGAACATAGTCGGCCAAGGGTTGGAAGCCGCGGCCCTGGGCGGCGGACGGGAAGCGGTTGACGGCGGGGATGAGTCTGCCGTACGCATCCATCTCCAGCGCGGCATCCTGGCGGTAGCCGTGCGCTTTGGGGTTCGGTTCGGACCACTGGATATCCACCACGATGTACTGCCAGCCGTGTTGCTTGAGCCGCTCGCGCATGTAATCGGCGTTGGCCTTCACTTCGGCTTCGGTCACGGTGGTGCCGTAACAGTCCCAACTGTTCCAGCCCATCGGCGGGGTCGCGGCCACGCCCTCGGCGGCTGAGCAGAGGGCCGGCGCCAGCAGAATCAGGATGAGAGTCAGGGCAAAAGCAACCTCGCCTGGTCGGGCGGGCAAATGTGGCGCACGCACTCGTGCGTGCAGCGTCGAGACTTTTCTCGACGCCTCTGCGCCCTGGGGCAGCGGGCGTCGGCAGGAGTGCCGACGCGGCACGCAGGAGTGCGTGCGCCACGGCATCAGTCGCGAAGTCATACTCGTAAGTCTCCCTCCGTACTGCAAGTTGCTTGCACCAACGTCAGTAAGTGGCCAGCGTAACTCGCAGCACCACGGGCTCGGACCGGAAATTGAGGTTCCAGTCGGTTTCGTCGCCATTCCAGATGCGCACCATTTTGAAGACGCCGTTTTCGTAAGTGCCTTCCTCGACGCGGAGGAATTGGCGCTGCTTCTCCGCGGCGGCGGGATGGAAGTCGACGCCGCAAGAAAGCCCGGTGACCAAGAATTGATTCTCGCCGAGTTGCGCCACCAGCGCGCGCCCAATCGGCGATGGGTTGCCGCGCGGTTCGTGGAAGCGTACCACGCCGTAGGACACTTCGGCCTTCCACGCGCCGAAATCGAGGGTTTGCGAGACCTTGCCCTTTTCCTCCGCCACCGCGTGCAACCTGCCTTCGAAATTGAGGCGCGCGATCTGGCGGGCAATCGGCGCAAGCAACTTGTAATCCTGTGCGATCGGCGCGAACTGCTCTTCGGTCCCGCCTTCGAGGTAATCCAGGCCGAACGGCGAAAACCCGATGGCACCCATGCCGAGCGCGGAAAACAGGTAGCGGGCGACGCCGGGGCTGTGGCCGGTTTCCGGAATGAACAGAGCGTTGTCGTCGCGACGATAAAGATCCATCACTTTCAGATACTCCGCGCTGTCGTCCACATAGATATCGGGCGCCAGGATGTCCAGTGCCGGCGCCGCGACCTTCCAGATAGGAAGAACGTTGTCGGTGGGGCCGCCGCTTTCATAAGTGCCGGGAGGGCCTGGCGGGATGGCGCGCCGCAAGGCTGCGTTGGCATACAGCGGCAACGGATAAACCGCCTTGCCCGCGGCGGCCACTTTGCCCACATAGGTGGCGACGGCCCAGGCGTGGAAATACACCTCGGCTTCGTCGCCGAACGCCGCTTGCCAGTCCGGCGCGGGCGTGGCGGCCGGCACATGCATGGCCGCCAGCACTTCGGCGGGCACCGGCGATTCGAACAACTTCTGCGCCACTGGCGAATAGTCGCGCCGGATTTGCCACGTGCCGGCTTCATTTTCCACTTGCACCAGCAGCACGGTGCGCTCCGCATCGGCTTCCTTGAGGTGCCGCATGAAGGCGGTGAACGCGTGGACATCTGCATCGAGCGAGGCCTTGGCGAACGGCGAAGGAGAGTCCACCGGGCGGCCGTCCTTGCCGGTGATGCGCGCATACCGCTCCGGATCCAACTTCATCCATTCCGGCGTGTAATGCTGGCTGCCGTTTTTATAAAGCCCGAACCAGAGCAGAACCAGATGCACGTGATGCTGGCGGGCCTGGGCCAGGAGCGTATCCGTGACCGTGTAATCGAAGTGTCCCGGCTGCGGCTCGAACTGTTCCCAGTACACCGGCATTTCGACCGTGTTGGCGTGCAGATACTCGATGGCGGGCCAGACCTTGGGAAGCGCGCCGGGCCAGGCGCTCGAGTTGCCCACCTGCGCTCCCAGCATCAGGTACGGCGCGTCATCGACGAACAGGGCGTAGCGGCCATCCTCGTGCACCAGGCGGGGAATCGGCCGCGGGTTGGTCTGGGCGAACGCCGTAGCCACGGCGGCGGACACCGCCAGAACGGCGGCCAATCGCAAAGCTGGTTTCATGATTTCCATCTCCGTGTTTTGGCGCGACTCGAGTGAGCGTGCCGGTAATAGTCGATACCCGAGTCTTGATTATACGCCCGCGGTGTTGCCCAGCCGGATTATGGCGGTCAGGCTCTCGAAGGTTTTCGGCGGCACTGAGCAAGGCTGGCTCATCCAACCAGGCGCAGTACGATCTTGCCCAAGTTCGCCGCGACCGAATCAAGTTGAAGCGCCTAAAGGTCGCCTAGGCGCTTGCGTCCCGAAAAGGGTCCTTTTCGGAACCAGCGTCGCGAATGTGCCGATCGGCGGCTCGGCAAGTGCTTCGAGCTTCCCTATTCAACTTCCGTGCCCGTAGCGTTAAGCTAGAGGCAGGCCATGAATCGCGAAGAGATCATCGCCCGGCTACGGGAACACGAGGCAGCGCTGCGCACGCGGGGCGTGGCCCACGCCGCCTTGTTCGGTTCGCGGGCGCGGGGCGATCACCGGCCGGAAAGCGACACGGACATCATGATCGAATTCGATCCTGAGGCCCGGATCACCGTTTTCGATTATGCCGGCCTAAAGAGCTACATCGCTGCCCTGTTTGACGGCCCGGTCGACGTCGTGAACCGCAACGGGTTGAAGCCTTACATCAAACCAGCCGCTACTGGTGACACTATCTATGCCTTCTGACGCAGCGGCGCGCCTGCGAGACATCGAGTACCATATCGATCTTGCCACCCAATTCGTGGCAGAGCTTGACTACGAGGCGTTTCGGGCCGACACGCGCACCGTTTACGCCGTAATCCGCTGCCTCGAAATTATCTCAGAGGCGTCCCGCCGCCTTCCTGACGAGATGAAAACGCGCCATCCTTCGATTCCTTGGAAAGACGTGGCGGGAGCCGGGAATGTGTACCGTCACGATTATGAGGATGTCGCTGCAAGAGTGGTTTGGGACACTGTGCAGATGGCCTTACCGCCATTGCGGGCTGCGATTGCCAGTGAACTCGCGCATATATGACCCCCCGCTGGGTCCCGAAACCGGTCCCTTACGGGACGACCGCGTGCCGGTACCAAATGAACTAGCGTCAACTCTCCCACAAAGGGTCCTTTGTGAGACGTTGGCCACGCGAGCTTGAGCGGTTGTCGCGACGGGGGGGCATGTGCTACAAAAGGAACGCATGGACAAGACCATCCGCAAATACGCGAACTTCGACGAGATGAAGGCGGATGAGTATCGTTACTGGCAGAGCCGTCCCGTGCATGAGCGCGTGGCCGCTGTGTCGGAACTCACCGAGGAAGGTTACAAACTGAAGGGGTTCAAGCCCGATGCTTTCAGATTACGCAGAACTCTTGTCCATTTTGAACGTGCACCGCGTTAAGTACCTAGTCGTTGGCGCTTATGCCGTAGCGATCCATGCGCAGCCCCGCGCAACCAAAGACCTCGACATCCTGGTGAAGGCCGATCCCGACAACGCAAAGGCGGTTTTCGCGGCCTTAGCTGAATTCGGTGCGCCGCTCGAAGGTCTGACCTCCGCCGACTTTGCGGAACCCGGCCCGTTCTTCCGCATGGGGCGCGAGCCGGTGGGCGTTGACATTCTCACGGCAACTCCGGGCGTTGAGTTTGACGACGCATGGTCGCGCCGGGTGGAAGGCGTTTTCGACAAGGAAACCAATTTGCGGGCGAACTTCATTTCCCGTGAAGACTTGCTCGCAGCAAAACGCGCCGCCGGCAGACGGCAAGACCTCGCCGACGTAGAGGCAATCGAAAAGGCGGCGAAGAGCCAACAGCCGAAGGCCTCAAGAAAAGCTCCCGGAGGCTAATCCACGCGGCCCTATCCGGTGAACGCTTCGCCGTTTCAAATCGCGTGTGACGAACTGGCCGAGCGGGGCTTGTGCTGAAGCAATCGCCCGGAGAGTACCGCGTCACTTTTCACGACGACGAACACGAGGCCAAATGGTGGTCATCGCAGCGCTGAGGTTGCTGTCGACATCGTTCCGAAATACGTCCCAAAACCAGGCAACGTTGTGTGCCTCACGCTTGGACTCTTCCAGTTGAGCGACTCCACTTGGCCGGGTCGCCGTCTCGGACTTTTGCTGGTGCGCGCGGTCCCACGAACGGCGTTCTCGGGACCCCAAAAACAGCCCCCAACCGCGCTCAGTCTTCGTCGTGCTGCGCGGCCAGGCGCGTCACTACCCCGAGATCCTCCAGCGTGGTGACATCGCCGGCGACGGTGTTCGAAGTGACGATTTCGCGCAGCAACCGGCGCATGATCTTGCCGCTGCGCGTTTTCGGAAGCGAGTCCGTGAAGCGGATCTGCTCGGGCTTGGCGAAGCTACCGATTTCGTGGGCCACCCACTTGCGCAGGTCTTCGCCCAGCTCGTGGTGGTTCCAATTGCCCTTCTTGAGCGTGACGAAACAAGCCACCGCCTGGCCGGTGATCTCGTGCGGCTTGCCCACCACCGCGGCTTCCGCTACCGCTGGATGCCGCACCAGCACGGATTCGATCTCCATCGTGCTCAGCCGGTGGCCGCTGACGTTCATCACGTCGTCCACGCGGCCGAGGATCCAGTAATAGCCATCCTCATCGCGCCGCGCCGCGTCGCCGGTCATGTAAACGCCCTCGATGCGTTCCCAATACTGTTGCCGGTAGCGGTCCGGGTCGCGCCAGAGCGTGCGCGCGATGGCGGGCCACGGCCGCTTAATAATGAGGAAGCCTTCCGCGTTGTCGCCGACGGGCTTGCCCATCAGGTCGACCACATCGCACAGAATGCCCGGCTGCGGCAGCGATCCCGAGCCGGGTTTGAGCGGTACCGCGCCCGGCATCGCGGAGATCATGATGGCGCCGGTCTCGGTCTGCCACCAGGTGTCGACGATTGGGCAGCGCTCTTTCCCGATCACCTTGTAATACCATTCCCAGGCCGCCGGATTGATCGGCTCGCCGACCGACCCGAGCAGGCGCAGGCTCGACAGGTCGTGCCCATTGGGCCACTGGTCGCCCAGCCGGATGAAGGAGCGGATGGCGGTGGGCGAGGTATAGAAGATGTTGACGCGATACTTTTCGATCAGTCGCCAGAAGCGGTCGGGCTGCGGGAAGTCGGGCGCGCCTTCGTACATCACGGTGGTGGCGCCGGCCGAAAGCGGCCCGTAGACGATGTAGCTGTGGCCGGTGACCCAGCCGATATCGGCGGTGCACCAGAACGTGTCTTCGTCGCGCAGGTCGAACACCCACTTCATTGTCACCGTCACCTGGAGCAGGTAACCGGCCGTGGTATGCACGATGCCCTTGGGCTTGCCGGTGGTGCCCGAGGTGTACAGCACGTACAGTGGATGCTCGCTATCGAGTTCCTCGGCGGCGCAGACTTCGCTGACGCCCTGGTCCAGGTCGTGCCACCAGTGGTCGCGGCCTTCTTTCATGGCGATGGCGCTGCCGGTGCGCTGGAGCACGATTACGTTCCGGACGCTGGGGCATTCGGCGAGCGCTTCGTCCACCGCATCCTTGAGGCGCACTTCCTTGCCGCGCCGCCAGGCGCCATCGCCGGTGATCACCACCTGCGCTTCCAGGTCCTGGATGCGCGCCTTCAGGGCCTCCGCCGAGAAGCCGCCGAACACCACGCTGTGGGTGACGCCCAGCCGCGCGCAGGCCAACAGCGCCACGGGTAACTCCGGCACCATGCCCATATAAATGACGGCGCGGTCGCCCGCCTTGAGGCCGCGCCCCTTCAGCACGTTGGCGAAGCGGCACACCAGCCGGTGCAATTCCTGGTAGGAGATCTGCCGCTGGTCGCCCGGCTCGCCTTCCCAGAGGATGGCCACCTTGTTCTTTCGGTGCGTCGCCAGATGCCGGTCCAGGCAGTTGTAGCTTGCGTTGGTCTTCCCGCCAACGAACCATTTGGCGAACGGCGGATGCCACTCGAACACGTGAGACCACTTCTGAAACCAGAAGAGCTCTTTGTCGGCAAGCTCGCCCCAGAATTCCTCGGGCTTTTCGGCGGCGCGTTGATAGAGTGCCCGGTACTCGTCCATACCTTGCACATATGCTCGGCTCGAAAACTCGCTGCTCGGTGGATAAACGTTAGCGGACGCCATTCCAGAGATATTATCAGAAAGGAGATTGGCGGAAGGCGCCTTGACACGCCGCCGCCTACTTCGCCTGAAATTCCGTCCACGGCCTGGCGTTCATGTCTTTGAGGATCGGCTGATACCACCCATATTTCGGGTATTGGGTCAGATGCGAGGCGGCATGGAAGTCGCGGCTGCAGGCGTGGCCCAGGGCGGCGGTAAACGACATCCTCGCGGCCAGCGCGGCGCTGGTCACTTTGTTCTGCACCGCGCCGGCGGGGGCGTACGGCTCCAGCCAGCCCACTGCCCCGCGCGGGGAAAGATCGATGTGGCCGCATAGGGTGCGCTCGCTGGGCTCATCCTTCTTTGCATAGGTATCGTAGTGGTCGGCCAGGAAACGCTGTCCGGCGGCGACGTCGATCTTGCCCCGGTTCTCTTCCATCAGCGCCAGCCAGCGAGTGTGGCGCGCGTTGGCCGCGTTCCCTGCGTCATCGACGCGGAAGGTGGTCTCGTCGCGGATCAACTGGGGATCGATTGGAAAATTCGAGCCGACGAAGAAGCCGTCCCGCGTGCGCTCGAGATGGACGTTCTTGAGGCCCAGTTCCAGGTCGGCGATTTCGTTGGTGTTGCGGTCGGCTACCAGCCAGTTGTTGGCGTAGCCGCCATTATTGCCTTCCTTCATGATGCGCGCGAAATCGTCGATGGACGCGGCGTATTGCATGGCCTTGCGCGCCCGCACGAATTCGGGAACGCCGTTCGGATCGAAGCCGGAAAATTGGCTGATGGTGGTTTCCGTGATGAGGATGCCGGCGGAATTCACGCCGAAATCGTCGCCGCTGTGAATCAGGCCGGCCATACCGTCCATCAGGATGCGGTAACCGCTGGCGGGCACGATATCGAAGACGATGTTCCAACGCTCGCCATCGGCATAGGTGGTCCAGTTGTTGTGGCCGATTACTACGCGGCCGTCCGCCGTGTAGCTGCCGGTTGCCACAAAGGCGCTGCAACGCTCGGCTGTGCCGCCGGTCTTGGGCTTGAGCTGCTTGGTGTAGTAGGTCACCTCCAGCCAGGAATTCAGCGCCACGATGTCCCACAGGTCGAGCTTGCTGCCGCGCGCTTTCATGCCTTCCGCGATGCCGGTGAGCTCGGCGCGGTACTCTTCCTCGACGTGCGGCCAGAAGACGTCGCGCGCGGCGTCGCGGAAGAATGCCCAGTCGCGCTTTTCGTCGTGCGTCAACTCGGTGGAAATCACCTTGAAGGTATCTTCGATTTCAGGGTCCAGCAGAAACCCGTGTTGGAAGCCGATTTCGGCGGGCGAGCCTTCCAGATGAACCTGGATCCAGCCGTTGCGCTCCGCCGCGCGCGAAGCCTTGCGCAAGCGCGGATCGGAGCTGGGATCGCCGGACAGAAGCGTCAGCGCCAGAGCCAGCAGCAGAGTGGAAAACAGGAGAGTGCGTTGCATTGCCGTTATTATAGTAAAGCGGTAACCATGCGATGGAAGATACGACGCAGCTTCGCAAACTGACGGCGCACGTGAAGGCGGCGGGTTGAGCGTCCAAGCTGAGTCCAAAGTTGTTGGACCAGGTTCTGGCGAGCGTTCCCCGCTGGGCAAATGAGAACGTGCTGATCGGGTTTGACACTGCCGACGATGCCGGCGTGTACAAGCTGACGGCGGAGCTTGCCCTGGTGCAGACGGTCGACTTCTTCACGCCCATCGTGGACGATCCGTACACCTTCGGCGCCATCGCGGCCGCCAATGCGCTGAGCGACGTTTACGCCATGGGCGGGCAGCCGATTTCGGCGCTGTCGATTGTCGCGTACCCGGCCAAGGGCGATGTGGAGGACTTGCAGCAGATCCTCAAGGGCGGCGCCGAAAAGATGCACGAGGCGGGCTGCTCGATTTTGGGCGGGCACAGCGTGGCGGATGACGAAATCAAATTCGGCTACGCGGTGACCGGCACCGTGCATCCGGCGCGGGTGACCGCCAACGCGGGCGCGGTCGCCGGCGATGCGCTGGTCTTCACCAAGCGCCTCGGCACGGGCGTGATCGGAACGGCCCTGAAGCGCGGCCTGGCGGCGCCGGAGCACGTCGAGGAATCGGTGCGCCAGATGCTCACCCTGAACCGGCGCGCGGCGGAGGAAATGCTGCGATTCGGCGCACGTGCCTGCACCGACGTCACCGGGTTCGGCCTGATCGGCCACGCGCGCGAGATGGCGCTGGCGAGCGGCGTCACCTTCGAAATCGAAACCGCGCACGTGCAGTTTCTGCCCGGAGCGGTCGAGTATGCGCGGCTGGGCGCCGTGCCCGGCGGCCTCCAGAACAATCGCGAGTTCGCCTCCTGTGTGGTGGAAACCGGGCGCGACCTGCCGCGCGAAATCGAGGATCTGCTTTACGATCCGCAGACTTCCGGCGGCCTCTTAATTTCGCTGGCCGAAGCCGGTGCCGCGCGCCTCGAACAGGCGCTCGAGGGCGCTTACCGCATCGGCCGCGTGCTGGAACGCGGCGCCAAGGCGATTCGACTGATATGAACTACAACCCCATTATCATTGCCCTCGACGTGGAAACCGCGGCGGACGCGCGCGCTTTAGTCAAGCGCATCGGCGGCCGGGTGGGTTTCTACAAAGTCGGGCTGGAACTCTATGCCGCCGCCGGTCCGGAGATCGTGTGCGAGTTGATCGGGCAGGGGAAAGAGGTTTTCCTCGATCTCAAAATGTACGACATTCCGGAAACCGTGAAACGCGCCGTGTCGCAGGTGGCGCGCACCGGGGTGCGATTCCTGACCGTGCACGCGGTTGGTTCGGTGATGCGCGCGGCGGTGGAAGGCCGCGCCGCCGCGGATTTGAAGTTGCTGGCGGTGACCGTGCTGACCAGCTTTGGCCGCGAAGATATGGAAGAGATGGGCTACCGGTGCGAGATCGCCGAACTGGTGGGGCGCCGCGCGCGGCTGGCGATGGAGTGCCGCGTGGATGGCATAGTGGCATCGCCGCTGGAGGCCGCGGACCTGCGCCGGCTCTTCGGCCCGGCGCCCATTCTGGTGACGCCGGGCGTGCGGTCGGCCGGCGCCGGCCACGGCGATCAGAAGCGCGTCGCCACTCCCGCCGAAGCCTTGCGCGACGGCGCCAGCTACCTGGTCATCGGCCGGCAAGTGACGCGGGCCGCCGATCCCGCCGCCGCCGTCGAGCGCTTGCTCGAGGAGATTGGTGTCGCCTAAGCGCCGTGGCGCGCAGTGGCGCGCCGGATCGAGACTCCGAACTCCTGACATCGCCGAATTTGGGTCGGCGCCAGATCGATCCGGTCAGCGCTAGGACAGACGATGGCTTTTCTGTCGTCTGTCTTGCGCCTCGTCAGGAGAGCCGCCTGACAGACGACGAAAGGCGATCGTCCTACCTGTATTCCGGAGTTTCGTAGCCTGTCCCCGAATTCCCAGTCCCGGCTTTACCCCAATGGGCCGCGCAACCGGAACCGGACGTCGGCCAGTGGCGCTCGTGCTATGATCTGGATATATTGCTGGATATAAGGAGGACTCGAGCATGAGCATCACGCCACAGAAGCGAGCGCTGAAGAATTACCGAAGGCGCCTCAGCCAGCGCGGGATGGCCCGATTCGAGGTTCTCGGGCTCGACACAGATCGCGAGCTGATCCGGTCGCTTGCCAGGCGGCTGGCGGGCGGCGGTGCCGATTCGTTGCAGATTCGTGCCACGGTGCGCCACACTATTTTAGGGGAGCAGCCGAAGAAGGGCGGTATCCTCGGTGCATTGCGCCGGTCGCCCCTGGTCGGCGCCGATTTGGATTTGCGCCGCCCGGTGGCGGCTGCCCGCAGGATCGTTTTGTGAGCCGGTATCTCCTCGATACCAATATCATCAGTAACGTCACCAAACTGATGCCATCGGAAGCCCTCGTAGCCTGGATGGCCGACCAAGCCGACAAGGATCTGGTTATCTCCTCTTTGACTGTCGCTGAGATCCGGCGCGGGCTACTGGAGAAGCCTGCCGGAAAGAAGCGCAAGGAACTGGAGCGCTGGTTCTCCGGTCCCGAGGGCCCGCAAGCGCTGTTCGCCGGTCGGGTTCTCCCGTTCGACGAGAAAGCCGGCCTGGTCTGGGCGCGGCTGATGGCCGACGGGACGGCCACCGGACGGCCACGGAACCCGCTCGACATGATCATTGCCGCAGTCGCCGAAGCGAATGATTGCATCGTCGTCACCGATAACGAAAGAGACTTCGCGGGCCTGAAGGTCATCAATCCCATTCGGGTTGTCGGCTGAAAAGGGAAAAGCGGGTCGGCCCGGCTGGTCACTTCCGGGATTCCGGGTTTCATATTTCGGAGCTTCGTAGCCTGTCCTCGAATTCACCCCGAGTAGCAACTTAAACGCCCTGAACGTGTTCGGTTCGGATTTCGCTGTTTTGATAGTAGCGCACTTCAAACCAATCGGCCTCCTGCGAAGATCGATGATTCATCGCTCATCGTCACGTGAACCACAATGTGAACGTCATTCACTTTCTCATCATCGCCCTTTGGCGTAAGAAGCCGATCAGACGTAATGGCGATTCGCGTAATCAACCCGTCATCGGTTAGCAGACAGAAGAATGGGTCTTCATCCTCGGGGTCAATATCGATACCGCCCAAGTCATCGACCCTCTCGGGCATCTTGAGTGCATCAAATAGAGTCTTCAGACGGTTGTCTATATCACCACCGCCCGCGCCCGGAACCACGACATTTCCTGGAGCGTCACGCCTCATAAAAAGCACATCCAAAGAGCAGGTAAATCCGCCCGTTTTACTGATGAGCGGCACAAACCTTGTACCCAGACGATTATAGGAGTCGGCAACGTGATCGAGCCAAGTTTTTATTGTCGGAGGATAACTGCCGCCAGCGTCGATTTGCGCTTGTGAGCGCGCCGGAAGTCTCTCGATAACTCGTTGGTTAGGGCCATGCGGCGCAACCATGTTAAATGGGGTGGTGTACATATTGAAAAACGATTCGGCCTGATCTTTGAGCGCGGGTTGTTGCCGCCACAACTCCCGGAGTTGCTTGTGGAACTCTTTTCGGATTAGGCGCTTGTATCTTGAGCGCCCGCCTTTACCTTGGTCTGACGGAAGCGGCCCTCTATAGACCATACGGAATTCCATAGCTATCACCCCAGGAGAATCAGAATACTCGAACGCTTGAGTATGGGGCAATTCGCTTGGGTGTTGTCAAGTATATGTTTGCCATTATTCCCGCGAAGTTCCCGCCATCCGCGACCGGCGGTTTACCCCGGCAGCCTCAGCCGCGCGATGCAACCCGTCGCGCCTTCGCGGTTTTCCAGCGCCAGCTCGCCGCCGTGGGCTTCGGCGATTTGGCGGCTGAGCACCAGGCCGATGCCGGATCCGCCGGGCTTGGTGGTAAAGAAGGGGACGAACAGGTTGGCCGTGGCGGCCAGGCCGGGGCCATCGTCTTCCACCCATATCTCGACCATGGCTCCATCCTTCTTCCAGCCGGCGCGCACGCCGCCGCCGGTGGAGAGCGCGGCATCGGCGGCATTGCGCAGCAGGTTGATCAGCACCTGTTCCAACTGATCCGGATCGCCGCGAATGCCGATGGGAGGGCCTGTCTTTAGATCCACCGGGACGCGGGTTTCCAGGCTCACTGCACGCCGCACGCAGTCGCCGGCTTCGAGCGGCTGCAACTGCGGGCGCGGCAGTTTGGCCAGCCGCGCGTAGGCGCTGATGAATCGCGTCAGGCTGTCGGAACGGGAGTGGATCACGTGCAGGCCGCGGGTCACATCCTCGCGCCAGTCCGACGGGAGAGGATCGCGCGCCAGAATGCTCTCGAGGCTGCCGGCGATCGACTTGACGGGCGTCAGCGAGTTATTCAACTCGTGGCCGAGCACCCGCACCAGCCGCTGCCAGGCCTGCAATTCCTGTTCGCGGAGCGCCTCGGTGAGGTCGGAGATGACGACCAGCTCGAGCGGCAGCCCGCGTTCGCGAATGCGGGTGCGGCGCATGCCCCAGCGGCCGGCGCGGCCGGGGAAGGCGGCCTGCAACATGGCTTGCGGCGATCCGTCGAGGCATTGATCGAGATGCAGATCGCCCGCCGTCTGGCCCAGCAGCCGCTCGGTGGGCGCATCCAGCAGGCGCTCGCCCGCGCGGTTCACCAGGCGCAGGCGGCGAAGCTCGTCGAAGGCGAAAATGGCGACATCGATTTCCCGCATCACCGTGCGCAGGAGAGTGGTGGCTTCCATCGCCCCCAGCCGCTGCTCGCGCAAGGTGACGCCGAGGGTGTTGATCTCGCGCATCACTTCGCCCAGGGCGTCGTCCGGCCGTGGGGCGCGGCCGCGGATGGAGAAATCACCTTCGCGCAACGCGCCCAGCAGATTGGCGAGCGTCTGCAACGGGAATACCACGCGTTCGCGCAAAGCCGCCGCGAAGCCCAGCCAGGCGCCCACGATCACCACCGTCAAGGTCCACTCCGTGCGCGACTGGTAATTGCCGCTCCACAGCAGGGCCAGTGCGCAGACTGACGCCGGCAGGGCCGCCAGCACGGCCAGCATCATAATGCGGTCTTCGTAGCCGAACCGGGAGCCTTTGGTGCGCGGCATGGTCAGTGGGGCGGCGCGTTCAAAGCCCGTACCGCTGCAGCCTCCGGTACAGGGCGCTGCGGCTCAGGCCGAGTGCGTTGGCGGCGTGGCTCACATTGCCGTTGAAGCGGGCCAGCGCCTTCTTGATGAGCAGGGCTTCCACGTCTTCCAGGCTCATCTCCTCCAGGCGCAGGGAAGCCTCGCGCCCGCCGCGCAGGCCCAGGTCGGTGGCGCGAATGGTCTCGCCTTCGGCCATCAGCACGGCGCGCTCCACGGCGTGATCCAGTTCGCGCACATTGCCTGGCCAGGTGTGCGCCAGCAGGGCTTTCATGGCCCCTTCGTCGAACAGGTTGATGGCCTTGCGGTAATGCCCGGCGTGCTGCCGCAGAAAATGGGCGGCCAGGGTCGGGATGTCCTCCCGCCGGTCGCGCAAGGGCGGCAGGCGCAGCTCGATGGTGTTGAGGCGGAACAGCAGATCCTGGCGGAAGCGGCCTTCCTCGACCGCGGCGTGCAGATCGGCGTTGGTGGCGGAGAAGACCCGCACGTCGACGCGGCGGCTCTTCGAGGATCCCACCCGCTCAAACTCGCCGGTTTCGAGCGTGCGCAGCAGCTTGCCTTGCAAGGCCTGCGAGATGTTGGCGATCTCATCCAGAAACAGGGTGCCGCCATCGGCCATTTCGAAACGGCCGACGCGGTCGGTCTTGGCATCCGTGAACGCGCCTTTGACGTGGCCGAACAACTCGCTCTCGAAGATGCCTTCCGCCAGGCCGCCGGTATTGACGGTCAACAAAGGACGCGTGGAGCGCAGCGAACTCGAATGCAGAGTCTGCGCGACGAGCCCTTTGCCGGTGCCGTTTTCTCCCGTGATGAGCACGTTGGCGTCGGATGGCCCAACCCGCGAAATCATGTCCAGCACCGGGCGCATGGCGGCGGACTGGGCGATCAATTGGGGGAAACGCTCGGCGCGCAGAGCGCGGTTTTCGGCCTCCAGCCGCTGCCCTTTGCGCAGGGCGCGGCCAAGCTCGATCTGGGTTTTGAGGATGGCGGAAAGGCGCGCGTTGTCCCACGGTTTTTGGATGAAATCGCGGGCGCCGCGGCGCATGGCCTCCACCGCCAGTTCCACCGATCCCCAGGCGGTCATCACAATCACCGGCAGCGCGGCGTCCAGCTCCAGAATGCGCTCGAGCAACTCGAGGCCCTCCTGGCCGGAGGTGGTGTCGCGGGTGTAATTCAGGTCCATCAAAACGGCGTCGAAGTCGCGCGCTTCAATGGCGTGGAGGGCGGCGGCGGGAGCGGTGACGGCTTCCGCCAGGTAGCCTTCGGCTTTGATCAACAGGCGGAGCGCTTCCAGCACGTCCGCCTGGTCGTCGGCAATCAGGATCGATGGCCTGCGGTCTTCGTCGACTTTCATTCCATTCTATTGATAGCGCAAAGCTACCGCTGGAGGTGAAGGGCACGCCAGTGCCCACTCGCGGGAAGCGTGAATCCGGGCGCGTTGCGTGTGGGGCGAGGTGTCGAGGGTGTCCGTTTACGGGACGAAGCGGACAGCTTTGCGATCATTTACGGAACCGTTGGCAAGCGGAAGCGCCCGCCCCACTTCCCACTCACTCCACCGTGAACGGCTGGCGGCTCTCGTAAATCTGATTGCCGACCGCGTCTTTCACCTGCACGCCGACGAGATAGGAGCCCGGCTTGACGCTGGCTTGCATGTTGATGCTGAACTCGCCGGAGATATACCGCTTGGGATAGAACGACTGACTCTGCTCGACGGCCGGCTCCGGCTGCTTCCATAGCACCTTGCCATCGGCCAGCATGATGGACGCTACATAACTCACATCGACTTTGTTGCCGGGGCCGTATTGGTAGCCGATCACGTCGAACCGGGTCCACATGGTCTGGCCGGCGTGGTAGACGGCCTTCCCGGCGGGCTGTTTGCCTTCCTCGTCGTGGTAAAAGCGAAAGTTGCGCACGATCAGTTTTTCGCTCGGCTCCACCACGCGGCCGCGGACCTCGAACGGCACCTCGACCTGCGCCGTGGTCTTGCCTAACACGTCCTCGGCCTTCACCACAATTTTGTAAATGCCGGAACCCGCCAGCGACGGAATCATCACCTGCGTCTGGATCTTAGGCATCCAGTCTTTGTCCTCGACGGTGACTTCGTCCTTGAATTCGTTCTTATAAGTCTCGGTGATCTGCACGCCTTTGGGATCGAACGCCTCCACCGAGTAGCCGATTTGAACCTTCAGATCCGCGGTCTTGGCGTAGTGCGCCACGCGGCAGGTGAAGAACAGGATCTCGCCGGGCGTGTAGTAGAACCCGGCGGGCGACGCCGCGCCTTCTTCCATCTGGCTGATAACGGGCTGGACGACGGCTAACGGTTCCGTGGCGGCGAAAGCCAGCGGGCCGGCGAGCGAAACAAGCAGCAAGAGCCGCATTCGGACCTCCCAGTATGATTCTACTTCCCTTGCAGGGCGGCCAGATACCGGCCGGTGTGGGAGCGGGCGGCGCGCGCCACGGTCTCCGGGGTTCCGGCCACCACCACTTCGCCGCCGCCTGCGCCGCCTTCCGGGCCGAGGTCGATCACCCAATCGACGGCGCGGATCACGTCCAGATTGTGTTCGATCACCACCAGGCTGCCGCCGTTTTCGATCAGCCGCCCAAAGGCCGCCAGCAGCTTGGCGATATCGTCGAAGTGCAGGCCGGTGGTGGGCTCGTCGAAAATGAACAGCGTGCCGCGGCAGCTTGCAGCCGCCAGGTGCGCGGCCAGCTTGACGCGCTGCGCCTCGCCGCCGGAAAGCGTGGTGGCGGATTGGCCCAGCCGCAAGTATCCCAGGCCGACGTCGTCCAGCACGCGCAGGCGCTCCACCAGCCGCGGCACGCCGCCGAAAAAC
>Ga0181521_10002664_pt1 | contig 21433 bp, 15 predicted proteins | sample PEATcosm2014_Bin_32_FD_119764 | JGI IMG/M metagenome (GOLD analysis project Ga0181521, IMG submission 119764) | Peatland microbial communities from MTU Mesocosm Facility, Houghton, MI, USA - PEATcosm2014_Bin02_60_metaG | ecosystem: Environmental > Terrestrial > Soil > Wetlands > Peat | place...
AACGGCCCTAGTGCCGATTCCGAAGAGAAGCACGAGCCCGCGAGCGACATCGACACTGTGGTGGTAGATGGTCTGAAAGCGCTTGACCCCAACCGGCCGATTAGAGAAGCAACCGATTTTCGATGTCGCTCAATGTCCACTTGTCCTCCAATAGCGACCGGATCGCTGCGTCACGGCAACCGACGGCTAGGGCCAGACCTGCCGATTAGTGCGTGATATACGACGACATTCAATCTTTCACAGGAAGATCGACATCAACTAAAGAAACGAGATCATGATGCCTGTCATAGACATCCATACCCATATGCTCACGCTGGATTGGATCAAACTCCTCCGCGCCCATGGTGGCGACAAATACAGTGTGAAAAAAACGCCAGCAAATCAGGACGCCGTGCATCTTTACGATGCACCGTTCATGACCCTGATGCCGGGAATGTGGGACTACGACATGCGCATCAAGAACATGGATAAGGCGGGCGTTGATGTTGCCATTGTTTCACTCACCTGCCCCAACGTATTCTGGGGAGGACGCGAGGTCAGCCTCCGGGCCGCTCGGCTGGTCAACGACTCCATGGCGGAGCAACAGCGCGCTAAACCGGATCGCATCCGTTGGTTCGCATCGCTGCCGTGGCAATATGCGGATGACGCCATGGCCGAGCTAGTGCGCTGCGTCAAGGCTGGCGCAGTCGGCGTCATGGTACTCGGCTCCATAGATGGTATGACCTTGGTCAATCCGCAATTTGCGCCAGTGTGGTCCGCAATTGACCGAATGGCGCTGCCGGTCCTCGTTCATCCCACCGCTCCGCCGGGTGTGCGCGAGATGCATATGGAAGCATTTAACCTCATTCCACCCGTAGGCTTCATGTTCGATACGACATTGGCGTTTGCACATATGATCTTTTCTGGCTTTCTCGACAGATATCCAAACATGAAGCTCATCGCTGCACACGCCGGAGCTACGTTGCCTTATCTCGCTGGGCGTTTCGATATCTGCCATAAAAAAATTCCGGCTTGCTCCGCCGCCATCAAGGACAAACCAAGCAGCTATTTGAGGCGCATATATTACGACACAGTCGTCTACGACCAGGCAGCACTCGAACTGTGCATCAAGGTCGCTGGCTCTCCCGATAACGTGCTTTACGGTTCCGACTATCCGCACAATATCGGCGACATGGCTGGTTGTCTTGCACGGGTCAATGCGCTTCCAGGCAGTCAGCCGAAGCAGATCGCAGGCAAAAACGCGGAACGAATTTTTAAACTCTAACCGCACTCAAGCACGTATCCTTCAGATAGAACATTTTGCAAAGGGTTAGACCGAGCCGTACCGCGAATTCGCTGACCGCAATTTCTGCAACGGGTCACGAACGGCCGATCTACTGTGTCCGCGCAATGTCCGCTCTAATTCCGAGAACGTCCCAAGCGCTGCGTCGCACTGAGTGACGCGACGGGCCAATAAGCGACATTTCCCGGTCGCTCAGAGCACCATGATATAGATCAAAAACCTCCAAGTTAAGGCGCGATATCCTTTAAAAGTAATCCCATTTGGCGAGGGGTCAGATGATCGAGCCCCGAAGCGGAGACTCGGCATGAAGTATGAAGTTCCTGCATGCGCATATTGCCCGGACAATGTGCGCGCGTGTCGCGTAGGTGAATCGGTTGAACGTGGTCCCGGGTATTGCCCCACAAAGGTGGATCCCGACGGCATCAACGAGGCGGTCGGTAAATACGACGATGCGGAGGTTCGCCGCATCTCCCAGGTCTCTGCTGTGGTCGAGGCAGCGGGCTACTGCAAGTGGACCCGTGTCCAGGAGATTTGTGAGTTTGCCAAGCGGATGGATTTCAACAGAATAGGCATCGCCACCTGCATCAGTTTTGTCGATCATGCCAAGGTCCTGAGCGGCATCCTCGAGAGTCATGGATTCGAAGTGGCCTCTGTCGCCTGCAAGCACGGCGGCATCCCCAAGGAGGAACTTGGCATCAAGGACGAGGAGAAGATTCGCCCTGGCAACTATGAGCCGATCTGCAACCCGGTGGGGCAGGCCGAGTTGCTCAAGCGTGCCGGCTGCGAGTTTAACGTCGTGCTCGGCCTCTGCGTCGGCCATGACAGCCTGTTTTTCAAGCACGCCCAGGGTCTAACCACAGTACTGGTAGCCAAAGATCGGGTGCTGGCGCACAACCCTATCGGCGCCCTCAACTTGGCCGACACCTATTATAGTCAGCTTTGGGGACCTGATAGGCCGGAGAAGCCACCGAAGCTTCCCGTCGAAGGCCGTCGCAAGAACAAGGAGACGTGACCCCGAAATCGCAGGCTTTTCAGCGGTAATTTGCAATCGCCGCCTCGGCTCTAACGACCGCTGAGGCGTTTGCGCCAAATGAATAGGTTGGCCAATGAACAAGATGCAGCGAATAAGGCCTGTCGGTTTGAAACAAAAATCCGAACCATCGGCCCGACCGCGAAAAAAGCCCATCCAGGACTTGCGCGAGTGGCTGTTACACGTCGACCAAATTGGCGAGCTTGTGTGCGTCTCCAAACCAGTCGACCGCGACGAAGAGATGAGTGCGATCTCCTATCTCGTAGCCAAGCAGAACCCCTCTCCCGCGGTCCTGTTCGATTGTGCGAAGGGTTTCGAAAGAAGTCCGATCGGCGCCCGGCTTCTGTGGAACATCCTGGGTCCGAGCATAAAGCGCATCGCGCTCACGCTCGAGGAGCCGGCCGAAACACCGACGGTCGAGTTGATCAGGCGGACCAAGGACAAGCTAAGGCGGCGTATTCCGCCACGCGAGGTGGCGCGGGGTGCTGCCCCTGTCTACGAAAATTCCATCATCGGAAAAAAGATTGATCTCAATCAGCTTCCGATCCCGCGGCACTGGCCCTTGGATGGAGGCCGTTACGCGGGCACGGGCGACGCGGTCATCACGCGCGATCCCGATACGGGTTACTTGAATATCGGCACCTACCGGATGATGCAGCAGGGTAAGGCGGAGGTCGGTCTCTATCTTTCCCCTGGCAAGGATGCTCGCCTTCACATCACGCGCGCCTGGCAGCGCGGCAAACCGATCGAAGTCGCCGCCGCGTGGGGTATTGATCCATTATTCATGCTGGTCGGCTCGCAGACGTTTCCCAAGAACGTGTCCGAATACGAGTTCGCCGGCGGCATTAAAGGACAGCCGATACCGGTGGTCCGCGGTACGACCACAGACTTGTTGCTCCCGGCCAACGCCGAGCTTGTGATCGAGGGGGTCATTCGTCCGGATTCCGTAAAGGCGGAGGGTCCCTTTGGCGAGTTCCCCGGTTACTACGGAAGGCCCGAGGCGGGCTGTCCACTTGTTGAAGTCACCGCAGTACACCACCGCACCAATCCGATACTCACGAACGCCCTGATGGCGGATTATCCGTCGTGCGAGCAGAGCGGGTTTTTCTCGGTGATCCGCTCCGCCAAGATCTGGGACGATCTCGACAAGCTGGGCATCCCCGGAATCAAAGGCGTCTATTGTCATCCGGCCGCCGCAGGCGGTTTTGGCATGACGGTAATCAGCATCGAGCAGCGCCACGCCGGTCATGCCGCGCAGGTGCTGGCGCTAGCGGCCCAAGTCCCAGGCGGCGCCTACTACACCAAGTGGATCATCGCGGTCGATGACGACATCGACCCCACCGATATGGACCAAGTCATCTGGGCGATGGCGAGCCGGTGCAATCCGATTGAAGACATCGACATCCTGCGCAACACTTGGAGTACTTGGCTCGACCCAACGCAAAATCCGCCGGAAAAGCGTCCATACGGTTCGAAAGCTCTGATCAATGCCTGCAAGGAACATCGTCATCTGCCGGTGTTCTCCAAGCGAACGGCGCTACGCAAGAAAGTCTACGACGGCATTGCCGCGCGCTGGAACACGCTCGGATTGCCGGGGCGCATACCTGCGGTCAGAGCGTTCGAAAATGATGCCAAGGTCACCTATCATGAGATCGGATCCTTCGAGCCCGGCCATCAGTCAGGGGGACAGGAAACGACTGACAAGAAACTAAAACGGAGCCGCAAAGAGCGCTCCGGCCTCTGAGCTCATCTAAATTGCGCCCATCCTCCGCCAGGCGCCCGAAAAGAATTGATCCGATCCTCGAAGGCCCAACCAAGGAGGTGCGCGTTGTTGGGGGCGCCTGCAGTGCGTGCAAGCCATAGCCGCAGCCACACTACCCGAATTAGATCCTCTAGTTCGGCGCTCACGCCAATATTCTATAAATCACGTTCCGTGAACCCGCAGTCTGAGACAGCCAACATCCAAAGCTAATAAGTTTTTCGCACTGAGGCAATTATCGGGTCGAAGTGACGTCATGGGTCAAAAGCGACCGAATGAGTTCGTCGATTGTGAGTCCGTATATTTGGAGTTCGCCATATTTGGAGTTCGCACGGGCACCTTCGCGAAGCGATCTTTCGCAACAGGGTACCGTCGGCTTACCACTCACGCGGCGACGACCAAGGCAACGCATTCAGCGCAATGAGCGTTGCCGCGTTCGGGCAATAATCTTTCCATGCCGGGTTAGCGGGATCGGACGCAAGGTCTCGCGCACACCGCCTGTGACTTTCACACATTGAGCAAACCCGCTGAAGATCTTGGAACGTTCGAGTGAGCTGAGAGACCTCATCTTGGTCGAGGTTAAGTGTCGCCATTCGGTGTAGCAAAAGGTCAGCTGATCCAGAACCGAGGCTCGCAATCCTGTGGAGGTCCGACGCAGACATGCCGAAATCTCTAGCTATGCGCTCAATTTCCTCTTCCCCACAGCATTTCAGCTCCGTTAGACTATAACTTCTGGTCCACACTCGGCACCATTGTAAAATAGCTTTGATTGCTGACCAGCTTTTTTGTCTATGGGGCAAGCCAAACATTTGACCCTCCTCTTGTAAGAGGACCAGACGCGTGCGGTATCGGCCTGCTTCGCGTAAAGCAGGCCTCCCATCCTACAACCGCTAATTCAGGGCTACGGTCTTTGATCTAGATCAAGGCGGCAGTCCTGCCCCGCCAGCGAGCGATGCTGGTCGGGTTGCCCGACACCCGGGGTGAGTCATCCTATCGCAATGCATCAATTGACGATGGCAAAGTGACGCGATGGGTCAACAACTGCCGCGCCAACTCACAGGAGGCGCGGCTGCTGTACCCCTGAAAGCAGACTCGAAACTGGCTGAGCGGCGCGGCTGAAATGGGCCAATCGCGGCCGTGCAGTGCAACAAAAGATATCGTTATTCGATCACCTCGTCGGCGATGGCGAGCAGCGTCGGGGGCACCGCGACGCCAAGCGCCTTTGCGGTCTTCATATTGACCGTGAGCACGAATTTCGGTTCTTGCATGACCGGCAGATCGGCCGGCTTTTCGCCTTTGAGAATGCGGCCGACATAAAGGGCGGCCTGGAAACATTCGTCGGTGGAATCGGCCCCATAGCCAAACAACCCGCCGGCTCGGACGTAGTTGGCGTCATCGAAGCTTGCGGGCACGCCGAAGCGTGTCGCGAGCGCGGCGATCTGCTCGCGGCGCACATAGAAGAATGAATTGGTGCTCACCAGCATGGCATTGCCGGGCTGTTGCGGAATGCCGGCGAAAACCGCGTCAAGTTTGTTCGGCTTTATGACGCGGGCTTTGCTGGGAGATCCTGCCTGCGCCCTCTTCATGTATCATTAGTGCGCTATTGACCTCCGCCAGACATACGCTGATTGAATAATCGATAAAGCGAAGCAACCGCAATTGCATGGCTTTCTGAGCGCTGGAGTTTTTTGAGCATCTGAGACGCAATCGGCCGTACAAAATGCTTCGGGCGATTTTTCGCAAGCCAATTTCGTCAGCCAGTTTTCGAAATCCGGCACTCCGAATTGTACCAAACCTTATGCTATAAGAGCGCACCAAGCACCTTCACCGACGACAATAATGTCGAGATGGAGATACCGTATGAAGAAGCGCATCAAGATCATTCACAAGACGAAGTACCAATATAATGCGCCGGTCAAATTCGGACCACACCGCTTGATGATGCGGCCGCGCGAGGGTCACGACGTCCATATCGTGAGCGGCCGTCTCGACGTCGAGCCGGCAGCGACCATACGGTGGCTGCGCGATATCTACGGCAATTCAATCGCGCTACTGACGTTTGCGCAGCCCTCGCAGAATTTGAGCATCCTCGGTGAGGTGGAGGTGGACTTGGATGACGACAATCCCGTCGAGTGCCTGATCGATCCTGACGCCCGTCAGTTTCCGTTTCAGTACGCTCCAGAGGAGCAAATCGAGCTAATCCACTACCGCCTGCCCAGCTATCCATACGAGGGGCCGAGGCTGCGGCAATGGCTGGGCGACCTGTACCGGCCCGGACAGACCATTGGAACGTTTGAGCTTCTCGAAAAACTGAACGCGCAAATTTACCGCTCATTCGCCTACAAGCACCGCGACGATCCCGGCGTCCAGCTGCCATGCGACACGCTGACGAATGGCAGCGGCTCGTGCCGCGATTTTGCTGTTTTCATGATGGAAGCGGCGAGGCATTGGGGGTTCGGCGCGCGATTTGTGAGTGGCTATATTCAAATGGCGGAAGGTCAGCATGGCGCCACTCATGCGTGGACGGAAATTTATATCCCCGGCGCAGGCTGGTGCGGTTTCGATCCGACAAACGACAAGCTCGCCGGCAACGAGCATGTTTCCGTCGCCGTGGCCCGCGAGCAGGAGAAGGCCTCTCCGGTTTCTGGGGCATGGGAAGGCCCCGCGAACGCGTTCAGCAATATGGAAGTGTCGGTGCAGGTCGTTTCGCTCTGAGGTCAGGCAGCAGCTTGCAACAATCCCCGTTGTCGGCTTTTCCGAGCAAGGGAGTATTGACTCATGAAAGTAGCTGGGCGGCGCCAGGGCGTTGATAGTCTCGACTCTGCTTTCGTCTCAACGGGCAGTCTGCCACCCCCTGAGACGATCACGGCATTGGTCGGAGAGGCGCACGCGCGATTCAAGTCCAATACCGGCGGCGAGAATTCGCAGGTTTACCCGGCGCTGGCCAGGGCGCCGCGCGAACTCTTCGGCGTGTGCGTGGTCGGCGTGAGCGGCAAGGTCTATGCCGCCGGCGACACCGATCACGAATTCTCGATCATGAGCGTGTCGAAGCCGTTTGTGTTTGCGCTCGTTTGTCAACATGTGGGCGCGGAGCAAGCGCGCGAGAAGCTTGGCGCGAACGCAACCGGGATGCCGTTCAACTCGCTCGCCGCCATCGAACGCAGTGCCGACGGGCGAACCAACCCCATGGTCAATGCCGGCGCGATCGCAACCACCAGCCTGGTGCCGGGCGCCACCTTCGAGGCCAAGTGGCAATTCATTTACGACGGCTTGTCCTGTTTCGCCGGCCGCAAGCTTCGGCTCAATGAAGAGGTCTATGCCTCGGCCACGGAAACCAATTTTCGTAACCATGGTATCGCCCGGCTGCTGCAGAGCTTTGGTCGAATCTATTTCGATCCGGAGCAGGCGACCCACCTCTACACCAAGCAGTGCTCGCTCAACATCAGCACCAAGGATCTGGCGGTCATGGGCGCAACGCTCGCAGACGGCGGCGTCAATCCGCTGACCAAAGAGCGCGTCGTCGATCCGGCGATCTGCCACTACGCGCTGGCGGTCATGACGACCGCCGGATTGTACGAAACGTCCGGCGATTGGCTGTACGACATCGGGCTGCCAGGCAAAAGCGGAATTGGCGGCGGCATCGTGGCCGTCTCGCCGGGCAAAGGTGGATTGGGCACATTCGCTCCGCCTCTCGACGGCGCCGGAAACAGCATCAAAGGCCAGCTCGTGGCGAAATTTCTGTCGCAACGGCTGGGAATGGATTTGTTTGTCTCGAAATCCGACGGCTGAAATACCAGAAGGCCGTTCGCATATGGCAGCTGCCAACGGGAGTAAATAAACAGTGTTTGCACTCATTATCGTCCTAGTCCTGCTTGCCGCCGCGATCGTGATGTTCGCGATCAACAAGCCGCGCCTGGACGCCGTCGCCCTGATCATGCTCACGGCGCTGCCTTTCACCGGCGTGCTGACCATGGGCGAGGCACTGGCGGGCTTCAGCGATTCGAACATCGTCCTTATCGCCGCGTTGTTCGTGATCGGCGACGGTCTGGTGCGGACGGGCGTCGCCCAGAGGCTCGGCGACTGGCTGATCGTGAAAGCAGGCAGCAGCGAAATACGGCTTATCGTTCTTCTTATGATTGTCGTCTGCGGCCTGGGCGCGACAATGAGTTCGACGGCCGTCACCGCCATCTTCATTCCGGTCGTGTTGCGCATTTCACAAACCGCCGGCATCGGGGCCGGCCGGCTGATGATGCCGCTGAGCATGGCCGCGCTGATTAGCGGTATGACGACGCTCGTCGCCACCGCGCCCAATCTGGTCGTCAACGGCGAGCTCGAACGCCACGGCATCGAGGGATTTCGTTTCTTCAGCTTCACGCCGTTCGGGTTGCCGATTCTCGTTCTCGGCATCATTTACATGTGCTTCGCGCGTCGCTGGCTCGCCGAGACCAGGGAGGTGAACGCTTCCGGCCGTCCGAGCCTTGCCGAATGGATCGAGGAATACAGGCTCGCCGACCGCGAATACCGCGTTCGCGTGACGGCTCAGTCGCCGCTGGTGGGTAAGACGCTGGCGGAGCTGAACCTGCGGAGCAGCTCCGGCGCCAGCATCGTGGCCATCGAACGCAACCGCAAATTTTTCCGGGAGATGCTACGGCCGACGGCGAATACGGAACTGATGGCCGACGATATCCTGCTGGCCGATCTGTTCGCTCCCGGCCGCAGCATCGATGCGCTGCGGCAGCAATTTGCGCTCGAAGAGATGCCGTTGAGCGGCGCTTATTTCACCGACCGGTCCCAGGAGATCGGCATGGCGGAAGTCATTGTGCCGCCGACTTCCGATCTCATCGGGCAAACGCTGGTCGAGGCCGAATTCCGCACCCGCTTCGGACTGACAGTTGTCGGCCTGCGGCGCGGCATCGTTGCCCACCAGGGCAGCCTGCCCGACGAGGCGCTCAAGACCGGCGACACTTTGCTGCTGATCGGGGCGTGGAAGGATATTGAGAGGCTCAAGTCCGACTGTCACGACCTCGCCATCATCAAGCTGCCTGCCGAACTCGACGAAGTGCTGCCTGCGGCCGGCAAGGCGCCGCAAGCGCTGTTCTGCCTGGCGCTCGTCGTCAGCTTGATGGTCAGCGGCCTTATCCCGAACGTGCAAGCGGCACTGATCGGGTGCCTGCTGATGGGCGCGCTAGGCTGCGTCAACCTGGTAAGCGCCTATCGCTCGATCGACTGGAAAACCCTCGTCCTCATCGTCGGCATGCTGCCATTTTCGATCGCCTTGCAAAGGACCGGCGGCGTCGATCTTGCCGCTGATGGCTTGCGGGCACTGACTGCCGGCGCCGGAGACCGCGTGGTGCTGGCCACGCTATTTGCGATCACCGCGCTGCTCGGCATGTTCATCTCCAATACCGCCACCGCGGTGCTGATGGCTCCGGTCGCGCTCGCCGTCGCTCAAGAGCTGCACGCGTCGCCATATCCGTTCGCGATGATCGTCGCGCTTGCGGCCTCCACCGCCTTCATGACACCGGTCTCGTCGCCGGTGAACACGCTGGTGGTGGCGCCGGGCAACTATACGTTCGGCGACTTCGTGCGCATCGGCGTGCCGTTTTCCGTCATCGTCCTGATCGTCTGCGTGATCCTGGTGCCTTGGTTGCAGCCGCTGTGAACCGCCGCTGGGCCCGCTGTGAGAAGTATGAGGCCATGAGCCACTCAAGCGAAGCGGCGAAGACGCCAACTTGGAAGTGACTTAGATTCTGGCATTCGATAGACACGCGCCTCTCCCTCGGCCATAAACTTGGATCGAGATGGCGTGATTTGGGGTCGCTAATGCCGACTTCCTTTCCGACGATGAAATTAGCTCTCGCCGTTTTGGCAGTGGCAATGCTAGCTGTGGCGCCCACGCCGTCCCATGCGGCGGCCGGCTCAGTTCGTATCATCATTACCAGAGTAGGGTTCGTCACCGGCGGCGGCAGCGGGACTTTGCACTTCCAGGGCAAGCGCTATGGGCTGCGTATCAGCGGCGTCGGCGCCGGACCCCTCGGGGCGCCACGGGTGGACCTGGTGGGCCGCGCCTACAATATGCGGACCGCGGGCAGCATCCATGGTGTTTATTCGACCGTCGCCGCCGGCGGTGCGGGTGGAGTTCGGCTGCGGAACGGGCACGGCGTCGTTTTGCAACTTCACGGACGACAGGGCGTCCAGCCCTCCGTTGACCTGAACGGGATGGCAATATCGTTGCAATAGAAACGCCCAGCGCTGTAAATGTCGGTGCGAAACTGAAAGATAAAGATAAACAAAGCAGGGAGGAGAAATATGTTGAAGAAATTCGCCGTGGTCCTACTCGCGATTCCTGTCTGCCGCGCTGGAGACACATCACGCCATCATGCGCCTTGTCGATCCGGACGATATTGCCACGCATTCAACGGCACGTGCAGTCACTAGCCGCACTTCACACACGAATCGAATGAACCTTTCGCAGTGCGATACTCCATAGCGGCGAAGCGCCGGATCAATAACGGCCTCGGCCGTCATCGGCCGTCATCGGCTGGCGCGGCAGGTACGCGTCCAACAGCGTACACAAAGATGAAAAATCGGCGCGACCATTTCGGGCCATCAGCAGGCATCGCTGGGGGTCCAGATCAATTGCGAAGTACGCCACAGACCTCCGTTTTGTGTGACGCGACAGAAACCAAGATCGCGCGGACTCTTAGGGAACAGACAGATGTCATCCGGACGTCATGCTGATCTGCCGAATCCAAGGTCGTCATCGATCACAGCGTTCGGCCCGATCGGCACTTGGCCTGGACTTGCCAGATTGAGCTTGCGAAACACTATCTTGTCGCGCCAGATCTTACGAAGGAAATCTTCGAAGACTTGAATCGTCAACTGCTCACCAGGACACCTTCGGTATCCAAAGCCGAACGGAGCAAACCCGGCATAATCACATACCGGAAAGCTCTTCCCATCGACAACACCGAAAACCGTCCCGAAGCCGCTATTTGTGACGTTAGCCTTGCGCCCATCTTTGACCTGGAAATTCGTGATCTCAAATGGGCATCGCGCGAGCCCGATCTGCTGGCATTTATCTTCGGTAATCTGAGCGCTGGTAGGGACACTAAGATACCTTTGTGGATCAAAAACGTTCGGCTCCTTCCAGTGGACCGGTTCCAGGCTGGTGCTTGTGTGGGGTGTGCTGATGTAGCTGTAGCGTTCCATAGGAAAGCCAAACCTTTGCTGCGGAGATGCGCCATAGGCGCTTGTTCTGGCGTCGTGAATAGCTGAGATGCTGCCGCCATTCGGCGAGATAACGCGGAACAATTCCATAACGAACAGTTCCAAAGGCGTAAAGGGCGCGCCATTGGCGTTATCAAAATTTCCGCTCATAGTTTTCTGAAACGATGCCCGCACAGCCGGGTCACCCCCATCTTCCGCCAGGCGCGACATAGTCCCGAAGATCGAGTTGCCCCATTGGCTGAGCGCAACGAAATTATGGAAACATTCGAACACGACGTCTTTCTTCGCAAAATGACTGCCATCTCCGGCGTTCTTCAGCCAATACCAAGCAATCGTCTTTTCGGGATTCTTGATTTTGCCGTTCTCAATGTCGGCAAGTCGATCGTCGATCCATGATTTCAGGAATTCGAGGCGATCACGAACTATCATGTAGTTATCATACGTAATGGGCAGTAGCGGGTTCCTATAAGCAAGAACAGTGTTGAATGCCTCACCAATTTGCCGCACTTCGAAGGGAATAGCGTCTCCGGTCACTCCAAGGTGAAGGTCCCAGTAGAGGTCGAAATAATAGTCGAGGTAATGTCGCATGAACGGCTTGTTGGCGAATTGCTGGTCCATCAGTTTATCAAAGAAGGCGACGACCTTCGCGCCATACATTGGCTTGTAAAGGTCTGGCGTCACTGCTGCGAAGTAAATTCGTTTACGAAGATTATCAGGACCGCGTTTCTCAAGACCCTGCAAAAAGACCGTCACGCCAGCTTCAGGGGTCGGTCGCCAGTCGCGGGTAATGAGACCCCAAAGGTCGTAAGGCAGTGCGTTTTCCTTAGTGAAATTGACGTCGATTAGGGGCAGCAATGGACGCTCGCCTTCGTAAAAGCTCGTCAGGAAGAATGGTATTATGGCTTTTTCGATGTAGTCTCGATCGAAATTGGCGGGAATGGTTTCGCGAAAGCGTTCGATGGCGGAAAGGATTTGGTCCGGAAGAGGGGATTGTGCGGTGTCGGCAGAGGCTCGCTCCACGCTCGTGACCACTGCAGTGGATGCTCCGGTCCCCAACAAACCAACAGCAGCCGCGCCTCCCTTAAGAATAGTACGACGTTTCATTATTTTCTGTTCCATTGTCGTTCCTTTCTTGCATTGTGGACGTTTGTGCGTCGGTCATTACGGCCGACCTGCATTTTCCATTGTATATCGCGTCTTAAGCTTGGCACGCGTTTGCCAAAGTGGTGTTGCTTAACCGATAAGCACCTGAGCTGGATCACCACACATCACCACAGCTGCCTGATGGCGAAACGCACAGTCTGTGCATCCGGCTCCCCGGGAGGCTTGGCGACCACGCGCTCGTAATTGAGAACGAAGTCTGCGCCGCGCCATAAACGCAGACCCACGCCGGTGCCGAGCCTGAGCGTGCTTGCCGTGTTGTCCTGAGCGATTCCATCGATAATGGTTTCGCCTCCGACGTTGTAATAGGCATCGGCCGAGAGCCAGAGCGTGTCTGTTAAATTGTAACTTAGGTGTTCTTCCAAGCGAAAGATCGGATTTTGAGAAAGCGTTTGCGCTCCATTTACGCGAAAATTGTCATTGTCTGTGAACAGCAGGGCCGAGAGATATGTCTCGATCCATGTTCGCCCCTGGTCCGGCGTGTAACTGTAGTTAACAGTGGGTGAAATCGTCCAACGGTTCGCGCTTGGGTTAATTGGGGAGCTCGGATCATACGTCCCAAGCGGAGTTCCCACGTAAAGATGAAAGCTTGAGAACGTCTGCGGAATGAATGACTGGAACTGTTCACGCGTCAGCGCAGGGCCTCCGAAAATGTTCATTTGCCAAAGGAAGCCGACGTCGGACACGCCATTCGTGCTGGCCTGAAAGGTGCCGGAATTCGTATCTGCGAAGGCGTAGGGCAGAACAACCGAGAGACCGCCGGTTCGGCCCCCAAAATCCATGGTCCGTGTAATAACGACTGACTGAGCAGAGACGGTCGAGCGTGTTGCGGACGATATGTCCGTCCCGTCTTCAGGGGTGACGGATGCCGAGTAACCAGCGTTGTAGGTGGTCAGCCAAGAATCAATCGGAGCGTTGAGGTAATCGCGTGCCGAGCCGGCGCGTACAATCGTGGAAAGGGACAACGACGCCGCAACGCAAAGCAATGTTGCGAGCAGTCCGAAACGCGTCGCCAAGCGTATAGCTTCCGCTTTCGGGACCTTCACGATTCACTCCCGCTGCGACTTTGCCGGGCGTTGAAGCAGGTAGAGAATGTGGAAAGCGCGACTTCTAATACGCTCGAAGGCTATCACATTTGTTTTATGACGGTTAGCTGGCGACGTATAACAACTTCGTGAAAGCGCTTACGCGTTTAAAAAGTGCAACAGCTCGGCTGCTGACGGAGTTGACCCGCCGAACATCGGAATCCGTGATCGGAATCGAAAATTCCCAGTCGCGGCCATCGATCAGCCTCCGCCGGGGCATGATCCACCACGCAATGACGGATGGGCTTTACTCGTTCACATATCGGTCATGTCCGCCAAGTACCAACTGTACTTCCGAAACAAACTGCAAGCCCATCAGACGAGAGAGCCATGAGACTAGTCGGCATCCTCTGGATTGCGCTTTTGGGAGGCCTTATGTGCACGATCGGCGCGTCTTTCGTCTCAGCACGAGATGGAAACGGAGCGAGGGATCAAGCAATTACAAGGTGTCTCCTACAGGCCCTCAGACGCTATCCGGCAGCCTCAGCCTTCAGTGACGAGACGATGATCAGCAATCGTACTGCATCCTACAAAGCCTGCATGACAGCATCCGGCTTCCGTCCTTGATCAAATCCATCATCGCGGAGGCATGCCCCGTTACGAAACGGTTGCCGATCAGATTCAATGGCCGATAAGCATCCTTTTCGCGATTACTGCTGTCAGCACCAAGAACAGCACGCCTGCTATTGGCTCGAGCGTTTGTAGAGTCCCTCCGCGGCCATGCCGACCTCGCGGGCCACGTTGCCGGCGCCAGCCTGCCCTTCTTGCCTTGGCTCGTGATTGCATTTGCCGCGACCAAAGCTCTTTGGGCGCGAGCGCGGCATGGAAGGTTCCGTTGGAGCCTGTATTCTCCGCCCGTTTCGCCTATCATGGTGACGATGGTGGCGATGATGCCAACAAGCCCTTGGCTTATCGTAAGTGGAGACTGTCGCAACCTGATGGAGATTGATCATGTCGATGTCAATTGATGCCGCAGCCCAAGTAATGCGCGAGGCGATGCGCGAGAAGGTCAAACGGCACTCGCTCTGGTATCTCTTTCAAGGTGCGTTGATGGTAGTGGCTGGCATCCTGGCGATAGCCCATCCGGCGATGTCGTCCGTTGCCTTAGTCGTCTTTTTCGGGTGGCTTCTGATCATAAGCGGCATAGCCCAGGGTATCAGCCTGATAGACGCACGCAGCGTGCCGCATTTCTGGCTGCAACTTGTTTCGGTCGCGCTGTTCATCATCGTTGGAGCGCTATTCCTTCGCAACCCCGCCGAGAGCGTGGTAACACTTACGCTGCTTGTGATCGTATTCCTTATGGTTGAAGGGATTTCAAAGATCATCTTTTCGCTCACGATACGGCCATTTCCGAACTGGAGCTGGATCCTGCTGAGCGGAATTGTCAGCGTCTTGTTGTCATTTTATCTCTGGTCGAGCATGCCGGTGACCGCGGTCTTTTTTCTTGGCACGTTGCTTGGCATTTCGCTCATCAGCGAAGGCATTGCGCTAGGCTATTTGGCTTGGCGGGTACGGCAAGCTTAATGACGCAAGATTGACTCCGCACGAACGTGCAGAGCCCAAAGCCCTGGCTCACGTTGAGCCGGGGGTTTCGGACATTCACGACCACCCCTAAGACTGACCTCCGCTGCGCATCATTACTCTGCCGACGCTAGGAGCTATGCTGTACACCACAGCAAATGATTCCTTGAGATGTCGTGATGGGTCAAGAGAGACCGATGTCGGGAATTCGCGCCACGTCCGCTTCTACTCAAAGAGCGACCAAGTCAGTGCGAGCAGAAAAAAGAACCCCGGCACGCGTGACGTGACCGGGGTCCAAAAGTCTTGGGGAGGAAGGGCCAAGAGACCTTTCCAAAACAACCGACCCAGATGACGGCGTCGCGACGGTTTGGAGTTACCCCCGCGCTAATCTTGGTGTGGTGGATTAGGAAGAATGGACCCTTCGCAGTGCGTCAATTTTCAATGGCAAAGCGCCGCTATGGGTCATGAACCGCCGCGACGGGCAGTGGCTGGCGCGGCAGAAAGACCTCCAGGAACGGACACGCTCCGGGGCCGTGGCGCGCAAATACCTCACCAGCGAGCACGTGGCGGGCAGAGCGGACCCGCTCTGCCCGATTGGCGTCAAACGTCGGTTTGCTCGGAGATCGCCAGGGCATCATCAACCTCGATACCGAGATAGCGAACCGTGCTCTCAATCTTGGTATGCCCAAGCAGCAATTGTACGGCCCGCAGATTGCCCGTTCTGCGATAAATTAGGGTCGCCTTGGTTCGACGCAGGGAATGCGTACCGAACATGCACGGATCGAGCCCGATGCCACTTATCCAGTCGGCAAGGAGCCGCGCATATTGTCGGGTGGAAAGGCCCTCGTCCGGGTGCCGCTGCGCGGCGAAAAGAAATTCGCCTTGCTTCCTGTTCGCCACCCGGAGGTAATCATCGACCGCTTGCCGGGTTTGCTCGGTCATTTCGAAGCGCACTGGCCGACCCGTCTTCTTCTGGCGGATTGTGGCCCGCTCAATGGCGTAGCCGTGTGGGGCAATATCCTCGACCTTGAGAGCGACCACGTCGCAACCACGTAGCTTGCTGTCGATGGCGAGATTGAAAAGCGCCAAGTCGCGTTTGCGGTCTGCCATTTGCAGCTTGGTACGGATCGACCAGATGTGTTTTGGCCGCAGGGGCGGCTTGGCTCCGGTCAGCTTCCCCTTGTTCCAAGGAGTGCGCTTGGGTGCCGCTTGGGATGGATTTTCGCCGTCTTGCATGGTCGTTCTCCCCCTTTGTGAGAACGACCAGCATGGCCTCGATTAAACCGCTCGCGCAGGCGGATCGGCGTCCGCTATTGGGGGCGAACCGGTCGCGCGAGCCGATAGCCTTCGCGGCTGAAAGTGACCCTAAGCGTCATTCCGCAACCGATATTTGCCGCATCGCGAAAGGTTCATTTGAGTTGACAGCCGCCCGGCTATCTCGCGCGTGGCCAATTGCGTCGATCATCTGGGCGCAGCGATTTGGGCGGCTTTGGAGGAGAAGCATTCATTGCGCCGGTCATTGCGCAGCATTCGCGTTTGACGAGCAGGTCGTTTCGGATTTATGGCTTACAAGCCGAACTCATGGACTTAAGAGCCGGTGGACACACGTACAGCGGGCCGGGTTCTTCCGCGGGAACCACTTTACAGTTCATCTTCCCGTTATCCCTGCATAATGACGGTCGAGCTGAGAGCCACGGCATGCCTCACGATCAGACCACCCGAACTTTGCTTGGAATCTGCGCCGCAATCCTGGTCTTGGCTGCCCTCTACCTCGCTCGTGCTGTTTTTGCGCCCATTGTGTTCGCGCTATTCATCATTGCTATCGTATGGCCGCTCCAACGTTCGCTCCAGGCGAAAATCCCAAAGCTCCTGGCACTGGTCGTCACCCTCCTTGTGATCCTGGCGGTCATAATCGTGTTTGCGTTTCTGATGATCTGGGCTTTTAGCAGGATTGGCCAATGGCTGGTGATCAACTCGGTTCGCTTTCAAACGCTCTACACGCAAGCGAGCGATTGGCTGGACCAGCACGGCATTTCGGTCTCGAGCCAAATAACCGATAATTTCAACGTGAGCTGGATCATTCGCACGGTTCGGGCGATCGGGGGTCGGTTGAATGTCTTCATTTCATTTATGATAATCGCCTTCGTGTTCACATTGCTTGGATTACTCGAAGTCGATGTTGCGAAGCGCAATATCGCGCGTCTCGAAAACAGGACAATTGCGGACTCGCTGTCGCAAGCTGGAAGTGACATCGCGGCGAAACTTCAGAGGTATATGCTCGTTCGCAGCGTGATGAGCCTCCTAACGGGCACAGTGATTTGGGGAGTCGTTTTGCTTGCTGGTCTCGAATTGGCGACGGCGTGGGGGGTGATCGCATTCGTGCTCAACTACATACCGTTCATCGGTCCTGCTGTCGCGACGGTCTTTCCCACACTCTTCGCCGTTGCGCAGTTCGGTTCATGGGAGATTGCTCTGACCGTATTCGTTTGCCTCAATCTCATCCAGTTCCTGATCGGAAGCTATCTGGAGCCGCGAATCGCCGGCGCCGCTCTTTCGGTTTCGCCGTTCCTGATTTTGTTCGCGGTATTTTTCTGGAGCTTTCTGTGGGGTATCCCGGGAGCGTTCATCGGCGTCCCTATCGTGATTGCATTTCTCACCATTTGCGACGAACATAAGTGTTCGAAATGGGTTGCAAGGCTCTTGTCGGGACGGGACGACGCGACGGTATAAGTGGAAGTACGCTTCATTGCGACCGGATTTCCGCTCGCTGATCGGTGTCTATCTGGCCGGCGACAATGAGGCGCCGTGGCTGCAACAACCTGAGGCGCCCATCTGGCCCCACGGCCAAGGTGTGCAGATAGAAGCAGGTATCCTCGTCATCCCTCGCATCCATGACCGGGGATGGAGCCGACACGATCCGAAGGCCGCAGCATGTCCCAATCCAGTCGACGTGGCGATGGCCGTGCATCAAGACCGCACGGCCGGCCAGGAACCGCAAAGCGCGGATGAACCAATTCCCGTTGATCAAAGCGGTTCCGATGCGTTCGGACAGAGCCTTCGCAGGGTGAGGGTATTCGACGACATGATGATGGAGCGCGATCAGCCAGCAGGCATGCGGATATTGGCGACTGGCGATTGCGATGCCGCGGACTTGCTCTGCCGGCATCATGCCAAGGGCGTTGGTGAAAGAGAAATGGGTATCGGCGTTCGAGTTCAACAGAATCACGCCGAGGCCGTCGTCCCGATCAGGCGGCAACACCATCGGAAATATGCAGTTCCACAGCTCGGACAACTCGTTTGTCATGCGGGGTGTTCCTGCATCGGCAAACGCAACTACATTGCCAAGATGCGGCGCCAGCGCTGCCGCCAAACTCTCGCCCAATCGGCCGCCCTTTTGATCCACGAGACGGACTCGCGCACCTTGGACCGCGACCATCGCGGACAACATCCTCACCTTACGCAGCTTCTTGTTCTGGCTCGTCGGCAGATCGAGACGTGCCGGATTGGCACGATCGACGATATTGAGATCGTGGTTGCCAGGCAAAATCAGCATTATCTCGGTAAGACTGGGATATCGTGCGACAACGTCAAAAAACTCCGCCCATTCGCTCGACCGACCCGCGTCGGTCATGTCGCCCGTAATCAGGATCGCATGGAGCGGCTCGCGCGCATGGAGCGCATCCAACTGTGCCAGCACCCGACTCAGGCGCTCGTTGCCGCGCGGTCCCGATCTGCCGCTCTCGATCCGGAAGCCAAAGCGCTCGCCGACGGTGTGGATGTCTGACAGATGGACGATGCGCCAGCTGCGACCCTGGTCGGGAGGGACGTCGTACTCTTCAAGATCGCGAGGCGGGTCCATCGTCGCGTCGGCGATTGCCCAGACCAGTGCGGCCGCAGCCACGTAGGCACTGACAATCACGACACTATTGGCGAGTGCCACAATGGCAAGGCGCTTCGGCGCGGTCAGGATTGTGGAATCGCTCAGCAGATGCGCGCTTGGCCAAGCCAATAGCAACGCCAACAGCGCGATCGTACAAATGATGAGACCTGACAACACGGCGGCAGTTGCGTGCAGCGTCGGTCGCGTGATCCTGCCGGATTCACGTGTCAGTTGGCGGCTGAGGAGATGACGCAACGCCTCGCGACACACCGTGTAGCAGGGTTGAACCGCGAGCGAATTAAGCGACCAGAAGCCGCGCTCAGCCAGTTGAAAGACTCTGCGGCCGCCGAACCAGCCAAGGCCCACGAAGAAAGCGACGAAAATCGCCGACCATATTTCGGTCAATGAATACGCGATTCTGTCGGTAATCTTGCCGAACCAAATCGACGCAACGACCGGCGCGAGGCCGAGCATCAATCCGGGAAAAACGATCAGCAACAACCAGGCCACTACCAGTTTCGGTAGGCTGATCTCAACCAAAAGGCTGCCGGCAAGGGAAAGCAGCGAGCGACGCTTGGGGCTGGATGCGTCATCCTCGATATCGCCGCGGCGAGGGTCGATTGTTGGTGTCACCGGCCTGCTCCAGGCCAGGTGTTGTGCCTAGAACGATCCAAATGCCGTGCCGAGCAGGATGACTGCGACCAAAGCGAATATGGCACCGACAATCCCCACTATGACGATGTCGAAATAACTCTCGCGGTGTGTCGATCCGCAGACGGCAAGCAGCGTCACTACCGCGCCGTTGTGCGGCAGGATGTCAAGCGTTCCCGAGCCGATGACGGCGACGCGGTGCATCAGCGCAGGACTGATGCCGGTTTGCGCCGCGATCGTCATATAGGTTTGTCCAAGCGCATCAAGCGCAATCGTCAATCCGCCGGATGCCGAGCCGGTGAGGGCGGCAAGCACATTGGTTGCCACGGCTAGTGAAACGAGCGGGCCGCCTTCGATCGCCAGCACCCAATCGCGCACCACCGCGAAAGCCGGCAGCGCCGCGATGACGGCCCCAAACCCGACCAGACTCGCAACGCTGAGCGCCGGCAACACGGACGCATTGGCGCCGGCATCCATGCTCTTGCGCAGCGCCGGCAGGCGGCCTCGGTTGAAAACGATGACTGTTGCGATCGCGGCTGCGAGTGCGACCACGACGGACCAAACGCCGGCCACAGCGGAAATCGACGTGCCACCCCAGCGCTCTTCCGCCAGGAATGAAAAGTCCAGCCGCCGCAGAATAAAAAGTGACATCGTCAGGTTGACCAGGACGACCACGACGAGCGGCAATGCGGCGACGAGGATGGACGGAACGGAGTCGCTTCGGTGCCCGTGACGGATCTCGGCCGGATCGAACTCGCGCGCCGTAGTGGCCCGCTCGCGCACCATCTCGTCGTCCGCCGCGGCATCGACGTCGCCCGATGCCTCCGCTCCATAGCCCTCGCCGGCGAGGCGGGCGGAGCTCTCGGCCCGTCTCAGCCACCACATTCCGAGGCCAAGCATGATGAGCGAGGCAATGATGCCGAGGCCAGGCGCCGCAAAGGGCGTGGTGCCGAAGAACGGCATCGGGATTGCATTTTGGATCGACGGCGTGCCCGGCAAAGCCGACATGGTGAAGGTTGAGGTGCCAAGTATGATGGCCGCCGGCATCAGGCGGCGGGGGATAGCCGCCGCGCGGAACAGCGCTTGGGCCATAGGCGCGATCACAAAGAAGGCGACGAACAGACTAACGCCACCATAGGTAACCAGCGCGCCCGCGAGCACGACCGCGAGCATCACGTGGCGCTCGCCCAGACTTTCACTCATGAATTTAGCGACGGCGGACACCGAGCCGCTGTCGTCCATGAGCTTGCCAAATATGGCGCCGAGCAGGAACAGCGGGAAGAACTGAGCCAAGAAGCGGGCCGCGCTGCCCATGAAAATCTGAGTCCAATTGGCGAGCAGCGGTTCGCCGCCAAAGAGAGCGGCGACGAGCGCAGCAGCCGGCGCGAGCAGCAGCACGCTCCAGCCCCGGAACGCCAGCCAGATGAGGAGACCGAGGCCGACAAGGATGCCGAGGAGGCCCATGGTTCAGCACTCCGCCAACAGCACATCCAGATCGGCTGTCGAGCGCTTGCCAAGGTCGTCGCCGCTCGCAATCAGGAATTCGTTTGCGGCCTTGCGCCCTTCCGTCCGCAGCATGACCATGAAGTCCCATTCGGCGTTGAGCTTCGAGGAGGCGCCGAATTGGGCCAATATATCGGTCCTGATACGATGCATCCGCATCTGCGCCCAGCGTGCGCCCTCTCCCGTCCCAGGATCGGCCACCTGGCGCAGCAGAGCGATCATGCGGAGTTCCTTCATCAGCGGCGAATTGAATGAAATCTCATTGAGCCGATTGAGAATATCCGCGGCCGAGCGCGGCGTGTCCGGCCGTTCGCGCGGATTGATCTGCACC
>Ga0181521_10002668_pt1 | contig 21423 bp, 18 predicted proteins | sample PEATcosm2014_Bin_32_FD_119764 | JGI IMG/M metagenome (GOLD analysis project Ga0181521, IMG submission 119764) | Peatland microbial communities from MTU Mesocosm Facility, Houghton, MI, USA - PEATcosm2014_Bin02_60_metaG | ecosystem: Environmental > Terrestrial > Soil > Wetlands > Peat | place...
ACCATGTGTCGAGGCATACGGTCTCGGTCACGGTCGCCGAGTTGAAGAACGCGCTCGAGGAATACGGGCACTGGATCACCTGCCGCCCGAAAATCGGGTATCGCCTGGAGTCTCCCCGTTCGGACGAACTCATCAAGACGGGTTGGCATTTCTGGAATCGCCGCACCCGTGAAGGGTTCGACAAAGCGCTGGAATGTTTCCAGCATGCCGCCCGGGAAAACGATTCCGACGCGCGCGCTTACGAGGGAATCGCGATTTCCTGGTTGATGCCCGGAACTTACGGGATGCGCGCGCCGCGCGAAATCTATCCCGGATACCTCGCCGCCTATAACCGCGCCGTCGCGCTGGGCGGGCTCACAACCGACCTTCGCTCCATGCACGGGCACGCTTTGCACATGTTCGAGCGCAAGCTTCCGGAGGCGGAAGCCGAGTTGCTGCAGGCGCTGCGCGAGAAACCGAAATCGGCGAATACTTATATACGCCTCGCCATCCTCTACGCGACGATGAACCGGCTGGACGAGGCGCTCGACGTGGTGAATCAGGCGCGCAAGACAGATCCGCTCTGGCCCCTGTGGCCCGCTACCGAGGTGATCATCCGGTTTTGCCGCCGGGAGTTCGATGAGGCGGCACACTGCGTGAAGAAGGCGCTTGAGCTGCAGCCATACCTGTTGCTGGGCCGGGTTTTTTGCGCGCAGGCGCTGGAATATGCGGGAAAGACGGAGGAAGCGCTGGCTCAGTACCGGTTCGCGCGCGTGGTTTATCCGGACGTTCCGTGGCTTGCGGCGCTGGAAGCCACCTGCCTGGCCCGCAACGGACGGCAACGCGAGGCGCGCAGGATCCTGGAAGAACTCCAGTTGACGCGCAAGGCCGAGTATATCGACGCGTACTACATGACGCTGCTCATGGAGGCTCTGGGAAGACGGGAAGATGCCTTCCGGGAATTGGAGCGCGCGGTGGAGGAGAATTCCGCGGCGCTCTATATCCTGGATGTCGATCCGCAGATGGATTCGCTGCGGGGCGACCCGCGCTTCACCCGGTTAAGAGACAGACTGCATCCGGTCTAAGAGTCGGAGAGCGAACGCGCCGAAAGGGCGGAAACGCGATAGACTTTCGAGGTGCAAACTTCTTCGACGGCTACAGCCCAGCCAACCGCGGCAAGGGAGACGAGTGCCGACTTCGCATGGTACGTCGTCGTTATCCTGACGGCCTGTTACACGCTCTCGTTCATCGACCGCCAGATTCTGAGCCTGCTTGTAGGGCCGATTAAGCGGGATCTTGGCATCAGCGACACGCGAGTAGGCCTGCTGCAGGGGCTGGCGTTTTCGGTTTTCTACACATTTATGGGCCTGCCGCTGGGCAGGATTGCCGACACGCGCAACCGGCGAAATCTAATCGGCGTATCGGTGCTGCTGTGGAGCTTTTTCACCGGCTGCTGCAGCCTGGCGCGCAGCTTCTGGTCGCTGATCCTCACGCGGATCGGGGTCGGGTTCGGGGAAGCGGGTCTGTCTCCGGCGGCATACTCGATGTTCGCGGACATTTTCCCGAAGGAACGGCTGGGTGTTGCCTTGAGCATTTTCTACATGGGCGTCTTTCTGGGACAGAGCCTGGCACTGCTGGTGGGCGGCACCACGGTCGAGGCGGTCTCGCACATGTCTTCCATCACCTTGCCCCTGCTCGGCACGATGGCGCCGTGGCGCATCACGTTTCTGGTTGCGGCCGCGCCCGGAATTCCGTTCGCGCTGCTGGTTTATACGCTGCGTGAGCCTGTGCGCCGCGGCCTGTTGCAGGCTGGAGCGAAGTTGAATCCGCGGGCCACGCTGCGGGAAGTGGGCGTGCGGTGGAGCTCGGTGGTGGGGATTTCGGCGGGGATGATCTGCCAGGCGATCTGCAATTACGGATTCATGGCGTGGGCACCGACATTTTTCGCGCGTACCCACCACTGGTCGCCCGGCCAGACCGGACGCGCACTGGGGCTGATTATCGCCACCTGCGGCTGCCTTGGTATGTACGTCGGAGGACGGATCAGCGATCGCTGGTTGAAGAATGGCCGGTACGACGCGCCGCTGCGGGTGGGCGTGCCCTCGGCGATCGGGACCGGCATTCTCTTCCCGCTCGCATTCCTCTCGCACAACGCAACAGTGACGCTGGCGCTGATCTGCCCCGCTCTGTTCTTCCTCGCGCTGCCGATGGGGACGGCGGTGGCGGCGCTGCAGATGATTTTTCCGAATCAGGTGCGCGGGCAGGTGTCGGCCTTCTATCTGTTCTGCCTGAACCTGGGCGGACTCAGCCTCGGGCCGCTGATGCCGGGCGTGCTGAACGACTATGTGTTTCACAGTGAAGGGGCGATCGGAAAGTCCATCGCCATCACTATCGGAGCGGGCGCTGTTTTGATGCTGATCGCGTTTGCCTCGACGCAGCGGCCTTACCGGAATCACTACCGGATACTGCATCCGGCGGAGTGAGCGTGTTTCAATGACAGTTCATGCCCCGAACAAGCCGACGAGGGCGTCGGCCGCGGACCGGGGGGGCTGCCCCACAATCAATGGAGAGGAATATGAAGTTAGTTTTGGCACTGCTGACGCTCGCCGCCGGCGCATGGGCGCAAATGGCTCAGCCGATGGTCGGTGAGAACACTACGAAGATTTCCGAGCATGTCCAGGCGATCATGGGCTTTCCCAACATCGCCATAGTGGTTGGCAACCGCGCCACACTCGTCGTCGATACGGGCATGGGCCCGAAGAATGGAGCCACGGCGGCGCGTGTGGCCGCCAAACTGGCAGCCGGCAATGAAAAGCTCTTCCTCACCACCACCCATTTCCATCCGGAGCACGCGGCTGGCGAGCCCGGTTTTCCCGCCTCCACCATCCTGATCCGCAACACGACGCAGCAGGAAGAAATGGAAAAACACGGCCAGGAAATTATGAATCGGTTCAGCACGAATTCCGCCCAGAATAAAGAGCTGCTCGCGGGCGTTCGATTGCGCTCACCCGACGTGACTTTCGGCCAGGAGGCGACAGTCGATCTGGGAGGCGTCACGGTGCGCCTGCTATGGTTCGGCGAAGCTCATACCAAAGGCGACGAGCTCATCTTCGTGGAACCGGACCGCACCTTGATCTCGGGAGATGTGGTGCAGAACAAGACCATGCCGAACATCTCCGACAGCGGCGGTACGCCAACAAGCTGGCTTGCCGTGCTGGATAAGATCGCCGCGCTCAACGCCGCGCACGTACTGCCCGACCACAGCGCTCCGGGCGATGGTTCGCTGGTGGCGGCGGAACGGAACCTGATCACCGATATCCGTACGCGGGCTCTCGCCCTCAAGCGTCAGGGCATGTCGGCCGACGACGCCGGGAAGCAAGTCGGCGCCGACCTCAAAGCGCAGCATCCCGACTGGCCCAACACCAACGCCGCCGGATTCGTCAGAAGCGTCTACGCAGAGCCTCAGTAAACCAAAAGATATACAAATGTGCTAATGTATATCCATGCAGGTATCAAAGTGGGGAAACAGCCTGGCGATCCGCCTTCCCGCGGCTGTCGTCGAGGCGCTGAATCTGAAGGCGGGCGATGAAATAAATATTCGCGTCGCAGGCGCCGACGATTTCGTCGTCGAACGCGAGATGACGCGCCAGGAGGCCATCGCAAAACTGCGAGCGTCCGGCAAGCCGTTGCCCCCAGGCTTCAAGTTCGACCGGCAGGAGGCCAATGCCCGGTAAGGCGTTTCTGGACACCAACGTCCTGGTGTATGCATTTAGTTGGAACGATTCCAGAAAAACGGTTGCCGAGAAGCTGATCGTCAAAGGCGGTACGGTCGGCATTCAGACCCTCAACGAGTTTGTCAACGTCGAACGGAACAAACTCAGGGAATCCTGGCGCACCATTCTCGACTGGCTGCGCATTATCGAAACGCTCTGTCCGCCTCCGATTCCGATTACGCCGGCTACACACAATCTTGGCCTGCGGATTGCGCAGGCATCCGGCTATCACATCTATGATTCGCTCATGCTGGCCGCGGCGCTGGAAGGGTCCTGTACGGTCTTCTATTCGGAAGACATGCACGATGGGCAGGTCATTGATAACCTCACGATCCGCAATCCATTCGGTTAACTACTTCACATATACGATGCCCACCATGGGCACGACTTCGTGCAGCAAACTTCCGTACTTCACTCCCGGCGCCGGCGTCAGCACCGCGGTCGGGAAGGTTGTCATGAAATCCCGCACTTCCGTACGAAGATACACATTCGGCCGCAGCCGGTACATCATGCCCGCCCCGGCGCCGATCATCGGCTTGATGGTCTGCGTTTTGGTGAAATAGCCGAACTGGCTGAGCGGCTGAAAGGCCTCTTCCGCGCCCGTTCCGAAGAATGCTTTCACGCCGCCGCCCACCGCGCCAAAGAGCTGCGCGCGCGATTCTTTCCGGTTGGTGTGAAAGATGACGTCGTAATGGATCGCGTGCGCGGCGCCGGAGAACTGCGCCGTCTGACCGCCGGCCGCCAGCCGCACGTCGCTCTGCATGTACTCATACCGTATCTCGCCGGAGATGTGATGGTAGAGATTCTGTCCGGCAAAAACTCCGGTCGCTAATCCGGGCGCAAACCCGGCTGTGGCGCCGCCCGCCGGACTTGCGGCCGCAACGTTGTTGATCAGCCCGCCGCCTCCGACCGCTCCAAACTCCCACTGCTGTTGTCCGAGTGCGGCAGTCGCTGCCAATATCGGTAATACCGCAAACTTAACAGGTCTCATATTGCTCCTTTATTCCGTCAAACTGCGTCTATTCGACTACCCGAACGAAAACCGTGGTTGCCGCCCCGCCCTGACCGATTACAAGAGGCACCGACATGCCGGTGGGCACGTCCGACGGCACCGCGGCGTTTATCTGATAAACTCCGGCCTCACCCGGGACAAGCCCCGCGTAGCTCACCGTAAGAGCCGAACCGCCCAGCGTAACCGCCGGTTGGACCGCCGCGGCAGCCAGCGGATTCAAGGGCGCGGGCTGACCGGCCTGAATCGACGGCGTTGTTTGACCGAGGCCGGTGAGGTAGATGGTGACTGTTTCCTTACCCTTCTGATGAATCGGGTTGGTGGGTGTTACTAACTGGTTGTTGTCGTCCCGAACGATAGTGGCCAATCCCGTTCCGCCGATGAACACACTGGGCGCCGTTTGTTGAACGGTGAAGTTATAGTTGTCGCTGATTCCGGCGGACGAATGAATCGTCAGCGTCGCACTGCCGGCGACGTTGAACGGAAGCTGGGCGTTGATTTGCTGGGGAGACACATAAAGCAGCGGAATCGGCAGGCCGTTCAGGCCGAGACAGGAGTTTCCCAGCGCGGTGGAAAGAGGCATGCCGCCGGTGGCGAGACTGACCGGACTCATGTTCTGTCCGTAGATGGTAATCAGTCCCCCCGGCGCCACCGGCGGCGTGCCGTCGGCCGCGCTCGCGATACCTGTAATGGAACCGGCAGCGGCGCTGGCCGAATAGTTGGAAGGGAGAACGGTAAGGCCCGAAGTGCTCAGCACGACGACCGTGCCGGCGGAAGGCAACGGCGCAACCGTCCTTGCGAAACTGTTCACGGCGTGATTGCTCATACTGCCGGAACCGTAGGTTCCCCATCCAACGGAACCCGCTGTATTGTCCGCCGCAGGCAGCAGCGGCGCCTCGGAAATCAGTACCGGCGCGGCCGCACCGCTCTGCATGGAAACCATCCGCAGCATGGCGCCCGCGGCGGAAGCGGAAGCCGCCGAAGCCATATAGCCACCCTGGTCGATGAACGTGAAGCCGGAGGTGGGGATCGGCGATTGGCTGATCACGCCCGAAGGGACGATGGACGCGTCCAGTATCGAGTTGCCAACCACGTACGAACCATAGTCGGAGGCGGCAAAGGCTCCCGAGAGAGCTGTGAAGTCGTGCCGTGACGCGACGAACGTGTTTGCGGAAGCGGTATAGAGCAACACATTACCGTCGGGTGAGGCGAGAAGGATATTGCCGCCGTTGGGGGACGATGTCAGTACGCCGGCGGCCGAGACCGCGTTCACATAAACGCCGAGCGTCGGCAAAATGGAAATCGTGCCTGTCGCGAGGTTGATACTGTCGACCATTCCCGGCGGCGTGTTCCCCTCATTGCGGGCCAGCGCCAGGATCGCGGCATTGGAGACTGCGATCGAGCGGGCGAAATGGCCTCCCGGCATCACAAGAGGAGCCACCGGTTGAAGGGCATTCAGGTCGTAAACTTTGACAAATTCCGAATCATCGTGGCCGACCAGCAGATACTTCCCATCGCTCGTCATCGCCATCATGGTCGGTGAGGTGGCGGTCCGAAGGGTCGCGATCGGAGCCAGCGAACTTCCGTCGAAGACGAGAAGCTGGTTCATATCCTGACGAAGAACGTACACGCGGTTGCGCGCCGGGTCGGGAAGAATGTCGCTGAGCACTCCGGGTTGATCGATGACCGTGCCGCGCTGGCTGGGGTCCGGATTGTTGACCAGCAGGCGAACCGGCCTTGGATGATTCACGGCGCTTTGAGAAGTAAGGGTAAGACTGATGGCAGTAGTCCCGCCGGAGCCCGGTATCACGATGGGATCGATCAGCACCTGAACGGTGGCGGGTGTGATTCCCCCCGCGGGAATGATGGTGACACCGGCCTGACCGGCGGTAACGGCGAAGTCGGTTTGTCCGCCGCCGGGATCCGTGATGGTGAGACTCTGGGACAATACGGCGCTGTTGCAGAAATTGGTGGTCACGAGCAGATCTTCCACCGTGGCCCCAAGACGGTGATAGCTGTTCAGGGAACCCACCGGCAGAATCATTACGCCGCTCTCGGAGATCGCGTACATCATAGTGGCGGCTGCATTCAGTACGGCGCGCCCCACCATATCCTCGGGTATCGAGATCCGGTCGCGGAACGTGAGATTGTCCGAATCCATGATGAGCATTGCCGGCGGTCCGCCGTACCCTGTGTTGGAAGGCGCCGGCCCCGTTGGCTGGTTCGCGTCCGGAAATTGCGCGTAAACGATTCCGTTAACCGAGTCAATGACGCTTCCGGTGATATTGGTGGACTCGATTATGTTGGGATAGCGGCCTCTTAAGATGCCTCCCGGGCCAATGAGCATGTAGCCGATGGTGGCGTAAGAGCCGTCGGCCGCCGAGCTGATTCGGGGCAGCAGCAACGGTGAAGAAGTATAGATAGTCCCGGAAATCGAGTTGGCCGGACCGGAGTATTGGAAGATGAGTTGCGACGGCGTCCCCGCGCTGGCGATGCCCCAGACCGTATTGCCGTCGGCGGATGCAGCGAGCGCGGCCTGCAGAATCTGACCGGGGAAGGTGGCCAGCGGCGCGGGTACTGTCTGGGCGATGTTCGCGATCGTGTCCACCAGCTGGATTTGGCCGGACGCGGGATTGAGAAGCAGAATGTTGGTGGTGGTGACTACGAGCGCCTGGCCGCTTCCCAGAAACGCCACGCCCAGTGGAGGACTGGCCAGCGAGAAAACCTGCCGCGAGTTATCGGCCAGATGGATCGATGTGACTGCATTCGAGCAGGGAGGCGAAGTTTGGGTGGGAGTCGAGCCGGTTGAGCTGGGCGGCGGAGTGTTGCAGAAGTGCGCTACCAGCAGATATTGGGCATCGAAAGAGAGCGCAATCGCTCCAGGCCACGGCAGAACGTTCATTGAGGAATGGATCGTATTGTCCGCCGTGGACATGACGTCGATGACGTTGGACCCGAAGTTGGCGATATACAAGGAGCCGCGCGATTCATCGAGCGCGATGTCCGAAGCTGTACCGCCGATGGCGACCACCGAGCCAAAGACAGACGCACCGCCCGATGCCGTCAAAGTTGGCACGGAAGCCAGAGCCAGAGTTAAGACCAAGTATCCCTGGGAACGCATAGGTGCAGATGGTCTTATTACATGGCCGAAAAGACTCCCGATCAATGATCCAAATAGGTACTAGCTCCCGTTTAACGGGAGTTAACGCAAATGTGGGTTATAGTTGACGGCTGGGAGGCTCGGCCATGACTCGGAGACAGATTGTGCAATGCGCGGGGATCGGCGCGGCGGCGGTCGCCTTGCGAATCGACGGGGCGCCCGCGCAGGAGTCGGTGAAGGCGCTCGTCTTCGACACCTTCGGCACGGTGGTCGACTGGCGCGGTTCGATCGTCGAAGAAGGCAAGGCGTGGGAGAAGACCAAAGGCATAGCCATCGACTGGGCCCGCTTTGCCGACCGATGGCGAGCCGGCTACGCGCCTTCCATGGACAAGGTGCGGCGCGGCGAAATGCCCTGGACCAATCTCGACCACCTGCATCGCGCGCTGCTGGAGGACCTGCTCGGGGAATTTCACATCGAAGGTCTTTCCGAAGAAGAGAAGGACCACTGGAACCGCGTCTGGCACCGTCTGAAGCCCTGGCCCGATTCCGTGGCCGGTCTTACACGCCTCAGGAAGAAGTACACGATTGCGCCGCTGTCGAACGGCAATGTCGCGCTGCTCGCCGATATGGCCAAGCACGCGGGAATTCCGTGGGACTTGATTCTTTCCGCCGAGCTGGCCAGGCATTACAAGCCCGATCGCGAAGCGTACCTCACCGCAGTCGACCTGCTGGAGCTGAAGCCGGAGGAAGTGATGATGTGCGCGGCCCACTCCGGCGATCTCATGTCCGCGCGCAGCTTCGGTCTGCGCACCGGCTTCATTCACAGGCCGCTGGAATACGGGCCGACGCGCAAGGCGGACGATGCCAAGCCGGGCGATTTCGACGTGGTGTCCAACAGCATGGTGGATTTGGCGTCGAAACTCGGCGCGTAAACTTTACCGCACGATTGGTTCGGGCACGGCTTCGCCGTCGGCGCGGGGATCGGATGCCGCGTAGTTGGTCCCGGTGCGGGAATCGTGGAGGATCGCCTGGCCACGTCCCATTTCCTGGGTATACTCGCGGCGGATGCGGATTTGGTGGCCGCGCTCGGAAAGCTGCTGCAGGGTCGCCGCGGGAACGCGGACCTCAATCGAAACGTCGCACCCGTTTGAATTCAATTTGGTGAAGCGCGGAGCTTCCAGCGCTGCCTGGATATTCATGCCGTAATCGACGATGTTTGAGGCGAACTGCGCATGGGCCAGGGGTTGATTCGCGCCGCCCATGATGCCGAAGCCGATGTGCCGATCCCCTTTTTCCATGAATGCCGGGATGATCGTATGGAAGGGGCGCTTGCCGCCAGCCAGCACGTTGGGGTGTTTGGGCTCCAGCGTGAACAGCGCGCCGCGATTCTGCATGATGAATCCCATGCCCTCGGCGGTCAGGCCCGAGCCGAATTCGCTGTAGACGCTCTCAATCCAGCTCGCGATGTTGCCGTCTTTATCAACCACCGTCAGGTAGGTGGTGTTGCTGCCAACCGGATCCCCGTTGGGCACGTCGCAGTTGGCTTTATTGGGGTCGATAAGCGCGGCGCGCTTCTTCGCGTAGTCTTTCGCCAGCAACCGCTCCACCGGAACATCGGCGCTTCGCGGGTCTGCGTTGTAACGGCGCACGTCGGCGTAGGCGAGCTTCATGGCTTCGATGCGCTTATGCATCTCGGGCGGGCTGAAAGCGCCGAATGGAGAGGCGGGCGTGACTTCCATGATGTTCAACATTTCGAGCGCCGCAAAGCCCTGGCTGTTGGGCGGAAGCTCGGCGATCTTCCAGCCGCGGTAGTCGACCGAAATCGGCGTCACCCATTCGGGGGAAAAGCCGGCGAGATCTTCGGCGGTCATGGCGCCGCCCAGCTTCTGCGACGTTTTCAGGATGGAGGCGGCTATTTCACCTTTGTAGAATGCGCTCGGTCCCTGGTCGGCAATCAGCCGCAGGGCATGGCCGATGTCCGGATTCCTGAACAAGTCGCCTTCTTTGGGCACTTGCCCGCCGGGGAGAAACACTCGAACCGATTCAGGATTGGGACGGATTCTGGCGGCCGACGCAGCCCACGATTCGCGGACGGCTTCGGTGACGGGGAATCCTTGTTCGGCGTAGGCTATGGCGGACTGGAACAGGTCCTTCCACGGAAGCTTTCCGTATTTCTTGTGAATCTGCGCCCAGCCCTGCACCGCGCCGGGCACCGTAAAGCTGTGAATACCGGACTGCGGCATGGTCTTGATGCCCTGTTTGGCCAGAAACTCAGGGGAGAGAGCTTTCGGCGCTGTTCCCGAAGCATTCAAGCCGACGAGTTTCCCGGTGCCGGCCTCCCAGTACAGAACAAACAGGTCGCCGCCGAGGCCGGTTTTCATCGGCTCGACCACGGCAAGCACGGTGTTGGCGGCGATCGCCGCGTCCACAGCAGAGCCGCCCCTGGCGAGAATCTGAGCCGCGGCTTGCGATGCCAGCGTCTGACTGGTAGCGGCAATCCCCTGCTGCGCGATCACCATCGACCGGCCATAGTTGCGGCCCTGGCCATAAACAGGCGCCAGCCAGATCAGCACGAAACACGCGATGCTCGCAAACACTTTCATAAATGTCGCTATCGTATATCATTCGTCATGCAAGTAACACCGACAGCGTTATCGACTATCTGATCGGGAAGAGCTTAGACTCACCCAGCCGCAGCCGCTCCGTCCTCGGTGGACGACAACCACGTTACCTTTCGCTGGAAGGACCATGCGCGTAACGGCATATGACCATGATAGGCTCATTTGGGGAACCCATATATGAGAGAGCGGACCGACGTTTGGCAGGGCACCCTTTCGCTGATGGTGCTCAAGACGCTGCAGGTTCTGGGTCCGCAGCACGGTTACGGGATCGCAAGGCGAATTGAGCAGACCAGCGAAGATCTCTTGTCCATCAATGATGGGACTCTGTACCCGGTCCTGCTCAAGCTGGAGCAGGAAGGTTCCATTGCAGCCGAGTGGGGCGTTTCGGACAACAATCGCAAAGCCAGGTTCTACCGGATAACGAACCGGGGTAAAAAGCAACTGGCGCGCGAGGAACACGAGTGGCAACAGGCAAATGCGATTATCGGCCGCTTCGCGCGCTTGCGGAAGGACCAGGCATGATGGGGAAACCCCCGGTATGAGGAAACTCCGGACGTTATGGTTTCGCCTCCTGGAAGCGGCCTCACGGGGGCGCAGTGAGAGCGAATTGTCCAATGAGATCGCCTTCCATATCCAGATGCGGAAGGAAGAAAACATTCGTGCGGGAATGGAGCCCGGGGAAGCTTTGCGCGCGGCAAGATTGAGGTTCGGCAGCGTGGAATCGGTCAGGGAGAGCTATCGTGATCAGCGCGGGTTGCCGTGGATCGAGACGACGTGGGCGGACGCGCGCTATGCAGTTCGCATGCTGAGAAAAAGTCCGGGTTTCACCGCGGTCGCCGTAACGATGCTTGCTTTGGGCATCGGGATAAACGCCGCGGTCTTCGCAATCGCGAACGCTGTGCTCTTCAAAGGCTTCCCATTCGTCTACAGGAATGATCGCATCCTGTACATCACCACGAGCAGCAAGGGCGTCTATTATCCCGATTTCGAGGACTGGCGGACGCAGGCTGAATCGTTTGCCGGGATGGCGATTGTCCGTGGCGTGCCCAGGACTCTCAGCGGCCAGGGCGACGCCGTGGAGACTTATTTCACGGCCGAGATCTCGACCGATGCATTCGAGGTGCTTGGTGTGAGACCGATTTTGGGCCGGGATTTTACGCCCGCCGACGGGAAACCGGGCGCCGCACCGGTTCTCATCCTGCGCCACGATCTCTGGGAGCAGCGGTTCGGAAAGGATCCCGCCATTATCGGACAAACCGTGCGGCTGAATGGCATTCCCACAACGGTGATCGGGGTAATGCCGCAGGGATTCGCCTTCCCGGAAGGCCAATTTCTGTGGACGCCGCCGATGCCGTCCCCGGAAGCGCTGAGGCGAGACACCGGCTACGCGCGGTTCGTCTTCGGGCGCATGGCCGACGGCGCGACGATCCAAAGCGCCCGCACGGAAATGGAGGCCATCGGACGCCGCCTGGCGAGCGCTTACCCGCGTACGAATCGAGGCGTCGTTCCGGTAGTGAAGAATTTCAATGAATTCTTCATCGGCGAGAACGCAACGGCGCTCTACAAGGCATTGTGGGGCGCCGTCGGCTTCGTGCTCCTGATCGCCTGCGCGAATCTTGCGAATCTGCTGCTGGGCCGCGCGGCCGGCAGGTCGCGGGAGATTTCCATCCGCGCCGCGCTTGGCGCCGGGCAATGGCGGATCATCCGGCAACTCCTCGTTGAAAGCCTGATGCTGTCGAGCCTCGGCGGCATCTTCGGCTGGTGGATCGCCGGCGCGGGCGTGCGCGTCTACGCCCTGTCTCAGAGCAGCCTCGACTGGACCACCCACGTCCTGGGCTACACGATGGACTACCGCGTGTTCGTCTACATCGTCGCAATCTCCGTCGGGACGGGAATCCTGTTCGGCCTGGCGCCCGCGATCAACCTGGCGAAACTCGACGTGAACACGGCCCTGAAAAGCGGTGGCGGCGCTGCCGGCGGAACTCGAGTAAAGCGCTTCTCCGCTCTCCTGGTCGCCGCAGAAGGGGCGATTGTCGTGGTACTCCTGGCGGGCGCCGGCGTCATGATCCGCAGCTTCCTCAATGTCTCCACCGCGGATGTGGGCGTGAAGACCGCGAACATTCTCACCAGTTCCCTGAATATTTCGCTGGAAAAATATCCGACCGCGGAGGCATGGATTGCCTTCTACGAGAGTCTTGAAGCACGCCTGCAAACACTGCCGGGAGTGGAATCGGCGGCCATCGCCGAGGGCGGGCCATCGGAAGCTGTACCTGGCTCGCGGTACGAGTTGGCAGGCGATCCCGTCGCGGATGAGCGGCGCACCGTTCCCGCCTTAGTGGTCGACGCAGGCTACTTTCGGACTCTGGGAGCCAGCATGATCTCCGGGCGCGAGTTCAACGATTTCGATCGAGCCTCCGGTATTCCTGTAGGCATCGTGAACCAGCGATTCGCGAGCCGGAACTGGCCCGGCGAAAACCCGATTGGGAAACGTCTGCGGCTGTTTCGCGGCGAGCCCGACCCGGCAAAGGGAAAGCCCCGGAACCCTCATGACGATTGGCTCACCGTCGTGGGGGTTGTGTCGAATATCGTTCAAAACGACCCTACTCTGCAAAACTTCGATCCTTTGGTTTACCTGCCTTACCGGCAAAGGCCGGGGCCGTACATGTTCGTTTTCGTGCGCACCCGGGTCCCTCCTGGAAGTCTCGGCAATGCGTTTCGGCGCGCGGCCCAGGCGATCGATTCCGATGCGCGCGTTTCGGTCGTGATGCCTCTGGAGGAACGTTTGCATCAGGTTTCATCTTTTGCATTCCAGCGCAACATGTCGGCTCTCTTGCTGGTTTTCGCCGCAATCGCGCTCCTGCTTGCGACCGTCGGCTTGTATGCGGTGGTCGCGCATTCGGTGAGCCGGCGTACGCGGGAGATCGGAGTCAGGATGGCGATGGGCGCGGCATCGAGTGACGTCTTCCAACTCGTGTTGCGGCAGGGAATACCTCCGGTGGGAGCGGGCCTCGCCATCGGACTGGCCGCGTCGTTCGCTGTGAATCGCCTGCTGAAAGCCGAACTGGTCCAGGTTTCGCCCAACGACCCAACCGCGCTTTTCACCGCATCGGCGCTGCTGGTCTGGTCCGCCACTCTGGGGTGTCTGATTCCGGCACGCCGCGCGATGCGCGTCGACCCCGCGGTCGCTCTGAGGCATGAATAGTGTCGGCACAGCCGCGTAAAGGAACCCCATAGAATGGGAGCAATGGAATATCGACAGCTTGGTAATACCGGAGTTTTTGTTTCCCGCATCTGCCTTGGCGCCATGACGTTTGGCGGCGTCGGAGGGATCTTCGAGGTCATCGGCGGGTTGCGGCAGCATGACGTGGACGCGCTGGTGGGGAATTCGCTTGACGCGGGCGTGAACTTCATCGATACGGCGAATGTCTATGCCGCCGGTGAATCGGAGACGATGACCGGCAAGGCGCTGGGCCAGCGGCGCAAAGATGTGGTCGTAGCCACCAAGGTGTTCGGCAGGATGGGGCCGGGCGCGAATCAGGTGGGGCTGTCGCGGCTGCACATCATGCAGGAGGTCGAAGCGAGCCTGCTGCGCCTGAACACCGATTACATCGATCTGTATCAGATTCACGGGTTCGATCCGCTGACGCCGTTCGAGGAAACATTGGGCGCGTTGACCGATCTGGTGCGGCAGGGGAAGGTCCGCTATATCGGCTGTTCGAATCTGACGGCGTGGCAAATCATGAAGGCGCTGGGCGTTTCGGCGCTGGGGCATCTCGACAAGTTCATTACGCTGCAGGCCTACTATTCGCTGGCCGGGCGCGAACTGGAGCGCGAGATCGTGCCCATGCTGCTGGATCGGAAGATGGGGCTGCTGGTGTGGAGTCCGCTGGCCGGGGGATTTCTCACGGCGAAGTTCAAACGGGGAGCGGTCGACGAGACGGCCCGCCGGAGCAAGTTCAGCTTTCCGCCGGTGAATCTGGAGAAGGGCTACGACATTATCGACGCGATGATTAAGGTGGCGTCGAAGCATAGCGCGAGTGTGGCGCAGGTTGCGCTGGCGTGGTTATTGCATCGGCCTGCCGTGACGAGTGTGATTATCGGAGCGCGGAACGAGAACCAGTTGAAAGACAACCTGGGATCGGTCGACGTGAAGCTGGACGAGGCGGACCTTAAGGAACTGGATGAGGTGAGCCGGCTGGCGCCGGAGTACCCGGGTTGGATGATTGGCGGCGACGACCGCAGGCCGGGGCAGGTGCGGGATTGGTCGAAGTTGATGAAGAAGTAACAGCTGTCAACTTTTTCACGGCCAGATTCGGCCTTGCACATCATCGTGACCCGGCAGCGGACGGCCGGGCAGGACGAAATGCTCGTCGCAACGGGGTTCGTAGGTTTCGTCGCCGCCGACCTGAATCTGCGGGCTGTTGTAAGGCGCGGGTGATCCGTTGATGATGCGTTGCGGATACGCGGCGCGGCTGCCGCATTTCGTGCAGTAGGCCGTCATCCACATGCAGCGGTCCTCTGCGAGCAAGGCCAGATCGGCCGTGGAACCGAACGGCTCCCCGCGAAAATCGAAGGCGAGACCCGAGGCGAGAATGTCGTATCCCTCGTCGAGAAGATCTCCTGCCAGGCGGAAAAAGCCGGAGTCGCGGCCAAAGAACTGGACTTCGTCGAATGCGATTACGTCGAACCGGCAACCGATCTCGGATTCCTTTTCGCGCAGGATCGGCCACAATTCCTTCGGATTGGCGGCGGAGATTTCTTCCGCGGAATCCTCGTCGCCTTTCCTGCTCTTGATGCTGTTGAAACCGCTTCGGGTGTCGGTCTTTGGCTTGAACACCGCGATCTGTTTATTGCCGTACTTCCGCAAAGTATCGATTTCAGTGAGCAGGTGGCGCGTCTTGCCGGACGCCATGTTGCCGATGAACAGTCTTAGAAACCTTCCGCGAGCCATATCCTCATTGATGTTCGAAGTTATCTCAGAATGGCTTCGAGATTAACATGCCTGTATTGCCGCGCCTGTTCCACTGCCGTGCGGCCCTCGGCATTGCGGATGTTGGGATCGGCGCCGGCTTTGAGAAGCGCGCGCAGGGATGCCGCATCGCCGAAATCGATGGTGGCGGCATACATCAGCGGCGTGAAGCCGGAATCGTCCTGGGCGTTGACCGGGACGCCGGCTTCCACCAGCGCCGGGATCACGTCGGGGCGGTTGGCGATGGCCGCCCAATGGAGCAAATTGATGCCGGAGCCTTCGGTTAATTTCGCGGGCGCTCCGGCGGAGATCAGGGCACGAACGATTTCCGGATATCCGAAAGTCACGGCCTGGGCGAGTGCCGCGGCGAGTGGGGCAGATCGCTCGGCGCCGTGGGCCAGAAGCAGTTTAACGTTCTCCAAATCGCCGGTCATCGAGGCAAAGAGCAGCGGCGTATTCTTCACACGCACGTTTTCGGGAGGGTTCACAGGGACGCCGGCATCGAGAAGACGCCTGATGGCAGGCGCCGTGTCTCGCGATGCGGCGGCAACAGTGAGAGCGCCATAACTTGCGTCCGCGCCGCGGGCGAGCAGGAGACCGACTTTCTCCGCATCATTAGCGGCCATCATGAGGAGAGTGGTGCCCTTGTCTGTCTTGCCGTTCGGATCGAGACCCTTATCGAGGAGCGCCTTTAGTGCCTGGGGAGTTCCGAAGAGGGCAGTGCGAGCCCAATTCGGCGCCGCGGCCTCACCGCTCCCGATCACGGGCTGAGACGCGGACACTGTCCTGGGGAGAGCATCGAGCTTGGGCAGAGCATCGAGCTTGGGCAGAGCATCGAGCTTGGGCAGAGCATCGAGGAGCGCCATGACTGCCCAGGAGCTTCCGGCGTACGAAAGGTACTCGTCCTTTTCATACGGGAAACCCGTTGGGAAGTATTCGGGGCTGACTTCCGCCGGCGAAGTCATGCGGGTGCGGACGCGCCATGTACCGTCCGCAGCTTGCGTCGAAACCAGAAAACCAAGTCCGGCGCGCCAGATGCGATCGGTGACGGGCGTGCCCGCTTCATGCATGGCGGACAGCGATTCACCAGTGGAGTAAGCATCGGGCTGGTATCCGGGCAACTCCGGCCATCCGCCGTTCGGCTGGCGCATTCCGAGCAGATCGCGGCGCGCGGCGCCGATCTCATTCGCGGGCGCGCCTGCCCAAACGAGACCCATGAGCCGGAATGCGGCGTCTTCAGTGGAGGACGGCCGCTCCCGGAACAGCCACTTCCGCGCGCGCAGGATGCAGGCGTCCCGCTCGGCGTAAAGTTCTGCGGGCATGTACAAGCCGATGGCGCGTATGGCGGTTGCAGTAGCGGTGAACACGCTGCTCGAATGCGGCGGGCGAAAATCGGAGGTGACCCAATGGCCGTCGCGCTGCCAGTGGACCAGACGGCGCGCGTAAACGGCGGTAGTCGGATCCGGCGCGAGACCGGTGGCATGAGCTGCCATCAGCAGGTAACTATCGTCGGGCGTCGGGTCGTTGAGCGTCACCGCCTGCACTGCATCGTCCAAGGCCGCCGGGCCGCGGAGCGAACGGAAGGTCTTCGACTCGACGGCGCTCAGCACCGCGGGATCGATGGTGACGCCGCGCTCAATCGCCGACCGGAACATCAGGATGGAGAGTATATTGTGATGGCACGAGACGCAGGCGCGTTTGGCGACGAACATGGCGGTGGAATGTTCGAGCGGCGGAAGTGCGAGGTTGACAGCCTGGCGGATCTTCAGACTGGGCTGGGCAGCCAGGCTGTGACTCAGGATCGCAAGCAGGACGATACTACGCATGTGGCGTCCCTATCAGTATCCTTTATGGGTCCGGATTGCTCCGCCTAACCCGGTGTGTTATCAATGATTAAACGGCTGGACGCACCCTCTGCGTCTTCCAGTGCAGAAAGGAACCCCTGTGGAGCCCGGCAACCGGAAACTGATCCGCCCTTCGTTCAACGAGTTTAAAGAGAAAAGCGACCCGCCCCGCAAGCCGGCTGCCACGGCACAGAAGCGCCAGATCCCTCCGGATCAAACCAACGCGGAGAATTTTTACTACGTCAAGCAGATGCAGTCGAAGACTCCGATGGTTATTACTTTGAAGGATGGAGAGGTCCTCAAAGGGGTAATCGAGTGGTACGACCGTTCGTGCCTGAAATTGAATCGCGACGGTGACCCGAACCTGTTGCTGTACAAGAGCAACATCAAATACATGCACAAGGGCGAGGACGCCTGACCGGTTCCGGGAGTCTCAGCCCCGGCGCTGCGACAAACGGTATTCGCGGCGCTTGCCCGCTTCTTCGTATCGGCGCTTCTCGTCTTCCGTTTCCGGGATGACAGGCGGCACGGGAACGCCGTGACCGTTCGCGTCAATGGCGACGAAGGTCAGGAATGCGGACGAAACGTGCTGCTGTCCACCCTTGATCAGGTCCTCCACCCACACCTTGACGCCGACTTCCATTGAGGTCCGAAAGGCCCGGTTCACGCTGGAACGCAACCGCACCCATTGACCGATCCTGACCGGGTGAATGAAATCCATGTGATCGACGGACGCGGTGACCACGATGTTGCGGCAGTGCTTCATCGCGGCGATCGCGCCCGCCAGATCGACCAGGTGCATGATCTTGCCGCCAAGCAGGTTGCCGAGACCGTTGGCGTCGTTGGGCAGGGCGAGTTCCGAGTACTCCGCGATCGACTCGCTGACGCGGCGTCCTTCCATGTCACCCGCCGATCTGTCCAAGGTAGGCGACGGCGCAGGCGCGGGCCTGGCGTTCCAGCGGCGTGGATTCCGTTGTGCCCCTGTTGCAGTCCACCACCAAGGTTCCCACTGCGACAGGATGATGGTTGCGCTCGCTCGACCATGCGACATCGACGACCCCGCCACGGTTGGCCTTGATGAGAAAGCGGAGGGCGTCGGCATCGGATTGCGCCGCGCGCCGGCAGGAACCTCGCGCGTAACCGGCATTGCAGCAGAGCAGCGTATCGAAAGAGAGAACGACCGCTTCAGCCGCGCACTCCCCACCGTACAAATCGCTCAGCGGCGTCAGCGGCGATGCAGGCAGGGGCGATCCGGGTAAGAACAGGGGACAAGCCATGAGTGCCGATACTTCGACGCTATAGTAGCAAGTGCTGATGGGAACGAATCGTCTGGAGATATTACTTTCGATGGTGGATCGGAATCCGGCGGATGGATTCAGCCGGTACGCTCTGGCGATGGAATACGTCAAGTCAGGCGACCTGGTGACCGCGCTGGAACACTTCATGCACCTGCTGGAGCACAATCCGAACTACGCGGCGGCCTACTTTCACGGCGGGCAGGCGCTGGAGAAACTGGGGCGCATCGACGAAGCCAAAGGGCTGTATCGCCGCGGCATGGAAGTCACCGAAGCCATGGGCGACGAACACACGATGAACGAATTGCAGGCCGCGCTGACTATGCTGGGCTGAAGGAGCTCAGCGCTGGAATTCGATTCCGGTGGCTTCGCCCGCGATGGCCTGTTTCGGTGTTTTCGAGGGTTTATACGACACGGTCACGCGCCGCGGCTTCTGCACACCGCAGATGAGAGAGTCTCCACCCTTGATTTCGAAGTGTTGCGGATTGGGAACGACCAGGTTTACCGTTTGGCCGTCGTCGTTCTTCACGCTCAAGCGCAGCTGTTTCCCGGAGCATTCGACGCGCACCAGGCTGCCGGTAAGTTTCTCCGACGCAAAGGCATCGTCAAAGTCCACCGTATTCGCCGCCTCCTGTGCCGAGAGCGGGCGTGTATTGGCGCGGGCTTCAAGATCCGCCAGTTCCTTGCGGGCCTGCGCTTTCAGGCGATCGATTTCCGCCGTTTTGGCCGCGGCATCTCTGCGCCGCTCCGCATCTTCCGCATCGAGGCGCTGCTGCTCGATCTGGCCGCGCGCCGAGAGATACTGCTCGCGGAGCTGAACGTCCGGCGCCGCCTGCGCCGCCGCCACCCACGCGCGCCCGGCTTCGGCATACTGCTTCTGATCCACGCAGAGCTGGGCGTATTGCGCCCACCATTCGTATTTGCGCGGAGCCAGATTGACTGCCTGTTTCCATTCGGCCATGCGGCGCGCGGGGTCGGACAAGTTCTCTCCGAAGACCCAATGCGCCCGTGCGTACTTCGGATCGATGCCGAGCGCTTCTTTCAGAATTTCGATGGCCCTGGACGGATTGGTTTCGAGAGTGGCGTAGTCGGTCAACGCCACGAAGTTGTGTGTACCGGCCTTGCGCGCGGCCTCCATGTACGGCCGGGCTTCGGCCATATCCCGGTCCTTCATCGCGAGGACCGCAAGACCTTCGTTGGCCGTGGCAGTTTGCTTGCCCGCCTGCAGCAGCGACTTGTAAATCGCGGCTGAACCGGCGGTCAGAAGATCCGCGCGCATGAGTTGACCTTCATCCGAGGTCAGGAACGTGGTGCTGAAATCGCGTTCCGGATTCAGCGGCCGATTGGGCGCGACCGAGGTATTGAAAACGCCGGCGGCATAGTACGCGTCGACGTCGGCCTCGAACTTCGTTCCCTCTTCGCCGAATGCGTTCCTGCTTGCGGCGCCCTTGTCCATGCCGGCGGTGAGGTTGTGCAGATAGATTTTGGCTTTTCCCGCGTAATCCGACTGCGTAATTACCCGGTGTAACAGCGCCCACTCACGCGTTCGTTCGGCCTGCGGCGGAGGAGCGCCCCAGGTCACGTGAACCGCGGTCGACTGCACGGTGCTGAAAAACGTCTCGAGCGCGATCTCGATGGGCGTGGGCATCTTCGAAAAATTGTTTTCGAGCAGCGTGCGGGTCAACTCGCGAAGAAGGCGGGGCGGGAGCTGGCCTTCGGAAGCGGCGCAGGCCATCAGCCTGTCGCGCCCCTCGACCAGCGCCGGTGGGCATTGCCCCTGAAGTTCCCGATCGCTCTTGAAAACAATGATGCGGAGCGGCGGGTCCAGCCGGAGTTCCGGCTGCCCCATAACGGTTCCGAGGGCGAAACTGAACTGCTCGAACTGGCTGAGCGCTTGCGTGGCGGAGCGCCGGCCGTCATCGCTGATGGCTTCAAAGGAGCCGAGGCGCGCTTTGATCCAGTGAGGTTCGGCGGACACACCGCGCGCCGGGAGAGCGGCCAGAAGCGAAAGCGCGCACAGAAAAGTGCGAATCCTGCACGACATCGGTATAGCGGTCCCCTCCCTCAGTATGAACCCTGTTTCACAAAGAATCACCCGAGTAGTGGATAATCAAGTTGAGCTGAAGCCGATCAAATGATCGAGGATCTGATACGCCGCGCACGGCGACGACTACTGCTGAACGAGACGCTGGCGCAATTTGCGTTCGCGGCGGCGGTCTCGGTGGCCGGATTCGTTCTGGTGCTGATTTTCGGCACGCGGTATCTGGAGTGGTGGACACTGGGCGTCTTCGCAGCCGCCGGAATTGCCATTGGCTTGTGGCGGGTCTGCGTGCGAACGCCCAGCGAATACTCCACCGCCATCCGGTTGGATGAGAATGCGCATCTGCACGACGCGCTTTCGACCGCGCTGCATTTTTCCGGGCATCCGGCCGGGGCCGGAGACTTCCTGCAATCGCAGCGGAAACAGGCGGAAGGCGCGGCGGGCGGCGTTCAGCTCGATCAGGCCGTTCCGTTTCTGATTCCCCGTTCCCTCTATGCGATGGCGGCATTGTGCTTACTTGCTTCCGGGCTTGTCGCGCTTCGCTACGGCATGGGACACGGGCTTGATCTGCGCGCGCCGATCACGCAGCTTCTCTTCGAAGACGAGTCCATTCGCGATGCGAAGAAAGCTCAGGCGCTTTATCCGAAATCGAAGACGTGGATGGACGAGGCGCAGTCTCTGCTGTCGAAGCTGGGGATGGGCCCCAATCCGAATGAACCCGTACCGGGCGATGAGGACGCGCTCGATAAGGCCATCGAGCAGGCGCTGCAGAATCCCGCGGATGCCGGCACC
>Ga0181521_10002670_pt1 | contig 21419 bp, 17 predicted proteins | sample PEATcosm2014_Bin_32_FD_119764 | JGI IMG/M metagenome (GOLD analysis project Ga0181521, IMG submission 119764) | Peatland microbial communities from MTU Mesocosm Facility, Houghton, MI, USA - PEATcosm2014_Bin02_60_metaG | ecosystem: Environmental > Terrestrial > Soil > Wetlands > Peat | place...
ATCGTAGCCGGCCCCGCTTGAAGGCCAGCCGGAAGCAGTAACCGAGGCCATCAGCGGGGTTCAAAACCGGCTGGTGGCCTTTTTTGTTATGCAGAAACTTGAATTACCAATGGTTGAGGGGAACAGTATGGCGACTTTGATGTCTGGCGCGCAGATGCTGGTGGAGTGTCTGGTGAAAGAAGGCGTGGATTGCATGTTCGGATATCCGGGCGGCGTGACGCTTCCGTTTTACGATGTGCTCTACGAGCACCAGATCCGCCACGTGCTGGTGCGGCACGAGCAGAACGCGGCGTTCGCGGCGGAAGGCTGGGCGCGGTCGACCGGGAGAGTGGGCGTGTGCTGCGCGACCTCCGGGCCGGGCGCGACCAACCTGGTCACCGGCCTGGTGAACGCCATGATGGACTCGATTCCGGTGGTGGCCATCACCGGCCAGGTGCACACCAAGCTGATTGGCAGCGATGCGTTTCAGGAAGCCGACACGTTCGGCATCACGCGCTCGGCCACCAAGCACAACTACCTGGTGAAGCGACTGGAAGACCTGACGCAGACGGTGCACGAGGCGTTCTACGTGGCATCCAGCGGACGCCCCGGGCCGGTGCTGGTGGACGTTCCGAAGGACGTATTTCAGGCGCAGGGGCACTATCAGCCGGTGACCTCGATACACCTGCCCGGTTACAAAGTGTTCACCGAAGGGCACACCGGGCAGATCCGGCGCGCGGCGCAGATGCTGGAGGAGGCCGAGCGGCCCCTGGTATACGCGGGCGGCGGCATCATCGCGGCGGAGGCGAGCGATCTGTTGCGCGAATTCGTCGAGCTGACCGACACGCCGGCGGTGGTTACGCTGATGGGACTGGGCGCGCTGCCCTCCTCGCATCCCAACTTCATCAGCATGCCGGGAATGCACGGCAGCTACGCGGCCAACATGGCGTTTCAGAACTGCGATCTGATTATCGCGCTGGGCGTGCGTTTCGACGACCGCGTGACGGGCCGGCTGGCGGCATTCGCGCCACACGCCAAGGTGATCCACGTGGACATCGACCCGGCGGAGATCGGCAAGAACCGGGTGCCCGACGTTCCCATCGTGGGCGACGTGAACCGGGTGCTGACGCGGTTGCTCAAGATGCTGCGCGAAGCTCCGAGCCAACCCGGCGAAAAGATCGCCGCGGCGCGGCGCGCGTGGTGGAAGCAGATCCGCGAATGGAAGGGGCAGCACCCGCTCGAGCCCATCTTCTCGGACAGCGAGATCAAGCCGCAGCACCTGATGGCGGAGATCGACCGCATCTCCGGCGGCGAGGCGATCGTAGCCAGCGACGTGGGGCAGCACCAGATGTGGGCGGCGCAATTGATCCGCTTCAACCACCCGCGGCTGTGGCTCAACTCGGGCGGCCTGGGATCGATGGGATTCGGGCTTCCCGCCGCGATGGGCGCGCAGTTCGCGAATCCGGACAAACTGGTTTTCGCCATCGTGGGAGACGGCGGTTTCCAGATGTCGATTCCGGAGCTGGCGACGATTTCGAGCCACGGCCTGCCGGTCAAGATCGTGGTGATGAACAACGGCTACCTGGGCATGGTGCGCCAGTGGCAGACCATGTTCTACAACAACCGGCTTTGCGGCGTGGAACTGGATTGCTTCCCGGACGTGGAGAAACTGGCGGCGGCTTACGGCTTCAAGGGCAGGATCGTCGACCAGCCGTCGCAACTGGCATCGGCGCTCGATGCGGCGGTCCGCGAGCCGGGCCCCTACCTGCTGAACGTGAAGGTGGCGCCCACCGAATCGGTGTACCCGATTGTGGCGGCGGGGGCGGGTATCCACGAGATGGTGCTCGGCCCGCCGCTGCCGGTCCTGGTGCCGGCCAAATAGGAGATGCCATGCTGCAAGTGATCTCGCTGCTTGTCGAAAACAAACCCGGCGCGCTGATGCGCGTGACCGGGCTGCTGACCCAGCGCGGCTATAACATCGAAAGTCTGACGGTTGCGCGCACGCTCGATCCGGAGCTTTCCCGCATGACCATCGTGGTTGACGTGGACGCCACGCTGCGCCAGCAGGTGATCAAGCAGATGAACCGGCTCATCAACGTGTTGCAGGCCACCGACCTCACCGAATCGCCCGCGGTGGTGCGGGAACTGGTGCTGGTGCGGATACGGACCGCGCAGGAGACCCGCACGGCGGTGTTGAAGGAGGCCGAGATATTCGGCGGGCGCGTGGTGGATTCCTCCACCGAGGGATTCGCGATCGAGGTGACGGGCGACCCGGAGAAGTTGAACGAGTTCATCAGCGTGATGGGTAGCTACGGCGAGATCGACGTCACGCGCTCCGGCGCGCTGGCGATTGCGCTGGACGCCAAGAAATTGCGGCTGCAGCCGCCGGTTCCCACCAAGGGCGGGAACAAACTGGAAGAGAAAGTGGTTTAGGAGTTGGAGCAAAAATGCCGAAACGTTATTACGAAAAAGACGGAAATCTCGATTACTTGAAGGGACGCACGGTTGCCATTATCGGGTACGGAAGCCAGGGCCACGCGCACGCACTGAATCTGCGTGATTCCGGCGTGGACGTGGTGGTGAGCGACGCTCCCGGCACGCCGAATTGGGCCAAAGCCGAAGCCGCCGGCCTGAAAGTGATGGGCACCTCGAAAGCCGCCGAGGCCGGCAACGTGATCATGATCCTGGTGTCCGACCACATTCAGGCCGAGGTGTACACCAAGGAGATTGCGCCGCACCTGACGGCGGGCAAGACGCTCATGTTCGCGCACGGTTTCAACATCCATTTCAAGCAGATCACGCCGCCGGCCGATATCGACGTTTCGATGATCGCGCCCAAGGCGCCGGGGCACCGGGTGCGCGAGCTGTTCACCGAGGGCGTGGGCGTGCCGGCGCTGGTGGCCATTCACCAGAACGCGACGGGGCAGGCGCTCGAGCGGGCGCTGGCATACGCCCTGGCGCTCGGCTGTCTCAAGGCCGGCGTCATCGAAACCACCTTCAAGGAAGAGACCGAGAGCGATCTGTTTGGCGAGCAGGCCGTGCTGTGCGGCGGCGTCAGCGAACTGATCCGCGCCGGTTTCGAAACCCTGGTGGAAGCCGGCTACGCGCCCGAGATCGCTTACTTCGAGTGCCTGCACGAGCTGAAACTGATTGTCGACCTGATCCAGGAAGGCGGCCTGGCGTACATGCGTTATTCGGTTTCCGATACCGCCGAATATGGCGATTACACGCGCGGCCCGCGCATCGTCAATGCCCAGACGCGAGCGGAAATGAAGAAGATTCTGGGCGAGATTCAATCCGGTGAATTCGCCAAGGCCTGGATCGAGGAGAACAAGACCGGCCGCAAGAATTTCCTGGCGATGCGGGAAGCCGCGCGCCATCAGCCGGTGGAAGTAGTGGGCCGCGAGCTGCGCGAGATGATGCCTTTCCTCAAGAAGAAGAAGGAAGCTGGAGTCCCGCAGGACGCATAGAGAGTGATGAGTTGGGTAACAACCGCTCCCTGACGGTCGCGGCTCGGATGCGAGTCGCGACCGTCGGGAGTTGGGAGGAATCGGTTGACAGGCGAAAGCGCCTGTCCCACACGCTGCGCGACCAAAGTGGGACAGGCGCTTTCGCCTGTCAACCTTGGCATGGCGGGTTTCATGACAGGCTCTTAGCGGGTGGAATATGAAGATCTTTACGTTCGATACCACGCTGCGCGATGGGACGCAGGGAGAATCGGTTTCCTTTTCGGTGGACGACAAGCTGGTGGTCACCCAGAAACTGGACGAGCTGGGCATCGATTACATCGAGGGCGGCTGGCCGGGATCGAATCCGAAGGATAAGGAGTTCTTCGAGCGGGCGCGCGAGCTGAAGTTGAAACACGCCCGGCTGGCCGCGTTTGGCTCGACCCGGTTCGCCAAGAACAGCGTGGCGGAGGATCGCAACGTGCGGGCGCTGGTGGAAGCCGGCACTCCGGTGACGACGATTTTCGGCAAGACGTGGGACCTGCACGTGGAACGCGCGCTGGGGATCACGCTCGAGGAAAACTTGAAGCTGATTGCCGAGACGGTCAAGCACCTCCACGAGCACGGCAAGGAAGTGGTCTACGACGCCGAACACTTCTTCGACGGCTACCAGGCCAAAGCGGACTATGCGTTGCGCACGCTCGAAGCGGCGCAGAAGGCGGGCGCGGACGTGCTTTGCCTGTGCGACACCAATGGCGGCACGCTCACCGGGCGGCTGGTGGAGATCGTGGCGGAGGTGCGCAGGAGGTTCGACGGCGTGATCGGCATCCACACCCACAACGATTCGGATTGCGCGGTGGCCAACAGCGTGGCGGCGGTGGAAGCCGGAGCGACGCACGTGCAGGGCTGCCTGAACGGCTACGGCGAACGCTGCGGCAACGCCAACCTGTCCTCCATCATCGCCAACCTGGAGTTGAAGCTGGGGCATACCACGATCGGGCCGGAACGGCTTGCCGGTCTGGCCGCAACGTGCAAATTCATCGCCGAGCTGGCCAACCTGCCGCTGCCGGGCGACCAGCCGTTCGTGGGCAAGAGCGCGTTTGCGCACAAAGGCGGCATACACGTGAGCGCGGTGCTGAAGGATGCCGCCACTTACGAACACGTCCCGCCGGCATCGGTGGGCAACCGGCAGCGCGTGCTGGTGAGCGACCTTTCCGGCCGCGGCAACATTCTATACAAGCTGAAGCAGCATGGGCTGGCCGACCGGCTGAGCGAGGATGCGCGCCGCGAACTGCTGGAGCGGATCAAGCAGATGGAATACGAAGGCTACGAACTGGAGGCGGCGGAGGGCACCTTCGAGCTGCTGGTGCGCGAGGCGCTGAATCCGGGCGTACACTACTTCGACATCGACAGCTACGAAGTGGCGACGCGCGCGGGGGCGACCGGCGGATCGCATAGCACGGCATCGGTGACGCTGCGCACCAAAGACGGCGCGCATTCCGCCACCGCCACCGGGCACGGCCCATTCCACGCGCTGCATCTGTGCCTGCGCAAGTGCCTGGGCAAGCTCTACCCGCAAGTCACCGAAGTGCGGCTGACGGACTACAAGGTGCGGGTGCTCGATTCCAACAAGGGCACGGCGGCCAACGTGCGCGTGCTGATCGAATGGTCGGATCACCGCAGGAGCTGGACCACGGTGGGCGTCTCCGACAACGTGATTGAGGCGAGCTGGAGGGCGCTGGTGGACGCGATCCGCCTGGAGTTGATGCGCCTGACCGAGCACGACGCTTCCATCGAACGCGCGGTCGAGGACTACTGCTGGGGCGTGTAAAGTGGGGCATGCTTCAGCTTGCCAACGCCCGCTTGGGGGCGCATTCTTTCGTTGCCGGCGGTGCTAAGATCCAAGGGTGGGCGGCAAGCCGCCTCAAGGAGAATCAGCCGATGAAGTTTCCTAGAATGGCGCACCTCATAGTGTGCGCGGCCGTTGCATTGTTGGTCTCACCGGGAGCGCGCGCCGGCGAGAAGACACTCATGCATTGCTTCGCGTGGACGCCGGTCAAAGATGCCACGCCAGCCGATTGGCAAGCCTTCTTCCAGGCGAGCGACGCACTGCCCGCCAAGATCAAGGGCGTCACGAAAGTCTGGTACGGCAAGCTGCAGTCGCCTCTTCACCAGATGGGGATGGAAGGACCCGCGGCTCGCGAGTATGGCATGTGTATCGAGATGGCCGGACCCGACGCGTTGAAGGCGTACGCGCAGGATCCGTATCACAAGACTTGGGTGGAAGCCTATTCGAAGGTCCGCGTGGAAGGCACCACCACGTTCAACATCCTCGGCCAGTAGACGGAGCAATCGACAGATACAAGGTAGGACAAGGTCTTTGGGGCCCGCCGCTGCCGGCGGAAGACTCGCCGACACAAACCGATCGCCTGTCCTACCGATGCCATGTATCAGCAGGCCTTGCCGAAGTCTTTCTCAAACGCCTCGGTGAGCGCGGTGCCCCAATCGCCCTTGGTCTTCATCCGGCCGGCGAAGAAACGGAGGACCGGCGGCTCTTCGTAGAACTCCAGGCCGCCAATCAGTCGGCGGTGATTGTAGAGCCATTGCAAACGGTCCGCGGTGTACTGGTAGTGAGACATGGTGTAGACGCGCCGCGGCACGGCGAGCCGGAGCAGTTCGAGATCCGCGGGAACGTCGCGCCCTTGTTCGTCGCGATCCATCGACACGGATCCGCGCTCCATGCCGCGAACGCCGGAGGCGATGAAGCACGCGGCCGCCAGCGCGCCGGCGGGGTATTCCGACTGCGGCACGTGATCGATAAATCGCATGGCATCGACATGGCAGGCCAGCCCTCCGGCGGGCGTGACCACCGGGACACCCTTCTGTAGCAACAGGCCGACGAAGTACTTGACGGCGTCCGCCGAGGATCCGGCCACATCGATGTCGGTCATTTCCCGGATGCCGACGGCCATCGCCTCGATCTCCTTCGACGACATGCCGCCGTAGGTGAAGAAGCCTTCGTACACCGGAAGCCAGGGCCGGATGGCGTCGTGGAGATCCTTGCGGTTGGTGGCGATCAGGCCGCCGCGCACGCTGCAACTCTTGCGGCCGGAAAGGTAGAGGAGGTCCGCGATGCTCATCATTTCCCGGACGATGTCGCCGATGGACGTGTTCTCATATCCGGCTTCGCGCTGGCGAATGAAGTAGGCGTTCTCGGAGATGAGACTGCCGTCCACCACCAGGAAAATACCCAGCGGCTCGATCAGCGCCTTGACCTGGCGCAGGTTCTCCATGGAAAACGGCTGGCCGCCGATCAGGTTGGTGGTGGCCTCCATGCGCACGAAGGAGACATTGCTCGGGCCGGCCTGATTGATGGCCTCGCGCAGCCGGTCCAGGTCCATGTTTCCCTTGAAGGGGTGCGCACTCTCCGTGTTCAGCGCCTCGGGTCCATATAGTTCCAGCACCTTGCCGCCCGCCAGGTTGAAATGCGCCTTGGTGGTGGTGAAGTGATAATTCATCGGCACGATGTGGCCGGGCTTGACGAAGGTCTTGGCCAGCAGGTGCTCGGCGGCGCGGCCCTGATGGACAGGCAGGAGGTATTCGAAGCCGAAGATCTCGCGGACCGAATCGAACAGCCGGTAGAAACTCTCCGAACCGGCGTAGGCGTCGTCGGACTGCATCATGGCAGCCTGCTGATTGTCGCTCATGGCATTGGTGCCGCTGTCGGTCAGCATGTCGAGAAAGATGTCGCGGGAGCGCAGAAGGAACGTGTTGTACCCCCCCGCTTCGATCGCTTTCAGCCGTTCGCGGGCGGGCGCCAGCCGCGTTTTCTGCACAATACGCACTTTGTGCATTTCGATTGGAATTTCAGTGCCGTCGGATAAACGTATACTCATAGCCGTCCTGATAAGGTTGATTTTTCCCTGGAATTCAGACCTGAATGTCTATTACTACCACGTTGCACGGGCGAATGCGGAGGAGGGTCGAGCGAATCCGCGCTTCCCAATGCTCGCTTACCAGCCGAAAAGTTGCGGGCTGAAAAGTACTGCGATCAGGGCGGCTCCGCTCAGGAACGTGCCGAATGGCAATTCATAGGTGGATGCGTCCTTGCCGGTCGCCTTGATGTACGCGAGGCCCAGCACGGTGCCTGCGATGGAGCCTAAGACCAGCGTGAACAGCGCGGCTTCCAGGCCGAGGTAGCAGCCCAGCAGGGCCACCATCTTGATATCGCCCAGGCCCAGCCCTTCGCGATTCCTGACCTTCAAATACATCCACGCCACGGCCCAGAGCAGGCCCGCCGGCAGCCCGGCCGATATCGCCGCCGCCAGGAACCGGCTGATCCAGCCGTGGTTGTCCAGGCCGACGATCGACAACAGGAAATACGCGGTGGCGCCGCGGGTCGGCGAGAAGGCGGCGAACACCAGACCCACAACCGTGCCCCAGACGGTGAATTCGTCGGGCAGGATGCGCTCCTCCAGATCGCTGAAAAACAGCGCCACCATGATGGCGCTGAAGAGGCACATCCTGCATGCGTTGAGTGTCAGCCCATAGCGGTAGACCAGGACAAAAAAGATGACGCCGCTGAGCAGTTCCACCAGCGGGTAGCGCAGCGAAATGCGCGCCCGGCAGTGGCGGCAGCGCCCGCCGAGAATGGCGTAGCTCACGAGCGGAATGTTGTCGTACCAGGCGATGGTCGCCTCGCACGCGGGGCAATAGGAGCGCGGCGGCCGCACCACCGAAAGATCCCGCGGCCAGCGGTAAATGCAGACATTCAGGAAACTGCCGATCAACAATCCGAACAGCAGGGCGAGACAGGCTTCAATCATGAGAGCACCTTGTGGTAAACCTCCATGGTACGGCGCACCATGTGGTCGACGGTAAAGTTCTCGATCACGGCGCGGCGGCCGGCCTGGCCCAGGCGCCGGGCGAGCGCGGGGTCGCCGGCGAGTTGGATGATCGCGTCGGCCACCGCGCGCGGGTGGTTATCCACCAGCAGTCCGGTTTCGCGATCGCGCACCACTTCGGGCAATCCACCGACACGGCTGGCGATCACGGGCACCGCCGCCGACATCGCCAGCAGGGCCGCCGATCCCAGGCCTTCGGCGTGAGTGATGTAGACGAACGACGAGGCTTGCGGCAAGTCGCCCACCAGGTCACGGGTAAGCAGCAAGTCGACGCCCGCCAGCCGCCCGGCTTCCATCGCCACCGGCGCGCCTTTTTGCGGATCGTCGAAGTTGGCCAGCGCAACCACCCGGTTTCCGGCGGCCGCCTCCAGCACGGGCACGCCATCGTAGACCACGCTGATCTTTTCGTCGGGAACGCCGCCGTCGATCAGCACTCGCTTGACGAATTCGGAGACCGCCAGGTAGTGCCGGGCGCGCCCGTACTTCCAGCGCGAGCCCACCGGGAAGGCGACCCGCCGCGCCACCACCAGCGGCGCGCCGCGCACGATGGCGCCGAGCGTGTGAGAGTGGGCATCGTGGGCGTGCACCAGGTCGTGCCGCCGCGCCAGCAGCGCGGCCCGCGCCAAACCGAGCGGCTCGACGCGCCAGCCACGTTCCCGCGCCGCAACCTCAAGCGGCGCGCCCGCGCGCGCCAGCAGCGTCGATTCCGCCCCCGCGCCGGCGAGCCCGGCGATCAGCCGGAGCACCTGCCATTGGCCGCCGCGCATCTCGCGCCCGGCATCCATGTGCAGGATGCGCATCAGCTCATGTTTCTCGTTTTCGTGTATTTGAGAAACGTGTAGAAGGCCGCCATATAGGAAATCGTCAGGCCCTCCGGGCCGTCCAGAAAACCGCGGTTCACAAAATAGCTTTGCAGGAACGCCCACGCGGGCGCGAACAAAACGCGGGAGAGCGGCACCTTGATCCGCCGGCCGGCCAGTTCCTGCGCCGCCAGCGTGGTGTAGCGCTCCATCGTTTTGATGTGCTCGGAAAGCGACTCGCAGGTGAAGTGCAGCAGGTTGCTTTGCAAGTGTCCGACGCGCCCCGAGACCTCCACGCTTTCGTGCACGAAGTCGCCCACCCATTTGGCTTGGCGGCGGTCGTAGAGGCGCAGTTTGCGGTCGGGGTACCAGCCGGAATGCAGAATCCAGCGGCCCATGTAGCGGGCCAGCCGCGGCATGGTGTAACCGTCATGACGCGGCCCGGATTTCTTGAGGCTCCAGATCTCGGCTTCCAGCCCTTCGCTCAAGGCTTCGTCGGCGTCGAGCGAAAGAACCCAGTCGTGGCTGGCTTGATCGGCAGCCCAGTTCTTCTGCCCGGCGAAGCCGCGCCAGTTGGCTTCGATCACGCGCGCGCCCAGGTTTTCGGCCAGTTCCGTGGTGCGGTCCGTCGAGCCGCTATCGACGATCAGGATTTCGTCGCAGCAGCGCAGGCTCTCGATCGAGCGCGCGATATTGCGCTCCTCGTTGAACGTGATGATGGTGGCGGTGATCTTCATCGCCGCTCACAGACCGCCGGTGCCCACGGGCACCAGACTGAAACAGAGCAGGAAGACCACCAGCGCCAGCAGTGCCAGCTTGCGCCGGCCGCGATCAAGCTCGCCGCTATCGTACACCATGGGGTGGCGCCGTCCGAAAAGCAGCAGCACCAGGCCCCAAAGCAGCCAGCCGGCCCAGAACACGCGCTGATTGATCAGAAAGGCTGCGCCGAGCGGCAGCATGAGCAGGCTGACGACCAGCGAGATGGTGCCATGGCGGCGCGGAAAACACGCGTACACGATGTGGCCGCCATCCAGTTGTCCGATGGGCAGCAGGTTCATGGCCGTGCAAAACATGCCGACCCAAGCCGCGCGCGCCGCCGGATGCAGATAGATGTCGCTCGATGCGACGCCCGGAAAAATGATTTTGCCGAGCAGCCACTCGAGGCCCGGAACGCCGAATTGCAGGCTGCCCTGATTGGCGATGCCCGGAATCACCTTGGAAAACGCGAAGCCGATGGAAAGCGCCGGCAGCAGAAAGACGAAGCCGGCCAGCGGCCCGGCCACGCCAATATCGAACAGCGCCCGCTTCGAGCAGATGGGCGACCGCAGGTGAATGAAAGCGCCGAAGGTTCCCAGGAACGGCGACGGCAGAAAGTAAGGCAGGCTGGCATTCACCCCATATCGCAGCGCCGCCAGGTAATGGCCCAGCTCATGCGCCATCAGGATGGCGAGCAAGGTGAGCGAAAACGGCAGCCCCGCCAGTAGCGCCGAAGGGTGACGCCACAGCTCCGGGTACATGGTCAGACTTCGGTCCACGTCGAAAGGAAGATTGCCATCGAAGAACATCTGCATGGAGGCTCCGACGGTGGTGGTCGAAGCGAGCGTGATGGCGAACAGCAGAGCGTTCACCCAGTAACGGTCGCGGAAGCGGGCCTGCGGTAAACCGGGCGCCTCCGCCAATCCACCCTGGACGTAGAGCGGGTATGACGCGGGCGGGAAATCCTGGGAAGACACAATGAGACGCGCAGCAGCGGCCTACTGCAGCGTCTGCAACTCCTTGCCGGGCTTGAATCGCACCGCCTTGCCCGGCGGAATGGAAACCTCCGCGCCGGTGCGCGGATTTCGTCCAATGCCCGTTTTCCGGGGCTTCACGTTGAACACACCGAAACCGCGCAGTTCGATGCGGTCGCCCTGTTCGAGCGCTTTCTTCATGGTTTCAAACACGGTCTCGACAGCCATTTCGGCTTTGGTCTTGGTGATGCCGGTGCGGTTGACGACTTCGTTTATAATATCCAGCTTGATCAAAAGATCCTCCTCTTGGCCGCGCGCCAGCTTTGCTGCCCCGTATCGGTCAACCTTATGATAGGATTGAATTTATCCACATGTCAAGCGAGGGGGTACAAGACCGTGCGCAGCGCGTCTCGGAGGAAGATTTCCGGCGCGCCTGCAGCCGCTTCACAACCGGCGTCACCATCGCCGGCGTAGTGGACCGGCAAGGCACGCCGCACGGCCTCACGGTGAATTCGTTCACCTCCGTTTCGCTCGATCCGCCCCTGGTGCTGGTCGCGCTGGCGCACTCCGCCAGCGTGATGGATGCGTTTCGCGACGCGCGTTTTTTCGCCGTCAACGTGTTGGCCGCCGGTCAGCGCGCTCTCTCCGAACGCTTCGCGCGCAAGGGACACGATCGCTTCGACGGTCTCGCGTGGCACGCTGGCGAAACCGGCGCGCCCCTGCTGCCGGACACCCTGGCGGAAATCGAATGCGCCATCCGGTACCGCTTCACGGCCGGCGACCACGATCTGATCGTGGGCGAAATGGTGCGAGCGCTCATCCGCGAAGGCGAACCGCTGCTCTACTTCGGCGGCCGTTACCGCAAGCTGGCCGGCATCGGGCATTAGGCTTGACAGCCCGCGACGATGGCAGGCTGGCGGCTTGAAGCGGCTATAATCACGATTGAATGCTGCTGCTGCTGGTGGTGGAGAACTACGCCGTGGTGGAGCGTCTGCGGGTCCGTTTTCACCCGGGGCTGAACTTGCTGACCGGGGAAACGGGCAGCGGAAAATCGATCGTCGTGGACGCTTTGGGGCTGCTGTTGGGCGGCCGCGCATCCGCCGACATGATCCGCACGGGCGAGCCGCAGGCGCGGGTAGCCGGCATTTTCGACGTGCGGGACAACGGCGCGGTGCGCAAAATTATCGAGCCGGCCGGGCTGGAGACGGAAGACGGCGAATTGCTCATCGAGCGCGAGATTCTGGCCAGCGGAAAGTCGCGCGCCTTCGTCGGCAGCCGGCCGGTTACCGCTGCACTGCTGCGCGAACTGGCTCCGTGCCTGGCCGATATCCACGGACAACACGAACAGCAGCTTTTGTTTTCGGCCGATGCGCAGCGCGACCTGCTGGACGCTTTCGCCGGGATTGCGGAGCTCGCCGGACAGGCGGCCGAGCGATACCGCGGATGGCGCGCGGCGGCGGCCGGGATCGAGGAACTGGAAAGCTCGGAGCAGGAGAAGCTGCGGGCGCTCGATCTGTGGACCTTTCAGCGGCGGGAGATCGAAAGTGCGGCTGTCGGGCCGGAAGAAGACGCGGCGCTCGAGCGCGAGCGGCGGGTATTGCAGAACGTGCAGCGCCTGGAAGAAGCCGCGGCCACCGCGTACGCCTCGCTGTACGACAGCCCCGAATCGGCGCTGGCGCTGGCGCGGCAGGCTGCCCGGCGCCTCGACGAGCTGTGCCGCATCGATCCTTCGCTCGAGGGCTTGCGCGAGCACTTGAAGACCGCCGATCTGAGCTTGCAGGAAGCCGCCTACGGGCTGCGCGACTACCTGTCGAAGCTGGAAGCGAATCCGCAGCGGCTCGAAGAGGTGGAATCGCGGCTGGCCGCGCTGGACCGGTTGAAGCGCAAGTACGGCGCTTCGCTGGCGGCGGTGATCGAGTTTCTGGAAGAGGTGCGCCGGCAGATCGCCGGGGTTGAAAATGCGGGCGAACGGATGGAAGAGCTGCGCCGGGAACAGGCGCGGCTGGCCGGGGAATTCGCTAAGCTGGCGGCTGAGCTGACCGAGCGGCGCAACGTGGCGGCGCGCAAGCTCGAGAAACGGGTAGCGGCGGAGCTGGCGCCGCTGGGCATGGAGCGCGCCGTGTTTCGGGTGGAACTTGCCGCCGCGCCGTGGAGCGAGCAAGGCGCCGACGCGATCGAGTTTCTGGTCTCGGCCAATCCGGGCGAGGAGCCGCGGCCGCTCGAAAAGGTGGCTTCCGGCGGCGAGATTTCCCGCATCGCCCTGGCGCTGAAAACCTGCCTGACGCCGGCGCGCCGCGCGAGCGAAGCCGGAGCCCAACGCACGCTGGTGTTCGACGAAGTGGATGCGGGCGTGGGCGGCGGCGCGGCGGAAGGCATCGGGCGCCGTCTGAAGCGGCTGGCGGGTTCGGCCCAGGTGCTGTGCGTGACCCACCTGCCGCAAATCGCTTCGTTCGCCGATCATCATTACCGCGTCGACAAACAGGAAGTTCGCGGCCGCACCGTGGCCACCGTCGAGGAGCTCGACGCAGCCGGCCGCACCCGCGAAATCGGCCGCATGCTCTCCGGCCAGACGCTCACCCCCGAAGCCCTCAAGCACGCCGCGCAACTCATCAAGCTGAGCGCCGAGTAAGCGTGCGGCTGTCGATTGCCGGGATACAGGGCAAGAACCGGCAAGCTAAAAGCATGCCCCACCAGTACCGGGCCAGTGGTGGGGCATATCACAAAGGTGCCGACTAATCGGGAACCGGGAGGCCGGGAAATTCGTACTGGGTGGTAATGTCGAGCCTTTTCGCTGACGTGCGCTATGCCGGCCGGACGCTCGCGAAGTCTCCGGTGTTCTGTTCCATCGCGATCCTCTCTTTGGCACTGGGCATCGGCGCCAATGCCGGGATCTTCACCCTGCTCGACCAGGTGCTGCTCCATCTGCTTCCGGTAGACCAGCCGCAACGGCTGGCGCAACTGGTGGAGCACGGCGACTGGTACGGCTCCAACAACGGCATGAACGCAATCTCCTATCCGATGTATGCGGATCTGCGCAAGCAGAACGAGGTTTTCAGCGGGATGTTCTGCGTTTACTCGACCGACTTCAGCGCCAGCTTCGAGGGACGCAACGAGCGGGTGGCGGGCGAGCTGGTTTCGGGGACGTATTTTCCGGTACTGGGCGTGCGGCCGGCGCTGGGTCGGCTGTTCACCCCCGAAGACGATCGGACTCCCAGCGGCGCGCCGCTGGCGGTGCTGGCGTACAGCTATTGGCAGAGCCGGTTCGGCGGCGATCCTTCGGTGGTCGGCAAACAGATCCTGGTGCGCGACCATCGGCTGACCATCGTGGGCGTGGCGGAGCGCAAGTTCGAAGGCGTGCAGGCGCTGTTCCAGGTGCAGATGTTCGTGCCGGTGGCGATGGCGGGCGAGATGACAGATAAGGAGAAGCCGCTCGAAGACCGGCGGCACCGCTGGGTGCAGGTCTTCGGCCGGATGAAGCCGGGCGTCGATCTGAAGCAAGTACAAGCGTCGCTCGCCCCGCTTTTCCATCGCACTCTGGAGATGGAGGTTCAGCAAAAGGAATTCGCCCACGCGACGCCGTACACGCGGCAGCAGTTCCTCAAAGTGACGCTCAATGCGATACCGGGGGGGCGCGGGCAGGACGTGGTGCGGCAGTTTCTGGAGGCGCCGCTGTGGGTGATGATGGCGATGGTCGCGCTGGTGCTGCTGATCGCCTGCGCCAATGTGGCGAACCTGATGATTGCGCGGGCGTCGTCGCGGCAGAAGGAGATCGCGGTGCGGCTGGCGCTCGGCGCGGGACGCGCGCGCATCGTCCGCCAGCTTCTGGTAGAGGGCCTGATGCTGGCGTTGGCCGGCGGCCTGGTGGGGCTGATCATTTCGCCCTGGGCCATGCGGCTGCTCATCGGCATCATGCCGGAGACCGACCCGCCGCTGCGGTTCTCCATGGATCCGAACCTGCGCCTGGTGTTTTTCACGATGGCGGTTTCGGTGTTGACGGCGGTGATCTTCGGGCTCGCGCCGGCGCTCCAGGCGGCCCGGCCGAACATCGCGCCGGTGCTGAGGGACCAGGCGGGAGCGGTGGTGGGAGGCGGGCAGGCGCTCTGGCGCAAGATGCTGGTGGTGGCGCAGGTGAGTCTGTCGCTGCTGCTGCTGATCGCAGCCGGCCTCTTTGGGCGCAGCCTGCAAAATCTGAAAAGCGTCAATCCCGGATTCGAAGTGAGCAACCTGCTCAGTTTTCAAGTGGACCCCACGCTCAACGGTTACAATCCGGAGCGCGCCAAGCTCTTCTACCGGCAACTGCAGGACTCGCTGGCGGCGCTTCCCAGCGCCAGTTCGGCGGCCCTGTGCGTGGTTCCGCCACTCACTTTCGACGAATGGGACAGCACGGTGACGGTGGGAGGTTATCTCGCCAAGCAGGGCGAGGACATGAATCCGCGTGTGAATCACATCTCGCCCGGATATTTCGGCGCGCTGAAGATTCCGCTGTACCAGGGACGGGATTTTACGGAGCGTGACGCGCTGGGCGCGCCGAAAGTGGCCATCGTCAACGAAAAATTCGCGCAGCGCTATTTCGGCGGGCGCGGCGCCTTGGGGCGGCATATCGGGATGGGCGGCGACCCCGGCAGCAAGACCGATATCGAGATCGTCGGCGTGGTGCGCGACACCAGGTATAGCCGCATGAACGAGGAGATGCAACGCCAGGTTTACTTCCCGTATCTCGAGCACGAGTGGGCCTCGCAGATGACGGGCTACGTGCGCACGCCGCTCGCGGCCGCGCAGATGTTCCCGATGATCCGCGCGGCAGTGCGCAAGCTGGATGCGAACCTGCCGGTATCGCAGATGAAGACGGTGAAGAAGCAACGGGACGATTCGCTGAGCGTGGAGCGCCTGTCGGCTGCGCTTTCGAGCGCATTCGGCGTGCTGGCCACTATCCTGGCCTCCATCGGGATCTACGGCGTGATGGCGTTCCTGGTGGGGCGGCGGACGCGCGAGATCGGCATTCGCATGGCCCTGGGCGCGTCGGCGGGTGACGTGTTGTGGTTGGTGATGCGGGAGGTGCTGCTGCTGGCCGGCACAGGCGTGCTGATCGGGCTACCGGTCGCGCTGGCGGTGACCCTGCTGCTCCGGAGCCAGCTCTACGGGATTGCACCGTACGACCCCGCGATCGCCATTGCTGCCACCGTCGGCCTGGTGGCCGTGGCCGCGCTGTCGGGTTACCTGCCGGCCCGCCGTGCCACGCGGGTCGATCCGGCTACCGCACTGCGCTACGAGTGAGCCGTCAGCCAAACGTGGCGCACGCATTCCTGCGTGCAGCGCCGGTCTTGACAGGCACTCGTGCCGACGCCCGGTTGCCCACGCGCTCGCAGGTATCGAGAAGAGTCTGTCTCGACACGGCACGCACGAGTGCGTGCGCCACGTCGTTCGCCAGAATCTGGCATGGTTGTTTCGTGACAGGCCTTAGTGATTGACGGCGGGCGGGACCATGTCGATGCGGCCGCCGCCGTCGACGCGCACACCCATGCTCCAGACCGGGGCGGACCCGGTGACATAGAGCGTCCCCTTCTGGCCCGCAAAGGCCGCCACGCTCTTCGACATTGTGACGGAGCCCTGCTGCTCAAATGGAACCACGATCACGCCGGTGGCGAGCGCGGTTCCCGAACTGCTGTACACCGTGAGCCCCAGCGTCACCGAGCCATTCGTCGCCGGATTGTAAATATAGAGAGTGGTGGTTGCCGTGGAGGTGGCGTCGAAAGGCACCACAAACGGCGGCGTCACAGCGACCGACGCCGAGACCAGATCCAATCCCACCTGGGCCATCACCGGCACGCGCTTGGTTGCATCGCCGGTCGCGACGATGGCGAAGCCTTGTCTTGGCGGGCTCGAACTTCCGGTAGTGGCGATGGTGACGGTCCCGTATGCGGGAATCGTCAGGTTCTGCCCTGAAACGGCCGCCGCCCCGGTCGCAATCGGGACGGACGTTCCCGCCGCGGTGAAGAACGATAGCGAAGCCACGGTCGGCGACGGGTAAGGGTTCAGCACAGTAAAGCTGGTGGCGACGCCGGCGCCATCCTCGAGGAGAGGGATCAGCGTCGCTTGGCCGCCGGTCACCGCTATGAACGCAGCGGCTACACTCACTGTCACCGGGATGGAGACGGACACGCCCATGCCAGTCAGAGCGATGCTGCCCGAGTACGTCCCGGCCGCGCTGAAGGATGCTGTGCTCAAGGTTACCGATAAGCTGGCCGGTTTGGATTGGCTCACGCTCAAACTGCTCGCCGAAAGCCCGATCCACGATTGGTTCGCCGCGGCGTTGAGCGCAACCGCCGCTGCCGACGCGGTGCTCAACTGAATAATTTGCGCCGCCGGAGCCGGATTCCCGATGGTCCAACTGACGTTGAGGAACTGGGGCGCCGGCGTCAAGGCCACCGAGGCGGCGGCAACATACACTGTTACCGGGATGGAGACGGACACGCCCGTGCCAGTCAGAGCGATGCTGCCGGAGTACGTCCCGGCCGCGCTGAAAGATGCCACGGTCAAGGATACCGATAGGCTGGCCGGCTTCGATTGGTTCGCCGTCAAGCTGCTCGCCGAAAGCCCGATCCACGATTGGTTCGCCCTCGCGGTGAAAGAAACCGCCGCCGCCGAGGGGGTGCTCAATTGAATGGTTTGCGCCGCCGGAGCCGGACTTCCGATCGTCCAACTGATGTTGAGCGACGCCGGAGCCGGTGTCACGGCCGCGACGGGCGGCGAGAGATACTGGCTCAAGCTCGGGTACGCCACCGAGAACCGGGCATAGCCCGCGGTAAATGGGCTGATCGAACACGCGTTGCCGGTCGGGCCATAGGTCAAGGTTCCGACGATGGATTCGTCCGGCGTGAACAGCGGAGAGCCCGAAGATCCCGGTTCGATGCGGCCCGCGGTTGCCTGGATCTGATAGAACATGCCGGCGGGCGCGACGTCAGTCCCGACCTGAGCGGCGGCATCGGGATTGCGCGATCCGAACATGATCCGCGTGTAGTCGGCCTGGGGATGGTGGATGCCGACCACCTCGCCCCCCATCGGCAGCGCGGTCGCACTCGCATTCCACCCGTAAAACGTCAGGTTGACGTTCGGCAACTGGGGAAGCAGAATCAGGCTGAAGTCTCCGTTCGGCATGCTGGCACTAGCCAGGTAAGTCGCCCCCAAAGTGGTCGGCGAACTGGACAGGCTGGGCGGCGTTCCGTTGCAGGTGGAAGTCTGGTGTTTCCAGAACACCTCCACCGTCTGCGCCATGCCTTCGGTCGAGATGCAGTGATTGGCGGTGAGGAAGTAAGGCTTCGAATCGTTGTTGCTGTTGTTCACCAAGGCCCCGGAACAGGAATAGGCGGCGCCACCGGTCTCGAAAATGTACATCCCCACGCCGCTCGCGATCCCACCCCAGGGCGAGTAGCACATCACATCCAGCTCGCAGGTGCCGGCCGACATGGGCTGCTCGACGGCCATCAGGTGAGCGATCCGCGTGATCGAGAACGGAACCGTCTGCGCCGGCTGATCCGCCAGGTATTCGACCACCACCGTGTCGGCAAAGACGGTGTGGCTCCAGAAGTCTCCGGTCTTATCGATCCCGGTTCCGGTGTAAGGTCCGAAGACCTGGCTATGATCCTCGCTGTACACCCAGACGCCGCCGCCCGCCACCGCGAAATCGTGGAAATGAACCCGCACGCCGGCGGCGCCATCGGACTGAATCGCCATTCTCCACACTGCCTTGCCATCATCCAGCGCCAGCCACTCCCCGCTCGCCTGTGGCGCGGCGCCGAGCACCCGCTCGATCCCTATCAGCGGGAGTTGCGGCTGGCGCACCACCGCCTCCAGTTCCCTCTGCCGGATGGCGCCCAGCCGGTAGGGGGCCGGCGTGGAAACCCCTAGTTTGAAACTGGCCGGCATCGCCGGAGCTGCCCGCATTTCGGCCCCCGCCTGACGCTCCAGCGGTCCCAAACGGGTGAGCCCCTGGCCGGCCGTGGATCCGCTGAGCAGGGCGGATATCAGAGCGGACTGCAGGAAGATGTGCTGTGCTCTCATCTCGATCTCTATACCCGTCTTATCGGATGAGGGCGGCAAAAGGAAGAGTGTGAACTCGCCCCAGCACAACCGGGCAATCGCCGGATTTCACGCCGGAAACTACCTGCCTGAAGCGTGGTACTCCGCGAGCAGGTTCAAGGAGAAATACTGAGGGAGTGGAGCCGTTGGCCTTACGCATTTCGCGCGAAGTAGGACAGACCACCGTCTTTCGTGGTCTGTCATCGCGCGCCAAAGCACGACGATCGACAGACGACAAAAACCGATCGTCCGTCCCACTTTCCCTTACTGCGACGGTGGATCGCGGGCGATGGTGCCCAGACCGGCGTACTCTTCTTTCACTTTGACCACCTTGTCGCCTTGGAAAGTGACGAAAGTGATTTTTCCGGGGGGGAGACCGTACACCCAATCTTCCAGTTCCACGCCGTCGGTGGTTTCCCGCGACTTGTGGCCGGGGCGGCCGAGCGCCATCACCACCTGGTCCCGCGTCATACCCTCCAGAGCGCGTTTGTCCTGAATGGCCGCCTTCACCACGGGGGTGAGGGTTTCGGCGTAGATTTCAGTAGCGCTGTGCTTTTCGAAATCCAGCACCGGCGCCAGCATCTTCTTCACCTCGGACGCCTTCATCGGCTCCAGCGGCTTGTGAAACAGCAGCACCAGGTAAGTGCCGGCCTTGGCGTTGGAATCGCCCGCGGCGACGGGGTCCATGGTGGGATTGCTGGAAGGGCCGGCGCCGACCTGCGCGTTGCTGTACCAGTGGCGGCCGCCCGCGAAGCCGCCATTGATGTCGAGCACCAGACGGTCGGTTTCGATCGTCACCTTGGTGATCTGCACCGCGTCGCCCTGGCGCGCGGCGGGGCCTTCGTGCTTGGCGACGGCCGCCCAGGAGGCCTTGTCCCAGGTGCCATCGGCGTTCACTTCGAGCGGCTTACGGGAACGCGGCAGCAGCACTTTGACTTTGGCATATTCGAAGTCGAGCCCACGGTCGAGTTCGACGCGATCCTGCCAGGTGAGCTTGTCGGCGGCGCCCAGCACGGGAGCCAGCGTCAGGATGCCGAGGGCTGCGATGGTTCGCATACAATATCTTCCGCCGGTGGGCTGGCCAGCGGCGAGGTTTGCCGGCGCACCGGCGCTTTCCACAGGTACACGAACAGCGCCACCAGAGCGGCGGAGGTAAGCACGCTGGCTTCCGGACCGTAATCGCCACCGCTCCACAGTCTGCCGGCAGACCACGCTACCGCGTAGCCCGTCACCTTCATTGTAAGCCCGCTCAGATTCACGCCGAACAGCGGCAGCGCGAGGTTCCATCCGAAATGGAGGCCGATGGGCAGCCACAGGTCCAGGCTGCGCCAGTACGCATAGCCGAACAGGATGCCAAACCCGGCCGTATTGACGATGGCGAACCAGGTGGCGTGCGGGTTGCCGCCATGGAGCAGGGCGAACACCACGCCGACCGGCAGAATGGTGGCGAAAGGCCCGATCGAGTTGACCAGCACCTGAAAGCCGTAGCCGCGAAAGAAAAGCTCTTCTCCCGCCGCGCCCATGGCCAGCACGATGGCCAGGAATAGTGCGCTGCTCCAGGAACCCGGTTCGGCCGGCGTCGCCTCAATCCGCGCCGCCCCCACCAGAAGCGGCGGAACCAGCACTAGGCACGCGGCCGCGATGCCGCCCGCCAGGCCCAGTCCCAGATTGACGGCCGAAGCGCGCCGCCACCATAGCCCGGCATCCCAGAGGCGCTGACCGTGGTGGATGCGCAACGAAATCCAGTTGGCCAGCGCCGCCGCGAGCAGGATGGGTGCCGTCAATCCCACCAGGTACACACCCAGCCATTGGAACGCCGTCGCCAGCGTGAGCAACGCCAGGTAATACAGGACCACGTAGAGCAGCACTTGCGAGGCGATGCGAAGGGGATCGGAGCGGGCGATCATCGGAGCATTCTAAAGTCTACCGCGATCCGGCGGGACAAGGGGGGCGCGGGGGGCGCGGGGGGGGCGCGACATAAATGGAGGGATCGGGCTGGGCGCTTTTTTGGTACCATATATCCTAACGTAATGATACGTTAGGATAAGGAGACGCCCTTTGCCTGAATCTCTTGCCAGTCTGGGTCTTTTCGTTGACTTCCAGTAGTTGTTGACTCAGTTGCCGGAAGCGATGAAAGGCCTCCACCTCACGCTGCGCCTTGTGCATTTCGGCGGGCGACGAGAAGGTCTCGCTAACCAACTACCGGCTCACCTTCAAAGTGGGCAGCGAGGCTGGGCACGCGCGCAAATCAAAGTGGTGATCGGCGACGGCGCTGACTGGATCTGGAATATCGCCGCACAGCATTTCCCTGAGGCGATCCCAATCGTCGACCTCTTTCATGCCCGCCAGCACCTCTGGGAGTTAGGGCCTGTCTAGAAATAACATGACCGCTATTGCGGGGGTTTGCTGGGCTGGATCTCGTAGTTCCAGTCGCCGTGGAACTTATCGCGGCGGAGGTGGATTCCGGCGAACTGTTCATCCGAG
>Ga0181521_10002674_pt1 | contig 21389 bp, 13 predicted proteins | sample PEATcosm2014_Bin_32_FD_119764 | JGI IMG/M metagenome (GOLD analysis project Ga0181521, IMG submission 119764) | Peatland microbial communities from MTU Mesocosm Facility, Houghton, MI, USA - PEATcosm2014_Bin02_60_metaG | ecosystem: Environmental > Terrestrial > Soil > Wetlands > Peat | place...
GTCGCCATCGCCACGGCCACCGGGTTCAGATCGATTTGCGAACGCTGCCCGGGCGATAGCTGGAAACTGCGGCTACAGGTGCGCGAGTAGTAGCGATCGACCCGTGTGGCAAAATCGACGGGCCCGGCCACGGGCGCGGGCAAACCCTGACTGCCGCTGTCTCCGCCACACACCGTATAGCTTCCAGGCGCCACGTTGCCGAAGCGGTAGCGCCCGCGATCGTCAGTGCCCTTCTGATGAGGGTAGACAGTCACCGTCGGACGGCCTTCGCGCCACACGGGCCGGACCAAAAACACCGGCGCACTCGCCATCGGGTCGCCGAACTCGTCGCGGATTACGCCCTCGATCTGGCCGCGAGGCTGAATGCGAAAGACCACCGACTTATCGCCGTTCTCGCCGCCCACGCGGATGGAGCTGCCGTTGCCGGGCTCCGGAGTTTCGCCGTACGGAACCGAGCCGAAGCCGCTGCCCTCGGCCCAGAGGCGGTAATCGCCGGCCGGGAGACCGCTAAAGGCGAAACGCCCCTGCGCGTCGGAAATCGCCGGATCTTTGGTTGCGTCCTGCCCGTTTCGCTCTAGCGTAAGCGCCACGCCCGCGATGGGCTGATTGGCGCCGTCGACCACCGTTCCGCTCAGAGTGAATCGTTTCGACGCGGCGCGCTCCTGTGCCGCCAGATGCCAGGGCCCCAAGCCGAGCAAGATTCCGATTGCCGCCGAAAATCGCCGAATTCTCACTACCCTTCCAATTTACCCCGGCGGCGATGGGGCAACAGAAGGCACCGCTCCCGGTTATAGAGCCGCGACCGCGGGAGCGGTACTCTAATCTTTGTCCGTCTTCGGCCGATAGGTCTCTTAGAAGGCCCGATTGATGGCGGCGGAAGAGATCATCGAACACGAGCTGATGCTCAATCGCTTCAAGAAACTGGTGAGCGAGGTGATGCGCGGCGCTCTGGCGCGTAACTGCTTCCAACCATGGGAGGTCGAAATCCTCATGGATCTCGAAAATTGCCAGCTCGATCGCCGCCGAAGGCTCGAAATCCTGCGCCAGTACCAGCGCGCCGTCGAGCGCCAGATGAATACCACCCTCGGCCCGCCGATGAAGCTCTCCGAGTTCCTCGTCCACCGCGCCCGCCGCCGCGAATTGCAGTAAGGCGAGCTACCGCGCGTTCGCCGAACCCGCCACGAATTTCTCGATAATGAAGACGAAGTGCTGCTGCGCCTCGCCTCCAGTCGGATTCGGAGTGGCGAAGTGCATCGACTTGGCGTACTCAACAGCTGCTTTGCTATTCGGGTCGGAACTGTCGAGCGCGTGCGCTTCCACCAGTTCCCCCTGGGGCGTAATCATGCCTAGCACGCAAACCGGCTGGAACTTCGCGTCCGGCGGCACGAAGCCTTTCTGCGGAAACACGACCATTTTCTGCTGCGCCACCATGTTGACACCCCACGTCATTTCCTTGGTTGCGGCAAACTGCTTCTCATCAGGATCGGAAAGTTCCGTCAGGCTGTCCACGTGAATCCGGGTAACCGTCTTCCCGCCTTCCACCACCGTCACTTTCCGCGGCAGGGTGTGATCGCCCAGTTTCGGAGCGTCCGTGTAGTCGTAAACGTAGTACCGCCCCGGCGCCACCGATTGCACCTGGAGCAAATTGGTTTGCGGATCGATGCAGTCCTCTGTTTCATCCCACCGGCGCCCGCCGCCGGCGGTCGCCACCTGTTCCGGGCCTTCAGCCAGCACGCACGTGACAGACGCGCCGTTATAAGTCGCGGTCGTACTTCGGATCAAGCGGCTGTTGGGTATCCCGATGGGGTCGAACAGGGTCGCCCGCACCTCGTGCAGCCTCAGCGGAACATATTTACCCGTTTGTTTCCCGAAACGCAATCCGTTGGCGAAGATCTGCATGGTGGAGTACCCGGCGGTTTTCGCGGTCCATCGCTGGCCCAATCCCGGCGCGTAAATCTCCTCCATCTCCCAATCGCCGTCATATTGGGTTTGCCCGCCGGAATCCACTTGGAAGCTCACCTTAAGGCGGTACGCCTGCTTTCCGTTGTGGATGGCATACTGCTCGCGGGCCCGCGTCAGAAGTTGCAGAGCCTCCTTCTGGTTCGAATCCTCCCGCGCCGCGACATTGCTGCTGGCGAATTCCAGCGGATTTTGCGGTACCGGCGCCGCGATCCCGCCGCCCTGGGCGAAGGCACACGGTACGCCAATGACACCAATCAGCAGCAGCATTCCCCTCGACATCATCCCAATTGTCCCGCAAACGCACACTCGAAAAGGCGCCTCCTTGAAAGCAAAGACGCAAACGCGGCACTCGGCGTGCACCGTCCGTTCCGTGGTGTCCCTATCCGAGTTTTCCTATGCCTGGCGATCGCTTCGCAAGACGCCCGCGTTCACCATCACCGCGGCCGTAGCACTGGCCATCGGGATCGGCGCGAACGCCGCCATCTTCAGCCTGGTGGACGCGATGCTCATCCGTCCCTTCCCCCTCACCGACCCTCACCGCCTGGTCGAAGTCTGGGAAGAGTCCTCGCATATCGGCTTTCCCACCGACACGCCGGCCCCGGCGAATTTCGTCGATTGGAAACTTCGCAATCACGTCTTCACCGATCTGGCGGCGCTCCGCGGCGACCTCTTCGCCATCACCGGCGACGGCCAGCCGGAGGAAGTCGTAGCCACTTTTGCCACGGCGAACCTGTTCCCGATGCTCGGTGTCACCCCGGTAATCGGACGGAACATCTCTCCTGAAGACGATCGTCCGCGCGCCCCGTACGTGGTGCTTTTGAGCTATAGCCTCTGGCAGCAGCGGTACGGCGGAGATCGCTCCATTGTGGGCCGCGACGTGCGCCTGGATGGCACGCCGGTTCGCGTGATCGGCGTGATGCCGGCCGGATTTCGCTTTCCCGATCGCTCCGATGTCTGGCTCCCCATGGCGCTCCCACCAGAACGGTGGGCGCAGCGCGGTAGCCATTACCTCCACGTCTTCGGCAGATTGCGCCCCGGCGTCACCATCGCCGACGCGCAGCTTGATATGTCGGCCATCGCCGCCCAGCTCTCCGGCGAATATCCGGAGACCAACAAGTACGTCGGCGCCACCGTCGTAGGATTGCGCGATCAGGTACTGGGCAAGCTTGACCTCGCCCTGCGCATCCTCGCCGCGGCCGCGGGATGCGTACTGCTGGTCTGCTGCGCCAACATCGCTGGCCTAATGCTGGCGCGCGGCGCCGGACGCCGCCGCGAGATGGCCGTGCGTGCCGCGCTCGGCGCCAGCCGCGTCCGATTGGTCCGCATCGCGCTCCTCGAGAGCCTCATTATTGCCTGTGCCGGAACGCTGCTCGGCGTGTTTTTCGCCTCCGAAGCTGTGCCGTGGCTGGCGCAACTGGTCCCGCAATCCATTGCCGGATGGGCGCAGCCGCGCATCGATGCGCGCCTTCTGCTGTTGTCCTCGTGGCTCGCCATCGCCGCCGCCGCCATCTTCGGCTGCCTCCCCGCCCTGACCATGACGCGCCTCGATCTTGCCGGCGCTCTGAAGGAAGGCGGGCGTAGCGCCGTCCAGGGAGGCACACGCATGCGCCGCCTGCTGGTGGCGGCCGAGGTCGCGCTCACGGTCGTCCTCTCGGTTGGCGCGGGACTGATGTTCCAGACTTTATGGCGTCTTTCGCACGTCGAACTAGGATTCCAGCCGCAAGGCGTCCTGACTGTGCGGACCGCGCTCACGCGCGAAGCCCGCAACGGCGATTTCCGCGTGCGCCGCGAGTTCTACCAGCACGTGCTGGCGAAGGTGCAGGCGATTCCCGGCGTCACTGCCGCCGGCTACACCACGTTTTTGCCCCTGACCAATAGCGGCGGCACGTCCGAGTTCTTCATCGAGGGCGCGCCGCCGCTTCCTGCCGGCCAGGCCAACGACGCCAACCATCGCTCGGTGAGCCGCGACTACTTCCGCGCCATCGGCACTCCGCTCCTCGCCGGCCGCTACTTCAACGACCTCGATGGACCCGATTCCGTCCCCGTCGCCATCATCAACGAATCGATGGCGAAGCAATTCTGGCCGCGACAAAATCCCCTGGGCCGCCGCTTCCGCATGGATGACGAGGGCCAGCCGTGGGTCACGATTGTGGGCGTGGTCGCCAGCGCGCGACAAGTCGAGCTCGATCTCGCCGGCCGCGCCGAAATGTACTTCCCGAGCACACAGGCGTTCGGCGCGGAGGGATTTTACACGCCGCGCGACCTGGCCGTCAAGGTGAGCGGCAACCCTCTGGATTTTGCGGCAGACGTCCGCCAGGCCATCTGGTCCGTGGATCGCAACCAGGCGATTTCCGATGTCCAGCCGCTGGCACAGCTGGTAGCCGTCAGGCTGACGGCGCAGAAGGAACAGTTGTGGCTGCTCGCGTCTTTCGCCGCCATCTCCCTACTGCTCGCGGCCATCGGACTGTATGGCCTGCTGTCGTACCTGGTGGTGCAGCGGACCCGCGACATCGGCCTCCGCATGGCTCTGGGAGCTCGCCGGAGGGCCGTTTTGGCGGAGGTATTGCGCGACGGGCTCAAACTGGTCGCCGCCGGGCTGGCCGTCGGAATCGCCGGCGCGGCAGTCCTGACGCGCGTGACTGAAAGTCTGCTCTTCGGCGTCAAACCGGGCGATCTCGCTACTTATGGTGCAGTGGTCTTCGTGCTGGCGCTCACCGGCGCAGCGGCTTGTGCCGTGCCGGCAATCCGCGCCACGCGCATCGATCCCGCGGCCGCGCTACGAAGCGAGTAGCTAAGTCGCAGACGCTCTCTGCCAGGGAGCGGTGCTTTTGCTGTACTGTTCGAAGAAAGGCACCACTCCGTTGCGGTCGTGGCTCAGTAATCTTTCACGGCTTCTGACGGTCGCGGCTCTGAACGAGGCTGCATACAGAGGCGCGACCGTGAGGGAGCGTTTGCAGCGCGTCTGCGGAATGGTGGCTAAGCTATTCCTCCCGCAGGGCGATGACTGGGTCGACGCGCATCGCCCGCCGTGCCGGAAAAATCGCTGAGGCCACCACGATTCCGACCAGCAGCGCCGCCGCGCCGGCCACCACCGCCGGCTCCATCCGCCCCACGCCGTAGAGGAACCTCGCCAATACGCGCGATGCTGCCGCCGCGCCAGCCAGACCGATCGCCGCTCCCGTCACGGCGAGCAGCAGCGTTTCCCTCGCCACCAGCGCCAGGATAGAGCGCGGCGCCGCGCCCAACGCCATGCGGATTCCGATTTCTCTCGTCCTTCTGGCCACCGCGTAGGACGTGAGGCCGAAGACTCCCACCGCCGCCAGCACGATCGCCAACGCCGCGAACAGCCCCACCAGCAGAGTGTTGAGCCGCCGCGCCGCCAGGGTCCGCCAGACCAACTGCTCCATGTTCGACACATCCGCCACCGGCTGGCTGGAATCGATCCCGGCCACCGCGCGGCGCAAGACGGCGGCAATCGGCGCCGCATCGCCCGCCGTGCGCGCCACCAGCACCATCAGGTGCCCGATGGTGCTGCCCTGGTTCGCCATCGGAAGCTGCTCGTTGAGGGCGTAGATCGTGCCGCCCCTCGCTCCCTGTTCCGGCGAATACTGGCGGACTTCGCTCACGATCCCGGCCACGCTGAACCATGTCTCCTTGAAGCGGATGCGGCCGCCGAGCGCGGCGCCGCCCGGCCAGAACGCGCGCGCCAGCGATTCGCTGATCAGCGCCACAGGCGGCGAGCCCGCTCCGTCGCCCGACTCGAAGTAACGGCCGCGCACCAGCCGGATGCCCATGGCGCGCAGGTAATCTCCGCTGACGCTGGCGAAATCCGCGAATGGCTGGTCGTGCGCTGTCTCGGGCCGTCCCTCCACTTCAAAATCCGTGCCCTGCATGATAGTTCCCATGGGCAGCGACGATACCGTGCCGGCATATTGCACGCCGGGCACGGCGCGGGCGCGCCGCAGCAGTTCCATGCGAAACGCCGCCACGCGCGCGCCGTCCGGATATCGCTTCCGCGTCAGTTCGAGGCGCATGGTGAGAGCGTGTTCTTTCCGGAAGCCAAGGTCCACGCCTGCCACTCGCCGGAAGCTTTCGAGCAGCAACCCGGCGCCGGCCACCAGAACCAGAGCCAGCGCGACCTCGGCGACGACCAGCGCCCGCGCAGCACGATTGCGCGCCGAGAACGCCCGGGCACCGGAGGCGAGACCCCGCGATCGGAAGGCGGGGAGCGCTCCGAACAGCAATCCGGTGGCAAGCGAGACGCCCGCTCCGAACAGCAGTACTGCGCCATCGATGCGGATCTCGTCGGCCCGCGGCATGGAGGCCGGCAGCGTGGATTTCAGCAGCGGCAGCGCGCCGTACGCCAGCAGCACTCCCGCCGCGCCGCCCGCGAGCGCCAGGATTCCGCTCTCGGTCAAAACCTGGCGCGCCAGGCGGAATCGCGTCGCGCCCAGCGCCCGCCGGACCGCCATTTCGCGCTCGCGTCCGCATGCCCGCGCCACCAGCAGATTGGCGATATTGGCGCACGCGATCAGCAGAACGAAAGATGCCGCGCCCATTATCAGCAGCAGAGCCGGCCGCACCTGGTCCACGGAGCGGTCCTCGTTGAGGCGGCTCACCTTGACGCCCCATCCCTCGCTCCGCACCCCGATGGCGTCCATCTCCGCCCGCGCCTGCGCAATCGAAGCGCCGGCCTTCAGGCGTGCGATCACATCGAGCGAATGCCCCTCGCGCGTCCGCTCTTCGTCGGGCGTCGCATTCAGCGACATCCAGATGACGGGGCGGTAGTCCGCCGACCCCAGGGGCGGGAATGCGAACTCGCGCGGCATCACGCCGGCAATGGTGTATTCCTGCCCATCCACCTCGACCGGCCTTCCCACCACGCCCGGATCGGCGCCATACCGCCGCTGCCACCACGCGTAGGCGATTAATGCCTGACGCGGGCCGCTCGACCGGTCGGCTTCGGGATCGATGGGATGTCCCAATATCGGCGACGCGCCGAGCAGCGCGAACAGGTTCGCCGAAACGCGGTGCCCGATCACCTCCTCCGCGCCTTCACGGCCGGTGACGTTCACGTCGCGCGCGTAGCGGTGAAGCGCGAACGCCTCGATGGTTTTCGCCTGTGACTTCCAATCGGCCAGATCCGAATAAGATACCCCGCCCAGGAACCGGCGCCCGCTCAATTGCTGCGTGCCGATGTCCACCAGGCGCTCCGATTGCGCATACCGCGCCGGCGCCAGCCACACTCCGTACAGCACGCTGAAGATCGCGGTGTTCGCGCCGATACCCAACGCCAGAGTCAGCACCGCCACCGCGAAAAACGCGGGAGCGCGCGCGATGCCGCGCACCGCGTAGCGCGCGTCTTGAACGAACTGGTCGAGCCACCCCATATGGATATAACGGCGGAGATGCGCCGGACGTTGATGCGCCTTTTAGGGCAGCAGGTACCGCGTGAGCATTTCTTTCAGTTCGTGCAACACGGCGCGGCGCTCTTCCTCGCTCTCCTGCTTGTAGGCGAACGCGATCACGCGGTCGCCCGCCTCGGCCGCGATGCGGATCTTCAACTGCAAGCGCTTCCCCGGCTTCCATCCGCACTTGCGCACCAGCAGATCGCCGAGGATTCCGCCCGGACCTGTGCGCGGATCGGACTGGCTCTCTCGCGTCCACTCGCTGATGTGGTTGCCGAGCGCGAGCTCGCGAAAGTGCGGCCGGCTATCGAGGAAATCGATGTAGGCGTCCAGCACGCGGCCCAGCGATTTCCGCGGAGAAAAGATCAGCTGGCGGGCGGTAAAGGCGCGCTCGATCTCGGCGCGGAAGGTTTCGAGCTCGCGCACCGCGATGGCGTCGAAGATTTCCTGCCGGTCGGAATAGAAGCGGTAGAGCGCGCCCACCGAGATTCCGGCTTCCTGCGCCACACGGCTGGTGGTGATCTCATCGAACGGAACTCGCCCGAGGAGAGACGATGCGGCGTCGAGAATCTCCTCGACGGTTTTGCTGCTGCGCGCCTGCAGCGGCGTCCTGCGGCTGGCTGGGACTGTCATGGGCGGCCCGAAACGCGAATACGATTCGCATTCGTGTCTCTTCCTTTTGTATCATAGGAGATATGCCCGTGCCTGCGTCGCAGATGTGGACCGTCGCCACCTATGTCCTCAAGCAGAAATTGAAGGGCCGGAAGCGGTATCCACTGGTGCTCATGCTGGAGCCGCTGTATCGCTGCAATCTGGCCTGCGCCGGCTGCGGGAAAATCCAATACCCCGGGCATGTTCTGAAGCGCGAGCTCACGCCCGAGGAATGCTTCCGAGCGGTGGACGAGTGCGGCGTGCCGACGGTGGCGATTCCCGGCGGCGAGCCGCTCATGCACCCGAAGATCGACGAGATCGTGCGCGGACTCGTGGCGCGCAAAAAGTACGTCTACATGTGCACCAACGCGCTGCTGCTGAAGGAGAAACTGCACCTCTTTACGCCCAGCAAGTACCTCACGTTTTCGGTCCACATGGATGGCGAAAAAGAACACCACGACCTTTCGGTTTGCAAGGAAGGCGGCTACGAAATCGCGCTCGAAGCGATGCGCGAGGCCGTGCGCCGCGGCTTCCGCGTCACCACCAACACCACCATCTTCGAGGGCGCGGACAGCAAGTCGGTGCGCGCGTTTTTCAGCCAGATGATGGACGCGGGCGTGGAAGGCATGATGCTTTCGCCCGGCTACTCCTACGACAAGGCGCCCGACCAGCAGCACTTCGGAAACCGGGAAGCGAACCAGTCGATGTTCCGCAAGATTCTTTCCAACCGCGATGCGCGCTGGCGATTCAATATGTCGCCGCTGTTCCTCGAATTCCTGATGGGCAAGCGCAATCTCGAGTGCACGCCGTGGGGAATGCCCGGGTACGGCATTTTCGGGTGGCAGAAGCCGTGCTATCTGCTGCAGGACGGCTACGCGGATTCGTTCCAGGAGCTGCTGGATTCCACCGACTGGTGGAAATACGGCTACGAATCGGGCAATCCCAAGTGCGCCAACTGCATGCTGCATTCGGGTTACGAAGCTTCGGCGGTAGACTACACGTTTTCGTTCCAGGGAATCTTCGCCACCATCCGAGCCATGCTGTTTTCGCGCTATCGCGATGCCGATGCCGCGCGCGAACTGGCGGCGGAAAAACCGAAGGCGGCGCTGGTGCAGATCGACGGCATGGTTTCACGCCCCACGCTGAAAGGGACGGAGATCGCCGCACCCGCGCAATTGGCCGGCGGCATCGAGCAGGCGTTCGATTACCGCGGCGACGTCACGGTCACATTAGGGAACGGCGAGAAGATCGAAGGGTATATTTTCGATCGCGAGGAGAAGGCGTCGACTCTGCGGATCATGACCAAGCCCGGACAGAAGCTGACCATCCGTTACGCCGATGTCTCGCAGGTGTCGTTCACCGGCCGCGATATGGCCGACGGCCGCAGTTGGGAAGCCTGGATCCGCAAATATGCCGAGCGGAAGGCGGCGGGCGAAAAGAATATCGAACTGCTGCCGGACGCGCTGGATTGATAGACGACCGTCGGCGAGCATGGCGAACTCGGATCCGGCACGACAGCGGACCGAAGCCTCCGGGGTTCGGTTCTCGAGTATCTGGAACCGTTGGAACCCGTCGCGGGTGAAGACTGGACGCCTTGCGGTGATTCTGCTGGATACCCACGGATTGCCTTCAGCCCAGACGCCGTGGCCTCCTCGGACTCGGCGCTGACCGGCGTCTTCGGTTGAGATTGCGCTCGCTCAACTCTGTGGCGCGACCCTGCGGACCAAATATTGGTTGCGACGGCCCGGGTGTTTCAGTGCCGATGTTGAACACTCAGCACTGCTTCCTTGCGGCCGCGGCTCATCTGGCCTTTCTTCTATGCGTACCGCCGACAGTTCATGGACAGTGTCGGCGCTGTCGTCGGGGGAAAGCACTTCGGGTTGCCGACGAATCTCTGGTGACTAAGTGCTCGTTGCCGGCAAGCCAATCGGCCGGTTCGACGCTCAGCACCCGTCTTACGGCAGCAATCCGCCGGACCCTACCGGAAGCCCTCCACCAGCATCAGGTCCCACCTGTTGTAATCTTTGACCTCGGTGAATACCAGGTACGCCGAGTCGGGTGATATTGTGATCCCCGCTGCCACGTAGTGTGTCCCCAAATGTGCCACGGTCCGGATCTGGCCAGTCGTTCCATCCAGCAACTGGAGAGTCTTCAAGTCCGAGAGGAAGTACACTCCCTTCGTGGTTACGCTAAACCCAAACAACCCGTATACTGCCGGAGCAACCTGTTTCTCCTCGCCGCCATCCACCAGCACCTTGAACAGGCCCTCGGTCCCCTCCGAAAAAAAATACAGGAACTTCCCGTCAGTCGATTCAAAGGCCGGTCCCCCCTGGGAATGCGTGACCTGGATCGCCTCGCCCCCATTGGCCGGCGCTTTCCACACCCGCCATTGGCCGGACCGGTCCGACTCGAAGTAGATCCAGCGGCCATCTCGCGACCAGCTTGGAACCTGGCTGTCGGCATCGCCACTAGTGAGCCTGCGCTGCCCTCCACCGTCGGCCGGCACCACGTAGATCTGGGACTCGCCCTCCGCGCGGGAATCGAACGCAATCCAGCGGCCGTCGGGAGACCAGCGTGGACTCCCGCCGACGCTTCCCCCCAGGGAGGTTAGTTCCTGGCAGTTCTCGCCGTCGGAGGCGCACGTCCAGCATCCCGGTTGCCCTGAACGGTCCGAGTCGAACGCGATCCTACGGCCATCCGGCGAATACTGCGGGTGACTTTCAGAATAGCTGGATTCGATCATCTTCCGGTAATCACCCGTGCGCAGATCCAGCCGCCACAGGCTGGTGCCGCCTTGCCCATGAGCGTAAACCAAACGGTGCCTCGAGCGGGAAACCGTAGGCCGACGGGCCTGACTCGCCGCCCAACTCAGCCGCTGTGGGGAGGTCCCTCCGGAAACCTGCATCCGGAACAAACCGTCATTGCCACTGAAAACGATCTCCCGCTCGCCCACCCAATCCAGGCCATAAATATAACCGAAGGTCTGATCCGTCAACTTTCGCGCAGGCCCTTCCGGGCGAAGATCCTTGGCGAGCCCGACTGCGTACAGTTTGTAATTATAGGTGCTGAGAGTCCTCGCGAACACGAGCATCCGCCCGTCCGGCGAGAGGCTTGCCTCCCCGTCCCCGAATCCATATTCCACGATTCGCGGGCGACTTTCCAGACGTGGGAGCAGACGCCTGCGCACTCCTGTCTCGGTGGAAAGCAGCCAGATTTCAAACGGTCCGTCCGCGGATTCCCGCGCGGAGAGAACCAGCGACCGCGAATCCGGGGTCCAGGACATGCGGGATCCGAACACATTCAACTTCGCCACTTCCCGCGTCATCGTCCCTCCAATAGACGGAATCAGCATCACGGCAGTGTGATCCCTGTCTATATAACGAAAGAACGCGATGTTGCGGTCATCCGGAGCCCATGCGGGCAACCAGTCATGTTCCCCCGTAGTCAACCGGACCGGCGGACCCCCTTCCACTTGCTTGACATAAATGCCAGACTTGTTGTCGGAGAAGTAGGCAAAGGCCACCTTGTTACCGTCCGGGGAAATCGCCGGATACTTCGAGCCGCCCGTCAGAGAAACCAGCGGAACCGGCGTGAGGTTTTCTTCCCGCTTCGGAAGGCGGAACCAAACGACCAGCCCGGCGACGGCCACGAGCGCAAACGCGAAGCCAACCAACCATGCCATCCGCCGCGACCGTGCATTCTGCGATCGCCTCGCCGGGGCGCCCGCCAGTGCTGCCTCAATGACGATCCTCGCTTCGCCGACGTCGCGAAGCCGCTTGTTCACGTCGCGATCCAGGCAGCGCCGCAGCAAGCCCAGGATGGCCGGGGGAGTTTCCTTCGGCAACTCCTCCCACGGCGGTTCCTCTCGCGCCACTGCGGCCAGTGTTTCGAGCGTCGATTTCCGCGCATAAATCCGCCGTCCGGCCAACATTTCGAACAGGATCACTCCGAAGGCCCAGACGTCCGCCCGCCGGTCCACCGGCAGGCCCGCCGCCTGCTCCGGCGCCATATAGGCGGGTGTGCCCATGACGACCCCCGTGTTAGTCGCCGTCGCAGCCGTCTCGTCCCCTGTTTCGATGGCTTTCGCCAGCCCGAAGTCGAGCACCTTGACCACGCCATCGGGGCGCAGCTTGATGTTGGCCGGTTTCAGATCCCGATGGACGATTCCCTTTTCGTGAGCATATTCCACGGCCTCGGCGACCTGGCGGGCGATCGCCAGAGTTTCGGGGATAGGAATCCGGCCGTGCCCCATGCGCTCGGCCAGCGTCGGTCCTTCCACCAGTTCCATGGCGATGGCGCGCACACCGCCCGATTCCTCGAGTCCATAGACGGCCCCGATATGCGGATGATTGAGCGATGCCAGAACACGTGCTTCGCGCTGGAAGCGCGACATCCACGCATCATTCTGCGCGAACCCCGAAGCCAACACCTTGATGGCTACCTCGCGCTGCAACCTGGTATCGGTGGCCCGATACACCTCGCCCATGCCGCCCGACCCGAGCTTCTCCTGAATCCGATAGTGGGAAAGGGTCTTGCCCTGCATTGGCTGTTCTTCTTGCCGGGCCAGCAGCCGCGCCGCCTCCTCCAACGCGGGGGATTCCAGGAAGCCCTTGCCTGGCTTTTCGTAAGCCAGCAGCGATTCCACTTCCCGGCGCAGATCTTCGTCTCCCGCGCAGGCCTCCCGGAGGAACGCGGCGCGTTGACTTTCTTCACGCTCTAGAGCAGCGCGATGCAACCGCGCTATCTGTTCCCAACGTTCAGGATCCATCGTCAACCGGCGCTGCCTCCAGCTCCCGCTGCAGCCACGCCTTGGCAAACTTCCAATCGTGCATCACAGTCTCCACTGAAACCTTCAACACTTCAGCCGTTTCCTCCACGCTCAGTCCGCCGAAGAAGCGCAATTCCACCACTTGGCCCCTTCGGGCATCCATGGCGGCCAGGGCGTGGAGCGCGTCGTCCAATGCCACCAGATCCGCTCCTGGCTCCGGTGACACCACCAAGGCGTCGTCCAAGGAAACTGCCGGCGCATCGCCCCCACGCCTGACGGAGCGGCGCGAGCGGGCGAAATCCACCAGGATACGCCGCATCAATTGGGCCGATACGCCGAAGAAGTGCGCACGGTTTTGCCAGCTTATTGGTTTCCCGCCCATCAGCCGCAGGTAAGCCTCATTTACCAGGGCCGTGGCCTGCAAGGTGTGGCCGGGCCGTTCCTGGGACATGTAGTGTTGCGCCAGCCGGTGCAACTCCTGGTACACCATGGGCACGAGCTTCTCGAACGCGCCCTGCTCCCCTGCACTCCACGCCTGAAGAAGCCCGGTAATTTCGTGCGGTGACGTTTCCATCGGGAAGCCACCCCGGGCTGATCCCGCCTGACCAACACTACCATTTCGACCTGGCGTTGTCCAACCGCGGCACCCGACGCAAAAGATATCTCGTTGCCAATACAGTTTTCGCGCAACTTCTCCGCTTAGTAGGGTGAGGGCAACCAAAGGTTGACCGCACGAGGGGAGCATTACGATGAACATACGAAAAAGCTTGACGGTAAGCTTGGCGCTCACGGCGTTAGCCTTGGGCTTGACAACCAGACCGGCCAGCGCGCAATCGGCACTGGAAGGTACTTTCGAACTGAACGCTGCGGCATACTGGGGGGACACGCTTCTGCAGCCTGGCCAATACACCATCTCGATGAGAACGGGGACGCTCGTGCAGGCCATCCATCTCAGCGGGGAGGGTGTTAGCAGCATCTTTCTGACGACCTCCACTCCCAAGCGGGAATCCGGGCGCAACTATCTGGAGGTTGCCGACATCGACGGTACTCATGTGGTACGGGCACTCGACGTCGGGACTCTGGGTAAATCGTTCACGTTTGGTGTTACCAGGAAGATCAGGAACTTACAGGCGCGCGTGAACACCGCCCCGGCCATCGCGCTTCCGGTGTCTCTCGGAGTAGGTTCCAACTAGCCAAGGCTTAGGAAGCCAGGAGCCAGAGGCCGGAATGGCGGCGGCGTACGCGCCGGGATCGTTGAATGGAACCGGCTTGCTAACACAACGGGAACAGAATTCTCGTTTCGGCGGGCATAACGGCCCTAACCACTAACTTACCCGGGGCGGGCGGCGTCGCCTGATTGCCGTCCCTCCCGGCTGTACTATGTTGCAGCCATTCGGTCAAATAGCGGCGACCCAGCGGCCATAGCTCCAGGGCACCGTGGTCTGTCCAGGCTTTCCGTTGCTTCGCAACTTCAAATGATCAGACGAGTCTCAGTTTTGCTCTTCATGGTCGCTACCGGTTTTACCGGGACTTGTGCGACGAGGAGCCTGCTGCCTGGCGATGCCGACCGTGGCAAGGATGTGTTCCGCACGCGGAACTGCGATGTCTGCCACAGCATCAACGGGGAGGGCGGGAGGGTCGCACCGGACTTAGGGCAAAGCGTGGGGCGGGGCTTCAGTCCTTACGTCATGGCGGGCATGTTGTGGAACCACGCTCCCGTTATGTGGGCCGCCATGGAAAAAAAAGGAGTCGTCCGGCCCGAGTTGAGCGAGCAGCAGGCGGCGGACTTGTTCGTCTATTTCTTTGCGGCCCGTTATTTCGAGCAGCCTGGCGACAGCAAGCGCGGCCAGGGGGTGTTTCTTGGGAAGCGGTGCGTGGAGTGCCACGGCATCGGGTCCGCGCTTCGCGAAGGCATCCAGCCCGTAGCGGGCTGGAAGTCGCTCGCGGACCCTATTGCGCTCGCGCAGCAGATGTGGAATCACTCCCGGGAGATGATACCGGAACTCGACCGAGTGGGGATTCCGTATCCACGGTTCGCGGCGCAGGAGATGACCGATCTACTGGCATATCTGCGGAGCACGCAGGACACCGGCCGCGCCGGCTTCTCGCCAGGTTCAGCGGAGTCCGGTGCGGACCTATTTGCGTTGAAGGGCTGCGCCGGCTGCCACAGGGGAGATCTGACCCTGGAAGCTCGCCCCACCCGATACAGCCTGACCGACTTCGCCGCGGCTATGTGGAACCACCCATTCCGCACACTATCGAATCCGGCGCCGCTTAGCTATGAGGAGATGCGGCGGTTGGTGGGCTACCTTGTCTCGGCGCAGTTCTTTGAGGAGCGGGGCAATCCTGAGCAAGGCAAGAAAGTCTTTGCGCGGAAGCACTGCGGCGCCTGTCATGACGATCCGTCGAGCGGAGCACTGGGCCGGTCAGCCATGGCTGGGAGAATCACATCCTTCGGGATGGTGGCCGCTCTCTCGAAGCACGGTCCGGCGATGCTGAGCCGCATGCGAGTGAAAAAGATCGCCTGGCCTCGATTCAGCGGTTCGGAGATGGCAGACCTGGCAGCACACCTGTACGGTTACAGGTTGAAACAGCGGAAGCCAATGGCGGATCCCGTCGCCCGTCCGTAATCCACGGCGCTGGGAGCCGGTTCCTGTGGTCCAGATCGGCGGACTGCAAGGCAGCGTGCAACGCCACTCAAGCCGCGCCGCGATCACGGTTGAACACTGAACAAAGGCGCCGCTTCCTTGCGGTCGCGGCTCGTCTGGGGGCTTTCTTCGATGCGCACTTCCGACAGCTCATGGACGATGTCGGCGGCCCAGCGGTAGACGTTCTGCTCTTTCACCACGCGGCGCATGCGCCGCATGCGGCGGATTCGTTCCTCGGGGTCCATGGTGAGCGCCTGATGGATCGCTTCTCCGACCTGTTGCGTGTCGTACGGGTTCACCACGATGGCGTCCTCCAATTCGCGGGATGCGCCGGTAAACTGGCTCAGGACGAGCGCGCCGCCGTCGTCATCGCGTGACGCCACGAATTCCTTGGCGACGAGATTCATGCCATCGTGCAGCGAGGTCACCATGCACAGGTCGGCGGCGCGATACAGTTCGCGAATTTCCTCATGGTTGTGGTGGCGGTCGAGGAACACGATAGGCTTCCAGCCGCGGGTGCCGAATCGTTCGTTGATGCGCGCCACTTCGGCGCTCACCTCGTCCTGGAGGGCCTGATAGCGCTGGATGTGCGAGCGGCTGGGCGCGCCCACCTGGAGGAAGGTGAAGCGCTCGAGATAATACGGATGGTTCTCGAGAAAACTCTCGATTCCGCGGAGGCGTTCGGGAATCCCTTTGGTGTAGTCCAACCGGTCCACGCCTACACCGATGCGACCGCCTTTCAAGGCCAGCTTGCGAAGGACGCTGCCGCGCTCCATTTCCGGTTCGGTCGGCGGATCGACTCCTGGAACGCTGATGGGAAACGGCCGCACCAGCGTGATTCGGCCGCCGCGATTGATGGCAAAGCGCTCCCATTCCAGCCGGCACTCGAGAGTGCGGTCCACCGACTCCATGAAGTTGTTGCAATGCGACTGGATGTGGAAGCCGATCAAATCGGCGCCCAGCAGGCCGGCGAGCAGTTCGCCCTGCCACGGACAGATGCCGAAGGCCTCCGGGTTGGGCCAGGGAATGTGCCAGAAAATGGCCACGCGCGCATCCGGCCGCTTCTCCTTGATCAATCTCGGCAGCAGCGCGAAGTGATAATCCTGGAGCAGCACCACGGGATGCTCGGCGCCTTCCATCTCCTGGAGCGCCGCTTCGGCGAACTTCACATTGACGGCGCGATAGGCTTTCCAATCTTCGGCGCGGAAGATGGGGCGGGTGTGTGCGATATGGCACAGCGGCCAGATCCCTTCGTTGGAGAAGCCGGAATAGAAGCCGTGCTCCTCGTCTTTCTCCAGCCAGACGCGGCGCAGGGTGTATTGCTGAGTGTCGGGTGGAACGCGGAGCCGCCCCTTGGCATCGGCGGTCTCACGATCGGCATCGCCCGCTCCCTGCGCGATCCAGATGCCGTCGCAGGCGCGCAGGATGGGTTCGAGCGCGGTCACCAACCCGCTCGCGGGCACCTTCACCTCGATGACGCTGCCGCGTCTCACGTGCTCGTACGGTTCGCGATTGGAGACGACGAACAGCCGGCTGTCGCGCAGGATATGGCCGATATAGACGCGGAGGCGTTCGGCCGTCCAATGGGCTTGCGCCGCACCTCGCAGGCGCGCTTCTTCCTCCGCCGATGCCTGCGCCGCGCGGAGACTGGTGGCCAGCTTCCGCACCTCCATGGTCAATGGCCCGAAGCCGTCATCCTGGGGAAGTTCCACGGGAGACGCCGGCCGGCCGATACGGGCTTCCCGCGCCCACTGCGCGATGCGGGCAATGGGCCGCATCATATTCAGGCGAACGATGAGCAGCGTGATACCGCCGATCAACAGTATCTGAACCAGCACCCGCAGCGCGGTGTCGTGCCAGATCGTGGCCGCCTGAGAATCGATATAGGCGGCGTCGTCAAAAATCGCCACGGCCAGGGTGACGGCGCCGTCGTGCCATACCGGCCGGGCGTAAACGTACACCGAGTTGCCCCTGGAGCGGATGAATTCACCCGTTTCCTTGCCCCTGAGCGCGGCCTGCTCCACCGCGTGGACACGAGGATCGAGCTTTGAAGACAAGCCCGTAGTCATGACGAGAGGCGCGCCGTTCTGATCGTAGATGGCGATCCCCTCCAGGTGTTGGCGATTACTGAAGCGGTCTACCAACTCCTGCAACTCCGCCTGGGAGCCGTCTCCCCCGAGGCGTTCGAGGGTCACCTGGAGGCTCTCGCCAAGCAGTTCCGTGCGGCGCCGTAATTCGTGGCGGCGGCTCTGATACTCCATTTCGACCTGATAGACGGCGAACAGCAAGGAGACGCAGGTGATTCCCGCAATCAACCACAACGACAAACGCAGGCCGAGACGCATGTTACATGGTGCGTTAGCAATCGCAATGCCGAATTGTTATTTGCTTATCGAATCGGCCGCCTAAATTCCACGGATGCGGTAAGAACTTCTCAAAACCCGAGTAATTACTGCCGTTTCGCGCGCTTTCGGCGGCGCAAATCCGCGCCTGGCGGATTGGCAGGCAAACTGCTTTCGGGCAGGTGACGATCCGGCGCGGCCGCGCAGAAAACGGACAGTCCCATTCAAAAGTTGCAGGAGAAGATTCAAATGTCGGACCTAACAGATCGAAAACGTGCCGGACACATTCTATGGAACGCCGCCATCGTGGTAGCGCTTATCGCTATCGTGGGGTTATTCATCAATAACCGCCAACTGGCGGGCGCCCTGGCCCAATTGGATCAGCACAATCAAGAGCAGACCGCGAAGATCCAACAGGATCTCGCACAATCGAGCGCCGCCGCGGAGAAGGCCGTGGATGCGCTCGCGCAGCAGGCCCAGGATGCTACCTCGCAGGTCGAGGCGCACGCGAAGCAGGACCTGCGGCGGAGCAACGCCAGCCTTTCGGCCGCGCTAACCAAACAGCAGCAGGATGCCGAGCAGCAGCGGCAGCAACTGGCCGGACAGTTGACGGACCTTCAGCAGGCGAATACCACGGCTAGCGCGAAGATCGGCGAGATCAGCGATAACGTGAGCGGAGTGAAGAGCGACGTGGCGAACACGCAGACTGCAGTGGAGAAGACGGGCAACGATCTGAAGCGCGTGATGGGCGACATGGGCGTGATGAGCGGCCTCATCGCCACGAACGCGTCGCAGCTCACGGCTCTCAAGGAACTGGGCGATCGCGACTACGTGGAGTTCGATCTCAAGAGGACGGGAGGCCGCCAGAAGGTGGGCGACATGCAATTGGTTCTGGCGAAGGCCGACCCGAAACATAATCGCTTCACGTTGCAGGTTCTCTCGGACGACAAGATGGTGGAGAAGCGCGACCGCAGCATCAACGAACCGGTGCAATTGTACGTCGCGGGCAACCGCCAGCCCGAGGAAATCGTGGTCAACGAAGTGAAGAAGGACGAAGTGGTCGGGTACGTAGCGATACCGAAGGTAAAGATGGCCCGACGGTAAGTTTTGACGCGAAAAGCACCGCTCCCTTTCATTGCGGTCGCGGCTCATTATGTCACGGCTCATTAGTTAAGCTAGCTGCCCTGCCCCGGCGCGATTATGACTCCCTCCCGCGCCGGGGCGTTTTTGTGTGGACGCTCAGTTGTCGACGCGGAGCGCGCACCGGGCGACATGCAATTGCTTCTGGCGAAGGCCGACCCGAAACGTAATCGCTTCACGTTGGCAGGTTCTTTCGGACGACAAGACGGTGGAAAAGCGCGACCGGTGCAATTATACGTCGCGGGCAACCGCCAGCCTGAGAAACTCGTGGTCAACGAAGTGAAGAAGGAAGAAGTGGTGGGGTACCTAGCGATACCGAAGGTAAAGATGGCCCGACGGTAGATTTTATCGCGAAAAGCACCGCTCCCTTGCGGTCGCGGCTCATCAAGTTAACTGCGTTTTTGTGGCGAGGCTCAGTTGTCGACGCGGAGCGCCCGGACGGGATCGAGGCTGGCAGCACGGACGGCGGGAATGGCTCCGGCTGCGGCCGCGCAGGCTGCCAGCAGAATCGCGGCGCCGGCCAGAATCATCGGGTCCGAAGTTTTCACTCCGAAGAGTTGCTCCGCCAGCAGGCGGCCTACGACGAGGGCGAGCGGAATCCCCGCCGCGATTCCGATTCCCGCCTGCGCGAGCGAATTCCCCAGGATGAGGCGGACGACGTGCCCGCGCGTTGCTCCCAGCGCCGTGCGCACGCCGATCTCGCTGGTTCGGCGCGCCACGGAATATGCCGTGACACCGTAGAGCCCGATGGAAGCGAGAACCAGCGCCAGAACGGCGAACACCTGCGCCAGTGTCCCAATCAACTGCTCGTGCCCGAGCAATTGCTCGAGATGATCGCTGACCGGCGCCACGCTAAGGACGGTGAGGTTCGGATCGATGGCGCCGAGCGTGTGCTGGATGCGCGCCTCCAGTCCGGGCGGGCTGCCGCTCATTCGCAGCAGAACGCTATGCAGCAGGTGGGAGCGGTCCCACTGCTCTTTCCACTGGAGAATGGGCAGGAAGAACATAGGACGCCCGGGGGCGCGCGGATTGCGGAAGCGAATGGTGTTCACGACGCCGACGATCTGGAAATCCGCCCGGTGCTCGACCCCGCCAAGGCCGAACCGCTTGCCGATGGGATCTTGGTTGGGGAAGCACTGGTCGGCAAACGCCTGGTTGACTACGGCGACCTGCGGCGCTCCCGGCCGATCCCGTTCGTCGAAAGTGCGGCCGCGTAGAACGCGCGCCCCGATGGTTTCGAAAAAGCTGCCGCTGACACGGTCCCACGAGGGAGAGACGCGCTGCTGCGGCCGTTCTTCCAGGGTCGCGCCGGATTGCCAGTTGTTCCCGGACATGGGGCTGTAGAGGACTAGCGCGACGTTGCGGACGCCGGGGAATTGGCGCATCTGTCGGTCGATCTCGTTGTAGATGGACGTGAGGCGCCCGGACGAGTAGGCGCCAAAACCGGCGTTCACGTCCACAACGGTTGTGCCTTCCATTTGAAACCCGAACTGCTGGCCGGTGAGATTGTGCAGCGTTTGCGCCATCAGTCCGGCGCCGGCGAGCAGGGCCAGCGAGAGGGCGGCCTGCACCACCACGAGCGTCTTTTGCGGCAGGCTCGACCGGCCGCTCGCGGACCGGCCGGCGCCATGCAGCGCGCCGGCGGGATCGGTGCGGGAGGCCGACCAGGCGGGCGCCATGCCAAACACCACTCCGGTCACGATCGACAGTGCGAATGCGAATGCCAGCACGGGCCAGGAGGGCGCCGTGTCGATAGGAACGAACTTCACCCCGTGAAACGCCATGCGCACGAGGAGTCCCGCGGTCTCGATGGCGACCAGCAGACCCAGCGCGCCCCCGGCGACTGCCAGCAGGGTGCTTTCGACGAGCACCTGCCGCATGAGGTGCGACCGCGGCGCGCCCAACGCGACGCGGATCGACATCTGACCCGCCGCGGCGGCGCCGCGCGCGAGCTGCAGGTTGGCGAGGTTGGCGCAAGCGATCAGCAGGACCAGGCCGGTGATTCCCAGCAGCAGGCGCAGATCGTGCTGGTAGTTCTCGCGCATCTGTGCGACGCCGGCGCCGGCGGGGACCAGGGAGATATGCTGCTTGTCGATTTCTTTCCGGAAGCGCTCTTCTTCCACGGGCGGATTGGCGCTCAGCCACTGGCGCAGTTCGCTGTTGACTTCAGCTTCGACGCGGCCCGGTTGCATCCCCGGCTTCGCACGGCCGAAGAGGTACAGCCAATGGTTTTGCACCTGGTCCAAGAGCGCGTTGGCTCCGTGCACCACCGGCTCGCTCGCGAGCGGCATCCAGAGGTCGGGCGGGTTGGGTTGGAGCGACGCGCCGAAGAATCCGGGCGGAGCGATGCCGATGAGGGTGAACGGTGTGCCGTCGATGACGAGGGCTCCGCCGATCATCGAGGTATCTCCGCCGAAATGCTGCTGCCAGGCGCGATAGCTCATCACTACGGCGGGCGGTGCGCCGCGGA